>SMTZ1_10002750_pt1 | contig 68853 bp, 56 predicted proteins | sample DeeMarSWOR136_30_FD_25667 | JGI IMG/M metagenome (IMG submission 25667) | reverse complement strand
ACACCAATGAACTCACGGTCTCCTACGTCCACACCTTTGGCGCCAACTGGCGTCTTTCCGTGGCAGGCTTTTACAGGGAGACCAGGAATCTGGTAGAGACGTTGAACGTCGGTGTGCCTTTTTCGTCCTACCAACCACAGCAATTTTATGATATCGGAGATGACCGAATTCCCGACACTCATGACGATTTGACTTTTACGGTTTACAACCAGGACATCGGGACCTTAGGTCAGGACTTTTTCCTCCTTACCAATCCCGATTCAGAGGACAGGATATCGAAATACTATGGTCTGGACCTTACTCTCGTCAAAAAATACAGCTCAAAATTCACCTTTTTTCTCTCTCTCACGGCCATCTCTGCGGTGGGGTCCACAAACCCGGGAAACACGGAATGGGAAAACGACGACGGCGTCATCGGCAGCCTCTACGACAATCCCAACACTCTGATCAACTCTGAGGGGGAGATGCGCTTTGACCGGGGCTATACGGGTCGCATAGGCGTGAATTTTCTGGCTCCTCTCGGCATAAGGGTCGGAGGCATCATCAAGTATTATGACGGCCAGCCATTTGCCCGCAAAATCATCGTCACCGGCATGAACCAGGGTCCGTTCTATATCCAGGCCCATCCTCGCGGCGTGTCCCGATATGAGTACAACATGACCGTAGACATCCGGATGGAAAAAAAAGTGAGTATCGGCAGGACAGACTTGAGAATCATCCTGGACGCTTTCAACCTCCTGAACAGAGCGCTGGCCACCGAGGAGAACGAGTGGACCGGTCCTGAGTTCCCGCTGCGTTTTGCCACTGAAATCCAATCTCCCCGCGTTTTCCGCTTGGGCCTGGCCTATGAATTTTAAAAATGCGCAGACGGATGGCACGCCTCTGACATTTTTCTTGTCAACAGCGAATCATTATGTTAGCATGTTGCCTATTCCAAATTTGAATCGCGGGATGAATTCTAAATTTGGAAAACACGAGTGCCTGTCATTGAATTCTTCTCTATATCTCTTATCTTTCATATGCACGCCAGACATTTCCGTGAAGGTCCTCAGCGCAGAGGCCAAGAAAGGCCTGGTTTTGGGATGAATCACAAAAAATACGTGCTCATCTTCTCCGCTCTTTTGTTGATTGCCAGCCAGTTCTCTCTTGCCCAAACTCCTCCTTATTCCGATGAGGAATGTTTTTTTTGCCACGGTAAGCCCGAGATCTCCCAAATCCTCAGCGACGGCAGAACCCGTTCCCTCTACGTTGACCCTGAGGAATGGAGCCAGGATATCCACCATGCAGGAAAAGTCCTCTGTGTGGGCTGTCACACCAATGCCAACCCCTACCTCCACTTCAGGGAGGGCTTCATCGATGTGGATTGCGCCCGATGCCATCCTGAAGAAGCGGAGGAATACGAGAAAAACGTTCACCTGACTTTCGCAGCCCCCTCGCCGGGAAAGGAACTGCCCCTCTGTTTTCACTGCCATACCAAACACCATGTTCTTCGCCATGATGATCCCTCCTCTTCAGTCCATGAAAAAAATATCGGCGACACCTGCGGCAGCTGCCATGCTGAAGTCATGATCAACAACCTGTTCAAGGGCCGTTCTTTGGGAAAAATCTCCGGCCACCGCAAGGGAGACCTCTCGGAAAAGTTCGACATGAAAGTTTGCATCAACTGTCATTATGACGACTCTGCTCACGGGGCAAAAAGGGTCTTCAAGGATTTCTGTGCGCGCTGTCATGACGTGAGTTCCATGGCAAGCATCGTGATGGGCCCTACCCATCTGGATTCTCAGAGATTCACCTGGCTCAACCTGATTAACAGCGGGCTGTTGCTCGTTCTGGTTCTGGGAATGGGACTGTTCATCATCTATCGTTCACGGGAAGGAATCGCCAACAATATAAAATCCTGGTTGGAAAGAATGAAAATTCCAGAGAAAGAGATTGAAAAACCGGAGGCAGCAGAAGAGACTGCCAAGGAAGAGCCGAAGCCGGAGCTCGCACCAGAAACTGCACCCGAAGAACCTGGGCTAGAGGATCAGGAGTCACAGCCGGAAAAAAAAGAAGAAACCACACCAATAATTGAAGAAGAGAAAAAAGAGACACCAGAACAGGAACAGAAAAAAGACGAAGAGGAAAAGGAAAAGCCAGCCCAGGAGGATATCAAAGAGGAAGACTCTGAAGCTGAAAAAGCAACAGAAGACCAGGATAAAGGGGAGAGCGAAGAAACCGAGCCAAAAGAGCAAATCAAGGAGGAAGCAAAAGATCAAAAAGACGATGACGATGAAAAACAAGGACAGGCAAGAGCGAGAACGATGTGCCGCTTTCTGTCTGGAGGAGCTGGGTCAAGCGAGTGGAGAAAGGGAGCTATCCTCACACGAAAGAATTCTTTCTGCCCATCCTCTGCAACAACTGCGATAACCCCATCTGTGTCACAGTCTGTCCGGTCAATGCCGGGATAAAACGGCCTGATGGGATCGTCTATATCGACCCCCATAGATGTATTGGCTGTCGCTACTGCATGGCTTCCTGTCCCTATGGAGTTCGCTACATCAATCCTGAAAGAAAGATCGCTGAGAAGTGCTACTGGTGTCATCACCGAGTGGATGTCGGACTCGACCCGGCCTGTGTGGCCGCCTGCCCGACTGGAGCCATGATGTTCGGCGATCTGAATGATCCCGAGAGTGCCATCGCCAAGGCTGTGGCAGAGAATGCGGTCCAGGTAATCAAGCCTGAGAGCGGCACTGAACCCTACGTGTTTTATATCGGTCTGGATATTGACGCGGTCGAGGCCAAACAGTTGGAAGAAAAATAATGAAAGCTATAAATATAAAAAGGGCTGCTTTGATGGAGACGACCCCGCATCGGGAATACGTCTCTTCGCTCCTCCCGAGCCAGATGCAGCCTGATTATTGAGGCGATCTGTGGATACGCAAGTTCTCTACAATATCTTCCACCAGGAAGCTTTTGGCTTCAACATCGCCATGTACTTCTACCTCACCGGGTTGAGCGCAGGCTCTTTCATTCTCTCCACCCTGGCTTACGGATTCGGCATGAACCAGTACAAACCCATAGGCAGAGTTGGCGTTATACTGGCCACTCTCCTCCTGGTCATTGCTCCCTTTTTCCTCCTCATCCACATCGGCATGCCCCTTCGCGCCTGGCACCTTTTCGTCTACTTGAACTGGTCATCGCCCATCACCTGGGGTTCATTCCTGCTGATACTTTATCCGATGAACTGCATCATTTACGGCTATTTCATGTTCAAGGAAAAAATGAAGCCCACCCGTATCTTCGGGTTCATCGGAATTCCGCTGGCGATCTCTGTTCATGGCTACACAGGGTTCATCTTGGCTTTTGGCAAGGCTAGGGCCCTGTGGAACACCGCTCTCATGCCCATCCTCTTCCTCGCTTCTGCCATCGTCTCCGGAATCGCCCTGATGATCCTGGTCGTCGTTCTCAAAGACCGTTTTTTTTCCAAGAAAAAAAAGATAAACCGGGATCTCATCATGAAGCTCGGAAAACTCCTGGCCTGGATGATCGCTCGGAAAACTCCTGGCCTGGATGATCGTCTTCGACCTGTTTCTGGTGGGAAGCGACCTCCTCGTACTCCTGATTTCCCATTCAGACGCCCAAGCTGCAGCCTATCTGATCCTTGGCGGAAAATTCAGTGTCATGTTCCTCATCATCGAGAACCTGCTGGGAAAGATCATCCCCTTCATGCTCCTTGCGGTTCCTAAGTTGAGGACTCTGCCCACTGTGATCGCGGCCTCCATCCTGGTGGTCGTCGGGATCTTCTTCATGCGCTATGTCGTGGTCGTGGCCGGGGAGTTCATTCCGCTGTTATAGGAAAATATGAAAATATGAAAAAAAGAAGAATTTCCAGAAGACGCTTCCTCAAAACCGGGCTGGCCTGGGTGGCAGGAACGACAGCAGGCCTCAGAGGTATCGGAAAGGCTGCTTTAGATAAAGGGATGACAGCCGTTTCCAGGACTTCGCTCAAACCCCTGCGCTCCATCCCCACCACCTGTGAACAGTGTCCAGCTGGATGCGGGATCACCGCCTACCTGGATGGAGAACGACTGGTCCAGATTCTCGGGAATCCCGAACACCCCAACAACCGCGGCGGCATCTGTGCCAAAGGCATCGCGGGAATAAACCTGGTCAACGACCCGGAGCGTCTGCTTCATCCTTTAATGAGAGCAGGAGCCCGAGGCAGTGGGCGATGGACGAAGATCAGCTGGGATGAAGCGTATACTGCGCTGAGCAAGCGGCTCAAGGAGATGCTGGGTCAAGGCCGGATGAACGGATTCGTGGTCGACATCGGGTACAGCGACGCTCTCCTTAACGAATTTCTGTCCTCTCTGGGCGGTGCCCGAATCATCAACAGGACTGCCTGGAAAAACCTGAACCGCAGCGCAGCTATCGAGTCGATGGTCGGCTCGCCTGCTCTTATCGAAGATGTGGGAAGGAGCCGCACCATATTTAATTTCGGAGCCAATCCCTTCGCTAATCACGATCATTTTATCGGCCTGGCTCGAAGACTTGTTTTGGCCCGCACTGAAAAAGGCGCGAGACTGGTCACCTTTGACGTCCGGATGTCCGAGACAGCGGCCCAGAGCGATGCCTGGCACCCGGTGAGAGCGGGAACCGACGGTATCGTTGCCCTGGCTATGGCCAGGGTGATCACGGCTAACGGTCTGGCCGACATGGATTTCATAGAACAAAAGACCAACCTTACTTTTTCCGCTCTCAAAGGCCATCTTTTCCCTTACACCCTTGAGCGAGCCGAAAGAGAGAGCGGGATGAAAGCCGCAGATATTGAACGTCTCGCTGTCGAGTTTGCCACCCAAAAGCCTTCTGTGGCTATATTCGGAGGCGGGGTAACCGATCATGATAACGGGACCCAGGGCGCCAGATGTGTTTCCCTCCTGAACTGGCTGGTCGGCAACCTGGAGAAAGCAGGGGGTCTCTTCTTTCCACGACTTCCAGGAAGCCCAAAAACCGAGCCAGAACGTCTGGTGCCTTCCCTTTCGAGTTCAAGCAGAACCGGACAAGAACTCGCTGAACTCAAGGAGTCGAAGGATCCTATCGATACCTACTTTTCCTATCTCTCCAATCCTGCCTTTACCGACCCTGACTGCAGGTCCACAGCCCGCTTGCTCAAAGATGAAAATCTGGTTCCCTTTCTAGTGGTCATGGATACTTATCTGACTGAAACAGCCCTCCTGGCTGATATGGTTCTTCCCGCAGCCACTTACCTTGAAGGCTGGGGGCTGAGTTTTGCTCCCTCCCTGGACGGAAATCCCATCCTGAATCTCAGACAGCCGGCTGTTTCCCTGCTGAGCGTCGCCAAAGCCCTGAGGTCTCCATCCTTTGACGCGGGGAAACTTCTGGAGCCCTCTTTTCTTCCTAGAGGCGAAGCCGTCGAAATCGGAAACGTCTGCCTGGAGCTAGCCCAGCGGATCGGCGGGAGCGTTTCAGCAGAAATTCCTTATCTGGATACGCAGGATTTCGTAGCCAGGAAAATAGATATCCTGCCTGAGCTGAGAACCCAGCAAGGTTTGAACGGCCTTAAAAAGAAGGGATTCTGGGCAGGAAGACGTCAGGACAGGAAAGGCTCCCCGAATCAAACAAGCACAGCGCATCCTCCAGAATTCTCAAAGGTCGGGGTCTATTCCCTAAAGCTCGAAAAAGAGAATAATTCTCCCCTGCCTGAGTACCAAACCCCTGCTGCGCAGAAGAAAAGGATAAAAGACAGCTTCATCCTGACCCCATACAAAACCAATCTTATGGGCAGAAGAACAGCCAACAGCAAATGGGCCCGAGAGATCTTTCATGAAAACCTCCTGTGGATGAACAGGGATGTTGCCGCCAGGATGGGCATCAAGGACGGGGATAGAGTCCGGGTGAGTTCTTCTGCGGGCTCATTGACCGTCCGGGTCCTCACCACCAGAAGGATCCATCCCGAATCCGTGGCACTGGCCGAAGGTTTAGGCCACACGGCAGTAGGGAACGTGGCCAGAGCCCGGCGGTTCAAGAGCCAGGACAGGGACACCCGCCTCATCTGGTGGGAAAAGACAGGAAACGGCGTGAACCCGATGGAGATAGTCGAAAGAGTGAAAGACCCTATCGGTGGAGGTCAGGGGTCAAAGGATACGCGAGTTCAAATAGAGAAAGAGGCTTGATCCTGGAGTGATTCTATGAGCTACAAGATAACAGGAAATAGAGAATGAGGATTATATTTTTGGATAATAACAATAGATTCCGGATTTACCCCCAACCACTCCCACGGAGGCTTTGGAGATATGTTTAAAGAATATAAACATTTTGCCGCCTTTTTTATTTTGCTCTGGCTGGCGGTATTATCCCTTCCAGGTGTCAGCCAGGTCAGCCATAGTGAAATAAAGAGGTTGACCTATTCCGGGAACAATGTAGTGGAATATCCCTGCTTGAGCGATGACGGACGGCTGGTTCTTTATAGAGTGGAGATAAAAAACGGCCAGGAATCCCTCAAGGCCGTCAGGATGTTGGATATCGACAGCGGAAAAGAAACAGAGCTTTTCCGAAGTGGAACCATGACCGCACCTCCTCCCTTCGAGGAAATCCCTTTGATGGTCGGCTCCAAGCCCCCGGTGCTGAGCGGAAACGGACAAGTGGCGATTTTCTCCTTGACTCTCGGAGAGCCCCAAAATATCCTGGACCACTATTTGGCCGTCGTCAACACGGACGGCACAGGTTTCAGGATCGTCTCCTTCCCGATCGACGCTCTTAAGGAGTGGGATTTAGAGACGCTTGAATTCGAGTCTGCCGAATGGGAGCGAGTATCCCACTACACGATAGACAGGAAGGGAACACGCACTGCTTGCCTGCTCAAGGGGCACTTGGGTCCCAGACGATACGGCAATCCCAGCGGCATTATTTTCCTGGATATCCCGGATTTGGAACAGCGGACCATCCTGGCTCCCAACTTTAATGGCAGCGAATGGGTCTGGCCGTCCTTTCCCCGCAGTCCGCTGCTGGGAGGAGGCTGGTCGTTCTGCATGAGCGGCAATGGAGAGAAGCTGGTGTTCGGAGCTCAATCCTCAGAGGAAAAGATCGATTATGACCTTTACCTCACAGACTGGGAAGGGAAGGTATTGAAGAGGCTCACTGATTTCCATGACCGCTGGTTCAGCCTGGCAGACATCGACAGTGAGGGGAGACGAGTGGTCTTCTACTACAACGGCAGCAAAAAACAGGGCATGGGAACCTATATAATCAACTCCGATGGGACAGGATTGAAACATCTCGGATCCAAAGTCGCTCCCAGGATTGAGCTCTTCGAACTCTCAGCAGACGGACGTTTTGTTCTTTTCAAGCACGTCTACAAAGGAATGATCCTTGAGCTTCAAACCGGAAAGGAAATGGTGGCTTTCGACGAGAACACTCCGGGTTATGCCACAGGGCTGTTCCCCATGGATTTTCCCCGGCTCCCCGCTTTCTGGGGGCCGCAGATCATGAGTCTCAAAGGCAACAGGATTCTCCTTATCGGTCCTCCCCAGGGCAAGGAAACGCCTGAAATCTATATGCTGGAACTGGGTAGAGAATAAAATGGGACTGAGAAGATACAGGATGAGATTCCGCCTCATCATCTGCATTTCTCTCCTTATCCTCCTTGCTTTTGCTGGCTACGTCACAGCTTATCTTGTCCGCTATTCGGCTACCAGCGAACGGATATGCCGGCAATGTCATCCCGATCTTTCGCCGCTCTGGAGAGAATCCAACGGGCACCCGGCAGACCTGACAGACTGCTATCAGTGTCATTCCCGCTCGTTTAAGCTCGTGCCCGAAGGATGGAATATTTTCCAGCATGCGCGTGATCAGATAGTGCAGGATGTGCTCGATTTAAACTACAAGATCAAAAAGAAAGTGATCACATTTAACCACCGGATACACTATGGAGAAGGCCTGGAATGTGTGGACTGTCACCGCACATCCGGGCATGAATACATGACCGGAAGCACCAATCGTCCCACTGTCTCCGAATGCCTGCTCTGTCACATCAAAGAATTCGAAGGACCACCCAAGAACCGGAAATGCTTGAATTGCCATGATGTGATGCTGGCTCCTGGAAGAACATGGCAATGAGGAATGGAGAAAGCGTTAGGAATTCAATGCTCGGATGAATTGGAAAGGAAAAGAAGAGAAACGAGTGAAATATATTTTAAGATGAGATAATGATCAAAACATTCGACATCCTCTTTATCCTGCTCGCCTTCTTGCTTCTTATCTGGGGGATGGGCAAACGATTCCGGCTCTGGCGTCTGGGTAAGGATCTCGCGCCTTCGGGAAAGATGGGAACAAGGATAAAATCCCTTACTGTGGAAGGAATCCTCCATCAAAGGATCCTTCAGGACTTCTATCCCGGCCTTTGGCATTTATTCCTGTTCCTGGGCTTTCTGATTCCTCTGCTGGTTATTATCTTCACCCAATTCACGTTCACCCTGCCCGTCTTTCTGGCGCGCCTGATTTCCCTCCTCCTGGACTTGATCGCTCTGGCTGCCATTACCGGCACCATTCTTCTTCTCTACCGCCGCTACATCTCGCGCCCGTCAAGGCTTGATAACCGGTTTGAGGACCTGGCAGCTCTTGGGTTGATCCTGGTCATCCTTTTGACTGGAATATTCATGGAAGGCCTACGGCTTTCGATAATCGGCAGAGACGCCCAAGCATGGGCGCCGCTGGGAAAGGCCTTGGCTGCGATCCTCAACGCAACCGGAATGGAAACGAGCACCAAGAGTCTCCTGGCCATAATCGTTTTCAGGGTCCATTTTTTGCTTGTCCTGGCGACCATCGCCGCCATCCCCTACTTCAAGCTGTTCCATATCATCAGCTCGCCGATAAACATGCTTTTTCGTTCTTTCCAGCCAAAAGGAGCTCTGTCTTTCATGAATCTGGAGGACGAGGAGGCAGAAAGCTTCGGCACCTCCAAGATTGAAGAGTTCACCTGGAAGCAGCTCATGGATCTTGATGCCTGCACCCGATGTGGCCGCTGTCAGGACCACTGCCCGGCCTTTTTGACAGAAAAGCCACTGACCCCTAAAAAGCTGATCAATGACCTGAAGGATCACCTGTCTGCGAGAGGACCTTTGCTCATCAAGGCCAAAGCCAAAAAGACTGAACTGGAGGAAGCCGTGCCTCTTGTGGGCGGCGTCATTCAGGAGGACGAACTCTGGGCCTGTACCACCTGCCGCTCCTGCATGGAGCACTGTCCGGTTTATGTCGAACACGTGGACAAAATTATTGATATGAGGCGATACCAGGTGCTCATGGAGAGCAAGTTTCCTGAAGAATTGACCCAAGCCTTCAAGGGTCTGGAGACGAACTCCAATCCCTGGGGCATGGGACGTGACGCCCGGGCTGACTGGATGAGAGATCTGGATGTCCCAGTCCTCGCTGATATTCCAGGCGAAGAGATCGACTTCCTGTTCTTTGTCGGATGCATACGCTCGTATGATGACCGGAACAAGAAAGTCACTGAAGCTATGGTGAGAATCTTCCATCATCTCGGCGTTAAATTCGCCATCCTAGGGATAGAGGAGGGATGCTGCGGTGACCCGGCCAGACGAGTGGGCAACGAGTATCTCTTCCAGATCCTGGCTCAGACAAACATCGAAACCTTTAAGCGATATCGCATAAAAAAAATCCTGACTACCTGCCCCCACTGCTTCAACACGCTCAAAACAGAATATCCGCAGCTCGGTTTCAGCTGTGAGGTAATACATCATGCCCTGTTCCTCCAGCAAGCCATCCAGAGGGGAAAGTTGAAATTCGATTATGCTTTGGGAAAAAGGCTCACCTATCATGATCCCTGTTATTTAGGGCGCTACAGCGGCATCTACGAGCCTCCGAGAGATGTGCTTAAATCCCTCCCTTCCCTTCACCTTCGGGAATTGAAACATTCCAAAGGCGATTCCCTGTGCTGCGGCGCAGGAGGAGGCTGGATGTGGATGGATGAAAAAATCGGGAAGAGAATCAACATCCACCGCTTAGAGGATGCCCTGACAGTAGAGCCTGAATGGATTGCAACGGCCTGTCCGTTCTGCGTGACCATGTTCGACGATGCGATAAAGGATAAGAATATGGAAGACAGCCTCAAAATCTGGGACATCGCTGAGCTGGTGGAGCAGGCTCTTTTCGGGGAAAAGAAAAAACCCAGCCTCCCGCAAGAACCTTAGACCGAATCCCTACCAACAGAATAAACATCTTTTTTGCGAGGTGTTTAACTTTTTTTAGGATGGATCATGTCACGGGGTGTCCCCCGTACGTCCTGGCTATACCAATCATCCAGTTTGGCCCTTTCGCTGCGGGCGTTATGGGATAGCACTCCGCGCCTACTCTCCTAACTATAAAAAGGAATGGATATTTTCCTGAAAAAAGATACTTTGGCCGGATGAATTCTTCTTTACCTCAAGAAAACAAAATTATCCGCTGAGGATCTTTTGGAAGGCTGAAATCGCTTTGTCTATATCCTCGTCCCCGATATCTTTATGGACGACAAAACGTATTCCTCCTGTAGTGGCCAAGGCCAGTATTCCCTTTTCCTTCATCTTGGCCAGCAATTCCGGGATGGATATTCGGGGATGCTCTAAAGCGAATATAATGATGTTAGTCTGGATATGCTCCGGGTTGAGAGAAACTCCAGGAAGGCCTGCTATGGCCACAGCCAGCCTCTTGGCTCTCTTGTGGTCTTCTTTTAATCTGTCGACCATCTCAGTCAGGGCCACGATTCCCGGAGCGGCGAGGACTCCCACCTGTCTCATTCCGCCTCCGAGTGCCTTTCTCACCCGGCGCGCATAATCTATGCTTTCCCTGGGTCCGACAAGGACGGAACCGACAGGCGCGGAAAGGCCTTTAGAAAGGCAGAACATCAATGAGTCTCCGATTCTTGCGTATTCCTTGACGGGAATACCGCTGGCAATGCTGGCGTTGAACACCCTCGCTCCGTCGAAATGGATCTTGATGCCATGTCTGTCGGCAATCTCTCGAATGGTTTTGAGGTTCTCCATGGGCACCACTGCACCGCTCCAGTTATTATGGGTGTTTTCGACGCAGATGAGCGAGGTACGGGGAATATGAACTGAGGGCTTGCGGACATGTCTTTCTACCTCTTCAGGGTCCATAGCCCCCCGATTGGATGCGAGAGGCCTGGGAGTGACCCTTGAGATAAAAGTCATATGCGTGGATTCCATGTTGTAGATATGCGACCGGGATTCGATGATCACCTCTTCCAGTTCTCTGGTCCAAATCTTGATGGCGATGGAATTGGCCATTGTCCCTGAAGGGACGAACAAACCTGCTTCTTTTCCCATCATATCTGCGGCCAAAGCCTCCAGCTTCATCACAGTGGGGTCATCGCCGAGAACATCATCTCCCACCACGGCTTCGGCCATTGCCTTTCTCATCTTTTCTGTGGGTCGGGTGACTGTATCGCCTGAGGCCTCATTATAAATAATATCATCTCCCTCAGCAAACAGTTTTTCCCAGTAACTATCGGATCTCAGCCTGGGTGATTTAAAAACGCGCTACTTTTACCGCCTACAAAACAGAATCTCAATTAGGTGAAGGTTTATGGATGAAATAACCTTATGGAAGGCTGAGCTGGGGTCAGGCCTTGTCAGGATTTCTGGATATATACTTGATTATGGTCCTCCAGACATCAACTCTAGCAAGGCCTGACCCCGAGCAAAGCCTGAAATCGAGCTGTTTTTTAACCACCTAGCCTGAGTTCTAATATTGTTTCTATTTCGGATTAGGCAGGCTTAAGGTAACTATTTTTATTTGAATTGTTATAGTCGACCATGCTGTCTCCAAGAATTTATCGCATTTCGCTTTACTCCCTCATTTTTCTCATCATCTTCTTCTTGAGCTCCATCCTTGCCTACCATATGGTGTTGAAAGGAGAACTGGTCACTGTGCCCGACCTTATCGGGAAGACGATTGAAGAGGCACGGATGGCGCTGGGCAGCAAAAGGTTATCCATTACTCAAACAGGGATCCAGTTCGACAGGCAATGGGAAAGAGGAAGGATCATCTTTTCTGAGCCCCGTGCAGGTTCAAAATTGAACATTAACGGCGTGGTCAAAGTCATCCTGAGCGCTGGCAGGGAGAAAGTCATCACTCCCAGATTGATAGGCGAAGACTTTACATCCATCGGACACATTCTTGAAGATGCCGGTGTGGTCAGAGGATTGATCTCACATGTTCACTATGCCCGGCGTGCAGCGGGAAAAATCATGGCTCAAAATCCTCAAGCCCAAGAAGAAGTGGGGAGAGGGACTGCCATCAGCATCCTGGTCTGTGAAGGAGAGAGGGAGGATAGCTATCTCATGCCGGATTTGATCGGGAAGAAAGCCGAAGTGGTGATCCCCTGGCTACGGAGCTTGAACTTCAAAGTCGAGGATGTTCGAGATACCTACTACCCCGGCCTCAGCTCAGGAGTAATCATCAAGCAATCCCCCCATCAAGGGTATATGATTCAAAAGAATTATCCCATCACACTGGAGGTCAGCAAATAATGGTTCAAATCGCCCCATCCATTTTATCCGCGGATTTTTCTCGGATCGAAGAGGCAATAAAAATAGCCGACAAAGCAGGAGCTGACCTGATCCATATCGACATCATGGATGGTCATTTTGTCCCCAACCTCACTTTCGGACCACAGCTCGTGGCATCAATCCGGAAAAAGACTTCATTGCCGCTCGATGTCCATCTCATGGTGGAGAACCCGCGTTCATTCATCCCTCTTTTTGCTGAAGCGGGTGCAGATTGGATCTCCATTCATCTCGAGGCCTCTGTTCATCTTCATAAAGACGTCACCATGATCAAGGAGCTCGGTAAAAAAGCCGGGCTGGCTTTGAATCCGGCTACCCCCCTCCACCTGATGAACGAGATTCTCAACGAGGTGAATTTCATTCTGCTCATGACGGTCAATCCTGGCTGGGGAGGCCAAGGATTCATCGAGTCCTGCCATTCCAAGATCTCAAAGCTTAAAAGCTGGATAAACGGCCAAAACCTTAAAATCCCGATAGAGATTGATGGAGGAGTCAAGCTTTCCAACATGGCGGATTTGATCAAGGATGGTGCAGATATTCTGGTCGCGGGTTCTGCCGTCTACGGCGAAAAAGACCCCAAAGAAGCCATCATGAAAATGAAGCACCTGGCTCAAAAGGTAGGAAAACCATGACCTGCTTGGTGACAGGAGCTGCAGGATTCATCGCCTCGCATCTCTGCCGAAAATTGCTCAAAAAAGGCCACAAGGTCCTGGGCATTGACTCCTTTACCGACTATTACCCGAAGTGGATCAAGGAAAAAAATCTGGGCATCCTTAAAGAATCTGAAAATTTTAAATTCATCGAAAAGGACCTGACCGAGATGGATTTAAAAAGCGCTCTTCAAGATACGGATTACGTATTCCATCTTGCCGCTCAGGCAGGAGTCAGGGCAAGCTGGGGAGAGCATTTTTCTATTTACTCCAAGAACAATATCGAAGCCACGCAAAAACTGCTGGAAGCCTCCACAGATTCCCATCTCACAAGATTCATTTTTGCCTCCTCGTCTTCTGTCTATGGAGCCTGCCCGGAGCTTCCCATGTCAGAAACAAGCCCTCTCCACCCTTTTTCTCCTTACGGAGTGACCAAGCTTGCCGCCGAACACCTCTGCCTTCTGTATCACAAAAACCACGGAATCCCCTGTATCTGCCTCAGGTTTTTTACCGTCTACGGCCCCGGGCAGCGTCCGGATATGGCATTTCATAAATTTTTTAAAGCCATAGCCGAGGATAAAGAGATTCCTGTTTACGGGGAAGGCGACCAGACCAGAGACTTCACTTATATTGATGATGTCATAGAAGCCAATCTTGCTTTTCTCGAAAAAGGCAAGACAGGAGAAGTATATAATATAGGAGGAGGGAACCGGAAAAAACTCAAGGACCTCTTCCCTGTTTTCGAGGAGATATGCCAGAAAAAGATCAAGGTCAAAAAACACGAGAAGCAGCCAGGAGATGTCCCGCACACATTCGCCAGTATCGAAAAGGCCAGGAAAGAACTCGGCTTTTCTCCTCAAACTCAACTGCAGGAAGGGCTCAAAGAAGAGTGGAAGTGGATTCAAAGACTATATCATTCTTGAATGGAGTACAACCATGAGTGGAAAAAGAAAGAGCTCATTTGTAAACATCACGTCTGCCTTTACTGTTTGTATCCTCTGCATCCTGATCATCTCAGGATGCAGGACACAGAAACCGGTGATAGAACCGGAGGTCGCTTCTTCGGAAGAGTCCCTGTACAGGGAGGGAGAAAAATACATTAAGAAAGACCCGGAGAGAGCCCGTCTCTACTTCAGGCAGGTCATCGACTCTTTTCCCAAGGGCTTCTACGCCCAACAGGCTAAACTGGCCATCGCTGATTCCTACTTTCAAAAAGGGGATGAAGCGAACATGATTCTCGCTGCCTCGGAATACAGGGATTTCATCGCACGTTTTCCCTTCAGTCCCTCCGCCCCTTATGCTCAATATCAGTTAGCCATGACTTTTTATAAAAAAATCCTCAGCCCAGGAAGAGACCAGTCGAAAACACAACTGGCCCTTGAAGAATTCAAGCTGATTCTGACGAAATATCCTGCCAGTGACGAAGCCAAGCAAGCCCAGGAAAAAATACTGGAATGCGAAGAAAGGATGGCTGCACATGCATTGCAGATCGGACGTCACTATTATAAAGTGCGAGCCTACCGAGCTTCGATCTCCAGATTAAGGGAAATCCTGACGACTTATCCCAATTTTTCCATGATGGACAAGGTATATTTTTTTCTGGGGGCATCTTATTTTAATGGTAAACTCGTCCCTCAGAGCGTCTCTTACTTCACTAAGTTGGTATCCGATTATCCCCAAAGCAAATTCGCTAAAAAAGCCCAGAAGTATCTTAAAGAAACCGAAAAGATAAGAAAGGAAGCCGAAAAAAAGGCTCCTCCAAAAAAAAAGATTGATTAACCTTCGAGCCCAGGAGAATTAAATGAGAAAAACATGTTCTCTCTTCTTATTTGTTCTATTGAGTCTGATATTGATTTCTTTTTCTCCGGCGCACGGCCAGGAGCAGAATCTATTCAGCGCCGTCTCCATAAGCCCTGGAATCGGGTTTGAATATTTCACGCGAACAATAAACTGGGACGATGAACAGATCTCAAAGCTCAGATATCGATTCATAGCCGTGAATATGGAAGTCGAGCTCCAGAGAGGTTTTTTTATCCGGGCTGTTCTTGGTTATTCATCCTCCAGCTTTGATGCTACCTCTGACTATGATGCCCTGACCTTCAGGGAACTTCCTATTTCTCTTGAACTGGATGTGGGATATATAAAAGGATACATTCTGGGGGCGAATATCAAGAAAAGCCTGATCCAATCGGAAGAGCTGAGGATAGATGCCTCCGGTGAGTTTTTCTATTGTATCGGGAAAAAGAACGAATGGGAGATGCCGGAGGATTTTGTCGTGGAAGGAAGCGCGGAAGGACGGCCCACCTGGATGAGAGCATCCCTAGGCCCGGTATTCACCTATACCGGCTTCGAGTCAATTTATCCTTACCTGTACCTCAACTACAGCAAGCTTTGGGGAAAATTCCATATGGAGCAGACCATAGAGGCCCTTTCGGGAACCGAGGACCAAAAAATATACGGAGAGAGCTCAGTCTGCATCGGCCTCGGATTCACCTTCAAGCTCACCGAATCCCTCAGCTTTAAGCCGGAAGTCAATTTCTTCCCGTATAAGGATGGCGTGGATTCAGGTATAATGATCAGGGCGATGTACACATTTTATTGATCCAACGGAGGACAAAATGAAAAGAGAAAAAATAATCTTTGCTTTCATCCTTATGCCTTTCTTTCTCTTTTCTCTCAACTTAAATCTTTTCAAGATTGGAACTGCCAGGATAAGAAGCGTTTTTTCTGTCCAGCAGCCAGCGAATCCCTCCCTTAAAGAAAACTCCCCCTACTCTGACAAAAAAAACCTTGCCTTTGACAAAGACTTTCTTCAACACAAAACCTCGCTCTCAAAGAAAATAATGAAAGAGAACGCTCAACCTGGTCAATTTAGATCAGAGAGGTACCGGATAGACGGCTCAGGCCTTTCCAGAATTGAGAGCATTCAAACCAGAGATTCGTCTTTTTCTCGGGATAGGTTTATGGTTATAAACGAGGGAAATCCATACCATGTGAGCGAAAGACGATATGTTCCCGGCCAGGTGCTCGTCAGGTTCAGGTCTACGGTTCCCGAGCAGATGAGGGAAATTGCCATAAACACTTATCAAGCCCGGCAGATCAAGAGGATCCCGGGACTGGACGTCTATCAACTTCAGATCCCTGAATACATGTCTGTTGAGGAGATGGTTTATCTGCTCAGGCAAAATCCAGATATCGAACTTGCCGGCCCCAATATCATCCGGCACATCTCCAGGACTCCCAACGATCCCTATTTAGTTGAGCAGTATGCTCTCTACAACTCTGGTCAGGAGGTCGGCCCTCCTGCAAGCCCCCAATCCGGCACTCTCAGAGCTGATATCAAAGCCAGGGAAGGATGGGATGAAACAATCGGCAGCGAAGAGGTGGTCATCGCTATTCTCGATACAGGAGTGGACTTTAACCATCCGGACCTGGACGACAAGCTACTGTCGACCGGCTACGATTTTGTCAATGATGACACTGACCCTACCGACGACAACGGGCACGGGACGTTTGTGGCTGGCATCGCAGCGGCTGAGACCAACAACGGCGAAGGCATCGCCGGAGTGGCCTGGAACTGTACGGTTCTGCCAATAAAAGTCGCTGACAGTGTGGGCGTCGTTGCTATCGCTGCAGAAATCGCGGGAATAAATTATGCAGTGGAGCAGGGTGCCGATGTCATCAACCTCAGTCTGGGCAGTCCGGGATCAGACCCTTTTGAGCAAGCCGCGCGGCAACGAATGAAAATGATGAGAGGGTTACTTTTTTAAACACAGCCACAGATGATGAACCTTGGGAATCAAACTTTGGACCAGAAATAGATGTGGCTGCACCTGGAGATTGGGTTTTCAGTCTTTATCCCACTGACCTTACACCTCCGGGTTATCTCCCTTATGCCTGGGGTCAAGGCACATCGGCTTCTGCGCCGCATATCGCAGGCCTGGCAGCTCTGATCAGAAGCATCAAGCCCGAGCTTTCGGCAGAAGACATCATGAACGTTATCCGCTACACCGCTGATGACGTTAACTCATCAAGCTATGAAGGACGGGATAACTTCATCGGCTACGGCCGTATCAGCATGGAAAGGGCCCTCGTCCCGATTATAATCAGCGCCTTGTACCGAAAAAGATGATCCACTCTCTCCATATCCAAAACTTGGCAACCATAGAGGATATCGAGCTCTCTTTCAAGGAAGGATTCACCATCCTCACCGGAGAGACGGGCGCTGGAAAATCCATCATCATCGACGGGATAAGACTCGTCATGGGCGAGAAGAGCTCTGCGGATATGGTCCGCACCGGAGAAAAAGAGACAGCGGTCGAAGCAGTATTCCCCTATCACCAAAAAATGGCGGATTTTAAAGATATCTCTCCTGAAGCCGGAGAGGAAATGCTCGTCCAAAGAAGAGTCTCGGAACAGGGAACGGGAAAAGCCTACATAAACGGGATCCTCTTTCCGAATAAAAAGCTCAAAGAGATGGGCGGGAACCTGATCGATATCTACGGACAGAATGACCATGTCTTCCTTCTCAACCTTGTTTACCAGTTGAACTATCTGGATGATTACGCAGGGGCAAACCCTATAAAAAAAGATGTGGCTCGAACCGCTCAAGAACTCAAGAAGCTCATCAAGGAGAAGAAAGAGCTCGAAATCAAAGAAAGAGAAAGGGAACAGCGCCTGGATTTCCTGGAGTTCCAGATAAAAGAGATCGAAAAGGCCAAGCTTATCCGGGGAGAAGAAGAAGAGCTCAGCCAAACCCGGAACATCCTCAAAAATGCCGAAAAAATCGGAACTCTCGTGGACAGAGCTCTGGATATTTCCTACAACCAGGAGAATTCCATATCTGCCCTTCTCGCTCAACTCCAGAGTGCCCTGAGCGGCCTTGTGGATTTCGACCATACGTTCAAAGAAGCGGATGAAGCCATCAGCCAGTTTTCGATCACCGTAAGCGAGCTCTCCGATTTTCTGATCAAGTTCAAGGAAAAACAGGAAACTGCCCCCGAAAAATTAGAAGAGATAGAGGAACGGCTAAGCCAGATCGAAAAACTCAAAAGAAAATATGGAAACAGCATCGACGAGATACTTGCCTATCTTGAAAAAGCGAAAAAAGAATATGAGGACCTCAGCACCAGCCAGGAAAAACTGGCTGGTCTGGAAGAAGAGATCCAAGAGAAATTCAAGGAGTACGCAACCCGGGCAGAGAAGCTTTCTTCATTGAGGAAAAAGAGCGCTTCGCGGCTTGAAAAGGAGACGGAAAAGGAGATAAGCCTCCTGGGCATGAAAAAAGCAAGATTCAAGATAAAGATCGACTCTATCCTGCCCGGTCCGGATACGATGGACAAAGTGAAAGAGAGCGGTACAGAAGAAGTGGAATTTCTCATCAGCCCCAATCCGGGTGAGGAGATGAGACCCCTGAGAAAAATCGCTTCAGGTGGCGAGCTGTCCAGGGTCATGCTGGCACTCAAAACCATAGGCAGAGAGGAAGAAGCCCTGAAGACGTTGATCTTCGACGAGATCGATTCTGGCATCGGAGGAAAGACCGCGGAATTCGTCGCTCAGAAGCTCAGGAAACTGTCCGGCCATCATCAGGTTATCTGTATCACCCACCTTCCTCAAATCGCTTCTTTTGCTACCCATCACTACAAAATCGACAAAAAGGTCGAAAAAGAGCGTACCTTCACCACTGTAAAAAAACTCTCCTTTGAAGAGAGGGTGACGGAGATCGCCCGCCTCCTGGCCGGAAGCCGGATCACCGAGACAACGCTCAAAAGCGCCAGAGAAATGCTCGGTCATAACCTCGGTCAAGACAGCGGCAAATAAGAAGCGGTTTTCGACGAATCAAATAAAATTCCAGCTTTTCATCCCCAAGAGATTGGTATATATTGACTTATCCTGGAGTTAATCAATTCAGACCATGAGGAAGCAAAACAGCAAGAGCCTGGCGAGCATGAAATTTTTTCTCCGGACTTTCGGCTGCCAGATGAATGAGAATGATTCGGAGCGCATCGCCGGGATTTTGACCGCTAAGGGCGCGAAAATGTCAAATTCCTCTGCAGACAGTGACCTGATCATAATCAACACCTGCGCAGTGAGGGAAAAATCAGAAGAGAAGCTCTATTCTTACTTAGGGAGGCTGGCCCCGCTCAAAAAAAGCAAGAAGGTTGTTGTCGGAGTTGTGGGATGCGTTGCCCAGCTCTCAAGGTCTGAGATCATAGAAAGGACTCCTTTTGTCGATTTTATCATAGGCCCTGACAACTACAGCCAGCTCGCTGATATCGTCCTCAACAGTCAGGAAGAGAAGATCGTCTCGACGAGCTGGAGTAAGGACTTTCATGAATTCCCTTCAGAAATGACGCTTCGAGAATCCGATGTCAGCGCCTATGTGACCATCATGGAGGGCTGTAACAATTTCTGTTCTTACTGCATTGTTCCCTTCACTCGGGGAAGGGAGAAATTCCGCACGAAAGAGAAAATCCTCCAGGAAGTCCAATCCCTAGCCGATAACGGATATTTAGAAGTCCAACTGCTGGGCCAGAACGTCAATTCCTACACAGATCCTGAGACAGGAAAAGATTTTTCTTTTTTACTGCGGGAAGTGAGCCGGGTGGATGGAATCGAATGGATTCGATTTATCACTTCCCATCCGAAGAACTTCCACAGGAACATTGCCCAGGCTATGCAGGAGTCGGAGAAAGCCTGCCGCCAGCTCCACCTCCCCGTCCAGTCCGGCTCCACCTCAGTTCTCAAGAGGATGAACAGAGGATACTCCCGGGAAGAATATCTTGAAAAGATCATCATTCTCCGTCAGCTCATGCCTGATATCAGCCTGAGCACGGACGTCATCGTCGGCTACCCCGGAGAGACAGAGGATGAGTTTCAGGATACCCTGAGCCTGCTGGCAGAAGTCCGGTTCACTAACATCTTTTCCTTCCGCTACTCCCCTCGCCCGCAGACTGCGGCCTCCCGGGAAAAGGACTCAATCCCGTTTGACGAAAAAAAGAGGAGGCTCATCCAGGTCCAAGATCTCCAGAAGAAAATTCAGGTTGAGTTCAACAGGTCGCTCATCGGCCGGACTATGAAAGTCCTCTGCCTGGGAAAGAGCAAAAAAGACCCCGCAGTCTATGCGGGACGAAATCAGGGCTATCAAGTCGTGAACTTCAGGGCACAAAAGGATGTCAGAGGCCAGTTCGCGGAGGTGCGCATCACCTCCTCCGGCCCTTACAGCCTCATCGGAGAAGCTGTATAGTATCGAGTCATTCTGGCCGCGCTTCGATAATCTCTTGATATTCCTTTTCCAGAATATAATTGAAAAACTGACGATCGATAATCTCTCCGCTGAAAAGGTCAACCTCGATCCTGGCAATGTTCATCAAGCCATCCTCCTCTTCATCCAGAGCAAGCGGAATCTTCTCGATGATTTCTACAATCCAAAAAAAGCAGTGATCCCTCCTGGATAAATTTTTTCGGGATAATATGCGCGGCTTTTGCAGAGGATTGGAAAAATTCTCGCTGATAAAATGACTTGTCTGTTTATCCTCGAGAACAATCCTTAACGCTTTTGACTCCGATATAGGGGAGGTTTTATTTTTTTGCTCATAGCTTTTTTTCTTTCCTTCCAAATCTTTACTTTCTTTTGATAGAAAAGCTTTCCGAGGTGACATTCAGTTATTTGATCTAGTATTTCTATGGACGCAGGATGAGACTCTTTAATCTCAATGAAGGAAAAAACCGAGTCAGATGGAGAGTTTTAAAGGTAAAGTTTCAGAAAGGAAATGAAGATTACAGTCAGTTAGAGTTCTCCAGATTGAAACGCTATTCTGTCCTCCATGCAGTTTGTTTACAGAAATATTTTTATTTCCGCAACCATTGATAATGCAGGTTTAATCAGCTAAAGCGCCGGCTCGTCTCCATCCGAAGCCCATGGTGGAGGGTGGGAGGGTCTTGGCGCGGATGGAGGGGAACCGGCGCTACACTCCTCCATGAGTCGGATATTTTTCTCATTCTGGAGACAGAGAAGCTTTGAGCACCGCTTATTTGACTTCAGCGTAAACGGGTCTGCACTCTCCCTTGTCTTTTTCCACTGCGATCAAGACATACTTATACGGCCTGTTTTGCTCGACCTCTCGGTGCACATATTCAAACATATCACCATCGAGCTCAACCAGCAGCTTTCGCTTGTCTCCTTCGACCAGATAGATCCTGTATTTATCTATGCCCTTGCTTTCCGGGTTGGCCTGCCAGCTGAGGATATTTGCATACGCTCCATCCGGAATGGTGTGATCGTACGCCCTCTGGGCAGCAAAATTCAACGGACCCTGGGTTCTCCGGGATTTATCTTGAGCTGTCTCTTTCGAGGATGGACCGATGATTACTGGGATCTCCTTCCCTCTCTCGCTTCCGCTCTCTGCTTCTTTGAGCTCCGCGGCCATCGTTGACCTGGTCTGGCCTGATGTTTCAGGCGTGCTCTCTCCCTGGATGGACCTGAAGCTGGGCTCGCCTTCAACGCCCCTCGTCGTCACCGCACAGACAGCATAGTCATAAGTCTGGGTCTTATCCACATCCCTGTGCCAGTATTGAAGACCGCCTTCTTCTCCTGTGACTGTACCCAGCAAGCTCATCCCGGCTCCCGAATCAGAATAGATATTGTAGTTCGCTATTTTTTGACTCGGGTTTGAGGGATTGTCCTGCCAGGACAGAACATTGATGTTCTCACCCAGCAGAAGAGTCCGGTTGAGCTCCTGGCTGACACTGAGGCTTGAGGGAGGATAGACCCGGAAGAAGTTAGCTGTTATGTTCATATCCGAATTGACTGTGACCGTGACCGGGCTCTGGTTTCCTGACAGGTCACCGCCCCAGTGGTCTAAATCATAATAACGGTCCGGAACTGCTGCGATAGTGATCTGTTGACCCACGGGATAGGCATGAGGACCAGGTAACGGAAAGATGGTGCCTCCACCTCCTGCTTCCACGTCCAGGCTAACTGTGTGGAGCTCTTTAAGAGTGTAAAGGTCTGAATCTACATTGGTCAATGAAGTATTCCCACTATAATCCGAAAGGCGCCGGTTGATCCCATCTCCTTTCGAAATCCCGATCGTAGGCAGATCACTGCTTAAATCCGCATTTCCACCATCATAATTGAACTGGATATTCCCGTCATCATAGAGTATGAGCTCAAAATTGACTGGCTCCCCAGAATCATAAGTTTCCGCTACCCAGCGGATGAGGGAGCGATCCTCTTGTTATTGGCCAGCCTGGAAACACTATTCGCATACTCAGCAACTGGATTCTCAAAATCGATATACCCGTTGGTGCAGATATATATTTCTCTTCCAGCAGGAATGGTCTCTCCAAAATACGGAAAAGCAAAGGGCAGAGAGTAGGTCAAGATCCCATCGTCTTGCTGAAAACCTTGAGCATCTCCTCCTCCTTCATATTCAGGCAATCAGCAGGCTGCAGAAATGATAAAGATCTATATGTTCCGGAAAGGCAAAATCTTGGGTGAGCTGCCTCATAGCAGCGATCCAAGATCCTCCCATGGAGCTATGGAATGTCTGGATAAACTCGTTCCATTGAGTATCGTTCGAGAAGTCTATAACAGTGTTGTAGTCGGAATCGAAACTGCCTGAATTCAGGGGAAGATAAACCGCCAGACCCCGTGCATTCCGCCAGGACGGGCCATGCTGCTCATGGATGACTGAATTCTCTATCTCTGAGACTACGCTCAATGCAGCAATTTTGACGGCTGCCGGATCAGAGCTCCAGTTATTGATCATGGTCTGACCAAAGTCGCTGATAGTGTTGGCCAGGTTGTCCATGTTGCCCAAGTCGATGGCAGACTGAGTCCAATCGTTACCGTAGGATTCATAGTAGCGGTCGACAATCGCTGAACCCAACTCTGCAGGTGACCAATCAGGATTATTGGTCAAATCGGCAAGGATGGTACCATAAGGCCAGCCGTCTCCAGGCTCTGATTCTTCCGATCCCACCATGACTTCACCGAGGTCACGCATCTCATAAGCCACTTCCACCATGCCCATCAGACAGGCATCAAAACCTATCAGGTTGCCACCGCCGGTCGCATTCAGGGCATTCTGAACCTCATCCATGTACAGCGAATCGTGTCCATTAGTGTCATCCCAACAAACAGCTTTAAAATTGAGCCTCTTCCTGCCTTCAGCTAACTGCTTCTTCATTTCCTCCTTTGAAAGCCGCCAGCCTCCACCGTGGTTCCAGAGAACAAGCGCATAATTGTGCGCAGGATAGTTCTCCTTAGCCCAGTTGATAAAGTTGATCAGCGTCTGCGGATCGCCGTGATTCAATTCACCCAGGTCTTGGAGGGCATTGTCAACCGCGGGAGTCATACCTGGAGTGATGTAAAACCTTTTGGTCGATGTCCAGTTGCCGTAGCTCGTGCTGTAGCCACCGATGCGGTCGAACTGGACCACGATGTTGACGGTGGCATTGGATCCGATGCTGGACATCTCCAGGAAGTCATCAATCCCTGCTCCCTCGAGGTTGTTATCACCATCCAGATAGACCATGAAGGTCCACGGCTTCATCCCTGTGGTGAAATGCCATTCGGATCCGTCTGTCTCGCCGCAGTTGTTCTTGGCCACTATCCTCCAGTAGTATGTGGTCAGGGAATTCAATTCTCCAGGATCGTAATAGCTCTCGCTGATAGTAGCCACATATTCAGGAGGTGAACTCGTTCCCAAATAAACGTCATACGATGCTGCTCCGACGCTGTCCTGCCAGTCTAGGTCTGCATCGAGGGATACATCTGTGGCTCCGTTTGATGGAGAATTGTTGGAAAAGGATTCGGGAGTTACTGTTATTGTTGAGAAGTTCCATTCAGGCCCCTCTGTCATGCCGCAGCTATTCCTTGTCATTATCTTCCAGTAATAGGTCGTACAGGCAATCAATGGACCCGGATCATAGAAATTCTCTGTGACTGTGGTGATATATTCTGGCGGTGAACTCGTTCCCAGGTAGACATCATATGAAGAGACATCACCTGGAGCGTCCCAACTCAGGTTTGTATCCATAGGGTTCCCGGTTGTCTCATGACCCGGGGATGGGTTGGTCGGTTCAGGAGGAAGCGATGTGCATGTGGTGAACTGCCACTCTGCTCCTTCTGTCTCGTAGCCCCAGATATTTTTAGCCACTATCTTCCAGTAATAAGTCGTCCCGAGGTCTAAGGGTTCGGGGTCAAACTTGCTACTGCTCACTGTATCCCTGTAGGGAGGAGGAGAAATCGTCCCGAAGTAAACATCGTAGGAAGTTGTACAGTCGCAATCATCCCAATCCAATTCCGTTTCCAAAGAAGCATCCATTGCCAAATCAGGAGGATTGGGATTGGCAGGTGCAGAAGGCGGGCAGTTTACTGGTGAGAAAAGGTCTGAATCCACATTGGTCAGCACAGCCTGTCCGTTGTAAACTGAGATGTTGTAATATTCACCATCACCCTTTGAAATCCCGATGCTCGGGTTCAGCAAAGCGCTCGCTAAGTCATTCCCGCCGTCATAATTGAACTGGATTAGTCCGTTTTTATACAAGACTAATTCGAAATTAACAGGCTCGCCTTCACTGTAGGTCTCTCCTACCCAGCGGATGGCCAAATGGCCTGGATCTTCTGTGATGTAAATATCCTCTCCTGGTTGAGCTGAGCCGTTAGTCCTGAGATCGGTCCAGAGGATAGCGATCCTCTTGTTCTGGATGAACTCAGCAACAGTAGGGGTCCAATCATACGAACTGACAGCGAAATCAATAAAGCCTTTTGTAGGAATATAAATATTTGTTCCTGCAGGAATTTCCTCACCAAAATAGGGGAAATCAAACGGAAGAGGATAGCTCCAGCACGCATCTCCTCCTTGCCAGCCCTGTGCTGTTCCGCCTCCTAGGATTTCATTCGGAATTTGAGTTTCGATGTAATACAAATCAGGTCTTTGAGTGAGCCGGTAACACAAATCGTAGAGATCAATGTACTCAGGATATGTGAAATTTTGAGTCGCCGCCCTTGCTTCATCAATCCAGGAACCTCCCATGGCATCGAAGAATTCCTGGAGAAATTCATCCCATTGGGTTTCATCGGCAAAATCAATCACATCGCCGTTATAATCCGGGTCAAAATCGTCTGAATTATCAGGAAAATAAAGGGCTAAGCCATGTGCGCCAGGCCAGCTTGAACCATGCTGCTCATGAATGACTGCGTTCTCTATTTCTGTCATCACATCCTGAGCCGCTGACCTTACTGCGTCTTCATCAGTATCCCAGTTATCCATCATACTCTGAGCAAAAGAACTTATTGTGTTGGCCAAACTATCCATGCTGCTCAAATCAATGGCGGATTGAGTATTATCGTCCCCATAGGACTCATAATAACGATCAACAATAGCCTGGCCCAGCTGCGAACTGGACCATCCCGGGTTATCCGCCAGATCCTGCAGGATGGTATTATAAGGCCATCCATCTCCAGGCTCTGTCTCCTCAGAACCAACCATAACCTCACTTAAATCTTTAATTTCATAAGCAACTTCAACCATACCCATCAGGCAGGCATCAAACCCGACCAAATGGCTCCCTTCAGTCGACTGCAAAGCGCTCTGGACTTCATCCATGTACAGAGTATCATCGCTGTCCGTATAATCCCAACAGACAGCTCGGTAATACGGCGTATCTCTGTGTTCCAGTCTAGCCTGCAGCTCTTTTTCCTTCGATTCACGCCAGCCGCCGCCATGATTCCAGAGAACAAGCGCATATCTTTCGGCAGGATAATTTTCCTTTGCCCAGCTGATAAAGTTCATCAGCGTCTGCGGATCGCCATGGTTCAACTCGCCCAAGTCTTCAATTTCATTTCCAGAATCAGGAGTCAAACCAGGTGTGATGTAAAAACGCTTGGTCGTGGTCCAATCTCCGTAGCTTGTGCTAAATCCGTCGATGCGGTCAAACTGAACGACAATATTTATGGCGGAAGTGGAGCCAACTGAAGACATTTCCAGGAAGTCGTCTATTCCTGCGCTTTCAAGATTATTGTCTCCATCCAGATAGACCATGAAGGTCCACAACTTCCCCCCGGTCTCAAAGCTCCATTCGTTTCCAGTAACATTACCACAAGAGTTGTTGGCGACTACATACCAGTGATATGTTGTGTAGGAATTCAACACCCCAGGGTCATAGTAGCTGCCTGTGACAGTATCCGCATACGAAGGAGGCGAACCCGTACCGAAATAGACATCATAAGAGGATGCACCAGTGCTGTCCTCCCAGTCTAGGTCTGCATCGAGGCCAACCCCTGTCGCTCCATTGGCCGGAGAAAGATTGCCAAAGGTCTGCGGGGTTAAGAGTATGGTATCAAAGCTCCATTCCGGACCTTCTACATCACCCCAGTCATTCCTGGCCACGATCTTCCAGTAATAGGTCTCACAAGCACCCAGTCCTCCTGGATCATAATAGCTCTCTGTAACCGATGCTACATACGGCGGAGGCGAGGTGATGCCCAGATAGATATCATAGGATGTTGCCCCAGTGCTGTCCTCCCAATCCAGTTCTGAATCGAGAGCAACATCAGTCGAAGTATCTGCTGGAGAAAGATTGCTGAAAGGAGCAGGCGCAACGTAGACGGTGGCCGTATCTGAGTCAGTCGAGCCGCATGTATTCGAGACCCTGACCCAGTAGGATGTATTTTCTGTAAGATTAGGCGTCGTGTAGGAGTCTGAATCCGTCCCTACAGGAGTGGAAGTGTCACCTGAACCCCCTTGATACCACTGGTAGGATAGAGGTGAACTACTGGAGGCCGTGACACTCAGAGTCGCGGTTGTATTGTAATCTATGGTCTGGCTCTGAGGTGTTGGCCTGACTATAATAGTTCGCTACAACGACATCCAGGCTGTCATCCCCGTCTATTCTTCCCAAGGCTGCGCCATAGCTGGATGAACTCCCAAGATTTTGGCCGCTATCTGTGAAGTTACCGCTGCCATCATTTAGCCAGACTTTGTTGGCTTGATTACTCGAATTCGCAATAAAAGCATCCAGGTCCCCATCGCCATCCAAATCCCCAAGCTCCACATCAAGGCTGGTAGAACTTCCTAAGCTCTGGCCGCTGTCTGTGAAGGTGCCACTGCCATCGTTAAGCCAGACCTTGTTGGGTTGTGTAGAAGAGTTGGCAACAAAGGCATCGAGGTCTCCATCGCCATCCAGGTCCCCAAGCTCCACATCAAGGCTCCAGGCACTGGCCAGGCTCTGACCGCTGTTTGTAAAAGTCCCGTTGCCATCATTCATCGATTACCCGCATTGGCAACAAAAACATCAAGGTCGCCATCACCATCCAGATCGCCAAATGCTAATTCCATGCTTTTGCTGTTGCCCAGGCTCTGTCCACTGTCTGTAAAGGTGCCGCTGCCATCGTTCAGCCAGACCTTGTTCGGTTCATCATGATTAGCGATAAAAGCATCCAGGTCCCCATCGCAGTCCACATCTCCTAACCTTACTCCCTTACTGTATCCACTGCCCAGGCTCTGTCCGCTATCTGTAAAGATCCCGTTGCCATCATTCATCCATACTTTGTTGGGCCCATCATTGGCTACAAAAGCATCCAGGTCCCCATCGTTATCGATATCCTCAAGAGTAACACAAAAACTGTATCCGCTGCCCAGGCTCTGTCCGCTGTCAGTAAAGGTGCCGATGCCATCGTTCAGCCAGACCTCGTTAGCTTGACTTGTATAATTCGCAACAAAAATATCGAGATCTCCATCGCCATCCAGATCCCCAAGCTTCGCTCCATAGCTTGATTCACTGCCAACGCTTTGACCGCTATCAACGAATGTGGCAGCGCCGCTGAGCTGCACATAGATACCTGTCAATACTTCCGTGCCTCCTACTGTGATGGATACGACTTGATCATCCGGTTTAAGCCAGCCTGGGATGGCTTTAAACTCGACTATCGCCCTTCCTTCAGATAAGCCACTCTCTTCAAACCCGCTATCATACCAGGTTGTCGTGCATAACCTCTTCCACTGGGCGCCAGAGTCTATCGCACCCTGAGGTTCAATGTTGACTATTAAGGAGCCAACAGCCAACCCGGTTCCTTCCAACGTGATGTCATAAGGATGCTCATCCGCATCATTGCTGCCGATGGAAATCGATGCACTCTTATATCCTTCTGATGTGGGTGAGAATCGAACGATAAAACTCGTGCTGCTTCCTGGATCGACCGGCGACGTCGGCTGCTGTTCCACGCTGAATTGGCCTGGATCCGCGCCTCCGAGAACAATGATCGGGGAACCGTCGAGAGTCAGCCCTGCAGTTCCATTATTCTCTATAGTAAAAGTGACATCCGTATATGTTCCAACCACGCGATCGCCAAAATTATGGCTTCCTCCATCCGGGATATCATTCATTCCTTCCAGGACATCGATCTCTGGCTCTGGAGGCAAAACTGTGATCGTTGCTGTAATGGAATCTGCGGAACCGCATCCGCTGGAGACTCTCACCCAGTAGGATGTCGTGGCTGTGAGATTCGGAGTCGAGTAGGAGTCTGAATCCGCCCCCACAGGAGTAGAGGTGTTGCCTGAATCCCCCCGATACCACTGGTAAGAGAGAAGTGTCCCACTGGCAATAACGCTTAAATCGACAGAAGTTCCGTAATCTACTGTCTGGCCTTGAGGATGGGTGATGATGGACGGTGGGATGCAATTCAGCCAGACCTTGTTGGCTTGATAGCTTCCGTTCGTGACAAAGGCATCGAGGCTGCAGTCGCCATTAAGATCTCCTAAGGCAACGCCTCCAGTTGTTCCGCTGCTCAGGCTTTGGCCGCTGTCCGAGAAGTTCCCACTTCCGTCGTTCAACCAGACTTTATCGGCCTGACCCCAGTTTCCGACAAACGCATCCAGGTCGCCATCCCCGTCTACATCTCCCAAGCAAATGCTGTAACTGCTTGAAGCTCCGAGGTTTTGACCGCTATCCGTGAAGCTCCCGCTACCGTCATTCAGCCAGACTTTGTTGGCTTGATTGTTATCATTGGCAACAAAGGCATCGAAATCACCATCATTGTCAAAATCTCCCAGCGCTATAGCCATGCTCTGGGCACTGCCCAGGCTTTGACCGCTGTCGGTGAAAGTGCCACTCCCGTCATTCAACCACACCTTGTTGGCTTCGTTATAGTTGGCAACAAACGCATCCAGATCGCCGTCTCCGTCCAAATCCTTTAGCGCCACTCCATAACTACTTGAACTGCCAAGGCTTTGGCCGCTGTCTGAGTAATTCCCGCTCCCATCATTCAACCACACCTTGTTGGCTTCACTGCCTCCGTTCGCGATAAACGCATCCAGGTCGCCATCCCCATCAATATCGTCCAGCGAGACATCGAAGCTCATTGAAGCACCAAGGCTTTGGCCGCTGTCCGTAAAACTGCCGCTTCCGTCGTTTAGCCAGACCTTATTTGCTTGATTAGAAAAGTTTGCAATAAAAGCATCCAGGTCTCCATCGCAATCCACATCTCCCAAGGCCACACCATGACTGTTTGAGCTTCCCAAGCTCTGGCCGCTGTCCGTAAAGATACCGTTCGCATCATTTAGCCAGACTTTGTTACCCCCGTTATAGTTAGCAACAAAGGCATCTAAGTCTCCATCTCCATCTATATCTTTAAGCGATAGGCTATAGCTGTAGGAACTCCCCAGAGCCTGACCGCTATCAACGAATGTGCCAGTTCCAGTCACCTGGATATAGGCGACTGTTATTCCTGTCGTGATCTCGCCAACCACAGTCACTGTTTTGTTGGCTGGTTTAATCCACCCCAGTATCTCTTTGAATTCAACGATCACCTCCCCTTCGAGTATGCCGCTTTCTGTATCCCCGCTGTCGTACCATGTCGACGTGCATATCCTTCTCCACTGGGCACCCGCATCTCTCGCCCCCTGCGGTTCGATAGTGACCTCCAGAGAGCCGTAGGCATCATGCACGCTTACAGTATCTGTTTCGAAATTGTTCGTTTCATCCGCTTCAGCCACTTCTGAGTTTATATCCGCTGTAGCCGTGACCATATAATCTCCGGGCGTGGAAAGAGTCTCCTGCCTCTGGATCTGATGAGTTTCCTCGGCATCAAGAGCGGGTATAGCGTAAGTGGGTGGAGATGATTCTCCGCCTATTTTCAATTGGAGTGTTGAAGAACCAGCTGAAGCACCGCCGGCATTTTTCACTACAGCTGTAAATGTTGTCAGGTCTAAGTTAGATGGATTTTCGGGCGAGTGAGTCAAAGACTCTATGATAAGATCCGGCATCACAGCTACGGTCGTGAATTCCCAGATTGTACCATCTTCGCCGGCTTCCCCCCCGCATTCGTTCACGGCCTGGACCTGCCAATAATATGTCGTATTTAGACTCAGAGGACCAACAGAATATTCACTTGTAGCGACCGTATCCACATAGGGAGGAGGCGATGTGGTCCCGAAATAGACATCGTAGAAGTCTGCCTCGATATTGTCTTCCCAATCCAAATTTGTATTAATGGAAACACCCGTTTCTCCGTTTGAAGGTGACAGATAGGAGAATGTTCCAGGATTGCAGGGCAGCCAGTCCGCGTTGAAACGAATATCATACCCATAATTCGTCTGGACCCAAGCTACACCCACGCTCACGTCTCCTGTTGGACTGTATTTGGGCAGCAGAGCCAAGGTGTCAGCACTGCTAACATCGCCAGCGCTGTTCTTGATGTTCAACTCGCTTGACCAGCTCGTCGGGCTGGTGTAAACAGCTTCTCTGATGATCAATTGGGACGGGGGTTTATAATAGGACGCATAAACTTCCAACTCTCCCTTTTTAAAGGCGCGGATAGATGGATGGGAACTATTATCATATGTTAACGAATAATCATAAGACCAAGAACTCCCTCCATTGGATGTGTAGACATAATTGATATCCGGCGTACTAACATACACTTCTTCATAAACAACAAACACATTATCAGCAGTACAGGCCGCGACCTCAGGAAATCTCTCATTATAAGTGGTACTGTCAGCAATAATGGTGGGCAATGACCAGGTGCTTCCACGATTGGAGGACTTCACGACCGCGATGTCATCCGAACTCCCACTCAAAAAAGTGTAAGCGACGTATAAAGTATCAGCGCAGTAGTCAATGGCGCAATGCACGGTTCCCTGAGTGAATTCGGCAAGCAGCGTCGGCGCACTCCAGTTTTCGCCGCCGTCCGTACTCCTTCTGAACAGCAGTTGGGCTGTGGTGCCCGTCACTTTGTGATAGATAACATAAAGGTAGGCATCATCTCCATAATCTATGTAATCGCTGGTAAAAGCAGGCTGGACATGGTCGTCTACAGAGGTATCGATCGAATACGTTGTTGCATCGCTAAAATCCGTGGCATTGACACTCGTATAAAGAATATCGTGATCTGTAGAGTCATACTCACTCACAAACACGACTCCCATATAATCGTCACTAGCCTGTTTTATCTTTGGAGTAGACAAAGGATATGTACTGTTTATACTTAATGTGTCGCCGGTGTCCCACCAATTCGGCCCGGCTCCGTAGTAGGGGCTCCTCCGGACTTTTATCATATCAGGGGATGTCGTTCCATCCCAGTATTCCGCCGCAACATAGATATCAGGAGTCATGCTGCCGAAGTCGCGGGTCTCGATGGATGGATTCTTTTCATGGTAGTCTGTGGCCATCACCGGAATATCAACAGTCTCCCACTTCGAATCATTGGGATTTTCAGACTCTTCGGCCCTGCCCAACTCATAACTGATATCGTAAATTTTATTGATTTGATACAGATTTCTTTCGCCTGAATGGACTACCTGCGGTTGAGATAATTCCTCTCCTCCCCCCTGCTCGATACCCGAACCCACTGAAACAACCGCTCCAAAGGGAATGACCAAGATTGAGAATAAAATCAATATGAATTTTGTGTAATGCTTATTATTCATTTGCCCCTCTCCCCAATTTATTTATATTATTTATATGGAGTATATACATGAATTGTATATCCTAATTTAAAACCCAAACCCGAACCCGCCGATGACCTGGAATCCGCCCAGGTTCGCTTCCAGTTCTTCTGGCTGGACTTTGCAGTAACTGTAGCATCCTTTAAGGTCCAGATAGATAGGGCCAATAACGTTGATCAGGACTCCCAGCTGACCGATATAGCCGATATCGCTCTGCTGGATACTGCCAACCGCGGCGCTTGTTTCTTTATAAGAAAAATATCCGACGCCCAGCCCTAAATACGGGCTTACTTTAGCCGACGGTGCCCTGAATTTTATCCCGCCGTAGATAGGAGTGATGGATATCTCAGTCGGCTCCTGAGTAAAGGACGTCAATCCTGTTTTGGAAAACATATGGGCTCCAGCCCAGAGGCTGATACCCTTCATCAGAGTGATGTTTATCTCTCCACCGAAATACGTACCGCTTCCGTAGATGCTCTTGAAAGCCTGGTCTGATGGCTGGAAATAACTCCCGACCGCTTCAAAGAGAACTCTTAACCCTTTTTTCCCTGGCGCTTTACTCACCGGTTCGCGTCTTGGCACTCGAGGCCGCGGTTCCTCTCCCAGTACTTTCACATACCTTTCGTGGATGTATCCGGTCATGGTGATGCCCAATCTTTCTGTGGTGAACTGAATCTCATACCACACGCCGACTTTCCTGAGCATGTCATAGACCTGGCTTAGCGGCGCGTTCTGGATGACTTCACTCGAAGCATCAGGTTGAGCATGGATCTTGGCATTCTCAGCCACCACTTCGATGAGCCTCTTTTGTTGCTGAGCCTGGGTGATAGCGGGCAGGATCAATAAAAGACTGATGATTGAATAAAAAAGAATACTTCTTTTCCCCTTATCCCTCATAGTGGACTCCTTTTATATAGACTTAATTTACCCCTAGCCCCTCGGGGTGTATTCGATCCCGATAATCTTCCAGCTGTTCTCTTGTTTCCGGAGATCCCATCTGTAGATACCTTTTATCAATTCCTGCCTGACGCCAGCTTTGTTTGTTCCGGATATGGTGTTGGAAAAACTGGCTTCTGCCTGATCTGTTCCCTTAAATCGAATATCTATATTCGAAGCAGAAGATTGAAAATTACTGAATAAATTTATTAAAAATTCCGTCTCTTTTTTTATATCGAGATAGCACTGGGAAGAACAGTTGCTTTCATAGAAATTCAATAATTTCCCGCTGTTCACTGACTGGACATACAGGTTGACAAGAGCATTTATCTGGGATTCTGCAATCTTCTCGTTAGCAAGATTAAGATATTCCTTGGCCTGAGCGTTTTCCCGGTCAAGGCTTAGCACCCTGTTTGCAAGTGCGATGCATTCCTCATAATTCTCTGCCCGGAAAGCCTGCTGGGCTTTACTGAGCCCATCCCTGATTTGTTGTTCGGTGTTCTTTTCCTTCTGCCTCTTTTCTGCCCTGTCTAACAAGCTTAAAGCTGAGGCATTCCTTGGGTCCAGCTTCAAAACCTCATCTGCCTGCTTGAGGGATTCCTGGTAGTCGCCTCTTTGATAGGCATCCTGGCCAAGCCTGAGTCGTGTTTCGATCTCCTGCTCTTTGGCTTGTTCACTCTTTTTCTTTCTCGCTTCGGCTAAAAAATACTGGGCGGAGGTATTCCTCGCGTTTATTCTCAGGACTTCCTGCATTCTGTTGATGCAACCATCATAATCTCCATTATTGAAAGCGCTTACACCTCTATCCAAAATAGCCGACACATCCGCTTTTCTTTTTTCCTCAGGGGATGGCGTGGGTTCCGCTTTTTCTTTAGGTTGAGGTTTTGTCTCTCTTTGCTCCTGCTTCCTGGCAACTATTTGTTTTTTAGGCTCTGCCGGTTCTGGCCTGAGCTGAGCCTCCAAGTCTTTGACTTTTTGATTCACAGTATTGGACTCCGGTCCTTGAGGAGCGAAAGTGAGATATTTTTGATAATTGTCCAGAGCTTTAGCCAAATCCTGTTTTTTCTCATAGATCAGGCCTAGCTGACCGTAAGAGCGCGGGTCTTTCTCGTTGAGCGCTATGGCTTTTTCATATTCAGGAATAGCCTCTTTCAGCTTACCCTGCTCTTTCAAGGAATTTGCCAACCCGAATTGAGCATCCAGATTATTCGGTTCAGCCTCTAATGCTTTTTTAAACTGAGCGTGGGCCTCAGGGTATTTTTTCTCCGTCAAGGATTGGTTGGCCTGTTTGAGATAGTCGTCAGCTTTTGCCGCAGGTGGAGAAACGGTTGGACCTCCGATCATTTCTGACAAAGGAGTGAAGCGCCAGGCAGCCACGCCAATTATGATCAGGGCAAGAACCACGAATACCGGGATGAGGACCTTCTTCAGTCTAGGCTTTTTAACCAGCGTCTTTGCCGTGCTGGGCTTGCTTATATGGATGACCCTGTCTGTGGTGGGGACCGTCTGTTCCAACCTGTCTAATTCTTGATAGAGTTCTTCAATTTTTTGATACCTATAATCCCTGTTTTTTTCCATACATTTGAGGATCATACGACTGAGCTCATAAGGGATCTGGCTGTTGATCTCTCTGGGATCTCTTGGTTTTTCCCTTGTGTGGGCCAGAGCGATGCTGACTGCCGTCTCCCCTTGGAAAGGAGTGTTTCCGGTTACCATCTCATAAAGGATCACTCCCATGGCGTAAATGTCAGCTCGGTGGTCAACATCTTTTCCTTCCACCTGCTCGGGAGACATGTAATCGGGCGTTCCTATCATCATGCCTGAGGTGGTAACGCCTTTGGCTTTGACGGAGCGGGCAATCCCGAAATCCATAATGTGGGCATTCCCCTGTTTGTCGATCATGATGTTCTGAGGTTTGAGGTCGCGGTGAATGACTCCCAGCTTGTGAGCTTCAGCCAGCCCATCGCAGACTTGTTTGGCGATATAGGTGGTTTTGGCAACACTGAGAAGCCCCATCCTTCTCAACGATGTCTTCAGGTCTTCACCGGAAACATATTCCATGGTGATGAATGGAGTTCTTTTCTCTTTGCTGAGGTCGTACATGCGGCAGACATTCTTATGGGTGATTTTGCGGGCGAACTTCAGCTCGTTCCGGAACCGCTCGATCATCCGCTCGTCCGCAGCGATCTCAGGTTTCAAGAGCTTCAGGGCCACTTTTTCCCCGAGTTCTTTGTCGAGAACCTTATAAACACTGCCCATCCCTCCCCTTCCCAATTCTTCGATGATTACGTATCTTTCTGCGAACGTGCTGCCGATGGCCAGCTCCAGCACGGGCGTCTGGAGGGTTTCAGTCAGAGAAAGGGGCTCTTCTTTTGGTTTATCGTTTAAAGGAATGAGCTGGGTTCCGCAGTTGCTGCAGAATTTTGTGTCGGGGGGGCTTTCACTGTGGCATTTCGGGCACTTCATTTGCCAACGCTTCCTCCTGCTTAAGTGTGCTTAAATTATCAACTCAAAAATAAAATGTCAAATAAATTATTAAAAATAAATTATTAAGTTAGAATTTGATAATCCTGAATCTCTATTTCGAGATTACTTATCCTAAAAAGCTCACATCACTTCAAATGCGATAAGGTGATGAAAGATTGTATGAATTATTCGGATTATTATTAGGAAAAAATTAATCTTTTTTATTGAGGTTTTCCGAATTCAAGGCCGGAATTATTTAATTACTGGGTATAAAATTGGAAGGATCTTATTCTATTTCTCTTTTTTGCTTGACTTTTCCCAGGCTCTGTAACGGGCTATGTAGTCTTCGGCGGCTTTTTGCGAGTCGAGGAGAAGATAGTTCGCATAATTGATGATGTGTCCCTTGAGATACACCTCAGGCGGAAGCTGGTCAAACCTCTCTTGCTCTATACTTTCCAGAAGCTCCACCCGAATCTTGGTGTCAAGTGAGACCTCGAACAGTTCAATTCCCAGCTTCTCTCTGATCCGTTTCAGCACCTGGCCGTTGTACGAAATATTTACTTCCTCACCTTCCAGCGGATTGCGATCCTCGGCAAAAGGTTTTTCATGATGGACCAAACGATCTTGCCTCTCTTTGCATCCTCAATCGGGGATATCACGACCGAGTCAGTGGAATAGAGCTTCTTGAGACGGGAATAAGCGCTTTTTATCTCTAAAAGCGTGGCTTCAGGTGATACCTCGAGAATATCAAAATATTTTTTGAGCTCTTTTTTTGTCATGTTCAGACTCTTGAAATTTTCATCTCCCGCTCATACAGAAGATTCTCAGTGAACACCCCGATCTCCTTGGCCACCCGCGATAAAGAGTAATTCAGCATCAACGGGCGCCTCTCCCGGATAGACCTCCAAACAGCATCATCATACTCGATATAGCCAACGAACTTAGCATCTATGCCCAGATACTTATTGAATATGCTTTTCATCGAGGAGCCGATGAAGATATCCTGGCTGCTCCTTATCTTATTCAAGACTAAGTAAATCTTGAAATCGGCCAATTCCCGGTCAAGAATGTCCCCAAGATAGGAGAAGCTGTCTTTGAGATTATCCATAAGTTCTTTAAGGCTTTTGATTTGATATTTTTCCCGCTGTTCCCACATGTGCTCGACGATCTCTTTGAAGCCGTATGACCTCAAGGACATTCTTATTTTCCTGAACAAAGCGTTCTTGACAAAGTGATACATGTTTTCAATGGCGATTATCTCTGGCTCCAAGACAGCGATCTTCTTATCAGCCATGAGGAATGTATCGATGGTGTTATTATGACTTCCCCCGCCTAAATCGATGATGACATGTTGCTTGTTCAACCTCATGATATGCCTGAACAGTTTGAGCTTCTGCGTAAATCTGATGTTGTCTGAAGCAAGGGAATGGACATCTCCCGTGATCAATGACATGTTTTCTATACCGGTCTTTACGGCCAATCGAGAGAGTGAAGTCCCCGTCTCAAAGAAATTCGTCAGGGATTTCTTAGGCCGGCTTATACCGAGCAAGGAATGAAGATTGGCGCCTCCGATATCCACATCGATCAAGATGACTCTTTTTCCGCTTTTCGCCAAATAAATACCGATGCTACTGGTAAGAAAGGTCTTGCCCGTTCCGCCCTTGCCCCCGCCAATAGCCCAAATTTTCTCTTCCTTTTCCGTTATCACACTGTTCACTTCTCTAAATTCCGTATGTTTCTCTAAACAATATAATAAAAAAGACTCAGGCGTCAACCATACATTTCAGATTCAAATGTCATTTCAGCAGGATACACTTTCTTTGCATTCGAAAGGATCATAAATCCAGTTATAGTTAAAGGTTCAGGTTGGGTGGTGAAAAAACCGTATGCTTCCTTCCCTGGTCAAATCATTGCAATTTAACCTTTTTTATGCTATACATCGGTTTAAATTTTTTGAAGGTAGACCTCCCATGTCATTAATGAATTTGATCCCCTACTCATTCATCCTCGGCCTCCTGGGTCTCATCCTCGCCATTTCCCTCTACTTCCTGGTGAAAAGATACCCCCGGGGTACTGAAATCATGAATGATATCGCGGAAGCGGTCCATTCAGGTGCCATGACTTTTTTGAAAAGAGAATACAGCTATATATCCATTTTCGTAATCATCCTCTTTGCGGTCCTGTGGAAGCTTTTCTCCATCTATACCAGCCTGGCCTTTTTGACAGGGGCCTTTTGTTCCCTGCTCGCAGGTTTCATCGGGATGAAGGGTTCGACACGCTCTGCAGTCCGGGCGACACAGGGCGCCATTCAGGGAGGAACTCCCCTGGCTCTTTCCATCGCTTTCCAGGGAGGAGCTGTCATGGGAATCTCGGTTGCAGCCTTGGGTGTGGCCGGAATCGGCCTCTTCTATTTTTTCACCAAAGACCCAATGATCATCAATGGTTTTGCCATGGGTGCTAGCTCAGTCGCTTTATTCGCCCGAGTGGGAGGCGGAATTTACACCAAAAGTGCTGATGTGGGCGCAGATCTGGTGGGCAAGGTCGAAGCCGGCATCCCGGAGGATGATCCCCGAAATCCGGGAGTTATCGCCGATAACGTCGGTGACAATGTGGGAGACACGGCGGGAATGGGTGCTGACCTTTTTGAGTCCTATGTCGGTTCTGTTATCGCTTCTATGGCCATAGGTTCCACATTGGCTCCGGCTCTAAATCATATGTCTCTTCCCCTGCTTTTGATTGTTATAGGGCTTGTCAGCTCATTCATCGGTGTCCTCTCAATCAACATTCTCAAGAACATCAGTCCCCAATCCGCTCTGAGAAACGCCTATTATATCAGCGGCATCTTGTTTTTAGCAGGGGCTTTTTTTTCTGTAAAGGTCATTATCGGTGATCTGAACGTATACTGGGCGGTATTGAGCGGTATGCTCTGCGGTGTTCTAATCGGACTGGAAAGCGAGTATTTCACTTCTGGACCCCCGATAAAAACGATCGCTCGCACTGCTCAGACTGGAAGCGCGCCCACCATCATCACTGGCTTGGCTGTCGGCTTTCAGAGCACAATCCTCCCCCTTCTCACCATCGCTGCTGCAATATTCATCTCATTCAGACTGGCCGGGCTCTACGGCATTGCCATCTCCGCAGTGGGAATGCTGGCCACCATCGGTATCGTCATGTCCACTGACTCCTACGGGCCCATCGCTGATAACGCGGGAGGAATCGCAGAGATGTCCGGAGCAGGCACAAATATAAGAAAAATAACGGATAAGCTCGACTCTCTAGGAAACACCACTGCAGCCATCGGAAAAGGTTTCGCCATCGGCTCTGCCGCTTTGACTGCATTGGCTCTTTTCTCTGCCTACCAGAATACAGTCAATTCCCTCTTGGATAAGGCAGGAAAAGATTCATTGCTAATCAGCTTGACAAATGTAGAAACAGTCATCGGCCTACTCCTTGGTGCCCTGATGCCGTTCGTCATCGCCTCGCTGACCATAAAAGCAGTGGGAAGAAACGGCGATAAAATGGTCATCGAGATAAGAAGGCAGTTCAAAGAAATAAAGGGTTTAATGGAAGGAAAAGCCAAGCCTGACTCAGACCGCTGCATCGATATCGTGACGCGTGGCGCCCTGGCAGAGATGATCCTTCCTGGCTTGCTGGCCGTGATTGCGCCCCTGCTGGTGGGCTTCTTTATCGGGCCTGAATCCTTGGGTGGATTCCTGGCAGGAGCGACAGCCACCGGAGTATTGATGGGAATCTTCATGGCCAACGCCGGAGCGTCCTGGGATAACGCAAAAAAGTGGATCGAGGAAGGCAACCTGGGAGGCAAAGGGACAGAGGTTCACGGGGCCTCTGTCATCGGGGACACTGTTGGCGATCCCCTAAAGGATACAGCCGGCCCCTCCATGAACATCTTGATCAAACTCATGGCGGTCGTCAGCCTTGTTTTCGCTCCGCTCATCATGTGAAGCTATTCCCTTTCAAGAACTTCTCATCCATATTGTTCTCCCATCTTTTTCCTGAATTTTGCCTTGCCTTTTTGCCCGTATTGCGTTTGATATTATTTTCCATTTCAGTTATAATTCTCGCCTCTCTAGGTTCCTCATTGGCAAAATTGAGGCACAGAAATGAAAGTGAACGTGTGGAATACTATTCGCCAGCTCAGCAAAGAACGCGGTGTAGAGATCGGTATCATCGTCAGTGCTATTGAGGAATCTCTCAGAGTCGCTTCTGCCAAATATTTCTCCCACAAAGAAAAAGTCCATATTTCCTTTCAGCCAGAAAAGGGGGAACTCAGAGTCTATACCGTCAAAAAGGTCAGCAAAAACCCTCAGGACCCAGCTATTGAAATCTCCCTGGAGGAGGCCAAGAAGATCGACCCTGAAGCGTCTTTGGAAAAAGATGTCGAAATCGACCTGCCTTCCGATACTCTGGGCCGTATCGCTGCCCAGGCAGCGAAACAGGTAATCTTTCAAAAAGTCAGGGACGCAGAGCAAGAAAAGATTTACGAATCCTTTGCTCCCCGCTTAGGGGAAATCGTGACCGGTGTCCTGAGAAGGTTTGAATCGAACAAAAACATGATCCTTGAAGTGAACAAAACCGATGTCCTTTTTCCCCAACGAGAAAAGCTTGCCAATGAAGAATTCGCAAGGGGAGACAGGATAAAAGCTGTGGTCATTCAGGTCAGAAAAGAAGATAAGGGCCCTCAGGTTATCGTCTCCAGGTCAGACCCAAAATTCCTGTCAAAGCTATTGGAGTTGGAAGTCCCTGAGATCGTTAACAGGGATATAAAAATAAAGGATGTCGTCCGTCAACCCGGAGAGAGGGCAAAAGTGGCTGTTTTTTCTGATGATAAGGACATAGACCCTATCGGAGCGTGTATAGGAGTCAAGGGGAATAGAATCATGGCCATCAGCAAAGAGCTCGCGGGGGAGAAGATTGATATCATAGAGTGGTCCGATAATCCCTTGATCTACACCAAAGCATCTCTCAGTCCCGCTAAAGTAGAAAAGGTCTTCATCCTGAACAAAAACGAGAAAACCATGCAGGCTTTAGTTGCCAAAGACCAGCTTTCCCTAGCAATAGGAAAGAAAGGAATCAACGTCAGGCTGGCTTCTCGACTCGTCGGCTGGAAAATAGAGATCAAGGAAGAATAGCATTTAGTTAAAAACCTGGAGAAATAAGAAACTATGGATACACAAAAAAACACAAAAAAGACCAAGTCAAAGGCTGAAGCTGACAAGAGCCCTGCAAAAAAAATCATACTGAGGGAAGGACAGACTTTAAAAGAACTCTCTGAAAAGGCAGGGATCAAGACCAAAAACATTTTCGAGAAGCTCGAAGCAAAAGGATACAGCGTTAGTGTGAATGATGTCGTCAATGAATCCTTGGCTTCAACGATCTCTGAGGAATTTAAGCTTGAGCTGGAATTGGTTTCCATTGAGAAGGAAGCCCGGATTCAAGCCGAAAGCAATCCAGAAGAGATGGTATTGAGACCTCCCGTGGTCACTATAATGGGCCACGTCGACCATGGGAAGACAACTCTTTTGGATGCCATACGAGAATCCGACCTGGTCAAAAAGGAATCTGGCGGTATTACCCAGCATATCGGCGCCTATAGAGTTTTCCATGCAAAGAGACCCATCACCTTCATTGACACTCCGGGCCACGAAGCATTCACTCAGCTGAGAGCCCGAGGAGCCCATTTGACAGACATTGTCGTCCTGGTGGTTGCCGCAGATGATGGAGTTATGCCGCAAACCCGAGAAGCCATCAGCCATGCCAAAGACGCTGGCGTCCCGATAATGGTAGCCATAAACAAAATCGATAAGCCTGAAGCGGACGTAGACAAGGTCAAACAGCAGCTCTCCAAGGAAGGCCTCCTGGTGGAGGACTGGGGAGGAAAAACCATCAGCGTGGAAGTCTCAGCCAAAGAAAAAACAAACCTGGAAGAGCTGTTAGAGATGATCCTGCTTTTGGGGGATGTCATAGAGATCAAGGCAAATCCCAAGGTAAAAGCTCAAGGAGTTATCCTGGAGGCGCGTCTTGACGCAAAAAAAGGGGCAGTGGCCACCGTTATCATCCAGCATGGCATCCTCAGTCAGGGTGAAGCCTTCATCTGCGGGACAACATTCGGAAAAACGAGAGCTCTTTTTGACGAAAACGGGAAAAACCTGCAAAAGGCTGAATCATCCATGCCAGTTGAGGTTCTCGGATTCTCTGAAGTGCCTGTCGCAGGAGACATTTTTCAAGTGGTTTCAGACCTCGATACAGCCAAACAGTTCGTTCAGTACCGCCTCTCTCAGGTGAAAAAGGCTGAAACGCAAAGGCCAGAACATCTAACTTTGGATGAGCTTTTTAAAAAAATGGAAAAAGGTCAGGTCAAGGAGCTTCCTCTGATCATAAAGACCGATGTCCATGGCTCTGCTGAAGTCCTTGCCGACGTTCTCCCTAACCTAAGCACTGAGCAGATCAAAGTTAAACGCGTCCATTCAGCGACTGGGAAGATCACAGAATCCGATGTGCTTTTGGCTTCAGCATCGAACGCCATCATCATCGGTTACAATATCAAACCAGACCAAAAAATCCTTGATATGGCTAAGGAGGAAGATGTTGAGATCCGGAGTTACAAAGTCATATATGAACTGACTCAAGATATCAAGAAAGCCATATCCGGCTTGTTGGAACCGACCATAAAAGAAACCTATCTGGGAAAGGCAGAAATCAGGAGAGTCTTTAACATCTCAAGGATTGGAGTAATCGCCGGCTGCTATGTTACAGACGGAAAAATAACCAGAAACTCGGAAATCCGAGTTATAAGGAATAAGGAAGTCGTCCATAAGGGTCGCATTGCATCTCTTAAACATCTGAAGAACAACGTTACAGAGGTTAAAAAAGAATACGAATGTGGTATCCGCCTTGAGAAATATAAAGACTTCCAGGAAGGAGACATCATAGAAGCCTTCATCATGGAGAAAGAAGCTCCTAAATAAAGCCTATTGCGTGCTTCCTGATGGTTATCGGTTTTTTATCCATAGAGATTTACCTCCCTTATTCTCACTCTTTGAAAGAAAAACGAAAAAGGCTTTCAGGATTAAAGAGCCGTTTGACAAAAAAATACAACGTCGCCATTTCTGAGCTCGAATACCAGAATAAATGGCAAAGAACAAAAATTGGTATGGTGAGTCTCAACAGCCAAAAGAGACCTGTTGAAAGCCTGTTCAGCAAAATCATCGAGGACGTTGAAAAAAACATAGATGGCCAGATCCTTGGCTATGAGACTCATTACTTTTAATTTGAATAAGCTCCAGTAGAGGCATTGGCTCCCGGCCAACCGACTCTACTTCCTTATCTGGGGAGGATACTGAAATGAGCATAACAAGGCGTCAGAAACGAGTATCGAGTCTGATCAAAGAAGAGCTCAGCCGTCTACTCATAGAGGAATTCCAGGATTCTTATTCTGGCTTGATCACCGTAACAAAGGTTGAAATGACCGCAGACTTGAAAACAGCTCATGTCTATTTGAGCATCTATGGAGCTGAGCAACAGGACTCAATATTTTCCCTCTTGGATGAAAAAAAGGGACATCTGAGAAAATCTATTGCCACAAAAGTTAAATTAAAGTATAATCCCATGCTTATTTTTTCTAAGGATATGGGTCCAGAGTATGAAGCGAGAATCGACTCGATCCTCGAAGGCATCAAGAAAAATGGAAAGTGACCCTGCGAGCTTAATCGCCAAAAAAATTCTCGAAAGCCAGCGCATTGCTATTACCTCCCATCTCAGACCTGATGGTGACTCTATTTGCACCAGCCTTGCTCTGGCCTTCATGGGAGAGTTGCTGGCTAAGGAAGTCGAAATCATCAATAAAGATAAAACTCCTTTTCCTATCAACAATGTTCCCGACATCGATAAGATCAGGATCGGCCAAATTCCTGCCCAAGGCTTTGACTTGGTCATACTCCTTGAGTGCGCCAATGTCTCGCGATCCGGGCAGGAAAACCTGGATGGTTATTTTAAAATCAATATTGACCATCATCATTCGAACGATTACTACGCAGATATAAATTGGGTTGACCCAGAAGCATCAGCTGTGGCCGAAATGGTCTACATGCTGGGCGAAAAGCTCAACATCAAGTTCACTCCCCGGATTACCAATCATCTCTACTGCGCTATCGTTTCTGATACCGGTTCTTTTCAATTCTCCAATACCAGTGCTAGAAGTTTTAATGTCTGCCATAAATTAATCGAGCACGGCGCCAGTTCAATACAAATCTCTGAGCTTCTGTTCAACAACAACTCGCCTGAGAAAGTCAAGCTCTTGGGCAATGTACTTTCGACCCTTCAGATGAATCCCAAGGGCAATATCGCCACCATCACCATGTTTAAAAAATTCCAGGAATCCCTCCAGCTTAAAGAAGTCGACACAGAAGACATCACTACCCTGGCCCGCTCGATCAAGGGAGTCCGGATGGTCCTGTTCTTCAAAGAGATTGAGAACAACACCTTCAGGGTGAGCCTCAGGTCCAAGGGAACAGCGAATGCGGCTTTTGTCGCCGAGCATTTTGGAGGAGGCGGGCACATCCATGCGGCCGGTTTCACAGTCAAAGGAAAATACGAAAAACTTCTTAAGGAAATCCCGGAAAAAGTTGACCAGCTTTTAAAAAAACAACCTAAAGGGAAGATCCCGGATAAGTATAAAGAGCCCTATTCCTATTGAATCTTAAAGTCATGGACGGGCTTATCCTCGTCAATAAACCGTCAAACATCACTTCTCATGATGTGGTCTTAGAAATCCGCAATATTCTCAAAATCCAGAAAGTCGGCCATTACGGAACCCTGGACCCCCTGGCCACGGGCCTTGTGGTTGTGGCTGTGGGAAAAGCAACCCGTCTTTTCCCTTTCTATTCCAAAAAGGACAAAGTTTATTCCGGCCGAATCAGGTTGGGTTTCTCTACAGATACCTATGACTCCGCAGGTAAACCCACTTCAAAAGAAAGCCTAGACTTTCCTTCGAGGGAAACGCTCCTGAACACCATGAAAAAATTCGAAGGCAAGATTCAACAGGTCGTTCCTCCTTATTCCGCTAAAAAATACAAGGGAAAACCGCTTTATGCTCTAGTTAGAGGAAATAAGGAGTTTGAATTGAAGCCTTGCCAGGTAACCATCCATTTTTTTGAGCTCAACGAATACACTCCCCCCCATCTCCAATTCAGAGTTGGTTGCTCCTCGGGCACTTACATCCGTTCCCTTGCCCACGACCTGGGACAGATTTTGAGCTGCGGTGCTCACCTCTCAGAACTTTTGCGCACCGAGGTGGGGAATTTTCGGATCGAGCAAAGTTTCTCCCTGGATAAGATCAAAACTCTGGCCAAAGAGGGAAAAGCAGAGGATTTTCTCATTCCTATTGAACTCCTCCTCTCCGAGTTCCCCAAGGCTATCCTTGAAGATAGAGGTGCTGTCTTAGCCAGGAACGGCAACATGGTCCCTGATGCAAACATCAAGAAAATCATTCACCACAAGTCCCTTGTGGACTACTATCGAGAGGAAGAAGAGTTGGTCTTCAGGATGTTCAGCCTTGAAGGGAAATTTCTGGCTCTAGCGAAGAGGAATCCTGAGAAAAGCCACTTTCATCCGTTCCTCGTTATTGACACCGCAGATGAATGAGAATAAATTAGCGAAAATGGCAAAAAAGGAAATGTTCGCTTCCCGTTGGGGGATAATCTTTGCCGGTCTGGGTATGGCTGTTGGCACCGGGAACATATGGCGTTTTCCGCGGATTGTCAGCCAGCAGGGCGGAGGAGCATTCATCATCGCCTGGATCATCTTCCTTTTCCTCTGGTCTATACCCCTTCTCGTTATTGAAATATCTCTGGGGAAGAAAAGCCGGTTGGGGGTAATTGGTGCCTTCGGGAAAATGGCTGGAAAAAACTGCGCCTGGATGGGCACCTTTGTCGCCTTTGTGACCACAGCCATAATGTTCTATTACTCCGTTGTCACTGGCTGGTGCATCAAGTACTTCATCGCCACCACTTTCCAGGGTTTGTTAAAGAGGAATTCTCTCCAATTCTGGCATTCATTCACCTCTTCTTGGGAGCCGATCCTCTTTCATTTTTTGGCCATGGCCATCGGTGCTTTCATAATCTACGCGGGCGTTGTCAAAGGGATTGAAAGAGCTAACAAGATACTCATTCCTTCTCTTTTTTTTCTGCTCATCATCGCCTGTGTGCGCTCTTTGACGCTGCCCTCCGCCTTCCAGGGACTGAACTTTCTCTTTTCTCCCAACCTATCCCGCCTGGTTGACTATAAGGTCTGGTTGAACGCTTTGAGCCAGTCTGCCTGGTCAACCGGCGCAGGATGGGGATTAATACTCACTTATGCGGTCTATTCTCATAAAAGGGAAAACCCTGTTTTGACCTCAACTACCTTAGGATTTGGCAACAACCTGGCATCCCTGCTGGCAGCTGTGGCGGTTATTCCAACAGTTTTCTCCTACTTCTCGACTCAGGATTACTCGCAGCAGAAGGTCCTGGACGTGATGAAAACCGACAATCAAGGCCTCACTTTCATCTGGATCCCTAACCTGTTCTCTAAGATCCCCGGAGGCGATTTTTTTCTCGCGCTCTTCTTTCTTGCCTTGACTTTCGCGGCTTTCTCCTCCCTCATCTCGATGATTGAGCTCGACACCCGGATCCTGATGGATTCGGGGCTGTCCAGGAGAAAAGCCGTGATTATTGTCGGCCTGTTCGGATTCTGCTTAGGGCTTCCTTCGGCCATCAGCATGGGATTCTTTAACAACCAGGATTGGGTCTGGAGCTTGGGTCTGATGGTCAGCGGATTTTTCTTTACGTTCACTGTGCTTAAAATAGGCCCCAAAAACTTCCGTTTGAATATCATTTCCGACCCTGAGAGCAAAGTCAAAGTCGGGAAATGGTTTGATATTCTGGTCATCACCCTCCTTCCCCTCCAATTTTTGGCCATGCTGGGATGGTGGTTCTGGCAAAGCTATTCTGATGATCCTCAAAATTGGTTCAGGTTATTCGCTCCATCGACCGTGGGAACCGTTCTTTTTCAGTGGGTGATCGCCATCGTGCTGTTCATCCTCTTGAACAAAATAATCATCAACAAAATATTGGCGAGATCCAATGACTCTTGAAGCCATTCTTTTTATGATCTTCATCTTTGCCGTCTGTCTGGGCGGATTTGCCTACAGCCTGTTCTTATCCAGCAAAGACAAATAAGGACCTTCAATTCCAGGCTTTTCCGATTAAGTCTTATTTTTTTGAAGGAATTGTATATTTTCAGCATAATTTTGCCGTAGAACTTCTGCCAATTCCCGAAAAATGTCCAATTTCTTAGATTTCAAGAAGACATCTTGAAACAATCCTTGAATTTTAGGGCAAGTTATTGTATTTTATACGGGAAATGAGGCTAAACAGAAATCAAATAGAGCATCTAGCCTCTGTGGCTGTGCGAAATCTTGTTAAAGACGGAAAAATAATTGCCGAGGACAGAAATAAGCTTATCGTGGAGCTTATCGACCTTATCACCGACGAGTTTCAAAAGGAAGATAAACTCGACCAAGAGGTGAGAGAAATTCTCAGCAAACACATGGAGAAAATCCGAAGAGAAAACATCGAATACCAGACGATGTTCAGGATGATTAAAACAAAACTGGCGAGGGAAAGGAATATAGTCCTGTGACGCTCAGGCTTTCTCGTGAAAAAATCAACTTCTTGTCCCGTATCATGCTCGACTATCTTTTCGGGAACGATCAGGTTGAATTCCTGGACGACCCGAATGAAATCAGACTATCGATAGTGAAAAGCATCGAAGAAGAGATTAAGCTGTATAACATGATCGACAAGAAGGCCATAGAAAAGATTCAATCTCAAAAGAAAGCCATTGAAGAAGGAAGCAGAGAGTGGGAAATCCTTTACAGAAAATACTACAATGAGGAAATCTCGAAACTCGGAAAGCTTGTCGAATAAAGCCGCTTTGAATCAGGGGGGGGAAAAATTCATCGAATTCGAAGTGAGAGTTCGCTATTCAGAAATAGACCGAATGGGAGTAGCCCACAACAAAAGTTATTTTGAATGGTTTGAGATGGGGCGAACGGAATACTGCCGCCAGAAGAATATTCCCTATAAAAGTATCGAGGAGCAAGGCTATTACCTGGTCGTTGTCGAAGCCTTCTGCAAATACAAAAGGCCTCTGAGATACGACGACAAATTTCTCATCCGTGTCTTCCTGAAAGAGGCCTCCCCGAAAAAGGTGATTTTTGCTTATGAACTCATGACCGGCAAAGAGAAAAAGCCAGTCGCCAGCGGTCACACTGTTCACATCTCAACTAACGCCAAAGCTGAGGTCCGCTCTCTTACCCGGGAAATTTTAAATAAGTTGAACAGCTAAAATCAGACGACCTTACTGGGAAACTCATTCTGCCCTATCTCTTATGCTTTTCTATTATCCAAGATGGAATAAAGACTCGAGCTCCAAAGGTTTTCGATTCGAACTGGAAATCTTTATTTCTTTTATTTAGACTCTTGTCGTCTACCCTTTGCATTCAAAAAGCATTCCGCAACCTGCTTGATAAGCCCTGAGTCTTTTGGTCTCGAATGCAAAGCTTTCTCAAAGATGGATGTATTATCCAGTTTAAGCGCGATCAAGTTTTTCAAAAGTGTTCGAGCGTTTTGAATACTTATCTCTGGATGAATCTGAAGACCCCAGATTGGCCTGTCTTTTACCTGGAAAGCTTGGACTTGGCAGTGCTCAGTGGAAGCCAGAATATGGAAATCCGCATTCAAGTTCACAACCTCATCAAAATGAACGGAGAAGGAAAAAGCCTGTCTTTTCTTGCCGAGAATCCTGCTATTTCTGACAATCTGGACAGGAATCCAGCCTACTTCAGACAGAGGAGACCGGCGAACAGAGGAAGGTCCTAAGAGGGCATAAGCGAGAAGCTGGTGGCCGTAGCAGCTCCCAAGAACCGGGATTCCCCTCTTCACTGCTTCCTGGATAACCTCTGCTTCCTCTTCAGCCCATTTATCTCTGATCACGATCGAAGCTTCTGAACCTGTCAAGAGTAAATGGGTATACTTTATCTTCCTGAAATCTGGGAATTGATGTTTGGTTGCTTTGAATGAATCCCATTCGATCCCAAGATATGGCTTCCAATGCTCCTCTGGATTATAGACTGAAGAATCGATGGAGTTATCGATAAAGGCCAATCTCAATTCATCTTTACTCACTAGGCCATCCATCCTTGGATACGTTTTGCCTTCAAATTATATGCACAGGAGGACAAAAAACAACTTCTTTCTTGATTTAAGATATTTTCTTTGTTTTTAAAGCACTGATTTTGGTATAATTCGTTTTCAACAAAGGAGGAGAAAAATTGCACAATGTAAAGGAAGAAACAGAACTCTATGTCATTACCCCCAATGAACCCGGCATATTAGGACGTGTCTTAGGGACTTTAGCCAACGCCGGCGTAAACCTGAGAGCTCTCCGCGCTCATTCAGAAGGAAATAAGGGAATTTTTCTGCTTATCACCTCAGATAATAAAAAAGCCGAGAAAGCTCTGAAGGTATTAAGATATAAAGTAAAGATAAACAAAGTTGTCACCGTCGAAATCGAGGACCGAATAGGAGCAGGAGCAGAAATAGGCGCTCTCTTGGGGAATGCAGCCATCGATATTGAATACTGCTACGGGACATCCGTCGGATCAGGAAGAGCTCTTCTGATATTCCAAACAAACAACAATAAAAAAGCTGCCGAAACCCTGGCTTAGCCGCTTGAAGACAGCCTTTTCCGGGAGCGAGTGCTTCTTTCATCAAAACAGTCAACCCTTTAAAATTCTTTCCATCCCTTGCGGATAAGATACTTCAATTTATCCAATTAATGTTCGAAAGTATTGAATGATAGCCAGAATTTCCGTTAGAAAAAATTGGCATTATATGTTAGACTGCAAAAAAATTGATGCCAAGGAAAGGAACTGAAGATGGAAGAACACAAACCGTATGTGCCTGACCAAACTCCTTATAAGGATTTTACCCTCAAGGCTGTCATCATCGGAGCCATCTTCGGCATCGTCTTCGGTGCAGCCAACGCCTACATAGGCTTGAGAGTGGGATTGACGATCTCCACAGCCATTCCCCTGGCCGTGATCTCTGTGGCTGTGTTCAGAGTCCTTACTCCGATATTGGGAAAAAGCACCATCCTGGACTGCAACATCGCTCAAACCACAGGCTCAGCCAGCTCGTCCTTGGCCTCTGGGATCATCTTCACCATCCCGGCTCTTTTTCTCTGGGGATTCAATCCGAGTATATTCAAGATAGGCACGTTGGCCATCTTCGGAGGCATCCTGGGAGTGCTCTTCATGATCCCGCTGAGAAAAGCTCTCATCGTCAAGGAACACGGGGTTCTTCCCTATCCTGAAGGAATCGCAGCCTCTCAGGTCTTGATCTCGGCAGAAGAAGGCGGAGCTAAAGCCAAGAACGTATTCCTGGGTCTGGGAGTCGGGGCGGTTTACAAAGCCATTATTGCCATCCTTAAACTCTGGCCGGACAAGATCCATCTCAAGCTCCCTATCCTGAAAAAAGCTGAGCTGGGTCTGGACGCCACACCTGCCCTTCTTGGCGTTGGCTTTATCCTGGGTCCCCGAATCGCCGGGATCATGGTTGCCGGCGGCATCCTCTCCTGGATAGGCCTGATTCCTTTGATCGCCTATTTCGGAGAAAACCTCAATATCCCGCTGTTCCCTGAAACAGAGCTTCCTATAGCTCAGATGGCAGCCGAGGATATCTGGTATAAATACATAAGGGTCATCGGAGCTGGAGCTGTAGCTGTGGGAGGGATCATCACGGTCGTCAAGTCCTTGCCGACAATGCTCGGTGCGCTGAAGACAGGATTAAAAGATTTCAGCATGAGAAAGGAAAACGGCCAAGGTAAAAAAATAAGAACAGACAATGATCTGCCTTTTCCGGTCCTGGGCATTGGAATTCTCATAGTCACGGTCCTGATCATACTGGCCCCCCAGGTCCTTGGCATCCAAACATCCCTCTTGATCCGCCTCTTAGGAGCTGTATGTATCGTTATCTTCGCTTTTTGTTTTGTGACCGTTTCCTCGAGAATAGTGGGAATGGTGGGAGTGACATCCAATCCCACTTCTGGCATGACAATAGTGGCCCTTCTCGGAACAAGCATGATCTTCCTAGCTATGGGATGGACAGACCTTTTGGGCATGGCCACAGCCCTGACAGTCGGGACCGTGGTTGCCATCAGTGCTTCTATTGCTGGTGATATCTCACAGGACCTCAAAGCCGGCTATATTATCGGAGCCACTCCCCGAAAACAGCAGATGTCTGAATTGATAGGAGTTTTGGCCTCTGCCTATGCCATAGCGTGGACAGTGTGGCTTCTGGGGAAAACTTTTCAATTTGGTACCCAGGAGTTATCTGCGCCTCAAGCCACCTTGATGAAAACGGTCATCGAAGGAGTGCTCGGCGGTGACCTCCCTTGGGGGCTCGTCCTGGTCGGAGGCGCCTTTGCCCTGGTTGCAGAGCTTGTCGGCATTCCTTCCCTTCCTTTTGCTGTCGGGATCTATCTTCCTCTTTCTACCATGACCCCGATCTTCGTCGGAGGATTGATAAGGAGTGTCATCGAGAAGAGATCCGGCAAAGATGAAAAACTGAAAACTCACCGAAAAGAAAAAGGGATTCTCTTGGGTTCAGGTTTCATCGCCGGAGAGGGAATCACCATGGTGGGAGTCGCATTAATTGCCTATATCACAGCCCAAAAACCGCAGGGAATAGGTGTCAATCTCGGTGATTATGTTGCTTTGGCTGCGTTTCTTGTCTTAGCCGCATTCCTCTATTGGAAGAGCTCTCAAAAATAAAGAATCGTTCCTTTCATCGATTACAGTGCTCTGATTAGCTTGTCATATTCATCTGTCTTGCAAATTCGGAAATTATCCAATATATTTTAAATTCTGATTCTCAAAGAAAGATGAACACTATCATTATTGCTTTCATCCTTATAGCCTGGCTCATCCTTGGCTATAAAATATACGGCAGTTTCATCGAAAAACATGTGGTCCAGGCGAGTGAAGACCGTACTACTCCTGCTCAACAGCTCAAGGATGGGATAGACTATTCCCCGGCTAAAAAACCTCTCCTCTTCGGACATCATTTCTCATCGATCGCCGGAGCCGGACCAATCCTTGGCCCTTTACTGGGAGTTCTCTATTTCGGTTGGCTTGGTGCCCTTCTTTGGGTGGCTCTGGGCAGTATATTCCTGGGTGCAGTCCACGACTACACTTCGCTGATGACATCTGTCCAGAACCAAGGGACCTCACTGGCAGACATATCCAATAAAACGCTTGGCTTTCGGACGAAAATCATTTTTTCTGTATTCATCTGGATGACATTGGCTCTGGTCATCGCGGTTTTCGCTGTGGTCGCCTCGCAAACCCTTGTCTACCAGCCTGAAATCGTCATCCCCACTTTCGGCCTTATCTTCATCGCTATGATATTTGGCTGGCTAGTCTATAAAAGAGGCTTCAACATTGTCTTCGGAACCGTCTTTTCTCTCCTCCTCCTTTTCTTATTGATCTACCTTGGAAACCTGGTGCCGATAACGCTCTCTGCCCAGATACTGGGGATGTCAGCCCAGAAATTCTGGTTTTTTCTGCTGATTATTTACAGCCTTTTTGCTTCCTCGTTGCCGGTCTGGTTTCTTCTCCAGCCGAGAGATTATATAAGCACCTGGATTCTGTTCTTAGGGCTTGGTTTGGGTTATCTTGGACTCATCATTGTTCATCCCCCGCTGAACGCCCCGGCTCTTGTCTCCTTTAAGAGCAAAGGAGGACCTCTCTGGCCAATGCTCTTTGTCATCATTGCCTGCGGAGCCATTTCAGGATTCCATTCCCTCGTAGCCGGAGGGACAACAGCCAAACAACTCCCTGACGAGATGAGCGGAAAACTGATCGGATACGGGGGGATGGTCACAGAAGCGGCTCTGGCCGGACTGGTTATATTCATCGCCGCCAGTGCGCTTATCTGGGATCCTTCCGGGATAGAAAGCCCATTCGGCTTTCAGTATTTCATGACCACCTTAGGAGATCCCATCCGGGCCTTTGCGACCGGCTACGGAAAGCTCCTTTCATCCCTTCCTGGATTGACCCTGGTCATCGGAACTTTTTTCGGCATGGTCATGCTCAACGCTTTTGTCCTGACCACGCTTGACACCGGGACCAGGATCGGCCGCTTTATCACCACCGAGCTTCTGGGAAGAGCCGTTCCTCCTCTTAAAAATAGATGGCTGGCTTCTTTTTTCATTCTGGTCTTCGCGGGAATTCTGGGAGGGACAGAGGGCTACAAGGCTATCTGGCCTGTTTTTGGTGCGTCAAACCAGCTGGTGGCTGCCCTGGCTCTGATCGTTGTCTCCTCCTACCTTGTGGGAATCAAAAGGCCCAAAAAATACACGGTCTATCCAGCCATCTTCATGCTCTTGACGACACTTGGCGCCCTTGCCTACCAGGGCTATAATTTCTTCAAGACAAAAAGCTACCTTTTGGGATGTGTCAGCGTTATCTTGATTTTCCTGGCAGCTATAATCGTCTTTGAAGCCCGGGAAATACTCTTCTCTCGTCAAAAAGGACTCACGTCCTAATACAGGTCTGAACAAACAACATCTCTGGATTGAATCTTGAGTGAGTGGCAGCTATTCTGAGGAGTAAAGAATCCTATCCAAAATAGAAAAAACAGGCGTTTAAGATGAAGATTCGGCTCTCTATCAAGAAAGAGGAGTGATCTTGAACACGACTCCTTTGGGGTCCGGACAGCAAAGTGTCTCCGTCTCAGCGACCCAATCATCGTGAGGGAGCTCGTCTTCCCTCTGTTTGGAGGTCAAGAAAGGGAAGAGACTGTTGAGAGCATAGATGCATACTTTTTTCTTCTCGGGAATCTCAATCGTCCCTTCTCCTCTGATAAAGAAATAGTCTCCCTCCTTATGTCTGGCTCCACACCGCTCTTTGACTCCCACCACCTCTACCTTTAACTCTTTCATGTCGCCTCCTTTTTTATTTCAAATATATATGCCCGAGGAGGAGAGCATGGCGGCAAAAGCTGAACCTAACGTCGTTCCTCTGTGTGATGTCCTCTTGGTTCTTCTCATCATTTTTATGGTTATCACACCATCAGTTCAAAGAGGAATGGATGCAAAACTTCCCGAGACAACTACTGACTCCGCTTCAGCCCCGGACGTTATCGTTTTGACTCTGCACAAAGATGGAAAAGTAGATATCAACAGGACCTTCTACGAACGCGACCTTCTGGAAAGTCAATTGATGAGCATCTATGGCCCCCGCCAGCATAAAACCATGTTGATCAGAGCTGACGCAAGAGTTCCTTTCAACCAAGTCGTCGAAATGATGGATGTGGCAAGAGGTGCTGGAGTCGAAGAAATCGGGATCGTCCTTGAATATTTCGAGGAGGAAGAAGAAGGAGGACGCTAGCTCTCCTGTATCACTGCCTCCCTTTCTTTTGACATTCCTACATGGATAAGAAATTCTTTTCTTTATTTTTTCTTATTTTTGTTTTTTCTCTTTTTCTCTTTTCATACCCAGATGTCGAATTGCTGGGAAATCTGACCAGAGAAAGGATTCTGAAGGAGTGTCCCAGCTGGGAGGATGAGATCAGCTCTTACTCACCCAACAAGGAAGTCATTGAAAAACTGCGATCGGTCGATCAGGAAGTCATTATTGAGGTCTATCTCGGGACTTGGTGCCCTGACAGCGTGAGAAATGTCAGCGCCTATTTCAAGATCATGGATATGGTGGACAATCCCCACCTGACAACGAAGTATGTCGGACTTCCGAGAGACAAAGATGCCCGCAAGCCCTACATCAAGGATAAAAACATCATCAGAATCCCCACCTTCATAGTATTGGTCAATAACCAGGAAAAAGGAAGGATAATCGAGAATCCAACCCGATCAGTCGAGGAAGACCTCTACGAAATAATCAAAAACTGATCTTTTCAACCTCTGTTTTGGGGCGACTGTCGCCTTCCCCTTTTTTCTTTTTAAATAGACTGAGAGCTTTTTTTATGTAAAGAAACATTCCGGACGTTGTTATCGTCTATAACTCAAGCAATAGGTCCGATGACCTCTCTTGAGATGACCAGGCGCTGGATTTCGTTCGTTCCCTCGTAGATTTGAAGGAGCTTTGCATCTCGAAACAGCTTCTCCAGCGGATAGTCCCTCATGTATCCATAGCCACCTAATATCTGAATACATTCTGTGGTTACTTTCATGGCGACATCCGAACCATAAGCTTTAGCCATGGCCGATTCTTTCCCGCAGGGCTTGCCCTCATCCATGAGCCAAGCCGCATGCCAGACAAGATGGCGCGCAGCGTTTATCTCCATGGCCAACTGGGCTATCTTGAAAGCGGTGTTCTGGAAAAGAGCTACAGGCTTCCCAAACTGTTTTCTACTCTTCGCATATTCGACCGCATATTCCAGGGCGGCCCTGGCCACACCGACTCCTGCCGCTCCCACAGGAGCTCTTGTCTTGTCCAGGGTCTTCATGGCTATGATGAAGCCTATTCCTTCTTTTCCTAAAATATTTTCTGCAGGAACTTTCACATCTTCGAAGGTCAGCTCAACAGTATTCGATGCTCTGTGCCCCATCTTGTCCTCTTCTTTGCCGACGATGACTCCGGGAGTCTCCCGGGGGACGATAAAAGCGCTAATTCCCCGCATTCCCTTTTCAGGATTCGAGTTGGCGAATACCACATAAAAATTGGCAATACCGCCGTTGGAAATAAAACATTTGGAACCGTTGATAATGTATTCATTGCCAACTTTTTTCGCTTTTGTCTTTAAAGCACCTGCGTCGGAACCTGCCTCTCTTTCAGTCAAACAAAACGAGGCAAAAGACATCTTTTCAGTCTGAGGTATGAGGAACTTCTTTTTCTGCTCATCAGTGCCAAAAAGAATGATTGGAGTGTAGGCCAAGGCATTGACCATCATCGTGGTGTACATCCCCGCACATCCGGCTGCGAGCTCTTCGCTGATGATCACCGTATCCACATCGTTTAATCCACCGCCTCCGTATTCCTTGGGAACCGTGCAGGTGAGAAAACCGACTTCGAAGGCCTTTTTCATGACATCTTCAGAAAATTCATCTCCTTTATCGTATTTAGCGGCGTTGGGCTTCATTTCTTTTGCGGCAAACTCTCGAGCCATTTCCTGTAAGGCCAGCTGCTCTTCTGTTAGGCTAAAACTAATCACTCTTTCCTCCTTGCTTTATCATTTCATCGATATCATCGCATAATACCAATAATCATCGAGTTTTATACTGGAAACCTCCTGTTATGTCAATTTTTCATGCTTGCGGAACACAATTTTTTCCCGGGACATGATAAAAGAAGAATTCTTAATCCCTAAAATCTTCTCCGTGAATTCCTGAGCCCGAAAGCCCTTTTGCGGGCTGTGTCTTATATGAAGATAGATCCTTCCTTTCTCTTTATCCACAAAAGATTTCTCGATCAAATCACTCTGATTCTCAGCTAAGAAACCGCCAAGCCGTTCTTCGATCTTTTTATAATATTCGGAGGATGGGATTTTCCTATCTTCATCGCCCTTTACAGCCTTCTGCACCTCTGGATCTGTCAAGTCTACGGAATAAACCAGAGTTTCAATCTCCCCACTCAGGGAAGATGTGGAATCTCTTAATCTCTTGAAATCCAGGATTTTGATCCCTAGAGGGAGGCAGGCATTCAGCCGTTCAATACATCCCGCTTCTTTAAGTGAAAAATGGGATTTAAACTCAAAGCACTCGGACTTCCCCTCCATCCCCAGAGGAAGAGCTGGAGGATGGGAGATCATCATCTTGGGATGAAATCCCTGGGTATAATCCACCGCCAGGCCAGCTCTTCTGAACGCCCGCTGGATGATGTTATTCAAATCGTTATGAGAAATGAACCGGGCTGCCCTCTTTTTGGAGAAAAAAACGCGATAACAATGAACCTCTTGTGTTTGTTCGCCAAACCGGGTTGATAAGAACGTAGGGACCTTGATATCTTCGTGAAATTCCCTTTCCAACAAAGCAGGATAAGAGCAGCCCTGACACGACCCGCAGCTATCCTCCAGACAGGAATGAGTATATTCCCCTCGCCATGCTTTATCCAACTCGCTCAGCAGGTAGGATTTCTTGACGCCCGTGTCAATATGATCCCAAGGAAGTCGGACATCCTTGTTGATGGCCGATAAATACAGATGGTAATCAAGGTTTTCCTGGATGAATGCCTTTTCCCAAGTTTGAAAAGAAAAAGAGTCATTCCAGGAATCAAAGCGGGCTCCCAACTTCCAGGCTTTAAGCAAGACCTTGTTCAATCTTCTGTCCCCGCGAGAAAACACAGCTTCCAGCAAAGAATTTTCCAATGGCTGTTTCTTGATCTTGAGATTTCGATATTTTTTCAGACGAGACATTAAAAACCTGTATTTCTCTCGAAGTCTCTGCCTCTCTTCCATCTCCAGCCATTGAAAAGGAGTATGGGGCTTGGGGATAAAAGAAGACAGACTGAGGTTGATCTGGGGCGTTGATTTGATGATTTGACTGCCTATCCGTGAGATTTCCTGGACAATATTCACGATACCCTCCAGGTCTTCCTCTCTCTCCGTAGGAAGCCCCACCATAAAATAGAGCTTGAGCAATCGCCACCCTTGAGAAAAGGCATTCCGTGATGCCTCCCAGATATATTCATCCTCAAGCTTCTTATTGATCACCCGCCGCAACCTTTCGGTTCCCGCTTCCGGGACCAGCGTGAACCCTGTTTTCCTCACCTTAATGATGCTCCGGGCAAGGTCTGAGGACAGACCCTTAGGCCGCAAAGATGGAAGAGATAGGGATACTTTCTGTTGGGCCAATTCCTTCATCAATATCTCAACCGTCTTATCCAGGTAAGGGTAATCACTCACGGAAAGAGAAGCCAAAGAAGAACTTTCATATCCTGTCTTCTGCAAGCTGTTCATGATTTTTTCTATAACGAATGAGGGACTTTTCACTCTGGGAGGAAGATAAATACTCGATGCCTGGCAAAATCTGCATTTCTGGGGACATCCTCTGGCTACTTCAACAGAAACCCGATCAAAAATGATCTTGACATTCGGGACCACAATCTCCTCTGGAAAAGGGGCCTTATGGAAGGGAAAGAGAATCCTTTTTTCTATTTTTACCTCTTCCCTCTTTTCAGGTTTTACGGCAAGAAGATGGGAACCTGAAGGCAGGTAGGCCGCGTACAAAGATGGGACGTAGACGCCCTCGATCTGGGATAGCTCATTCAAGACAGCGGCTTTTTCCCGGAATTCTTTTTTCAGGATCATGAACCTATCGATAATCTCCAGGAAAGCCTCTTCTCCGTCTCCGATCAGAAAGAGGTCGAAAATATCAGCCACAGGCTCGGGGTTGAAAGCTGCCGGCCCTCCTGCAACCACCAAAGGATAGTCCAGACTTCGCCTGGCTGAATGCAGGGGGATACCGCCCAAATCAAGTGTGGTCAGGATGTTGGAGTAGTTGAGTTCATAGAGCAGAGAGAAGCCCAGAATGTCAAATTGGTCAAGGGGAATCTTGTTCTCGAGGGAATACAAAGGAATCTTCTCCACTCGGAGTTTTTGTTCAAAGTCAGTCCAGGGCGTAAACACTCTTTCTGCAAGAATATCCGGTCTTCCATTTAAGAGATAATAGAGGATCTTTTGACCGAGATAGGACATCCCAATATCATAGAGGTCAGGAAAAGCAAGGGCGACCTTAGTTTTGATACGGGCGGGATCCTTTCTGACCTCGTTCCATTCGCCGCCAAGATAGCGGCCAGGCTTCTCTATGTCCTTGAGGATTGCTGATAACTTTTTAACGGAAATCAATCCTGTTCACTCCAAAATATTCAAATATTATTTTTTTTACAGACTCATTCATTCTATTGATATTCAGCAAATTGTTCAATCAGCAAAGAACTGGGAACATCCCTGATTTCAGACAAACACGAATCTTCTCATTTTGACATTGAGGACGAGGGATACTCCCAGATAATTTGTCAGGAGAGAAGACCCCCCGTAGCTCAATAGAGGCAGGGGGGTCCCTGTGATGGGCAAGAAACCGATGACCATTAAGACGTTGATTAAAAACTGGAAAGTGATCATGACTGCGACCAGAAAAACGATGTAGACTCCTGCCCTGTCCCTCGCTTGCCCGACAGATTTAAATAGCCTGTTGAGAAACAGAAAATAGCACATCAAAGCCAACACAACGCCCATAAATCCGAATTCTTCTCCGATGACCGAAAATATAAAATCTGTATGCCGAGCGGGCAAAAACCTCAGCTGGCTTTGAGTCCCCTTTCTAAAACCCTTCCCCAAAAATCCGCCCGAGCCTATAGCAATTTTTGATTGCAGAATGTGATACCCTGAGCCGAGGGGGTCCTGACTGGGAGAAATAAGGGTGGTCAATCTGTTTTTCTGGTAATCTTTTAGAGCGAAATTCCATCCCACCACACCCAGGACCAAGGCCGCGATCACGATGTAGATAAATACTTTTCTATTCATGCCAGCAAGAATGAGGGCAGCGAGGAAAAGGGGAATGTAGGTCAAGGCTGTTCCAAGATCTGGCTGCAAGGCCACAAAAAAAACAGGCACAGCAGTAACAGCTCCGCTTAAGAATCCCTTCTTCCAAGAAATTGAGTCCCTCCTGAATTTGGAGAAAACAGAAGCCAACAGCAGAATCAGGGCTATTTTCGTCAGTTCAGAAGGCTGAAACTGGAGAAACGAGAACTTGAGCCAGCTCTTAGCCCCGGCAACCAGCCTGCCAAAGAGCAAAACGCCACAGAGTGTGGCCACAGCAATGATATAAAAGTAGGGAGAAAATGAGACAAGAATCTTATAATCAACCATTAAAAACAGAAAAAGAGCTAATGAACCGATAAAAATCCATAAGATCTGTTTGAGAAAATAATTCCCGGGTAAATAATGAGAGCTGCTGTAGATGAAAGCCGCTCCGATGAAAGAGTTCAACAGCAACAGTCCGACCAGAATCCAATCGATATTCCTGAGTAAACTCCTATCTATCATGTTTCCTCATATAGATGTTAAACAACCTTCTCGCAAGCGGAGCTGCTGTGGCGCCGCCCATACCGCCGTATTCAACGATGACAGTGACCACAATCTCAGGGTTTTCTCTCGGCGCAAACCCGGTAAACCAGGAATGAGTCTTTACTTCCTCCTCTTCCGGCTCTTTCTGTTCAGGCTCCTCCGATTTATCCTCGCTGATGACCTGAGTCGATCCGGTCTTCCCGCAGACATCGTATCCAAGTATTCTGGCAGCCCAACCCGTGCCTTCGTTATTGACTGCTTCCCACATTCCTTGGATGACCTGTTCAAAGATAGCCGGATCGATATCTACGATTTCATGCTTCAGAAATTGATTCTTGGTCTCAATTTTTTTCCCATCAGCAGATAGATATTTGAACAGATGGGGGATTACTCTTGCTCCCCTGTTGGCGATCAAAGCCGTGTGAGCCGCGATCTGGATGGGAGTGACAAGCATGAAACTTTGACCTATAGAGACGGATATAGTCTCGCCTTTTTGCCAGGGTTCGCCCCTTGCTTTTATCTTCCACTGGGGATCAGGGACCAATCCTGTTTTTTCGCCGGGCAAATCAACTCCTGTCTTCATCCCGAACCCGAGCATTCTTGCATAGTGGGAAATTTCTTCGATGCCCAGCTCTTTTCCCAGGTTGTAAAAATAAATATTGCAGGAATGCCTGATTGCATCATAAAAACCCACTTCCCCATGACCCCCTTCTCTCCAACAGGAAAAAGGGTGGTTGTAGATCGTCGTTTCGCCCCGACAGACAAAGGTCGTCTCATCGGTCACGATTTCCGAGTCCAGAGCTCCTAAAGCCACAGTCAGCTTGAACACTGAGCCAGGTGAATACAGGCCTCGGATAGCCCTGTTCTCCAACGGGAACTCCGGGCTGGTGACCAAGTTGAGCCATTCCTCAGATGTAAATCGGTTGATGAACTTATTCGGGTCAAAGTTGGGATAGCTGGCTAAGGCCAGCAGCTCTCCTGTCCTGGCATCCATGGCAATTATCGCTCCTTCTCTTCCTTCCAACAGCGCTTCTGCTTCCTTCTGAATGTCGAAATCAAGGCTGATCGTTAAATCCTGTCCTTTGGCGGATTCACGTCGGTCAATCTCTTCCCTCCCCCTTCCCAAGCTGTCCACAACCTCAACGAGCTGTCCATGGACACCGACCAAAGCGGTTTCATACTGTTTCTCTATTCCGATTTTTCCCACAAGCTCGCCCAGACGCCTCTCTCCGTAGAGACTCTTTTTCATCTCTTCAGGGGAAAGCTCCTGCAAGTAGCCGATGACATGGGCAGCCAGACTCTCAAAAGGATAAAACCTCTTTGGCTCTGATTGAAGCACCAGCTCGGGCAACTCCAATTTTCTGGCTTCAATCAGGGCCACTTCCTCGAGCATTAAATCTTCCTTGACCACGATGGGCTTGAAGAGAGGAAGGGATTCATATTTTTTTATCCGCTCTTTCAAGACGCTTTCCTCAATATTCAACAGTCGAGCTATCTTCCGGCAGGATTTGTCATAATCTTCGCAGTTCTCTCTGATGAGGGAAACCCTGAAAGAGGCCCTGTTGTTGGCTAGAATGGTTCCTTCTCTATCCATTATCAGGCCCCGCTGATAAGGAAGGGCAATCTCCCTCATCCTGTTTGCCTCTGACCTCTCCCAGTATTTCTCGTGGTCGAGAACCTGGACTTTCCAAAAATTCATGATCAAGAAAATAAGCAGGGCCACAACTAAAATATAAATAACCCTGACCCTCCTCAGAAGAGGAAAAAGGTCCTCATAGATCTTTTCTTGTTTTATCATCGAATTAATATTTACTTTTTGCCGTCAATTTTCTCATGAAAAAAAATACCACACTTCCTAAAAAAGCGGTAGACAGGGGCTGAATAAAAATCAAGCCTCCCCCGGTATTTATGCTTTCAGGGACGATGAAAAAATAGAGGAGTGCCCAGAGAATGAGCTCGAAAATAATCAAAACGACAAGAAAAAAGAAATTGCGGAGGGGAGGACCGATGTCTATCTTTCTGGACAGGTAACCGGCAAGATATCCCGTCGCTGTTTTGGCCAAGCCTCCGACTCCGTAGACACCAAAAGAAAAATAATCATGAATCAGGCCGCAGGCTGCTCCCAGACAGGAGCCGAAGACCTCTCCTTTCTCTACCGCGAAGTAGATCACAACCAAGCTCAAAATGTTGAAAAGGAGAAGAACAGAAGGAGATACCCGGCTGAAGATCGTATAAAAAAGAAAGGCGATCAATATTCCGATAGCAACTTTTATGAAATCTCTCATCCTGACTAATCCTTGAATATTTCTGTCGGACTTTTCATGATCACAGCCACCTGATCCAGGTAGCGAAAATCAAAATAAGGATCCACGATAATATGTTTATGGAGGGAAGCATCGCTGGTGATGGATACAATTCTCCCCACTTTTATTCCAGGAGGATAAATACGGTCATAGCCTGAGGTGATGACATCCTCCCCCTCCGATATCTCGTCCGGTCTGGTCGTAGCCAGGACATACTTCAGAAGACACTGCCCTTCGCCATCCCCGGTCAGAATGCCCGGAACACTTTTTTTTTGAGAAAACACGCCTATTCCGCTGGCATCGTCCGTGACCAACTGGACCCTGGCTTCCTTCAGCGAAATAGGTTCAATAATCCGTCCTACCAGATTGCCGTTTTTATCCAGGACCACCATATTTTTTTTTATCCCATCCAAGGTCCCCCTGTTAATGATGACGGTCTTATAATAACTGCTTGTATCCAAGCCTATGACTTGGGCAGAAAGGATATTTTCATGCATCTCCAGAAGCCTCTCCTGAAGCTCTCTCTCAGACTGGAACCTTTGAATAGCATTTCGCAAAAGGTTATTCTCCTGCCTCAGAAAGAAAATCTCTTCTTCCATTTTTTTATTTTGGCTCTTCACATTCCGCAGGTAGAAATAATTTGTCCAGACTTTTCCAATCCCTTTAAAAAAGGAGACAATACCGTGGCGAAGAGGAGAAAACACAGAGAAGACCGTTTTTTCGAAAAGACTTGCTTTTTCTCCCAGCGGGACCTGCATGGAGATCAAAAGAAAATGGAAGAATATTAGGGCTATAAGGATTGTAAGGTTCTTTCTCTCTTTCAGGAACAGGGGCATAAAACTTTAAACAGGCCTAAATCAGAGAAATCTTTTTCAACAGGTCCAGATCTTCGAGCAGCTTGCCAGCACCGAGGACTACGGTGGTGAGAGGATCCTCTGTGATAAAAACTGGCAGCTTGGTTTCCTCTCTGATACGCTTATCCAGATTCCTGAGAAGAGCGCCTCCTCCTGTCAATATAATTCCTCGGTCAATGATGTCCGCTGAAAGCTCAGGAGGAGTCTTTTCAAGCGAAACCCGGATGGCATCGATAATCGCCGAGACGACATCCTCGAGTGCTTCTCTGATTTCCTGGTCATCTATGATCAGAGTTTTAGGAATTCCCTCGCCTAAATCCCTTCCTTTTATCTCCATGGACATCGGTTCGTCCAGAGGATAGGCGGACCCAATCTGTATCTTGAGATGCTCAGCACTCCTCTCTCCAATAAGAAGATTGTATTTTCGCTTAAGGTACTGAATGATGGCTTCATCCATCTCATTGCCGGCAATGCGAATGGAATGATTGAAGACAATCCCATTCATGGAGATAACAGCAATATCGGTTGTTCCTCCTCCAACATCCACGATCATGTTTCCGGTCGGTTCCGAAATGGGGAGATCCGCTCCGACAGATGCGGCCACAGGCTGCTGCACCAAGAATACTTCCGAAGCCTTGGCCCTCATGGCGACATCCTTAACAGCGCGCCTCTCGACCTGGGTGATCCCTGTGGGAATCCCGATGACTATTCTGGGCCTCACCAGAAACATGCGGTTATTCGTCGACTGCTTGATAAAATAATCAAGCATCTTCTCCGCCATCTCAAAATCAGCAATGACTCCATCTCTCATGGGCTTGATGGCGAGCACATCAGCCGGGGTTTTTCCCAGCATCTCTTTAGCCCGGGTACCGACAGCTTCCACTTTCCCATTCTGCTTATTGACCACCACGATCGATGGCTCCTGGACGACTATTATCTTTAAGAGAATTCATCAAACTCATCTCATGCCTCTATTGATATAGGAACTATTTAACACAATTTTCCCTTTCACGCAACAGAAAAGAAAAGGCAGGCAGCATTTCCCTACCCAAGATAAGTGAAGTAGCTGAATATTGACTGAGCCCATCGAAAACACGAATGTCTTGCCTTGTTGAAACCACTTCTGGAATCGAGCCGCTTTTGACTGATTTGTGGCCCTCTCTCAGGACACAAATCAGTGAGGGTTCCAAGGGAGTATGCTCCCTTGGTCGAAGGGCGGGATACTCTATTCCGCCCGAGAAGGGGAGGCAGGGAGTCTCAATGAAATTGAGCTCCCGTCGGAAGGGGGAAAGCGGAGCTGTTCCCCCTCCGAGGTATCGTAGGGGCAAAAGCTGCGTGTTTTTGAATCCACTGGCCGAGGCATTCTTGATTTTATTTTCTCTTGACTTTTTCCTCGCTAGAAAATATATATTCAAAAAACATTGAATAACATGAGGAGGTTGTCATGAGCAATGGAGCCTATAAGCCTTACGTGCCCCCGGAACAATCCATGAAGGAGATATCCTTCAAAGCCATTCTATTGGGGATTTTTCTGGCCATCATCCTGGGCGCGGCAAACGCCTATATCGGTCTTTTGGTCGGGATGACGGTCGCCGCTACCTTTCCGGCTGCAGTCATTGCAATGGCCTTTCTGCGGCCGTTCAAAGGAACGATTCTCGAGGAAAACCTGGCCAGAACAACCGGTGCGGTCGGAGAAGCTTTGGCCGCAGGAGCCATTTTCACCATTCCTGCCTTTCTTCTTACCCGGCCGCCGATCTGGCAGAAATTCGATATACTCAAATCATCGCTGCTCATGCTGGTAGGGGGAATTCTCGGAGTTCTCCTTATCATCCTTGTCCGCCGCACATTAGTTGAGGATGCCGAGCTCCCCTTCCCTGAAAGTACGGCCTGCGCGGAGATGGTCAAGACCGGGCAGAAAGGCGGCTCCAATGCTGCTTATATGTTCTGGGCCATGGGCTTAGGAGGGCTTATCGAATTCTTTACCAACTCCAGTGGCCTCCAATTCATCAAGCCTTACGCCCAAAAAGTCTTCAATATTCCTGGCCTCTCCCGAATCACTTATCTCAACAGCGAAAATGCCGAGGTCGCCAAAACCGGCACTATAAGAGGCAGGCTGTTCGTAGAATCTCCAGCGGCGAACGCCGCCATGACTGGAGTCGGCTATATCATCGGGCCCAAACTGGCAGCCCTTACTTTTTCAGGCGGTGTACTTGGTTGGCTCTGCCTGATGCCGATTCTTCTTTTTATCAGTGGAGACCTGGGTCAGATTGTTTCCGGCTTTGACGGGGATTGGACAAAAATGGCTGTATCCGCCTACAATGCTCAAATCAAACCGATCGCGGTCGGAGCCATGCTGGTCGGTGCTTTCTACACCCTTTTCAAAATGAGAAAAAATCTGATAGCTGGGATTGGCCGTTCTTTCGCTGATGTCAAAGCCGCACGAGCAGGAGGAGCAGCCCAGACAATTCGGACCGACAAAGACCTTCCCTTCCCTTCGATCATAATCGCTGTCATAGCTTTGATCATACCTATGGTCTTTCTGTACAACGTCTTCACCAAAAGCATAGGGTCATCTCTTGTAGCAGCCCTGGTCATGATCATCACGGCGCTTCTTTTTGCGGCCGTGGCGGGTTACCTTGTGGGGATCATCGGCTCTTCGTCCAATCCGATCTCTGGACTGACTTTGACCACGCTGCTCATCGCCTCTTTGGTGATGGTCATCATGGGACAAAAAGGGGAACCGGGAATTGCAGCGGTGATAGGAGTAGCCGCGATAGTCTGCTGTGTTGCAGGCGTGGCCGGTGATATGATCCAGGACTGGAAGGTCGGCCACATTCTTGGCGGGACTCCCTGGCGCATGCAGATAGGCGGGATGATCGGTGTTATCGCTGCCGCCTTAACCCTGACCTTCGCTCTCCAGCTCTTTCACAGCACCAAGGTCATCGGCAGTGATGCCCTCCCAGCGCCTCAAGCAAATTTGATGGCCATGATGGCTCAAGGGATAGTCGGAGGGGAAATGGCCTGGCCTCTAGTGGTGGCAGGAATGCTCTTGGGCATTGGTCTAATCCTTATCGGGTCGCCATCCCCGATGATCATCGCTGTAGGCATGTATCTCCCCTTTCGAGCCACGGCCTGCATTTTCTTTGGAGGCGTCATTAAATATTTCCTGGATAGAACTCTTGCCAAGAAAAAGCCAACAGCCAAAGGAAAAGAGATAGTGGAGAATATAGGCCTTCTGCTGGCTTCGGGATTGATTGCGGGGCAGGCGCTCATGGGTATCGTCACCTCAGGCATAGAAGCCCTCAAAGAGAAAATAAGACTCCCGGAAGTCTGGGGCAGCGCTTGGCTGGGCCTAATTATTTTCTTCATTCTCGGGTTCATCCTGATCTATTTCCCTTATAAGAAAATGGTCGCTGCTGGCGAATACGGCGCCTCATCTGAAGAGTAAGAAAGACAGGCAGAACTTTAAATACATACTGAATTCAGTCGATCGTGAAAAAGCGAGGAGTCGAAAAACCTGAGATTAACCTGCTGGATCTTGCCCCTGTAAAAAATATCCGCTGGGAAAAAACAGAAGAGGAGTTGGTCGTCCTTCTCAAGCCCAAGTTCCAGCACCCTTTCTTGAGGAAACACCTGCTTCCCCGTCTGAAGAGACCGTATTTCAAAGTCAAACTCGATGCCGTGGGCAGCTTCGTCTGGGAGCAGTGCGACGGAAAAAGGACGGTTCAAGAAATCGCTCAGAATCTAAAGGAAAGATTCGGGGAGGAAGTCGAGCCTCTTTATGACCGGATAGCCCTTTTTCTCCAGAACCTTGAAAAAAACCGATTTATTTATTATGAGGGACTCCAAACCTGAACCGAAAAGAACACACCGAAACAATTCTCCAACCTTGTCTTTTCTCTGGCAATTCCTGGCATCGCCGGGAAGTTTTGCTCAACGCATCTTTTGTATATTGAATAAAAAGGCCATTTCTTTTAGAATAAAAACTCAGGAAATCAGAGAAAAATGTCGGTACTGGAAATAATCAAATACGGCAATCCCATACTCACTAAGAAAGCCGAAGAAATTAAGAACATCGATCAAGAGATCGATGAGCTCGCCCGAAACATGGTCTTCACCATGCATTCTGCTCCCGGGATAGGGCTGGCGGCGCCTCAGATCGCCCAGAGCAAAAGACTCATAACCGTTGATATATCGGTCGGCGAGAGAAGCGAAGACCTGATCATCCTCATCAACCCCGAACTTATCAGTCAGGAGGGAGAGATCATTCTCGAAGAAGGATGCCTGTCAGTGCCGGATATCAATGAAAAAGTCGCTCGACCGGCTCGCGTTATCATCAAGGGATACGATTTGAAAGGGAATGAAAAAATCATTGAAGCTGAAGGCACTCTGGCCAGGGTCTTCTGTCATGAAATCGACCATATCAACGGCAAGCTGTTCATCGACAGACTTTCCCCTCTCAAAAAAAGCCTGATCAAAAAGAAACTCAATAAAAGGATTCAACAGGCATGATTTGATGAAGCTCGTTTTCTTTGGCAGCCCCTCATCAGCTCTCCCTTCCCTAAAAAAAATATTGGAATCAGGCCACAGTATTGAGTTGATCATTACTCAACCGGATAAGCCGACAGGAAGAGGGAAAAGGCTCCTTCCCTGCCCAGTCAAACAGACGGCTCTTGATCTGAACATCCCTGTCTCCCAACCCCTAAAGATCAGGAAGGATGACGCCGTGCTTGAACAATTAGAAAAGATCCAACCTGACCTTGCTGTGGTCGTGGCTTATGGGCAGATCATTCCTGCCTCGATCATCTATCTGCCCAAGCACAATTCATGGAACGTCCATTTCTCTCTCCTTCCCCGGTACAGAGGAGCCTCACCCGTCCAGTGGGCGCTATTGAACGGCGAAGAGAGAACCGGGATAAGCATTTTTGAGCTCAACGAAAAAATGGACGAGGGAGATGTACTTGCTCAGGAGGGAACGGAAATCTTGCCTGAAGAGAACGCGGCTGAGCTGGAAGCCAGACTGGCGCAGCTGGGCGCGGACCTCCTGATCAAAACCATTGAACGGATCGAGAGCCTGAAGCCCCAGAAGCAAGACCACTCCCTGGCTACTTATGCCCCTAAACTCAAAAAAGAAGACGGAAGGATCGACTGGGGAAAAGATTCACTGGAAATCCAGAGGCAGGTCAGGGCATTCACTCCCTGGCCTTCAGCCTATGCTTTTATCAGGGAAAAACGGGTAAAAATTCCCAAAGGCCAGAAATCCGAAGAGCGGGCTGATCCATCCTCACATCCAGGAGAAATCTTGAATATCGGCAAGCAAGGGATCGAGATCTGCTGCGGAGAGAGAAGTGTGTTCCTCCTCCAGCGGATTCAGCCCGAAAACAGGAAAGAGATGGATGCTTTTGCTTTTTCTTTAGGGATAAGGATAAAACCGGGCGATATGTTCGATTAGACCGAGGTCAGCGGTTATTCTTCCAGGATGTAATGGTATGGATTAACAGCCTTCCCGTTTATGCGGACTTCATAGTGGACATGAGGACCTATGGCTTTTCCTGTCTGTCCGACAAACCCGATCACGTCCCCTCTCTTGACTCTCTGCCCGACTTTACAGTTGAACTTGCTCAAATGGCAGTAGACCGTGGTCACTCCTCCTCCGTGGTTGAGGATGACCACGTTTCCGCCGCTTTTTTCTGTCTTCGTTTTAAGCACCCAGCCGTCCGCAGTGGCAAAGATGGGGCTTCCAAAACTGGCCGCCACATCGATCCCGTAATGGTATTCTTCTTTTCCGGTGAAAGGATCGATCCTATTCCCCATAGGTGAGGTCATCCAGCCGTTCGCCGGCCAGATAGAGGGAGTCGTGGCCAGCTTCATCGATTTATCCTCGAAAAAATGGACCAGAGTGGTCAGGTTCTTATCAATGCCCTTGGCTTTCTGGGAGATACTCTCCGCCTTTCTCAAACC
>SMTZ1_10000300_pt1 | contig 69395 bp, 69 predicted proteins | sample DeeMarSWOR136_30_FD_25667 | JGI IMG/M metagenome (IMG submission 25667) | reverse complement strand
CATCTGAGTTCACACCGATAATAACTCCTCCTGAGGGGCAATACTTTGTACTGTTATCTACGGGCCCAGGTGATCTGAACCCTGCTCCTGATAACGGAGATCTGGATGGAGACGGTAATGATGACTATGATGTGACGATTCTTTCGCAGGGATTCACTTCTGACGCCGGCACTATCTCTTTTAGCTGGTCCTGGCTAACAGATGAGGAGACATACACTGCTCAAGAATATGATGATATCTTCCTCGTGAGGCTTGATGGGGTGATAATTTTGTCAGGGAGCGTTGATAAAACCCCTGGACAATCACCTTTTACGAATATACCTACCGATGATGTCGCATACTCGGTTGATAGTTCTGGAGGACTAACAGATCAGTCTTACTTCGGTGATGGAAGAAGTGCTTTTGAGACTTTTATCTATCCTATCTCATTGGGAATACATACCATTGAGTTTATAGTAGCGGATGCAGGGGATGATGGTGTCGATTCAGGATTATTGATTGATGACTTTAGCGCGCCCTTTAGATCAAGAACGGGTCAAACCACAGATTCCTCCGAAAAGCCTAGAGCGGATTTCCTCACTCGTGAGGCAGTCTATGACGTAGGCAATGGTTTCCTTCCAGGCACTTCAATTAATATCCATATCGTTAATGCTATTCCATGGACTGCTGGGATGCCAATTCCATCCGATATTTCAAGCGATGGAATAAATACGGTTACTACAAATCCATCAGGAAATCTAGGTCCAGTAATGGTATGGCCCGCAACTTTAACAAAAGGCTCATATGATATCGTATTCGATGCAGACCAGAATGGCCAATATGATGTAGGGATAGATTTTGTCGATCACATAAGTCTTTCTGGATTTACGGTTTCATGGCTCCCAACTTACTCAGCTGCAGTTGGTGGATTCTATGCAAGCGTAAATAGCTTTGAGGTTCTATTGCCTTATTTGGCTTTAGCATGCATTTTAGGAGTAGTCGCTACAGTTTTAGTTAAAAGAAATAATACCAGCAATAAGTCCTGAGATGATTCCAGCTTTTAGACTATTGTTCATTTAACTCGATAAATATGTATGCACATGGAGCATATATAATTGATTTCAATTAACCTATCTCGACACTCTTAATGCATTTTAACAAGTTTTAATACTCTAAGCGCTAAGAGTGCTAAGACCGCTTAGCTGCTAAATTTTAGCGCCTTTAACACCTTTTAGCACGTCACTTTCCGATCTACTGATAATAGCGCGCGCTATAAACCTACAAAGTGATTAAGTAATTAATAATTCTCTAATTACTATTTTCTACGTATGCGTTTTTTCTTTGGAATGAGAAAGATTGTAAAAACAGCTGTCAAGACCACTAGTAAAATTAACATCAACATTATTCCGATAAGTAACAATTTTTCCATCTTCCAAGTTTTATTTCGCGCGCACTTACAACATTCAATAATAGCTCATTGATTTAATTAAAGATTCAACTTAAATTTAATGAATTCCAGCTAATGATGATAGACTATCGATGTACAATTGAACATGATCTTCGTAACCTTGTTTATGAGCTATTTGTGTGGTAAACCCGTTTTTTTTGGCAAGTTTCTGAAGTGCTTTCCATGAATCAGATCCATATTGTATTGCTATCTTTATTCTATCTGCAATATCTTTCGGCACACCAAGATTCTTTGCAATAGAGCGAAGGATAAATTTCCTAATATATCCAGAATTTTCTCTTCTAATTTTATACTCTGGTGGAATTTTTATTGCATAGTTTATCAATTTTTGATTAAGAAATGGTGAGGTAATTTCCACTCCATTCGCCAAACTGGCAAAAGTATCACGTTGAAGATTCTTTTCAGCTATATCGATGATATCTTGATATAATTGCTGATTTAATTTTGAATAACCTTGATTTTTAACGATATTTTCATATTTAGCATAACCTCCAAAAATCTCATCGCTGCCTTGCCCAGAAAGTAAAATCCTAAAAGATTGTTCTTTTGCAAGTCTTGCAGAGAAGAAAATAGGAATGGATATGCTCAAATTAAGTGGATTTCGGTCTTCTATGATATATAGAATTTTAGGCAAATGTGTTTCTATTTCATCTAAAGTCAATTCATAGATTTGTAGAGGTAAACTGATCTTTCTTGCACTTTCTGCTGCATTAATGATATCTCTGCTACCTTTAAAACCACAACAGAAAAGTTCGATATCAATTCCAAAGTTTTTGGCTATATGGGTAATAAGATAACTATCAAGGCCACCGGAAAATAATGCACCTATTTTTTTATATTTGGTCAAATTCTCAACTGATTTGAGAAGCAGGGTACTAATTCCTTTACTAGCCTCTTCAAAAGTCAATTCTATTGGAATATTTTTCTCTAAAATATTTCCTTCATAATCAGAAATGCCATCTTTGCTAATTATGACGAAATGGCCAGATTTAAGAGAACGAATATTTTTTGTGATCCCTAATATCCAAAGGGCCTTGCGTTCGGAAGCGAAGGCAATTAAACCATCCTTCTTTCCAATAAATATAGGCTTAGTGCCTATTGGATCTCTTGCTAAGACAAGTTTATCATTTGAGACAATCACAAATGAATAATTGCCATCAACAATTTTCATAACCTCTCCAACGGTCTCTAACAGATCAAATTTCTTCAAATAAAGTTCAAAGATCTGGAGCATGATTTCTGATATGCTGAATTTTGTGTATTTATCTTGTAATCCAAACTTTTCAACTAATTGAGCAGTATTATTTATAACTCCATCAAATACGATAGAGTATTTTTTATTGCTTGCAATTGGGTGCCCATATTCATAATCAGTTAAAGTATGAATTATTGCATAACCTAATCCAATGTGACTTTCAACTCTGCTCACATCAAGTTCTTCTAAATTATTTGCACTGGATATTTTATTGTCAACACAAATTCCTACCCTATCGGGATCACTGATAGTGGTGGCTCTTAGCATATCAATAATTATGTCTACTACGATTTCGCTTCTCTTACTAAAGGTACCTACTATTGAGCTCAATTTATTACACATTAAATGAATTGAGATTATATAATAATGATTTAATTATCTCCAAAATTGTGTTGTCAGTTGAGTTTTGATAGAAAAGTATGGAAATTTATGAAAAAGATACCGAAAGGTAGAGTCTCCACATACAAAATAATCGCTAATAAGATTGGTACTAATGCATATAGAGCCGTTGGTAATGCTTGCCGTAGGAATCCAAATCCTCCAACAATTCCTTGTCATAGAGTAGTAAGATCTGATGGAGGAGTTGGTGGATTTGCAGGAGAAACTTCTGGAGAACAGATCAAGAAAAAAGTAATGTTATTAAAAAAAGAGGGAATCAAAGTCAAAAACGGAAAGATAATAGATTTTGAGGAAGTTCTTCATGAATTTTGAACTTCAATCTATCTGATAATATCATAATTCAATTATTAACAAATGATGGGTTCTATGAAATTAATAGTAATCACAGGAACGCCTGGTGTAGGCAAAACCTCAATTTCAAAAATATTAGCCAATAAATTGGATGCAGTTCATATCGATTTGAATAAATTGGTTTTAGATGAAAAGCTCGATATTGGATATGACAAGAAAAGAAAGTGCTATATTGTTGATTTCGAGAAGGTTTCAAAAAAACTAAATGAGAAAAAAAAAGAAACCAGTGAGGGGAATTTGATTTTAGATGGGCATTATGCAACATCAGTAATAGATCCGAAAAAAATAGACCAAATTTTTGTTTTAAGATGTAATCCTATTGAGTTGGAAAAGAGGTTAAGAGAAAGGGATTACCCGAAAGAGAAGGTATCTGAAAATCTGATGGCTGAGTTATTGGATGTCTGTTTCTATGAATCTGTAAAAAATTGTGGTGAGGATAAGGTGAGACAAATAGATGTTACTGAAAAATCATCTGATGAAGTGGCATCTATGATAATTAGTATCCTAGCTGGTGAGTTGAAAGAAACTGAACAGATAGATTGGATTTCAGAATTTGAAAATACGGGAAAATTGGAGTGGTTTTTTAATTATTAGATTTATTCCAGTATTAGATCAAACTGGAAATAAATAAGTAAAGGAAGTTGTCTAAAATATAGGAAGGAAAATAAGTAATGATAAAGAAAAAATTGGTGTATTCTAGATGTCTTCAATAGCTGAAAGAAAATATAGGGATGAGCTATCTTCCATGCTTCAAAAGGTAGTTACAGTAATTACTACTAGCGACAAGACTTACACTGGGGTCTTAACAGGTATGGATGCAAATACAATGAACATTTCACTGTCAAGTGCAAAGGATGAATCGGGTAAAACTATGGATAAGATCTTCATAGGTGGCCACACGATACTCCAACTCTATACCGAGGAGAAAGGGTTTGACCTTCAAAGTCTGGCTGAAAGACTTGAAAGGGTATTTCCAAGAATGACAAGATTAGTGGAAGAAGCAGGCGTTATCGTTGTTATGGATAAAATCAGGGTTTCAGAAAAAGGTATAGTAGAAGGCAGAGGCCCAGCAGCAGAAAGAGTACAAAAGATTTATGAGGAGTTCGTGAAGGAACAATCTGCTGCCTGATTATTTTTTTTGATTTTGAAATTATTCAATTAAAAATTCAATTTTTTTTTAACACTATTCCGCATTTTTAGTTTAATCAGAATTGCTATATTGCATATGCTAAATCATTAAGCTTATATTAGAAAAATGGTAATTAGATTGACTAAGTCCGATTTATCTGATGAACTTGGCAGTTTTGAAATAAAGAACAAGGATCTCTTGGGAAGAATAGGAGACCTTACAACAAAGAGTGGAAAAATAGAAACCCCATGTTTATTTCCGGTTATTAATCCAACAACTCAGCTACTTTCGGTAGATGAAATATCTAAGGAGTTGGGTTGCAATGCAATTATGACAAATGCTTATTTACTCAAGAAAAAAATCGGCGATTTTCATCCGAAAAAGAGAGTCCATGATTTATTAGAATTTGATGGTGTGATCTTTACAGATTCTGGAGCTTATCAGATGCTGACTTATGGGAGTGTTGAAGTTGAACCATTAGAAATAATCAAATTTGAAGAGGATATAGGTAGCGATCTTGCGGTTATATTAGACATTCCTACAGGAGTAGGTAAGGGTAGAGAAAAAGCAGAATGGTCTGTAAATGAGACTCTAAAAAGAGCAGATGAATCTCTAGAAAATATCAAACGAAAGGATATACTTTGGGTCGGACCTGTCCAAGGCGGAACTTTTCTAGACTTGGTTGAACATTGTGCCAAGGAGATGAGTAAGAAACCATTCGATCTATATGCGCTTGGAAGTCCAACCAAAGTTATGGAAAGTTATGACTTCAAGACACTTTTTGAAATGATCTTCAAAGCAAAAAAACATCTCCCAGTTGAAAAACCGTTTCATCTATTCGGAGCAGGACATCCATTTATGTTTTCTATGGCAGTGGCTGCAGGATGCGATTCTTTTGATTCAGCATCTTATGCGATTTATGCTAGAAATGGAAGATATCTTACACCCTCTGGTACAATTAGACTTGAAAATCTGAAATATTTTCCATGCCTTTGCCCAGTTTGTATAAAATTTACACCAAAGGAATTACAAGAACTATCTGAGAGTGAAAGAATAAAGTTACTTTCGAAACACAACCTATATGCTTGTCTTGAAGAGATCAATAGAATAAAAGAAGCTATTTTTGAGGGAAGATTGTGGGAATTAATTGAGATTAGAGCAAAAAGTCATCCAAGGTTATTTGAAGCTTTAATGAGCTTTGAAAATTACAAAGAGATGATTGTGAGTTTTTCACAATCAACAAAGAGATTCGGAATTTTTTACTTTGGTAGACAGAGTTCATTAAGACCTGAGGTAGTAAGTTATAGAAGAAAGATAATCGAAATATATCGACCTCCTTCAAATTTTAAATCGATCTTATTAATGCCATCACCCAAGGATAAGCCATATCATCGTAATAAATTCATAAAATCCTTTACAGATAATTTTGAGTCAGATTTTCACATATGCTTCTATACTATACCTTATGGTATAGTGCCCATTGAGATTGACGATATGTTTCCACTATCTCAGACAGAGACAGCCAAAACATATGATTCTAAAACTATTGATGAGATTATTGAGATAATTACAGACTATCTAAAAACAAATAATTACGATGAATTAATATTACATGCAGACGAGAGCATCTTTACAAAAATTAGATTGGATAAGATAGAAAAGATCTGCGATATCAAAAATATCAAGTTCAAATTATCTTATCTGGGAAAAGAAGTCTGGGATCAAGAAGCTCTAGATAAACTCAAGAGAATTCTTGGATCTTAGAAAGGAGCATCTTCAAAGTGAGAATAGATCTGCATGTACATACAGCTTACTCAGCAGATAGCAAAATAGGCATTAGACAGCTTTTGAAATGGTCCTCAAATCAGACTAAACTTGATGGGATAGCCATAACTGATCATGATTCCATCGAAGGATATAGGAAGTTGAAAAAGTCTGGTATCAATAATGATGATTTTTTAGTAATTCCTAGCATTGAAATATCTTACCCACAAGGCCATATTTTGATTTTAGATATCACTGAAGAACCAAGTAAGCTCTTGATGACTACTGAGGAGATCATTGATTTTGCAAAAGAGCAGGGGGGCTTGATAATTATCGCTCACCCGTATAGGTTCAATGGATTAAGGGATATTGCTGAAAATTTTCCTGGAGATGCAATAGAAATACTTAATCCTACAGCCAGCAATGAAGAAAATCGATCAGCAAAATTACTGGCTCAATCAAGAAATCTTCCAGGTATTGCCGGAAGTGATGCACATAGGATTGAAGATATCGGTAGAGTATCCAATAATATACAAGCTAGCAATGAGGTTGAGGATATAACTAAAGCAATAAAAGAGGGCAAGGTTGAGATTAATAGCGGATCATTCGAATAATGAATGCCATCTATATACTTTATACGTAAATATTTACTAGTAGAAATCTTGAATAAGCTCAAATGGATATTGGAGTTCTATTCTCAATCTACGCTTAATAAAAAAAAGGGGAATTTAAATAGTGAAATTCCATGTAATAATGTTCTTAGCTTTATTGTTCATTACTCCCTTCATTCAATTTACTAATGCTGAATCAGAACCTATTGTTCCTTATTATCCAAGGATCTCTAACGTAGTTGATTGGCTTATCTTGCAAGAAGTTACTTATGAATCAGGACAGACTGGATTCGCAGCATCAGTTAATTATGAAAACCAAGATTATTTTCGTGTTTATACAGACGATAATGCAAGAATGGCAATGGCTTTAACAACGGCCTTACAATACTATGTCAAAGAGTCTGGAGACCACCCAGATTTGGATGAAAAAATAAAAGTTGCAGTTAATTTTGTGCTGAATAGTCAGACTTCAACTAAAGACTTTTACCATTATTGGCAACTTCCCGAAATTTATCAACAAGAAATAACCGGATGGCAGAATTCTGGTGAATTCAATTATTGGAATGCAGCAATTCTTCAAGGTTTGGCAGTAACTTCCACAAAGATGAGGTGGGAAAGAAGTTTAGGAGTTCAAGATACTGATTTTGTATATTATGATAATGTAAAGCAGGTGGTCAAAGATTGCCTAGATAAATGGCAACCTGCAAGTCAAAGTGAGGATGGTTCTTGGAAATTAAGAAATAAGGAAGGCGCTATGGATACGGAGATAGGCTATAATGGAGAAATTCTCGCAGCATTAGTTGCATTGAGTTGTTATCAACGAAATCTCAATCTCAATACATCATCCACACAGTACGCTAATTGGGCCATGTCTACAGCCAACTGGTTAATGGAAAGGCAGGAACTCAGAACAGACAGGAGTTGGCCTGAAGGGGGGGGTTATGGGGGGCTATATAACAATAAAGATGATGTCACTCAATTTTCTGCAGCGAATGGTAGGGCAATATTCGGACTCGCGATGTATGGATTAAATATCGAATCTTTAGTGCAAGATCCGAATCCAAGCAAGTCTGAGATTACTGAGCTGATGAAAGCATGGATTGATGGTTATGTAGCAAGAACACATGATGATAATTGGGGACCAATTAATAGAGCCACAAGCACAGGTATATTTGAATATCCAAAGCATACATATATGGCAGCAACTATGGGAACGGGTACCTTGGCAGCTTATAATTTTCTTTTAAACTATACATCTTATGATTATGCAACTAATTTCTATGGATGGATAATAGGTAACAATGAAAAATCCATTGATTTTCAAAGTGCGAGGGGGAGATATTTTATTGCAAATTACGGTTTTTATATTGGAATAGAGGACGAACCTCCTGATTATCCAATTAATAATGACTCTAATGTTGAAACAAATGCGGAAGCATTGCAATTAATGATTAGTCTAGACGATTCATCATTAGCATGGAAATTATATCATGTTGATATTCAACCTGAAGAAAAACCTGGGTCTCAAGGGTGCTTCATTGCCACTTCACTTTATGGTTCGCCTATGGCAGAAGAAGTGAAATTTCTAAGGCATTTCAGGGATGAAACAATGGTTGGCATTATGGGAGAAGAGAAAATAAATTCACTTAACTCTTTGTACTATTCTTTTAGTCCTCAAGTTGCTCAATTTATTCTGGCAAATTCCTGGATTAAAATACCATTAATCCTTGTAATCACACCGATTTTGATTATTCTTCATTATGTTGATTATATTATATCGATTTCATTTTCGTTACTTGAATTATTTTTCAATTAATGAATGAGTTGTGTGAATTTACTATTAGACTAAATACTGTAATTAAGTTATTCTTCACATTCTACGCAAACAAGAGTGCTATATGGATGAATTCGACCATGTTTCTTTCTGCTACCTATGGTTATCTTTCTCTTTTCAGGTTTTGCTTCAGGATGTAAAGCACAAATGTCGCATTTCAAACAATAATTTTCAATCTTTCCAAATTTGTAGACCTTATTACCACATTTTGGGCATTCCATACTTTTCCCCTAAAATTATTCCAATAATTCTAATATTAAATATTATTTTGTGATTTTCATTTACTTCCTGCAATCAATAGTTTAGTTCGTTTAATGCAATTAAGAATTAGTAATGTATCTAGCTAATTGAGGGGGGATTATAGAAGTTAACCTTCTAAATTGAATTGTATATCCCTTATATTTTGGATCTTATACGTACATATTCTGTAGTGATTTTTGGGCACGTTCCAATTTCTGCTCTATTTCAGCTTCGATATTTTCAGCATCTTTCTCGAGTTCTGAAACGTTCACTTTTAGATTATATACTCTGCTTATTTCTCGAATTGCTGCTGCAGCAGCTCCAGGATCAGGTGTTAAAGCTGAGGCATATGGAAGTATAGCCAATGCAGGAAAATCTGATATTTCAAATTCGCTGAGTATCATCGCAAGAGGTCCAAAAACTAGAAGACTATTTTCTAATATAGGTACTTTAAATGACTTCAATTCATCAAGATAGGATCGAGTTGGGACTATCCTACAATTATCTTTTCCAGTTTTGAAGCTTGAATCTAACCCTCCAATCAAAATGGCATCTTTGAATTTCTCTTTTACAGTCCATCGTGCTAATGATCTTATGAACTCAGATTCTTCAGTTCTTTGAGGAGAGAATTCTAGTTTCACCAAAACAAATTTTTTACTTTTATAAATCTCAAAAGGAGTGACGATACCGCCATCACCAGTATTGATAAAGGGTGGAGGATTATCTACTTCAATAAAACCGATCCTTTCGGCTTTCAAAGCACCAACTAAATATGATATTGAAATATATCCTACTTCTCCTACACCATGAAAGCCAGTTAATAATGTACAATTTTTAAAGTTAGTCTTTTCAACATTAAAGTGAACAGTCATCGATAATTCATCTCTTTGATAGTTCATGAAACCAAGTATGATATAAAATATAAACATATTAGTTCGTAGTTACAACTAATTAGAGTCAACAGCTGAAAAAAAATCGCAATAGTTAGAGGTATGAAGTAATAACCTAGCTTGGATTGCTAAGATAAAGTGAAAATCAATAAGCAAAAGCTTTAAATTACCTATCTAGCATTTTCCAGCACGCTTGAAATGGATTCAATAATTGAATAATTGTAAAAAAGTAACGCTCAACTATATTTGATTGTTTAAAAGAATTTATCAAAAATGGAGAAATCAGAGTATTATGCATATTAGGTTCTTGGGAGGTTGCAGGGAGGTCGGACGTTCCGCTGTAGCCATTAAATTTGGGGATAAACAGATATTACTTGATTACGGTGTAATGTTTAATCATGAAATCGGTTTTCCTGTTCACATACCGCCAAAAGAGTTAGATGCAATATTTCTTTCTCACGCTCATTTAGATCACAGTGGATTATTACCATTATTCTATTTAAGAAAGAGACTTCCTCTTTATTCAGTTGAACCAACTTTTGAATTTATAGAATTACTCATCAAGGACTTTATGCGCTTAAGTGGATACTATTTACCTTATGAGTATATCGATTTACAAGCTATGATGAAGCATTGTCTACCAGTTTCTTACAGAAAAGAAATTCATGTTGGAGATGCGAAGATCAAATTCCTTAATGCAGGTCACATTCCAGGGAGTTCTCAGATTCTTGTTGAGGCGGAAGGAAAAAGAGTTCTTTATACCGGAGATTTCAATCCAGTTCCTACTAGGTTGGTAGATGGAGCAGATCTAGATTATGGCGATTTGGATGTATTAATTACAGAATCAACATATTCTGACGAAGACCATTCGAAAAGAATGAAAATCGAAAAAGAATTTGTCTCAAGAGTTACAGATGTGGTTGAAAATGATGGAGTTGTTCTTGTTCCTGCTTTTGGAATAGGTAGATCTCAAGAAGTCATCTCGATCCTTTCAGCACATAATTTCAAATATCCAATATACGTCGATGGAATGGCCTTGAGTGGAATAGAGATCTTACTAAGACATCAAGGATCACTAAGAGAGCCTGAAAACTTCAAGAAAGCTGTAAAGAAAGCCACAATGATAGAAAAATGGGGGGATAGAAGAAAAGCGGTAAAGAAACCTTCAGTAATAGTATCACCTGCTGGGATGCTTAAAGGTGGAGCAGCTATTTTCTATATGGAATCCGTAGTTAGAGAGGAAAACAATGCGATCTTTTTAGTAAGTTTTCAGGTTCCTGGAACTCCTGGCAATATATTGCTTGAAAAGAAGAAATTTGTTGTTCATGGGAAGGTTAGGAATGTTGATGCAGAAGTTGATCATTTTGATTTCACATCTCATGGAGGGAAAGCTGAACTGAGAAATATTCTCTCAGATTTAGGAAAAAAAACAAAAGTATTTGTTATGCATGGAGAAGAGAAAAATTGTGTCAAACTTGCATCTTGGGCATCAAAGAAATTGAAACTCCAAGCTAAAGCTCCCTCGCCAAATGAGGTTTATGAAATCTAACTCTTCCCATAAAAAATATTACCAAAACTGCCAGAGGTTCAATTATTTTGATCCTAAGAGCGTCTGAGGATAACATAAAAAAAGCAGCTGAGATAGTCAAACAAGGGGGTTTAGTAATATATCCAACTGACACAGTTTATGGATTGGGTTGTGATCCGTTTAATAAAGAAGCTATTCAAAAAGTGCATTCTACAAAGATAAGACAACAAAATCCTTTACCTATATTAGGAGATACTATTGAAAATCTCTCCAAGATATCCAAAATTAGTGATGAGGCTTCAGATATAGTTAGAAAAATATGGCCAGGACCAATAACTTTTGTATTGCCTAAAAAAGATTTGTCCGATTTGGTAACCGCAGGTTCAGATACTGTAGGAGTTAGAATACCTAATAATCGCATATCTCTCAGACTCATAGAGTTATGCGGCGGATTATTGGTGGGTACTAGCGCTAATCTAAGCGGGGAGAGATCGCCCTTAACTGCAAATCAAGCATATGATCAGATAGGGGATAAAGTTGACATCGTGCTTGATGGCGGAGCTACTGAATTGGGAAGAGAATCGACAGTAATAAAATTAATCAATGGAAAGATTGAAGTTCTAAGAGAAGGTGCAATTAATTCAAAGGACTTGTATAAGATTTTAGGGAATGAAGCCAAAATATAGCCATAATAAAACATAGTGTTTTGAGGAACATATAATGCTGGATAACTTCAATCTATTGATATCTACTTCTAGAAGGAATGAAAGAAATGCTTGCTCAGAGATGTGGTATCTATTAGGTGAGCTTGGTGACAAAGCGGCAAAAGTAGATATAACACCAATATCAGGCCTAATAGTTGCAAATACCTCACTAGATCCGATCGTAGCAATTGATAAGCTAAGAGAGAATATTAAAGAAAAACCTTGGGAATTCAGATATATACTAAAAATTATGCCTATTCAGAAAATTATCCAAACTTCAGAAGATAATATTAAGAAGGTCGCTTTAAATCTTGCAAAAAAAATCAGTGATCAAGAAAGTTATAAGATCGCTGTTAGAAAGAGAAGCACTGACCTTTCTTCAACTGATATAATAGACATGATCGCACCTAAAATTAAACGAAAAGTAGATCTAGATAATCCAGATCTTATATTGCAGATTGAGATAATAGGAGATATGTCTGGTACATCTCTTATTAAACCAAATAATGTATTATCTGTAAATATAGAGAAACGAAATTCTCGTATGGCTAAATAATAATATCAGATTTTTGCATATAGAAGAGCCATCCGTTCGATTATCAGCTTACTCAAAACATTTTCCAAAGCATCTTTTTTTTGTCTACTTGCATTTAATTCTTGGTCAGAAATCTCAAAAATTGATTTTAAATATCTGAATTTTTTTCTTGAAGGTGACTCAACTAATGAGTGATCTATTTCGATATTGAATTCGCGCTGTAAAATTCTGGAAAAATTCTCAAGATCTTTTTTTCTTTCTCCAATACAAATAATCGCAACATCCATTTTACCTTCTTTTAATCCAAAGTTTTCGATTGCTTTCTTAATCTGATTTTGACCAGAAATATATAGTAATAATTCCATAGCTAAGTTGTTTGAAATATTTTTTCCATTTTTGAAAGCCTTTAAAGCATTGAATGCGGCGAAATAAATGTGCTCAATGTTGAAGATCTTTGTAGCATCAGCTAATTGAACTTGTAGATTTTGTACTTTCTCAGTCAATTCTTTCCTAACCTCATCATAGTTTGTTATTTTAAAGTCCTTTACTCCAATGATGAGTAGTGATTTATTGTATTCCTTTATTTCAAGCGTTAAACCATAATTCTTAGCAGTCATGATAATTTCCTAATTTTGGATTAAGTAACCTGTCTTTTTATCTTCCTTCCTTTCTCTTTTACTAAGTCTTCTAATATTTGTGTTACCTTATTCATTTTTACTTTGCACTTTTCAAGATCTTTGTCAAAGACTAATATTTCAATTGATAAACCAATTTTAGGATTTGATTGCCCTACAAGAGGTTTCAAATAAACTCCATCTTCAACTTCCATTATATATTCTACGATTGGTGAAACTTCAGATTCTCGCATATTGACAACTACTCTATCTGATAGACTTCTACCTGAAGCTTCTTTTTGAATGATCGCTGATAATCTATCTTTAAAAATAGATTGAACCTCTTTTGGCGGGCCAGGCATTACTATAATCATGGTCTTGTTGATTTTCAAGCTGGTTGTTGGAGCCACACCTATTGGATTTAATATACAATTTGCTCCATCAATTGATCTTGACATCTTAACAAAATGCTCTGGTATTTCATCCAAATCAATTCCTCTTTTTTCTGAAATTGACGTTAAAGCATCTTTATTTATTATCGCTTTTTTCTTTGAGAGTTTTGCTAAGGCATCAATTGTGTAATCATCTGACGTGGGCCCAAGACCGCCAGTAGAGATAATCAACTTAGGCTTTCGTTCTAAAGCTTCTTTGAATGCATTGTGAATCTCGTCTAAACCATCTTTAATACAAGTTATTCTCCTTACTTCTCCACCTAATTTGGTTATCTGATCTGCTATCCAGAAAGAATTTGTATCCTGTACTCTGCCATAACATAATTCATCTCCAATCGCAACTATTTCAACTGAAAAATTCAAGTCAGAGAATCACTCCATAGATTAAACATAATAACAGACGCAAGCTATTCTAAATGCGAATACTATTGAGATCGAAATACTTGAAAAAATTTGGTCTTGTACTTTTAATGATATTTAGTTGGATTTTTAGACATCTCTAATATTTCCCTTGCTTCTTGTGGAGTAGCTATAGGTCTGTTACATTCTTTAGCTATTCTAACAACTCTTTCAACTAGCTCTCCATTGTTTTTAGCTTTAACACCCCTTGAATAATAGATGTTATCTTCCATCCCTATCCTAACATGCATTCCCATTAATAATGCAAAAGTAGTCATCGGGATTTGATGTACTCCTATACCAAGGATATTAAAGATAGTATTGGGTGGAGCAAAAGCAGTTTGCGTCATAATATGCCATGGTGTTGGCGGAGTTATACTTCCCGGCCCAAGAACTAATTGGACAAAATATGGGGGCTTTAATAATTTTTTCTCTATTAGATTATTAATCAAATGCCAGTTGCCGTCCCCGAACGTTTCCATTTCAGGCTTAACATTGTGTTCAAGCATTTCTTTTGCGAACCTTTCAGTAACGCTGTAAGTATTTGCAAACACTGCCTCACCTATTAACTCTTCATCACGTCCAGTAAGTGGAGGTTTTCGAGCTTTTGCTTTGAATCTGCTAGATATTGTACCCATATTTAGACTGCACATCTCAGGATTTGCATAAACAGACTGTATCCTTTCATCATCAGGCATCCCTGGACCACCTCCTGTGGTATTATTTATTATAATATCTGGACAAAGTTCCCTTATTCTTTTATTAATTTCATAATAGACGTCTTTGTCTCCAATTGGTACTGCATAACCTTTCTTGGGATCTCTAGCATGTACATGTACGATTGAAGCACCCGCTTCATAGGCTTCAAACGTAGATTTGGCTTGCTCTTCAGCAGTTTCTGGTAGATTTGGATTTACTTCTTTACCCTGTAATCCACCTGTTATCGCGCATGTTATTATTAAAGGAGGCATTTCAAATTTTTCATATAATCTAAGATATTCGCGAGGATTATTGTAATCCCAAGAGATTTTATATGATTTTTCCATAATAATGCGCCTTGATTTTATATGTTTAGAATTTGATAAATATCATTTCTATTTGATATCTAAATATAGCATTTATTTTTATGGTAGAACGTAAATAATTTTCTAAAAATTTTTCTGTAATTAATTCATAAAATTACTATCTAGAATTATATGAAATTTGCAGCGGATCCCTATGGACTTTGAAGCTATACTATTTGATTTAGGCAATACTCTAGTAACCCGAACTGTTAAAGAAAAAAATTTAATGCTAAAAGCACTTGAGAAAATTGATCTAAAAACAAAGTCAACTTTGCAAGAAGATGATGAATCGAGTTTGAGGAGATTATCTTCAATTTATGTTAAACTTTATAGAGATATGGACTACCTTAGGGAGACATTCTTAATTGAGATTCCAATAGATGTATGGCTGAATAATTTACTAATTCAGACTTATGATAAGGAAATTGCAGCAAGCGTGATTGATTTTGCAAAAGAAACTGTAATAGAAGCTAGATCAAGTTTTGTCAAGACTTACGATAAAGTAGCCAACATGCTTAAAGAATTGAAGAAAGATTATCGGCTCGGAATTATTAGTAATGTCTCTTCTGAAGAAGTTGTCTACCAAATTGTCTCCAATCTCAATATTGATCATTTCTTTGAAGTAATAGTAACATCTGCTGGATTCGGTGTGAGAAAACCCTACCCTGGGATTTTTTATTATGCTCTAAGAGGGTTGGGAGTGGAAAAAATAAAATCTGTAATTTTTGTAGGCGACTCAATGATTCACGACATTAAAGGGGCGAAAAAATTGGGCATGAAAACTATCTTAATATCTAATTATAAAGAAAAATCAAACGAAGCTGATATTACCATAGATGAGGTAAGAAAAGTCATAGATGTTATACCGAATTTATGTTGAAAATTATTTAGTAAATATACTGGATTTAATTAGAATCTTCAAAATCTAATTCCACTATGTTGAATCCAAGGAATAAGATCTAGATGGGGTTAAAACCAAGTCCAAGGCAAGAATTCCTTGAAGTTATTTATGATGACGGTCAATGGAAGCTTCTTCATAATTTAAGAGAAAAAGCCTTGGAATTAATGAATGCATTAGAATTAAGAAACATTGTCTCTATTCTATATGGAAGTATAGCAAGGGGCGATGTAAATGGCAATAGTGACATTGATGTGTTTATTACGAGTTCTTCTTCATCAATGGAAGTGGAACTAGCGTTAGATAAATCTAATATTATTCCAATTAGACGTGTTCTTGTTCAAGCAACACCTAATTATGCGCCTAAGGGATATTATGAGATCGAAGAGAATGTATCTGTATCGATGCCTTTGGTTAAGCTCCGTAGAAATGAAAGGGAATTCTACAAATTTGCAGGGGAAATTGTTATAGAAGATGTCAAATTAAATACGCGAGTTCCTGGTGTGAATAAGCATTTAATGCTAATTGAACCATGTGAGTCTGGTCACATAGAAACAAGCATAATTGAAAATGAAGCATACGCATCTAAATTCTTAGGAATTAATATCGAAATTGCTCATGAAAGAGTACGTATGCTTTTAAGAAGGAGTAAACATGGACGTACAGGACGATTCATAGAATTGGAACTAAAAAGTGATGAGAATTTTGAATCCGTCTTAAAAAGATATGCAACAAAATATCCATCCTTAAGAAAAAGACTTGAAAATTAACGCGCGCACGCGCTTAACTCGTTTGATGTCTTGGATACCTAAGTAGAGCTGCTACACCTCCTAGAGATTTTAATTTTGCCCCTGCTTCATGCTCACTACTAACAATAACTGCTCTACCACTTTTTTCTTCTACATTTCTTATAACTTCCACCAATTTCGATCTGTCTTCATTCGCTTGTTTTCTTAAAGTATCATCACAAACTAGGACAGTAGCTATAGCTCCGATTAAAGCATCCTCAGCTACTTCATCCAATCCAAAAGCTATATCCCCAGTTGACGCTCCAAGTCTGCGAAAAACTTCCTCTACAAGGGCAGTTTCTTTGACCACTCTAATTCTTTTCAGAACCTTATTTACTATACCGACTCTAATTGCTTCGTAAACACCTGAAATTCCTCCATTACTGACATTATCTACTGTCTCAATTGCAATTGCTAATTCTTTATTTGTATTTCTTATATAATTCATAAAATTCTCTTTGGTAAATCCGGGCCCGACTATGACTATCTTGCCCTTATTCTCTGTGTAGATTCTATCCAATATTTTGTTTATATTTTTGAAATATTCTATCAGCGCTGCTTCTCTTTGTTCAGTTTCAAGCTTTCCAGGTAATTTTGAGTTTATCTCCGCTTTAACTTGAATTCCATATATCCGGTTCAACGCAATACAACATTCTTCTGAGTCTATAGCTACAATAATTACAGAACCTTCTTCTTTGGTGAGATCTTGAAGGTTTTTTAATTGGTGTTTATGCCAATAGTCTTTAACTACTGTAAGCGAGTCCCTTACAATAAGATTCAGAGTATGATATTTCCCTTTAATATTCAGATCCTCTGGAGCATCGATAACTTTTCCATGAATTCTTAATCTATTTACTTCCCTATCGAAATATACTTTCTCTACACTTATTCCCAGAAATACCGGCATACGTCGACTCGATGGCCTACCAATTTTATCTATTTTCAATTCTCGAGTGGTTCTAGCATATATCCTATCTTTGGACGATATTATGTCGTATAGAGCCCAAAGGTCATCTAAATTTGTTAAGTTGAGTTTTACTATTCCGTGCTTTAGATCCTTTTTTAATATTTTCAATCTAATACAACTACGTCCCGATAGGCTAAAAAATAGTTTATTATAGTTCTTAGTTGAATGTCAAACTATTGGTGAAAGGAAAAGATGGGGTCGGATGAGGAAGAAAAAATTACTGAAGCAATGGAGCAATTGAGAATTAGTTATAATCTTAGACAATGGAGAGTCTGCTCATTGATATGTGAATCACTTTCTGAGAAGTTTAAATCTTTGGCTGAACGTTCATCTAAGGAGTAAAAATTGGATAGCATTAATTGTATGTTTGTAGAAAGATCAACCAAAGATTATCCTCGTTCCAATATGTTTTCCATGAATTATATTTTCAATATTTTTTGGATCTTTTCCATTAACGAACCACGTGGGTATCTTAGATCTAGCAATAAGATTTACAGCCACTAAATCAAATAATTTGTAACTGCCAGCTATCGATCGTTTTTTTGTTATCAGGTCGAATAAATCCATAATCTTAATTTTATCATACATTTTAGCATCTGGATTTGTTTTTGGATCATCTTCATATATGCCATCAACATCCGTAGCATTTATGAACATATCCGCGTCTATCAATTCTGCAGCTAATGCAGCAACAGCATTTGTTGATTGACCGGGTTGTAAACCCCCCATAACTATAATCTTGTTAAATCTTAATGAGTTGTTAATCTCCTGGATATTCTGCGGTACATCTGGAGAGGCTTCTTTTGGGATTGCAGATATCAATAATCTTGAATTTAAACGGGTGTATTCTATACCTATCTCGTCACAAATAGTCTCGCTTGCCCCCATCTCTCTTGCTGCTGTAATATATTCTCTGGCACCCTTTCCTCCTCCAGTTACAACAATTAATTGATGGCCATCAGAGAATAATTTCTTGAGTAATTCTGCATAAGCCTGAATCGAATCGAAATTCAATTCTTTGGGAAACAGAAAACCTCCTAATTTTAGTGCGATCTTCATGAATTTGTCACCTTAATATAAGTAAAAAAACTGAATTGTTTAGTAATAATTTCCTTTCATAAAAAGTATTTATTGAATATTAAATCATGCTCCAAACTTTTAATAGGGCTTTTGTTTTGTCTTATAGCACGGAGAACATGAACATTAATGCAAACAGATTCAATTTCGCACTTCAAATTAAAACGTATGTTAGAATCATTAGCTTCAAAGGAAGGACGAGGTACAGAACTTATCACGCTCTACATTCCTCCAGACCGACAGATACACGAAGCCATATCAAATCTAAGAGAAGAACGTGAAACTGCATCAAATATAAAATCCAAGACGACTAAGAAAAATGTTCAAGATGCTATTGAAAAAGTAATACAAAAATTAAAGTTGTTTAAGAAACCTCCGTCTACTGGCTTGGCGATATTCTGTGGAGCTATACCGCAGAATGGTCCTGGTTCAGAGAAGATGGAGCTATATACAGTTATGCCAATCGAGCCAATTAATATCTACTTTTATAGGTGCGATAGTCGATTTCATATAGAGCCACTACAAGAGGTGCTTAAGGAAAAAGAAACTTACGGTGTTCTGTTAATAGATGGAAATGATGCAACAGTAGCTAGTTTACGAGGAAGAAGTATGGATGTACTCAAAGAGATGACATCTGGCATTGCAGGTAAACATAGAGCTGGTGGCCAATCAGCAAGAAGGTTTGAAAGAATAAGGGAATCTGAGATCAATAATTATTTTAAAAGAGTTGGAAATCATGCAAATGAGATTTTTAGCAAGATACCTGATCTTAAAGGTATAATAGTTGGAGGGCCGGGTCCAACAAAACATGACTTCCAACAAGGAGATTTTATTGATTATATGCTCAAACAGAAGATAATAGCTACATTGGACACATCTTATGTGGGGAAGAGTGGGATCGAGGAAGTAGTTCAAAAGAGTTCAGAAATCCTACGTGGTGTAAGATATGCTGAAGAGAAGAGGCTTGTTCAGAAATTCTTATATGAGATAGGACACGAGACAGGTGTTGCTATCTATGGTGAAAGCGACGTCAGAAGAAGTGTTGAGAGTGGTGTAATTGAGATTCTATTACTTTCAGAGGAGATAAATACTATGCACCTATATGTAAGATGCAAGAACTGTAGTTATACTGAAGATAAACTTCTAGAACCATACGAAATCCTAAATTTCGAAAAACAAATTGTTGATAAAAAATGTCCAGACTGCTCAAACATTACATTGGAAATTAATAATCAAAGAGATCTGATAGGGGAATTTATTGAAATCGCTGAAAAAACAGGAACTAAAGTTGAAATAATTTCTACTGAAACTGAAGAAGGTGTAATGCTCAAGGAATCCTTTGGAGGAATCGCAGCACTTCTAAGGTATAAATCATAAAATAAGATTGATTTGCGTACAAACTTTAGTTAAACAGCTTCAACTTTCTTTATTTCTGGTATTTTCTGTTTCAAATGAGTTTGAATGCCATTTTGTATAGTCATCTGAGACATAGGGCAACCAGCGCAAGCACCAGTTAGATTTACTTTTACAATTCCATCCTCTACACCTACGAAGTTTACATCTCCACCATGTGATTGTATCTGAGGTCTAATTTCTTCAATTGCTTTTTTTATTTTATCTTCTAACATAAATAACGCCGCTAAGATTAACATTACATCAATAATATAAATTTAGTGCGAATCAAGTTAGATTTTAAGGATAAAAACCTTGAATTTATTTCAAAAGGAATAGGAGAAATATTTGATTTGAAAATTATTTGGAAAAAACCTGTAATAGTATTTTACAAAGAGAGACTAGAAAAGCCAGAGACAAAGGCAATGGTTGTAATTAAGGCAAAAAGCCTTGAAATTCTAAAGGAAAATGGAGATTCTGAAATGAGCGGCACTATAAATGATTTCTTCCCATTAATGGGAGATATTGATTACGTTTCTTCAGAAAATGGAAAATCAGATAGATATGTACTATGTTGGTTTGATGATAGCGAGGATGATTTTGGTAAATCATGGAGACGTTTGATCGGAGTAGCTTTTCAACAGGGATTTAAGTTCTCAACTGATAGAATGGGAAAAAGAACTTACAATGCAAGTTTTAGTGCCAATAGTGGAAAATTAGACTAGGAAGGGACTTACACTTTTGTATCAATAACCTAACAAAGTATTGTTTTTTTGAAAGTTGTGGATTATGAGGTGATATTTATAACATCGAAAAGAGTATACGAACAAAAAAATTCGAAAGAAGAATTTGAGAATAATTTTTTCAAACTTTCTAAACTTGTGGGTAAAGCTAAAAAAATTAAAAGGATTGGTTGGCAAAAAAAAGCTGAGATCAGTAATGGAGAGACAATAGCTGAGCATATGTATCGTTTAGCTGTGCTTTCTATGATAATTAGCGATCTAAGGAATTTGGATACTGAGAAAATATTGAGAATGAGTTTATTGCATGATCTAGGTGAAGTCATAACTGGAGATTTAACACCTGATGAAAAAATTGAAGCTGGAATTCAGGATACACAAAAGTTAGAAGAAAGTGGTCTAAAACAAGTTTTCAATGAAATCCCTAAGAAACTTCGAGACTACTACATTACCCTCTGGAAAGAAATACACTTTCAAGAGACTGACGAGGCTAGATTAATGAAATCTCTTGATAAATTTGAAATGGCTATTCAAGCAATTGAATATATTGATGAGGGTTATAATGGAACTAAATTGGAACACTTCATAGATAGCGCTAAAGATGGTTTAGAGGACAAACAGTTATTAAGAATTCTAAAGAACCTTAAATAATAATTTTTATTTGAATTGAAAGTATATGCAAGTTCATATTTTTAATTTAATTGGTGAATATTATAGCTATGTTCAGAGTTAGAATCAAAAATGATACGCTGCAAAAGATAAGTAATTACGTTAACAAACCTCATGAACAAATCGGATTATTGATTGGAAGATTCGAAAGCGGTGAGTTGGTAGTAACTGAATCTATCAATGGTACTTGTGAAGCCGATAGGACTTGTTCTGTATTTTCACAAGATCTTTTAGCAGAAGTAGCTGATGATATCTTAAACAATAGACTTGACGGAAGCATAGTTGGCTGGTATCATACGCATTTAGGAGGCGGAATCTTCATGTCTTCAGTAGATATCGATACGCAACGCAATTTACAGCAATTTTCAAAGTATGTGATATCTATGATAATTGATACTTCAACGCACCAATTTGGTGTATTTGTTTATGATGCGCAGCTTGGCCCAGTTCAGATTCCATCAGAGATGATTACTATCTATTGATTTAGCTCACAATATGCTGTCATTTTGTTATCCCTTAACTGCTCCGAATGTAAATCCTCGGACAAGATATCGTTGAATAGCTAATCCGAATACTAACGTAGGTATAATAGCAATCATTCCTAGAGCAGCCATAACTCCGTAAAGAAATCCTGCATCTGTGCTATAGAGCCCTATTTGAACTGGAATTGTCACAGCATTTCTACTCGTTAAAGTTAATGCGACCATAAGTTCACTCCAATTTATTATGAATATAAATAGAGCCGTTACTGCTAACCCAGCCCTTACAAGAGGTAATACGACCTTAACAAAAGTACTTGCTGGTGAGCAGCCATCTATTAATGCAGCCTCATCAATTTCTTTTGGAATTTCATCGAAGAAGCTCTTCATAAGCCATATGACAAATGGAACAGGAAAGAGGCCATACAAAAGCATCATCCCATGATGGGTGTCCATGAATCTTAAAGTTGAAAACCAAACTACTACCGGAATCATGATGGCAATTGGGGGAAGCATCCTAAAAGTAAGAAACATGTAAGGCATGACATTGCCCCCCGCCCTATACCTAGACATAGCATAAGCAGCAGTAGTCCCTATGAACATTGCAAGAGTGGTCCCGCCAATTCCCAATACAAGGCTATTGGTAATAGCTTTTACAGCGGTTTCAGGGAAGGCCATCTGCCATCCAATAATAGTGCCCCAATCGATCAATGTTTCTCTTGAGAAAAATAAAGGAAGATAATTATTTATAGTTGGACTCCATGGCCACCAATGTACCGTTGATGGAGCCCACTCATCTGCTGGTTTAAAAGACATTGTTAATGCCCAATAGATTGGGAAAAGAGCAAAGAGAATAGTTCCAATTACAACTAAAGTACGTGTGGTATTCGAGAGTACTTTATCAATTGAGATTTTTTTCATTTTATGGCGCCCTCAAAGGTTTTGATGCATACCATCCAACAATTATCATCGTTATGAATATTAGGAGACTTTGAGCATTGGTATAACCATATTGAAGGTATTTAAAACCAGATTCATAGAGATGCATTTGAATTGTAAATGTTGAATAACCAGGTCCTCCTTGGGTCATTATATATGGAACATCAAAAATCTTGAAACATTCAATAGTTCTTAGAATTAATGCGATCATAATTGGGGTTCTTAACATCGGCAACATTACACGTCTAAAAGTGTATCCACGAGATGCGCCAAGAACATAGGAAGCGTTGATGGGATCTTGTGGTAATGCCAAGATACTTGATATGAATATGAGGAACATAAATGGGGTCCATTGCCATATATCAGCTAACATAATAGCCATTAAGGCTAAATTAGGATCAGCCAAAAATTGAATTGGTTGAGTACCTCCTGTGAAAAAATTGATAATTGAACTCAAAGGTCCCGCAGGAATAAACATAAGATAGAAGACGTAACCAGTGACGATTGGTACCATCATCATAGGTACTATGGCTATTACTCTTATGAATTGTCTCCCTCTAAAATCTCCAGATAGAACATATGCTTGGCTGAATCCTAGTAAGAACTCTATTGGAACGCATAAGCCAACGATAAGCAGAGTTCTGGCTATAGATCCAATAAATAAATCGTCTCCAGGTATCTTTAAAAAATTAGCTAGGCCTACAAATTCTGCTTCCCAAAAAAATGGTGTTAATTGAGGAATCCAATTTGTCATTCCTACATACCATGTAAGTGCAAAAGGGATCATAGCAGTGAAATTCATTACTAATTGGATAGGAATGATCATTACAGTACTGAATTTTTCCGGAATTCTAAAATAATCACTTATTGAAGTCAATTTGTAGACCAACCGCTTTTTTCAAAAATTTGATATCCGTATGGATATAAAAAATAATATAAAAAAATTTAGATTATTATAGTAGGATACCATTTCTTGTAGGCTTGCCATTCCTCTATCTGTATTTCCTTTCCTAGACGTTCTGTAATTTCTTCCCATTTTTCCGCGGAATCCTCTAAAGCATTTGCAACATCAGTTGTTCCTAACATAGCTGCATGTAGATTCTTACTTAGTACTGTATTGTATTCTGTAGCTCCTCTAATTCCAGAGATAACCGGTGTTACGATGCTAGCATTCTTTTCGAATGGAGGTAATAATGGACCTCTGTTATCCTTGAGTTCTGGCGGTGCAGATTCACCAACTGCATTGTACCTACACGGATCATGCCAACTAGCGGGTGCTAAATGTGCTAATATTAACTTTTGAGGGTCTGTCAAATATTGAGCAAATAGTACTGCAAGCTCTTTCTTTTTGCTATGATTGTTTACAGAAGTAATCCAGCCAGCGCCTTGAACACTTCTTCTTAATAGAACTTCTTTTCCGTCGGGTCCTTTGACCATCCATCCTGGCACTACATCAGTTATCCAGTTTCCTCTTGATGCAGAGGTCTCATCATTATATTTATTGGCAGCAGAAGGAAAGTTGATATTTTCGAAGACTGTACCTTCGGCAAAGGATTCATAGGTTGTTATTCCAGATAACGAAAGGTGTCCAGGTGGCATGTATTTTACTCCCTCAACAAATGCCTCACCCACTTCTATAGCAGCATCGTCAGTTATTGTAGGATTCATATTGTCGTCAAATGGATATTTGTTGGGGTACTCTTTACTGTTAAAATAAGCCCAGAAGTAAATATAGTTCCTATTGACTTCTCTGTTCTCGTTTATTCCCCATTTATTGTCATCAGGTCTCGTAAACCATTCGGCCATATCTAAGTATTCTCTTATAATCTTTGCAGTTTCAAGCGGTCTGCCATATTGGGTTTCATATCCTTCCTTTTCACTTGAATCATCCAACCATGTTTTATTGTAGTAAGTTGTGAAAACATCACCGTCATGAACATATCCCCATAATTTGCCAGCATACATTGGCATGATATATTCTAGCGGATATATGTATCCATCTGGTTTTCCATGCTGTCGATTATCGAACCATTTAGATGCGTCATCTAATTGGTATAGTACACCTGAAGCTGCTAAGTCAGAGACCATCATTGGTTGAATGCAGAAAAGATCATATCCTCCTGCACGGCTTAAAGCTTCTACCATGATTTTGTCGAAAACCTCATTAACTGGAATGTCCGCATGTACTAAGGTCGTACCTGTTTTTTGCTCCCATTCATCTTTCATAGCATCGTATCCTGGACCATATCCCCCTGGATGGGCAATTACTAATTCTGAACCTTTCCATTCAGGGTTCTGTTCAAGTAATTTATTGGCAGCATTTATTGCTCGTTCAGCTGGAGTATCTCCTTCAACAGGAATATTGAATGGAAATTCTCCTGCTCCAGTACCAGTCGTTACTGTAACGGTTTGGGTAGGACCAGCGCCTCCCATCCTTGATACACTATAGCCAATCCCGGCTCCTACAGCCAAGCCTACAACACTTGCTGCAGCGGTTTTCATAAAACTTCTTCTAGATACTTTTTTTGATTCTGACATCGAAAATCAATCCTCGACTTAAAAGAAAAAGAGTATATTATATATAAAATCAATGGTTTACGAAAGCCAGATAGGATACTGGATTTAGCGCGCGCCAAAAATTAGAAAAAGTAAATATGATTAGACTCTTCTGCCTCTTCTTCCGCCAGGTCTACGCGTACCATCATGAGGAATGGGTGTAATGTCTTCAATTCTTCCTATTCTGAAGCCCGATCTAGCCAGACCTCGAATAGCCGCTTGAGCTCCAGGACCGGGAGTTCTAGCTCGATGCCCCCCAGGTGCTCTAACCCTTATATGAATGGCTGTTATTCCCCTGTCCTTTGCTCTCTGGGCAGTAGCAATTGCAGCTCGCATCGCAGCATAAGGAGAACTTTGAAGTCTAGCAGCCTTTACATGGTGCCCACCAGAACTTAGGGCCAAAGTCTCTGCTCCACTTAAATCGGTTATATGAACTACCGTATTGTTAAATGAAGAATATATATTAGCAATGCCCCATCTGTCACTTCTTTTCTCTGAAAACGTACACGCCCTCCATGGAAAATAACTGAAAAATTCTATAATATTAAATTCTTATTTAAACCGTCCGAGTGAGTTATTTAAATGTTTAGCGCATATGCAAATAATATAATATTCTTATTCGCCAATGATCTCCGATAATTTCATTATCTTTATGTCTACTGGTATCTTAACTGCTTCAGAAACTCTATCCCCGATTAAGCTTTTTACCTTCTTTTCATCAGCCATATCCAATAATCTTTGGGTTACGATTCCATCGAAAAGAACAGTATCTACATTATCAGTTTGAGAAAGTTTTTCTGCCAATTCACTGACGGGAATTTTAGATATCGTTTTACCTTTTTTATCAAAGAGTACAGCTTCTAAAGTGCCACGTAACTCTTGGGCAGCTTCAAAAATATGCTTTGGCACATCCGCTGGGGGTTTAGTTGGTTTTTTACCTTTAATCTGCTCAATGGGAACTTTCTCCCTGATACATCTCAATATCTCCTTAGGAGTTAATTCCTCAACCTCTTTACCCTTTGGGGCACGAGCTACAAAACCCAGTTCAGCGACTTGCATAAGCTCTTTGAGGATTAAGTCTCCTCCTCGATCTCCATCCAGAAACGCTGTTATCTCTTTCTCTTTACTTAGGTCAATTATCGTTTTTGGAATTTTTGTGCCATCTATGCCTATCACGTTGTTTACTCCGCATTTTAGCAACTCTATAACGTCAGCTCTTCCTTCAACCAATATAATTGAACTACTAACATCAACTTCTGAACCAGCTGGAAGGCCCTCATTGCCATAACTTACCACTTCGCCAGCTTTTATGGAATCTGTGACTTGGGTTAGGATCTCATCCGTACTTGGCATTCCCTCGGTAGTCCATCTTCTTAAGATCTCTTTTGCTTTATCAGTAATCGCTCTTCTTTTTTCTTCTCTTTCATCTAATACATTATCAAGGGTTATTTTTGCGTTACAAGGTCCTATTCTATCCACGCTCTCAATAGCTGCAGCGATTAAGGCGGTAGAAGCTTTGTCTAGACTTGATGGGATAACTATTTCTCCTTTCGTAACATCATTTTTTGATTCAAGTGTTATTCCAATTCTGCCTATTCTACCGCTCTTTTGCAATTCACGTAGATCTAGATCGGGTCCAAATAGTCCTTCAGTCTGCCCAAAGATAGCTCCTATTACATCGGATTTTTCGACTACCCCTCCGACTTCAAATCCTGCTTTTACAACATACTTTGTAGTAGGTGCATACTTTTCATTATCCTGCAAATAATCATCCTCCAATTAAGTTTTTTATAAGGGTGATAAAGTAATCAGGATATACTTCTCAAATTGTTATTTGAAACGTTTAAACATTATGCTTTATTTATTGCTATTTTCTGATCTCTAAAGGTTATACCTTTCTAAGAAATAATTTATATTAAGATATTGTCTTTTTAGCAACATGTAGGTTTTAAATCATGGTTTCTATTAGGATCGCCTTACCAAAAGGTCACTTATGGGATAGTGCTAAGGGTCTTCTTGACAAGGCCGGATACAATATCAGGATGTTAAATGAGAGATCCTATTTTGCATATTCCAACGATCCAGAATTGGAAATGAGAATTTACAGAGCGCAAAATATACCTCCGCTAGTTGAAGAAGGAAAGTATGATCTAGGCATCTCTGGATTGGATTGGGTTTTGGAGCATGGATCTAATCTAGAAGAACTTTTGGATGTAGAATTTGGGAAAGTACATGTAATTGCAGCAATTCCTCAATCCTATGGAATTAAGGCTTCAGCTGATCTAAAAGAGAAAGATGAAGATATTCTAAAAGAATTTGTAACAAAGATGTCCAAAGAGGGTCGAAGAATTATTGTCGCTTCAGAATATGAAAGATTGACAAGAAAGCTTATGGACGAGAAATTTGCTACCAAGAAAATTCCTTACAAATTTATCCGCTCATATGGTGCGACAGAAGCTTTCGTTAAAGATGCAGATTTAATAATTGACTGTGTGCAGACAGGAAAGACTCTCCAAGACAATGGCTGGGAGCCCATATACAAGCTATTCAGTTCTACAGCACGAATTATTGCTAATAAGGAAAGCTTGAAGGATAAACAGAAGAGGGAGAAGATCGAGAATTTTTTGACGATGATAAGAGGTGCCAAAGATGCGTTGAGATTGAAGCTTTTAAAAATGAATGTTCCTGAAAAGGCATTGAAAAATGTATTGGAAGTTCTACCTGCTATGAAAAGTCCAACTGTTTCAAAGTTAAGTGGAAAAGACGATAGCGGATATGCTATAGAGACGGCTGTGCCTACAGATGAGGTGGTCAAGATCATACCCATATTGAAGAAGAAGGGCGCCACAGATATATTAGAAATCGATCTAGAAAAAGCTGTTAGTTAATTATTAAATAAAGTTTTAATATTAAAATGCGAATAACTCTCGAATATTCACTGGGCCGGTAGCTCAGCTTGGTTAAGTTTCAAATGCAACATCAATGAGCACACGGCTGATAATTTAAGATATAAATTCAGAAACCGTGAGGTCATGGGTTCAAATCCCACCCGGCCCATCAAACATTTTATAATATGTGAATTATTATAGCTGACTAATAAGAGGCTGAATTGCTCCGATTCGGATAGATTGAGGTGTAAACGGTTGAGCTGTGCTCCCTATGTACCAAGTTCCCCTGAGGTCGTAAATAAAATGCTAGAATTGGGTAAAATTACCACTAACGACGTCGTGTATGATCTAGGATGCGGTGATGGAAGAATTCTTATCGCAACTGTAAAGGATTTTTATGCCAAAAGAGCTGTTGGGTATGAAATAAATCAAAGTTTATTTAACACCGCACTAAACAATGTAAAAAAGTTGAACCTCTTTGATAGAATCGAGCTATTTAATGAGGATTTATTTAAAGCGGACCTTTCCAAAGCTAATGTTGTAACATTATATTTAACAAGTTGGGCTAATGAAAAACTGAAACCAAAAATTGAAAATGAAGCAAAGTCAGGGACTCGTATTATTAGCCACGATTTTGAGGTCCATGGATGGAAGCCAAAATTAGAAGAGAGATTTAACGGGCATACATTATATGTTTATGAGATTTGATTATTGTTGTATTCCCATAAAATTAAATTAGATTACACCTAAACTTGAAGCCAAAGCTTTGACTCTATTGATATTACCAACATCATCTCTTCGAGAATCAATGGGAGTCTCCAAAATGAGGGGCAATTCATTTATTATGCTATTAGATAGGATAGCTTTGAATCCTTTTTCTCCTATCATGCCTAAACCAATATGTTCGTGCCGATCTACTTTTGAACCTAATCCTTTTTTAGAGTCGTTCAAATGAATCAATTTTATCTTTCCAGTTCCAATCTTATCATCAAATTTTTCTAATGTCGTAGATACAGCACCAGCAGTTTTTAGATCATAGCCAGCTACATATGCATGGCATGTATCAAAACAAAATCCAATTCTATTTTTCTTTTTAATATTACCATATATCTTTGCTAAATTTTCAAAGCTATTCCCCATACTATTTTTAGAACCTGAAGTATTCTCAAGTAGTAAAACCACTTCACCTTTTGTATCCATAAAGGCTTCATTAATGGCCTCTGTAATTCGAGCGATTCCATATTCACTACCTCTACCTAAGTGGCTTCCACAATGGGTGACTAGATAAGGGATCTTTAGGATTCTACATCTTTCCAATTCGGATTTAAGTGTCTCTTTTGACTTTAAGTAAACCTCTTCTCTTGGAGAAGCTAGATTCGGTAAATAGGGCATATGTGAAAATACAGGGCTCACTCCCGAGTCCCTTACTTTTAGAATAAAATTGTCTACCGCAAAGGAATTGAGTTTTTCAGATTTCCAACCTCTTGGATTTCGAGTGAAAATTTGAATTGTATTGCATCCTTTTTCAAGAGCTCTATCAATGGATAGATCGATTGAGCCCCCTATAGACATGTGAGCGCCTAATCTCAAAGCCATTCTATCGAACTTCCTTTTACCCAATAGTCAACAATGTACTTCTTGAAACAAGTATAAATATCCAGTAAATAGTTTATAGAGTTAAAAGTCAAGAGCCAAATTTCTCATAATAATAGTAAGTTTTTTTGTTTTTAGATTCTTGAATATGGTGCGATAACATTTGAATTTATTTGAGTCTAGATATGAAGGGGCTAAGATAATTATGCAGGAAAAGGGAATTGATGCTCTATGGCTAATCCCTTCTGCTAATATGTATTACCTTACGGGTTTTTGGCCAGCATCACAAGGAGGCAATATATCATCACTTTTATCGAAAAGTGGTAAGGCGATCTTCATTGTTCCTAAGATGTATTATGAGCAGGTTTCCAAACAATCTTGGATAAAAGATATTAGAATTTGGAAGGATAGGGGAGAGTTTGATAATATTCTAGAAGATTCGATAAAGGAGCTGAATCTCTCGAGTTCAAATGTTGCCATTGAAGATAGAACTTGGGCAGAATTTATGATGAGAATTAAGAAGAATTTCCGCGGAATTAAATTGTCATTAGCTTCTAAGATATTGAAGGATTTGAGAATAAGAAAGTCAGAAGAAGAGATTAAATCGATGAAGAAAGCTGGAAAGATTGCCAGTGAGATCATTAATACAATAACTCGTAAGATTGATGTTGGAATGACTGAACTTGAAATCTCTGGTTTAATTGAGTATGAGGGACGTAAAATGGGATCGGAAAAGATGTCGTTTGAAACAATTACAAGTTTCAGCAATCATAGTTCAAAACCACATAATGAACCAGGAGTAGAAAAGCTGAGAAAGAAAGATATAATCATGATAGATTTTGGCCCTAGGTTTGAGAAATATTGCTCAGATATCACAAGGACATTCTTTATTGGAGAACCAACTAGAGAGGTTATTAAAGTATACAAAGCAACTGAAGAGGCCCAAAAGAAAGCTCTTTCTTCAGTAAAGTCTAATATGAAAGCTAGTGATATTGACAAGGCTGCGAGAGATTTCTTCAAAGAAAAAGGATATGATGGATATTTTATTCATGGAACTGGACATGGAGTTGGTCTCGATATTCATGAAGAACCGTATATAACAAAAGAAAGTAAATCAGTAATTGAGGAAGGAATGACTTTCACCATTGAACCAGGAATCTATCTTCACAATAGATTTGGCATAAGAATTGAAGATACATTATTAGTAACAGATGATGGTTACGAGATGTTAACTTCTTTTCCAAAAGACCTACTCATAATATGACTAATTTAGGTAGTAGCTCATATTATGCGCATCACAAGAAAGATTTGAGTTGCTCAAGATTCTCTATAATAATGTCCGGAGTGTTATCTAGACTAGTGTCCCAATTTCTTCTTTGAATTAAAATGGCCTTCATTCCAGTTTTAAATGCGCCTTTAATATCTGTATGGGGCTTATCACCAATAAAGACGCACTCTTTCGGAGATACCTTCAATTGGCTGGATATCTCCAAATAAGGCTCTGAATTGGGTTTGGTATGCTCGGTATCTTCCCCAGCAATAACTATTGCATCGAATATAGGATAGATTGATAACTTTTCAAGCCTTGTTCTCTTAATTCCAGGTGTTCCATCGGTATCGGTAATCAATCCAAGTAAATAGCCCTTTTCTTTTAGATATTCCAAAGTTGGAATAGTATCTTCATAGGGTTCAACAAGACTTGCATAAGTGAACCAATACTTCTCAGTTAATTTCCTTCTGAATTCTTGCTTAAGTTTTATTTTAATATCAAATTCATTAAGTAACTCTTGCCACCATTTGTCACGATCATATTCAACTCTTAGATTCATTGAATCATCTAGAATCCTAATTCTGTTTAGAAGTGTCTCTTGATCTATTTTGATCCCTTCATTTTCCAGATATACTCTTAATTCTTCTGCGACTGCCTTATGAGCGCCAGGTAATCCATCCATAGCATCTATTAAAGTCTCATCGAGATCAAAAATTGTTGCTTTTACGTTTCCAAGATCCAATAGCATATTGCTCCAATTTATGAAATAATATCAAGTACACCAATGACAATATTGTTATTTGGCTATAGCTCGTTGATTAATTCTTTGAATGGGCGGAGGCGGACTTGAACCACCGACCTCTCGGGTGTAAGCCGAGAATTCTAACCAAACTGAACTATCCGCCCTCTAGATTTTGTGAGGTTTTAACTTATTTTAAAATATTCTTCCTTAAATGCAATTCTATTTTGATTTTTCTAAACCATATCCATTTTTAAAATTTCTAAAAAGTTCTTTAGAATTCTTGCAGTCGCTCCCCAAATGACATGATTTTGATAATCATAATAGTATGTTGGATGTATAGATTCTCTGATCTTTATCCTTGGAGAGGTATTCATCAAATCGGTTATTGGAATAGTAATAATTTCTTCTATCTCATTTTTATTCACGTTCATATTATTAAGTGGATATATTAATCCTACAAATGGAGTTACCAAATATCCAGTACGTATAGACAAATCATCTAATCTACCTAGTATCTTGATATTCTTTTGATTCAAACCAAGTTCTTCACAGGTTTCGCGAATTGCTGTGGTCTGAGCGTCTCTATCGTTTTTTTCATATACTCCACCTGGAAATGATATTTGCCCAGCGTGGCGTTTCATTGTTCTCGGTCTTTTTGTAAATAGTAAGGAATAGGCATCTCTATCTTTAAACATTGGAATAAGAACTGCTGATGGAATTAATTTGTGATTTTCAATATATTCAATCTTTCTTTTGTTCAGTATTTTTGTAATTTCTTCTTCTAATTGTTTCATTGCATTTCCAATTCTTGTAAGTATTTTTCGCTTTTCCATGTTTGTTTATTGGGATGAATTTAATCCGTTTATATGAAGATTCTCCTTTAGTCACTTTTAAATGCTTTAATTTCTAATTTGAAAGAATTAAAAAGTAAAAAAGAATATTATTTAGCATCGTAAGAAAAAAGTAGTTTTAATCAAATCTAGGAAAAAATAAATTAAAGGTAAGGAAAAATGGCAGTGGTTTTAAAGGTAATTGAATCAGAGGGTAGAAAGTATATAGCTGAAACATTAAGACCTGAAGAAGACAGCTCTTAATCAATCAATTATTCAATTGAATCAATTTGAAGTAGGATATTTATTCCAAAAATTTCTGGTTCCAGACGCATATGAAAGAACAAATCAATAAAAACTATTTGAAGAATCTTACATGGATAACTAGGATCTTCTCAATTATAATTATCGCAGTAATTATTTTTGCATATAAATTGGGTGCTTGGTCTGAAGAATGGCCAACTACAACGATATGGGTCCTGTCAATAATTATGCTCTTCTATACTTTCACTCCATTACTGGAAAAACATGAGAAGATAGCTAGAGCAATTATCGCACTATTAGCAGTGGCTCTATTACTTGGAATAATTTTATTCTTTTTAATGCCCTAAATGCAATGAATTTATTTTTTCTAGTAATATGGGTCATTAGACTCTTAAATTGAATGTCGAAAATATTTTCGGGTATAATATTGATACATAAGTATCTTAAGAACCGTTAAGATCCAGAAAAAAATCCAATTTAATAAATAAAAAAAGGAAAAGGAGTTTAATTATCTATTAGTATATATTAAGGCTAGTTTACGTAAATACGAATTTGTAATAGTTTTAGACCGTTATTATCATAGTTCCAGAAATAGTCGTAGAGCTCATTATCAAATAGATAATAACGCTCTGGTACTCCATCTCCATCCATATCAACATAGATGGTTGTTAGCTCCAAGGTCTTATCATCGAATCTAGATTTTCCTTTGTTCCTTACTAGGTTCACAGTCTCTAGAGAATACCATGTGTTACCATATTCGTCGACAAAAGCGCTGGTCATATTAGCATTACCACCAGGTTTACCTAGTGCTCTTACAAATATTCTATAAACAGCATCTGTAGTATCTCCTGGATATGGATCCATCATCTGTAAAATTGCACTTCCATCAGTACCATCAGAATCTATTACTTTGAAAGAATCTCCAGCAACTAATTTGATTTTAGTATTTGCTCCGTAGAGCTTCACGAATATACGGTGGCCATTGTTATCCCAGTTACCGCCTCTCTTTTCCTTAGGGACACCGATTACGTTAAGATTATAGTGTGGTCCGCTCGGTGCTCCATTACCTGTCGTATCCTTAGAGGCCATTGCATAAGGAGTTATTGCAAGAACCGTCGATAAGAATAAAATTGCCAGTATCATTGTTGCAGATGTTTTAATAAATTTCATTTTTTTCACGAGCATATTAATTATTCAATAATATATTTAAGTGTTGCCATGTGTTACATAACTACACTTAAATATAACCTCGGCTTAATAGTATAAGCTGATGAAAATGAAGATCAAGTTCTTAGCTGGAATAATGACTTTGCTCTTTATGGCGAATGTCTTCGCTAGTGCAAGTGTAAATGTGTACGCAGAGACGGTTACCACTATCGAGATTGAAGCTAACCCAACTACCCTTCTTATTGGAGAGACAACCACTCTGTCATCAGAGGGATTTGATGAGAATGGTACCTCTATGGGCGATATAACAAAGGAAACAACGTTCTATGTAGTTGATCCATTCAATACAACCACAGTTGTTGGCCCAATTGAGGAGCCAAATTACACTGTTTGGTTGCCAGGTGTTTACGAGATAACTGGTATATATGGTATAGATGAAATCTCTGATACAACCAAAGTGATTGTAAGAGCCATGACCATCTCTAAGGAGTTGGTTGGAGGAAGCGAGACACCCCCTCAATTTGTCCCAATATTCACAAATGTCTGGTTTGATCTTAGCATATCACTAGAAAATCCAGACGATGTGGGAGATGTAAACCTTACATCCGTACTCCTTAAAGATGGGATAGGAGCAGATCTTGACCTTGTCGTTCAGAGCGATAATGGAAGCGATTACATATTTACCCTTAACGGTGAGAATCTATTATTCGATGATGATGAGGATAGCGCATACTATGGGGAGGTTGGACCTATCTCATGGAAGCAAGCTAGCGATAAAGCCTATAGCAAAGGTAAGAGATGTGCGACAATCGTAACATGGAATGTTGATGAGTTGGCGGATAACAGTTCCGCTGTACTTGACTTTAGGGTCGAAACGAACACGTTTGAAACTAAGAAACAGGTAAAGCAATCCTATACATCGACATGCCATAAGGAGCTGAACGACGGTCCAGAGGTTACATATAGCTTTTCAGCCGATGGTGATTTAGCGGTCGATACCGTGATCGGTAAGCCAGTCATTGTTTCCGCATATGATCCAAATCCTGATGAAGATGGAAATTATCCAGACAGCGATGGTGATGGAATCCCAGATGTAGATGAGGTTGCTGCTGGTACCGATCCATGTGATCCACAGGACTATCCTTCCCCTACAGGAGAGGAATAAATCTAGGATAATATGAGAACTTTTAACTCCCTTTTTCTTTTTTTTATAATTTTATTGCAATATCTGACGATTTCATAAAACATATATCTAACTGTTTTTTATAACTGAGATCTTGGTCCCGCAACTCCCGCGGTAAGATATAGGGGATTATCCTAGTCCCGTAAGCTCAGCTTGGTAGAGCTTCCGATCCTGCCGTATCTCTTGGTAGGAGGAGATGCTGTAGAGTCATGCTATATGCGTGGTTTGACGGCCTATCAGGCTAACAGTTGAAACCGGAGTGTCGCTGGAGAACTCTAAAAGAGTTCGGCGAATTCAAAATAAGGTAAATCAAATCCTTATGAAACTCCGGCCCGCGGGACCACTATTTTTTATTCAAGGAATTGATCGTTATTTTTTTGTTCGAGTACTTTCTTTTTTTCTCTTTGAAGATTTGACTTTGGTTGCTATATCTTCTCCAAATTTGTGAGTTATCTTTTCAATATCAGATAATGATGTAATGTAATAGTCTTCATCTGGAGTGCCTGTAGAACCTTGATCGAGTTCTATAACACTCATTTTAAGATATTTGAGTGTCTCTTGTATCAAACGTATTGATTCTGCACTCCAACCATATGCCCCAAAAGCTATACCTATTTTACCTCTTAGTTTTCCTTTTACTTTTGCTACCTTTACTTCGAAGAACTCTTTCATACCAGAAGTCAGATCTCTATTGTAAGTAGGGCAACCAAACGCAATGGCATCTGCATCTATTAGATCTTGCTCAACAACATCTTCAACATTTTTTAAAATTACTTTAGAAAGTTTTCTATTTGCGCCTTCCATTATGAATTTAGCCATTCTCTCAGTGTTACCGGAAATACTATCGTAAACGACGAGCAATTTCCTCATAATCACACCAGAGTTACTAAATTTTCTCAATCACAAATCTAGATTAATTTGGATATATAAATTCAATCCATTAATGTTAATTCCATATTAGTGATATATCAATATCTAAGAAGTAAGTATATATTAGCTAGAACCATTGTTGGGAGCATAATAATCAAACCAATTATTAGAAATTCTCTAAAAGTTATTTTTACACCTCGTGCTTCTGCTACGCCTATAGCTACAATATTTGCTGAGGCACCGATTAGTGTACCATTCCCTCCAAATCCTGATCCAAGAGATAAGGCCCACCATAGATCTGTAACGTTACCTCCGTACACATTAGAAATACTTTGTATCATAGGTATGAAAGCTGCTACTAATGGTATATTATCTATTATTGAAGAACCTATACCGGAAAGCCAAAGAACCATACTTATCATTAATGGAGCATTCCAGCCAACCAAATTTACTACTTGTATAGCTAATTGTTCTATTGTACCGGTCTTTTCAAGACTACCAACAATGATAAACAAGCAAGTAAAGAAGATTAGAGTTCTCCATTCTACTTTCTCAAGAATTCTTGTCATCTTAACTCCACCAATAAATAGAATCACAACTGCACTTCCCATTACGATTGTTGATGGTGATAGGTGAAATGCACCATGCAGAAAGAGTAGACATATTGTTGCAACGAAAACAATTATGCTCATTCTAAAGAGTCTTCTATCTGTGATTATTCCCTCTGCACTCATAGGAGAGAACTCTGTCGATTTTTCATCATCAGATGAGACTCTATATTCGGTCCTAAATTTTCTTTCAAGGAGAAATAAAGTTAATATCAAAGCAATAACGGCAATTGGCATAGTATTTCTTAGAAAGTCAATAAAAGTCAGGCCCGTACTTGATGCTATCATAATATTAGGTGGATCACCTATCAGAGTAGCAGTTCCTCCGATGTTCGATGCAACAATCTGGGCTAAAATGAATGGTTTTGGATTCAACTTCAAGTATTCTGATATATCTAAAGTTATTGCAACCATGAAAAGAATAGTTGTAACATTGTCCAGTAAAGCGGATAAGAAAGCTGCCATCAAAGTGAATAAAATAAATATGTAGAAAGTATTTCCTTTACAAAAATTGACTAATTGAATTCCTAACCAACGAAAGAAGTTTGCCTCACTTAAAACACCTACAATAACCATCATTCCAAAAAGTATTCCGAGTGCATTTGTATCGATATATAAGAACATTTCTTCTTTTGTAAGAATTCCAAGTAGTCCAAGAACGGCAACTCCAACCATGGCAGCAATAGCTCTTTCTCTATAACCAGTAGCTATAAAGAAATAGACAAGAACAAAGATTATTATGGCAGTAACTTGTGGATTCAATGTTAAAAATGACATTAAGTCCAAATCAACATCAACCTTGGTTGGAACTAATAAGCGCATACATCTATATTCTACTAATTATAATCCAAAACAAAATTTTATGCAAGATCAATTCGTCTGTAAGAATTACCAAATTTCAGAATATCTAACAGTGCCTTTACTTTTGAACATATCCCAAACTAAACTATCCAAATCTTCGTAGATTTTGTCCGTTTGGGGATCAATAAACAACTGAGTCCCATCTTGAAGAGTTACACTATTGCATATATGCTCTCCGAATTTATTTCGAAAACTCCCAATTCGGTAAGTGACTTCACAATAACTCATGTTTATGTCCTTTTCTCTTGCACGTAATTTAAGCTGTAGAGCCAAATCCCCATAGTCAAAATCGGATTTATTCAAATCGATTGTATCAGTATCATCCTCTTCAAGAAATAGTATCAATTCTTCTTGGGTCGGATTTGACAAAGTTATATTATCTAGTTTAGATCTAAGTTGCTTTGTCAGTTCTCGTAAATCAGAGAGCTCGTTCTTTAACGTTTCAATCTGGTTCATATGTTCTTCTTCTTTAATTTCTAGATCGGTTAATTTTGATTCCATTTTTTGAAGCGTATACTGCTGGTTTAGAATTATAGCTGTTGAAACCAGCGATATTAGAATTATTATCCCTATTGCTAGTCTTAGTGATATTAATGCAAACCTATCCATGAGTGTGACCTACTTAATTTTCAATTCATACTATCTAAAATTGCTAGATGATTTTGAATTAATATGCGTGTTTATTAAATTATTGATAGCTATATTATTTCAATTATATTGTTATAGGATACTTGCCATACTTCCTTGCTGTTTCAACCATAGCCATGTAATTTTCGAGTTTACCTCCAGCATACCAGGAGTTACTTGAAGACAATATATGACCACCACCTGGTGAAGCCAATTTAATAACATTTTTAGTTTCTTCAATAATTTCGTCAACGCTTTTTGTGGCTAAATTATCTACAGAGATGTTACCATGAAGGATCAATTTATGACCGTATCTCTTTTTTACCTCACCAATATCAACACCTGCACTCGGGTCCAATGAATGCAAACCATCTATCATCGATATGTCCACAAGTTCTTCTAATATTGGATTGATTTGCCCATCAGTATGTTTAAGGAATTTTATACCGAATTTATGAGCAGCATCTACTTGCTTCTTCATTGCTTCAAATACACCTAAACTTTTGAATTTATCTGGAGGTAACATGGGACCGTGGGCATCACATAAATCACCGCCCAGTATAATTATGTCCAGATCATATCTGCCCAATAACTCTATAAGTTTAATATTGAAATCAGTCATTTTATCTATGAATTCCCTAATTAACGAAGGGCTCTTGTACATCCAAGTTACGAATTTAATAGGTGTCATAGCTTCCCAAACATGGGCGAAGGGTTCACGAATATGAATTCCTAAAGCCAATTTGCCTCCATTTATTTTATCTAAATATTCAAAACCATAAAGTCTGCCTGTAGCCAATGGATCAGGAAAGTCAGTTTTAAGAAAATTATCAACATCATCCTCAGTATTGAACACTGTGCCAGTGACTGTATATGTTTTTGTTTTAAAGTCGTAAGTATAGGTCCTACCTATCTCATCCATTACCTGTCCATCAGGTGTTTTCTTCAGTTTGTAGCCATCTGGCAATGATGTGGATATACAATATATTAAATCGAAGCCGAGTTTTGTATATGTCTCATAAAAAATATCATATAAGGCTCTCTCTTTGCTTCTATCAGCTATTAAAGCAGATTGAGATGAGTAAGTAATATCTTTCTTAACTCCTAATATTCTTTCCATAAGAGCTAAATCTATAGCTATTTCACTAATTGGAACCATATCCGGCTCTTCGAAATTAATAGCTTTTAGGACTCTTTCTCTATGATCCAACTATTTTTCACCTACGAAATTCTTTGCTATGTTTACAGCTTCAAAAGCATCTTTCCCATAGGCATCTGCCCCGATTTCATCAGCGAATTCCTGAGTCAATGGTCTTCCTCCAATTATCGTTTTTACTTTTGGTTCTTTTTCATTAATCATCTTAACAGTATTTGATAGCTCAACCATTCCAGCTGTAAGCAAACAAGACATAGCAAGAATGTCTGGCTTTTTTTCCTGAACACTTTCCAAGAATTTTTCAGGTGCAATGTCAACACCTACATCCATAACTTCGAATCCTTGTGTCGATAGAATGTTGATAACCAGATTTTTACCTATATCATGTATGTCGCCTTTCACTGTACCTATTATTACCTTTCCTATGGGTTTTGATTCATTTGCTTGAAGTCGCGGTTTAACCAAATCCGTAAGCTCGGTAGCCATAACTCCTGACATAACAAGATCAGAAAGGAAATATTCGGAATTATCGTATTTTTTACCTACCTCATCAAGCCCGTCCTTCATAGCATTTATCAATTTAGACTCATCCACATTAAGATCAAACGCCTTAAGGATCAACTCTTTTATCTTATCAGGACCTTCGAGATTGGAGAAGCAATCTTTTATTGCATTTAGAATGTTGATTTCTTCAGTCATTGCCAAATCATCTTTTTGTAATTGATTTGAATGATCTAAGCGCATTTTTGTGCTATTTAAGAATTATTAGTTAACTGCTTGAACAGAAAAAAATTTTAATATAATTATTGTGGCGGGTCCGCGGGGATTTGAACCCCGGACCTTTAGCTTTCAACAAGCCATCATGGAATTTAGGAGGAACAGCCCTTCAAGGCCTACTGCTCTGTCCATGCTGAGCTACGGACCCATTCACAACAATGGAAAAAAAGTTATTCTTGCTTACATGCTAATTTCTGAAAAATATCTTCTAAGCTTAACTCAAGTTCTTGACGTTTCTTCATGTCTTTTAATTTTACTTTTCCTTTCTCCAACTCTTTCTTTCCAATTAATATCACATAAGGAATATTTAGTGAATTGGCATACTCAAGTTGTTTTTTCAGATTTCTTTTCCTCAAGTCAAAATCTGCAGATATTCCCTTATTTCTTAATAGTCTAACAATATCCCAGCTTTTTTCTCTTAGACTGTCATCTGTTGTTACAACATACACCATTGGTGCTTGAGAAACATCAGGCAAAAGGGAACTTTTCTCCAAAGAAAGTATCAACCTTTCTATACCACCGGCAACCCCAGTAGCGGGCATCTCCCTTTTCCCATAAATCCCACAGAGCTTATCATAACGCCCTCCACCAAAGATCGATCCAATCTCATTTCCAATATTGTCATATGCTTCGAATACTATGCCATCGTAATATCCTATTCCCCTAACGATGCTGAAATCAATAACGCACTTATCGGCTACTTTAAAGGACTTTAGTATATCCATCAGATCGACAATTTCCGTATAAGAATTGTAAATTTCCTTATCTTTGAGAAAAGTTTCTGGAATTCTCTCAGATGCTTCCTCAATACCGCCACTAAATGATACGAAATTGAAGATTTTTTCTATTAAATCCGAAGTTATATTATCTTTCTTAAATTCTTGGAGAAGTTCCTTTTTAGAGATTTTTTTGATTTTGTCTATGTTTCTCATCGCATTTTCTAATCTCTCTTTTGAATTTAAGCCAATTTTTCGTAAGAGTCCTTCAATTAATTTCCGATTGCTAATCTTGATTTCAAATTCTTTCAGCCCAACTTCCTTTAAGATATCTATACCTAAGCATATCACTTCAGCATCAGCTTCTTGTTTGGGCGATCCGTATATTTCAGCATCCCATTGGTAGAAATTTCTATATCTGGCGAATTGCGGCTCATCGTACCTCCACATTTCTGATAAAGCATACATTTTTATTGGCTCAGCTAAATCGAAACGATTTGCCACCATTCTTGTCATTCCAACTGTAAGATCAAACCTTAATCCCAGATTTCGATCAGCTTTGTCCTTAAACCAGTAGATCTCCTCTCTTATTTCAGGACCTGATTTTGCTTCGAGTGTTTCGAGATTTTCTATAGCTGTGGGCTCAACCATCTGAAATCCATAATTCTGCATGACCTTCTGTATCTTATTGTATATCCACAGTCTCTTTCCCATCTCCGATGCTTCGATATCACGCATTCCTCTTGGGATCGAGAATGAGGTCTTGGTCAATTTAGCATCTCCACTTAAATTACCTATATTTTCATTTCAGTTAGAGAATAATACACTATGTCAGTTCTTCTATCTATCACTGCCAATATGAGGTCCTTTCGCTCTTTCACAGCAAAGTCAAGTAATGAATTCAATTTTTTAATGTTTGCTTCAGATCCTTCATAGATTATGTAGATCAAACGCCTGTTTGGCCCTTTACTATATATCTCAAAATCTACTTTGTCAATCTCTCTAACTATGTATCCTCTGTCCCTCAAATCCCTGTAAACAAGGTATTTTATCCAGATTTCAGGTTTTCTAGATGAAAGCTGTTGTACCAATTCTCGTAAAGATAACTCAATCTTATCTTTTTTATCTAAAACCTTTATTCTTCCTTTATCTACTAAAAAGAATATTTCATAAACTGAAAGATATATTCTATTTCTAACTAAACTACCAAAACCTTTCTCTCTTAGATCGGTCAGATTCTCATCTAACGGCATGTATACTTTTCTCTTTTCATAATAAGCATCGACAATCTCTGACATTGATATGCACACCAGTTACTGAAGATTTTGTCCAGTTTTATTCTTACATATTTATCATTACATGCAAAATAAACATACACTTTAATTTTGCCTATAATCAGATTTATTAAGAAAGTTGATAGGGGACAGAAAATGAGTAACTTTTTCTCTATGAGAACAATTGAGTGGCGAGACGGTGAGGTTCATTTAATTGATCAAACCAAATTGCCAGAAAAGCTTAGCTATGTGAAATATTCCGAATACGAGCAGATCGGGGATTGTATCAAAAATATGGTTGTAAGGGGCGCACCAGCCATAGGTGTTGCAGCAGCCATGGGTCTTGGATTGGCAGCCTTGAAAAGCAAAGCAAAGAGTGAGAATGAGCTTCTAAATGATTTAAAAAAAGCTGCTAGAAAATTAGAAAGTACTCGACCAACAGCTGTAAATCTCTTCTGGGCAACTTCAAGGATATTGAGGGTGGCTGAGGAAAGAGGAGACGATGTGGAATCCACCATTGATGCGGTAATAAATGAAGCAAAAAAAATGGCTGATGAGGATTTTGAGACAAATCTTAAGATCGGAAAGAATGGGGCTGAGCTTTTAGAAGATAAGGATGTAGTGCTCACGCACTGTAAATGGCCTAGATAGCCAGCAGAATGCAGGAGCACTAGCTACTGTAGGTTACGGTACTGCCCTAGCGCCTATTAGGACAGCGATTAAGAATGGATTAAAAATCAGTGTCATAGCGTCGGAAACCAGGCCAAGACTACAGGGAGCAAAGCTTACTGTTTTTGAACTGTTAAGAGATGGTATACCAACTACCTTGATCACAGATAACATGGTGGCTTTTATCATGTCAAAGGGCATGGTAAATAGAGTAATCGTGGGGGCAGATAGAATAGTTAAAGATGCTGTGATCAACAAGATAGGAACTTTTAATCTAGCTATAATTTCTAAGAAATTTCGGATTCCATTTTATGTTGCAGCTCCAATATCTACATTCGATATTTCCTCGACTTCAAAACGTGTAAAAATTGAGGAAAGGGATCCAACAGAGGTCACCCACATAGGTGGAAAGAGAATTACCCCAGAGGGAGTCAAAGTCCATAATCCAGCCTTTGATGTAACGTCTTTGGATTACGTTGAAGCTATAATCACTGAGAAAGGTATAATTCAATCTCCAGATGAGAGTAAAATCGAAAATCTTAGTCATCACTAACCAGAAAAGTCAAAAAATTTAATTTACGAATTTAGATATGGTTAATGCTGCACTATTCCCTACGAGCAACAGTTACTTCGACCACTCTTTTAGGTTCGTCCTCGCCTTTAACATAATCGTCAATAGAATCTTTCCTGCATTTTGGGCAGATCACGAGATGATAGTTTGACGGTAGTGATTTGTCGCACCATCTGCAAGTTCTCAAATTCGATTTAACCCCATGCCTTTTAGTTTTTTCGACCAACAATACATAATACCCCATGTCTGTAGGCTTAAACAAGCCAAATTTTTACAACTAGTTAAAGGATGTTTCATGTTTAAAAAGTTTAGCAAGTTTTATAAGTAAATTAGATATATTGTATAACTAGTATATCATGTATACGAGTGATCAAATTGTCGAATAAATTATCAAGGATGTCTGGAAATATGTCCAAGAACGCCATCTTAATTCGAGGATTGAACCGAGAACTCTACAACAAGATTATTGGAAAAGCTAAAGAACAGGGCAAGAACGTTGGCGATCTGATGAACGAAGTTATGGAGACGTATTTATTCAATGGGAAAGGAAAAAAAGCACCGCTTGATCCAAGAAGGTTGGTTATATCTGGTTCGGTTACTCTCTCTAAATCTGATATCATAGGGATTCATGAAGAGGTAGGACAGTTCAAAGTGGAAAACAATGGTGATCTCTTCTTTGATGAAGATGTCGATAAGGAAGCACTCCAATGTATTGAGAAGATATACAACAAAGGGAAGCTACTGGTTCCCAAGAGTGTGCATCCGATTACTTTGATAAAAATCGGGCATGTTCAAGGAGAAGTCAAGAAATACTGAAAGCTAATTATTAAAGTTAATTCTCCTACTTATCTTTCCATTCTCAAGGTTACTGGAAGTACGACTTCAACAGGACAATTGTCAACTTCTTCAATCTTAGGCCTCCATTCTTCACCTATTGAGATCAGTGTGTAAATTCCAACAACCTCGGCCCTAGCTTTCTTGATAATTCTTATAAGAGCTCTTTGGGTTTCCCCGCTATCTATCACATCATCCACTATGAGTACATAATCTCCCTTTTTGATTGCTCCTCTGGGAACGTACAAACTCATCATAAGTGCAGATTTTGAAGGTATGTAGACCTCTTCAATGAAGTCTCTAACACCTACTTCTCTACTCTTTTTTGCGATTACTAAAGGTATACCGAGCCTATGAGCAAGTAAAGTAGCAATTGGTAGCCCATCTATAGCTGGGGATAGGATCTTTGTTATACATTTTCCAGCAAATTTGTTAATGCCAAACTGGACAGCCCTCTCCATAAGCATCATATCTGAGATTATACCGGTGTTATCAAAGTATCCAAATTCATCGAATTTGATCCTTTTATGAAACTCAATCTCTAGCTTCATCAACTTTTGTAGGATTTGGCTTATCTCTTTTGCTCTATTAATCGAGGGCAATACATGCCCCTTCACGTATCTGCTCAATACGGTCTCAGGCAATCCAATAATCTGAGCAAGCTCACGATATGTGTAATATTTCTTTGCCAAGTTGAGTAATTCGATGGTCATGAGCTTATATTTTAAATCGAGTATGCGCGAACTTGCTTTCAATTACAGCTTCCTTCTTTTTCAAATACTTAAAGTAATATATCTTTTAAAAATTACAAATATTTGTAAAATTAAGTTAAAAAGAATATACCGATAACGACTGTGAAAGCTGCTGCCAAGATTCTCCAAGTAACTTTCTCCTTTAAGAAGAGGCTCGACATCGATGATGCCCAGACTGGTGAGGAAGCGCCCAATGAGGTAGCCCTTGAAACTCCGATGTATTTCACTCCTAAAAGAAATATCAAACCACCCAACGTCATACCTAAAATCCCAGAAGCAATCAATAGAATCAGATTTCCTTTCCTTAGACCGATTTTTTTAGTCCATGGTCTGGACACCACAAAAAGTAGCATGAAAAGAAAGGGAAAACGAATGGTATTAGCTAATATTATGCTCATCTTTGATATTCCTATTGTGATTAAGATCAGTCCCATGGACCACGCAATAGAAGCTACCAAAGCTGTTAAAAAACCGAGATAATTCTTGGCTTTGCTTTCATATCTAATCTCTGTAACTACGATTATTATGCCTAGAAATATTATGATTGTCCCGAGTAGATATTTTGGATGAAATATCTCTTCTAAAAATAATATAGCAAAGACCATTGTGAAGAAGGGATAGGTATGAGCAAAAATATAGGATCTTGAAACACCTACCAATGTGATGCTCTTATAGAGAAAAGAATCCCCGATTCCAAATCCTATCAAAGCAGCAAGTATTACAACTATTAAGCCATAGAAGTCAACATGGAATATTTCTTGGATCTCTCCGCTAAAGAAAGCATAGATGAACATTGTAATTGCTGCGAATAGAGATCTGAAGGTATTGGTACTCAAAGGATCCATTTTTCTCAATACTTTAGCAGCTACAATCGTAGATGCTGCCCAAAAGATTGCAGCAATAACTGCTAAAGTCTCACCGATCATCAGAATCACGCATAATCAGTACACTAATCATGTTGCAAAAAATGATTAAGGGGCTTCAGTTTAGCCCATAAGTATTTCTTTAGGATAATCTACTTGAGTTTGTTTCGCGAGATTATCAATCTCTGTATTTCAGAAGTCCCTTCCATTATAGCAAGTCCTTTCGCATCCCTCATATACCTCTCAACCGGACATTCTCTGGAAAGCCCGTACCCACCATGAATTTGAACAGCATTAAGTGCTGCTCGCATCGCAGTCTCAGAACTATAAAGTTTGGCCATGGAAGCTTCTGTTGTAAATCTTTGCTTCGTTTCAACCAAAGAACCAGCATGGTACATTAGAAGTCTTGCAGCTTGGATCTCAGTCGACATATCGGATATCATAAATTGTATGGATTGATACTCTGACAATGGCTTACCGAACTGAGATCTCTTCTTTGAATAGTCTATTGATGCGTCAAGACAGGCCTGAGCTATACCTACGCCTATAGCTGAAAGTGCTATCCGACCCCTGTCAATGGAAGAAAGGGTTATCTTCAAACCATCCCCCTCACTCGCTAAAAGATTCTCCTTGGGAAGTGAACATTCCTTGATGATTATTTCACCCAGCGATATTCCACGCATACCTATCAGATCTTCAGTTTTTCCAAAACTGATTCCTTCTGTATCTTTTCCACTAATGATAGCGCTTAGTCCCTTTGAGCCTTTTGCCTTATCAGTAGAGGCCAGGATTATGTATATATCGGCTTGTTTAGCATTTGTGATATAGCTTTTGACACCATTAATAACGTATCCAGTATCTTTTGCTTTTGCTACAGTTTGAATTGATAAAACATCAGAACCTCCTCCACGTTCTGTTATAGCAAAAGCTCCTATCTTTTCCCCTTTTACCATTGGTTTGAGATAATATTCTTTCTGGTCATCATTACCGAATAGATGAATTGTTAATGTTGATAGAACGTGTGAAAGATTTATTGTAGCTGTACTTCCACAAGCTTTAGCAATCTCTTCCAAAGCTACACAGTAACTAACCATATCTAGTCCTGAGCCGCCATATTCCTTTGGAAAGATCAACCCAAGAAGACCTTTTTCAGCCATTTTCTTGAAATTATCTTTTGGAAATTCTCCTTTTATGTCAACTTCCTTAGCTCTAGGAACCAATTCTTTATTTGAGAACTCATTTGTACTCTTCTTCAATTCCTCTTGCTCTTCTGATAATGAAAAGTTCATGGTTAATGCTCCAAATCAATTATTATAGCTTACTCGTTTATTATTTAAAATTGAATAGGTTGTAAGAATATCCAAGCGCTTGTAAGATTTAATACTTAAAGATTACTTGTTGATTCCTTAGACTAATGGGCCCGTGGTCTAGTTTGGATTATGACGCTGGCCTGCGGAGCCGGAGATCCTGGGTTCAAATCCCTGCGGGCCCGCCATAATTTTTACCGGTCTTATTTTTGTAAATTATCAGTTCAAACTTAGAAGCTCGCACCAAGGTACCCACACAGTCTAATAAATCAAATCCTTCAATCCTAGCCATATAATTTCTAATTGGACTGTCTTTTGCGTTTAATTCTCATAGCTAGGATAGACGATATTGCTCCAAATAATCCTATTAAAACAAAGTAAGGTACTAGAATAGTAAGTTCATTTATCGGAATTAGAGTTCCTCCTACAACTGAAGAGGTTAGAGGTGGAAATCTACTTACTGCTGGATCTACTAGATAGTCTTCCACCTCACCATTCTGAGCTAAACCTGTTATTTGATTCAAATTTTCGTCATCCAAGCGGAAACGCGCATAAGTGTTACCAGGCACTGCATTACCTGGAACAGGGAAAAAGATAGTATAGGTGCCTGCTGCTTTAACCTCATAACCACAAAAGACATTTTCCAGATAATCATCCCAATCTCCATCTTGATTCCAATCAATCCATCCGTGCAGGTAAGCTGGATTCGTTTCTGAGATCAATCCATTAGTTCGTTCACCCACTGTTATTCTTACATAGCCTGTTGAACCTACAATGTATGGCAAGGCAGGGAAAACTACACCATCCTCATCATCGCCATCAGCGTCGGTATCATCACCCAATGCATTAATATTGGGTTGACCATCTGCTTCTCCATCTATACTAGTGCCTAAATACAAGCATCCTACGATAGCATGTTGAGCCCCAGTACTAGTGCTTAGTGTATGATAAGAATCTGGTGCATCGCCAAAGTCATATTCCAGCTCGTCTGATTGACTAATACAACCTCCTAACGCTTGACTCGGAATAGCGCGGCCGCTATCAAAATCCTCAAGTAACGCAGGTCCACCTGAAGAACAAATTTCAATTATAGTTTGAAAAGGTTCTTCACCAATAACAACTTCAATACAAAATGAGTCAGAGAAATCTATCGGTGTAGAGCCTTCTCCCTCACAATGAAAGGTAAGGGTTACTACTACAGTATCATCAATTATCGGATTTATTGAATCGTAATCAATAGCTATAATAGTATACTGCCCCATGGTACTGGCATCGTCATAATATTGCCATGTACCTATATCAACAACATGTACTTGCCTGCCCACAAGGCTCATGAGATTTGCATCCCAAGTAATGGCAAATGCAAAACCAATCATCGAATCTGGAATGTCTCTGATAATTATATCTATAGAGAACTCATTACAAACGAGTACCTTCTGAGTTGGAGGATCTACAACAATCTTGGCTGTCTGTGCTTGAGCAGGATAGATTGGGCATATTGTAAAAAGTGCTATCAGCAGGATCGGGAGTACAGATTTTAATAGTTTCATTACAATCATCTAGATAATTCTTTAGAATCTTTCCATATTAAAAAATTATTATCATTGATAGTTATAGTTCTGTTTCTGTCTAGCAAGCGCTGTTCGCATTTTTTCACCGCATTATCAATTTACCGTATTTGTGTGTGTGCGCACCAAGGTACCCACACACATTGTTAAAATATCTGCAATGTACTCAAAATACCTTAGGTTTTCTTTTTTAACTTCATTCCAAATAAAAATCTAAGTTGATTAATTTGTCCAATGGGTGCTAGTAGAAGGCTTATGATGGCGAATGATGCTAGGATGATGATAAGGTATTTACCCATAACGATTAGATTCAAGCCAACAACATAGAACGCGACAGCGGTGATTACAGTTTCATGAAGGATGTAGAATGGCAAGACAAATTCATTTGAGGTCTTTAAAAATCTATTGTTGAAATTGAGGAGTTTGCGGCCAAATCCGAGTATAGTTACTACCCAACACCAGCCATTGAAAGCCCATATAACAGATATTAGCAAATAGAAATTCTCGATAGCGATATCTTCTATCCCTACCATCACAAAAAGCATTATGATAATTATACTTGTAAAAATTCCCAGGATAAATGCTGGAATCTTATTCTTGTCTATGGATTGTAAAAATTGTGAATTGGAAGCCAATATGTAAGCTAGTATAAAAAAGACTAGGTAGGGGGGCAGCTTCCATCCCCCATAACCGGTTGGAAACACGAAATAAGGTGGAATTGCAGCGACGTTTACAATTATCAAGGGAATCGCCAACAAGAAAACCCCACCACGTCTATTACAAACGGCGGCTAGTTTGGAGATTTTACTTCGATTCTCCTCTTTTCTCAACCATTTAAAAAAATGCACTGGTAAAAGTGAGAAGATAAACAGCCAGAAAATATACCAAAGGTATGTCCCCTGATTTGAACCTGCAAAGTAAGTGGGGGATATATTAATGTCGAAAGGAAAATCTCCGATAAAATATTCCCAAAACAAATAATCAACAAAAGATCCTGAAAAATAGCCTTTGAATACTGCACTATAGTATCTATGAACTGGTAGGACTACAAATAGACCAACTATAAAAGGAATCATGAGTCGTTTGAGTCTTGATGTAGCAAATTGTTTGGGACTCCGTTTTGCCAATGAAAAATAAGTTGCGATACCCGAGATTACAAAGAATAAAGGCATGATCCATCCAGTCACGAAACCGTTCGCCAATGTAAATAACATGTCAGGTTCAGGATTCATAATATGCCATTCTATATGGATGAAGGGTCTTCCACAATGATACAAAAAGATCGTACCCATCGCGAGAACTCGCAGCCAATCAAGCCAATACCATCGTTCATGTTTCTTAGTCTCTCTTTGAGTTTCTGGATTTGATTTTTCCACTGAGTCGCTGTTCGTTTGTAACTCACCTTTCAATTATTCTTCTTTAAAATAATAGAGTTATATTTCCCTTTCATAAAAGCGCGCGCTAATTAATTGTATGAAACTTAGCACCAGTGAAATAGGACCGTATTCAATTATATTCTTATGTGTTTCCAGTAAAAAAAATTAGAGAAATTTAATCAAAAGCTACGCTGTACATCACTTGCTTAGCACCGGTTAGGATCTATAAATCCATGGATTCTATTATCCAAATAGCCCCCTGAAGAAATCAGCTATCGATTTGAAGAAATCAGCCACAGGCTCGAAAGCTGATCCACTTGGCGTTCCAGGCTTAGCGCTTATAGCTGCCTCAGATATAGAGACTGGAGCAGTACTGGATCTGGAATCCCCACTATGCCATTTCTCTTCCACTTCGTAAGAGACCTCAACATCGAATAATTCAGCATAGTCTTTTGTTTTCACGTCTAAAGGTAGCTCAAATTCTATAGGATAGGTTCGTTTACCCTCGCCCTTTGCGCCACTCGTTCCATCGTATATTCTGGTTCCTTTACTTTCTGTTAACATTAATCTGAGTCTCGCATTCTCCTCAGGCAATAAGTACTCTACTTCAATGTTTGCTCTGAACCTGCCTTTAGGATTATTTGGATCGAATGGAGATGCTTCTCCAAGATAGGCTATGTCGGATATATCAATAATAGCATAGTATGTATGAGGAGCTACATAAACCATGAAGTCATCCGCAAAGCCAGGATCAGTATGTTCCCACCCAGCACCTTCACCACGATTGAATTCAACCTTAGATATTCCCATAAATCCTGTTGCATTTGTAATTGTAGTAAATGGTAGTGTTGGTGCGGTTAAATTAAATCCATAGGCTCTTGATCCGGTTCCACTAACAGTATCATATCTCTCGGTCGTTACACTCATATTCTGGATCTGATCCGCTGTCATATTAAATCCAAAACTCATATTTTCTATAGGAAAAATAATCCCTATTCTTAGTTCAGTACTTTCTGGAAAAGAGTAAACAACATGCACAGAAACTGGGAATCCATTCCCCGATAGTACGGGACTAGGAGATACGAATGTGAAATTTATCATTGCATAATATGGTTCCACTGAGAAGACGAAGTCTCTTATGTTGTCTTGAATAAATTTATCTTGATAACGGTTGAAATCCTCTACCGCAAATCGAAGTCGATATGATCCTTCCTCTGCAGTCCATTCAATTGGAGCTTGAATGTCTTGTGAGGATGGGTATTGGAAGGAAAATAATTGGGTTTTTCCAAAGGGTCTATCATTCAAGAAGCAACCTACAGCAGCCATCTGAGTGCCCGTACCTGTTGTACTTTTTAGGGCTATTGTTGCATGGAAAGTAACCTCATCACCTGGTGAGGGTGAGTCGGGTGTTATCCAGACTTTTGTAACTGCCCAATCGTTCTCAACAGGCATGACTACATTATAATTGACTGTGGCTGTATCGACTAGCTCTCCTTGGGCCTGCTTTGAGTCAGCCTGCAGCTTGATACCTAAGGTATAGCTTCCAGGTTGAGTAGGGGCAACAAGAGGAAGTGTAAGTGTTCGACTTCCAGAGCCACTCACTTGTGCTTTGCTACTTGAGTATGGAGGACTGTAAACATATAGAAGTATAGGACCAATATTTGATTCTGTTTTGGGATCTATGTTGTATTGAACATTAACGCTCAATGTATATGATTGGCCTGCATAGACCGTATAGGACTGTATCGGCAATATCTGAGCATTGATATTAAATTGTTGTGCGCTTGCACAACTGCATAGAATTATTGAAATTATCAAAGTTGAAATCAATAATTTACTAAAAAATCTCATTTCACTTACCCTCCTACTCAAGATTTACCTTTCTGGGATTCACCACATTTAGGACAGAACTCATCATCAGCATGGATTGGTGCCCCACACTCAATACAATAACCAGTGATCTTTTTTGGAATCTTTGCTGATTTCTTGGGCTTACCAGGTTTTCTTCTTCTAATCAGCCATACAGCAGATGCACCTATGGCTGCTAACATCATTATGCCTAATATTGGGGTTGCATAGTCTGCAATTCCTACACCACCAGGAGCGCCTTCCTCTGGTCCCTCAACAATAAGCCTAATATTCTCCTGACGCATGCCTGAACCAGAAGCGGTTATCGTCAATAGGTATTCACCGGTTGGAACTTGTTCTCCTACATCCAAGGTTAGAGTAGGCGAATAGCTAGGTGTCCCAGCCGATTGCGAGAATGATCCAAATAAACCTATTGGAAGTCCCAGCAACTTAAGGTTTACCAATTTATCATAACCTCTTTCTGAAGAAACAAAGACGCGTGCACTACCCCTTTCACCTTGTCTTACTGTTAGATTTTGTGGAGCAACAGATAAGGAGAAATCAGATCGATTGGGATTATCCTCAACAACGAGTGTTGTAACTGCAGCGTGAGTGACTCCTGGACCTTCTCCCTCAACTGATAACAAATATGTTCCCGCTAACATGGAATTACCTACTGCAATTCTTAAATTCGTATTGAAACCTGGTGTTCCAGCTGGGGTATCGAAAACATAGGAAGCGCCTTCAAGCAAACCAATAACACTCAGCGATACAGGTGCCGATTCACCAGATATGAGTGAGACATCTATAGGGAAGACAGCTTCTTCACCTGATCTCACTGTTTGAATTGAGGGATCGATTGAGATTGCGAAATCGAAATCCTCTTCATCAACAGGTCCTGGTGGGATGTCATAGGGTGGGGCCGGGGGCATATCTGGTAGACCACCACCAATTTCGATTGTTATCTCTAAAACATTATCATCGGGATTATTTTCAGTTTCAGGGGGGATTGAAGTAATCTCTGCTCTCAATGTATGGGATCCTAATTCAGGAGTCCATGGATCTGATGTGCCCCTTGTGAATGCTTCACCCTCTCCTATACTCAGCATTTGCAAATCTCCTAATGGAAAACCATCAATAAAGAAGGTTAATTGCCCTTCTTGAGGATAGCCGAGATTAGTATCTAAAACACTTACCTCAGCTTCAAAGACCAATTCCGAACCATCTATACCCCATAGCAGTCTATTAATCTTCCAATCAACGTATGCTTCCTCACTAGCTTCAACGACATCTATATAAAAATCAAAGGAATCCCAATATAGAGGAGTTACACCATCATCATCATAAATCACTGCATATGCTGTAAGGTCCCATCTACCCGCAGTTGAGGGTGCGCGAATAAATAAATAATTTTGGTAAGATACGCTTGCTCCAGTTCCTATACATTCTGACCGAATATCTCCTGTAATAATACCTGAATCTTCATTCGATATAAAGAGATTAATATCATGAACCTCACCTACTGGGACATTATAATAATAAGCCATCCGGATATCGATCATAAAATTCGCAGGGGCTGTGAATGGTGGATCGACAAAACCACTGGTTCTTTGAACAGTATCGATAGTTAAAGCCCCAGATGCGTCTTCATCGCCCAATTCTCCTATATCTGTAGTTACTTCTATCATGAATTCTTGCTCCCCATTGTCATTTCGAACATACTCGCCAGCATCATCATCAAAACGCGACATTTTAGCAATGAAGGGGTAGGTTCCAGTTTCTAAAGTAGGAAGAAATCCCGTATAAGTCATTTCCAAATCTATAGTATCGAGAATATCATCTCCCCCAGGTGGAACCCCATCTAACATAAATGCCAATGTACAACTCCAAGCAGCATATTCTGGCATATAGACGCGCGCGATCGTTTGGGTAGATGCTTCTACATAATACTCATATTCTATAGTTAAAATGAAATTTGTTCCCGGTCTGACAGGTCCAGGATCAGATATGTCAACAATCAGTAGAAACCGTGGTCTCTCGGGTTCCGTATCACTATGTATCATATATACAACTTCTGCTCTATTATTGCCACCCGGATGTACCCATTCGCTACTTGTTTCATCCCAAATCTCTAAATGAATTACGATTACGGCCTCCCCTACGCTTTCAAAAGCAGTTAAAGGCCAAGTAATTGCTGTATCAGGTATGAAACCCTCTGGTGCATTTCTAAGAATTTCAATAGTATCCGATGGCACATCAAGACCCCTCATGTACTGTACAATTGCTAGTCTGTATTCTTCAGCATCAGATACGGTTATGAAGTCCGTTGTAACATGAATGATCAAATTGAAATCGCTTCCAGGATTGATTTCACCAGCTGAAGATATTTCCCCATATTGGATTGAGGCCCAATTGAAATCCGCTATCTCAACCTCCTCTCTTAAATCCCTTGTTCCTTCTTCATCTGTCTGCCAATCTCCATCTGGAAGCTTATATTCTAATGTAGCATCGATTATCATTGTATAAGCAGTTTCACTATAAGGTGCTAGTAAACTTGGAAAATAGGGATTTGGAGGAAGTACTAATTCTCTTACCCCAGATATCCCTGGATTTACATTTCTATTATAATAAGGCTCAGGAGCAATTAAAAAGGGATCGCCTTCCCGGTAGATATTAAAAAATATTTGATATTTGCTATCCTCGGGAAGAGTCATATCAAGAGTTAGTGTTAAGCTAAATTCATTTCCAGCATAAACAGGAGATTCTGTAATTCGCATATCAACTATATAAGCGTGGTAATCTTCCATTTCACTGACTACCATAATATCTATAGGATAGGTATTGAGAGTGACTCCCTCCTCCTTTGCAATCAAATTGAGCGTAATCGTAGTTGGTAGATCCTCATCTGAGTATAGTGGAATATACACACGAACGTCTCCACTATGTTCGCTTATAGGATCCTCAGGACTTCCGAAAGCAGGTATAAATCGTCGATCTAATATTATGTGTGATGTATCTTCCTCCAATATAATTTCAATGCTTGTATCTGAAAAAGCATTAACTTCCAAAGAATAAATTATGAAAATTTCACCATTGTTGAAGGCTTGATCTGGAGCATTTACTTCGGTAAATTCTGCAGTAGCAGCTTTAACGTTATTTATCGGATAGAGAATTGTAATCATATTCATTGCGAAGAGAAAGATAATCAGAATAACCTTTAATGAAACCGATTTTCCCGAATTCGTATTCAAAATTAGCCCTCAATTAATAATATTATTGATTTTTTTTTAAGATTAATGGATGAGAATTAGATGATATAATATTAGATTTGGATATTTCTCACTTTTCCAAGATTCTGATATAAGGATCATCCATATCGTCTTTTACAATGCTATGCACTATTAGGGTCTCAGTTTCTCTTATTCCCTCAAGCTGATGAATTCTCTTTACCAGATTGGTTAATTCCTCTTTGTCTTTTACTATTACTTCAGCTACAGCATCGTATCTCCCGAATAAATAGTAGAAGCTTGCTACTTCAGGTAAATCTTTGATCAATATTTCGTTTTTATCTCTGTACTCACTCTTTGGCTCTTCCTTTATCAGCACGTAAGCTTTGATGCTCAAACCAAGTTTCTCTTGATCAAGTTTAACGGTGAATGATCTAACTAATCCGGAATCAATAAAATAATCAATTTTCTTAGCGATTGTCTGCCTTGTAGCTCCAACCTTTGTAGCCAATTCTGACAAGGATTTGCGTGAATCTTTCAATAGTTGTTTCAAGATTTTCTTATCCAAGTCTTTAATCGGCATGAGATCATCTACAATTAATAGTTCTAAACGTATATTAAGTTAACATTTTGTTAATAGAAACATTTAAAAATTTCCCATTAATAATGTTTTGGTTCAAAAAATAACTCAATTGGCATCAAAATATCGTTTAAATTAGATGGTGTTTGTTGAAATTCTAGAGATTGGTGCGATACTCGCCAAATTAATAGCAGGAACCTAAAATGAAGCATAATGCTATGAACATACTCAAAAGTAAGATGAATGAGAAGAACTACTCAAAGCTAATGAAGATAAAAAATCCTGATCTTCATAAATTCATTGCAAAATATGTGGAACTCTGTAATCCAAAGAGTGTTTTTGTAAATACTAACTCCGAAGAAGATGTTCAATATATTAGAGATGCAACTATCGCTAACAAAGAAGAAGCGGAGTTAGCCATTGATGGTCATACAGTTCACTCAGATGGGTATCAGGATCAAGCTCGAGATAAGAAGAAAACTAAATTCCTACTTCCTAAGGGAAAAGATCTAGGGCCTGAGATCAATGCAATGGATAGAGAAGAAGGCCTAATAGAAATCCACTCTATCTTGAAAAACATAATGCAAGATAGAGAGCTATTTGTAAATTTCTTCTGTTTAGGACCTATAGGTTCTGAATTCTCCATACCGTGTGTACAACTAACAGATTCTAGCTATGTGGCTCATAGTGAAGAGCTCCTGTATAGACCTGGTTATTCGGAATTTGTAAGATTGGGAGAAGAAGCGCGTTTTTTCAAGTTTGTACACTCACAAGGTGAATTGGAAGAGATAGAAGATTGGTTGAGAGTCAGCAAGACTATTGAGAAACGAAGGATTTACATCGATCTAGAAGACGAGATAATATACAGTACTAATACCCAATATGGAGGCAATACAATCGGGCTTAAGAAGTTGTCTTTAAGACTAGCGATGAATAGGGCTTCTGAAGAGGGTTGGCTTGCAGAACATATGCTCATATTGGGAATCCATGGACCCAACAAAAGGGTAAGCTATTTTATGGGAGCATTTCCATCTATGTGCGGAAAGACATCTACGGCCATGCTTCCTGGAGAATTGATTGTTGGTGATGATATAGCTTATCTTAGAAAAAATAATGGAGAAGCTCGAGCGGTAAATGTGGAGAAGGGGATCTTTGGAATAATCCAGGGAATTAACTCCACTGACGATCCCATGATATGGGAAGCGCTTAACAAGGAAGCTGAAATTATCTTTTCCAATATTCTCGTAGATGAAGACAGAGGCGTCTACTGGAATGGAAAAAATGGCAAGTGCCCTGAGAAGGGATACAATCATTCTGGAAAGTGGTTCTTGGGCAAAAAGGACGCTGAAGGTATGGAGATTCCTCCATCGCACAAGAACGCAAGGTTTACTTTTGATATGAAAATTCTGGATAACTTAGATCCCGAGGTAAACAACCCAAAAGGTGTAAAAATCAGTGGAGTAATCTACGGTGGTCGCGATTCCAATACATGGGTACCTGTTGAAGAATCCTTTGATTGGGTACATGGCATAATAACCAAAGGTTCATCCATAGAATCTGAAACCACTGCAGCAACATTGGGGGAAGAGGGAAAAAGAGTATTCAATCCTATGGCCAATCTAGATTTCCTATCGATTCCAATAGGCAGATATATAGAAAATAATATGAATTTCGGTAAGGATCTAAGGAATCCACCAAGAATCTTCTCAGTAAACTACTTTTTGAAAGGCGAGGATGGAAAGTTCCTCAACAATATGGATGCTAAGCGTGTTTGGTTAAAATGGATGGAATTGCGTGTACATAACGAAGTAGATGCAATAGAAACACCAACTGGTTTCATACCAAAATATCAAGATCTTAAAAGCCTGTTTAAAACCGTACTGAATAAAGACTATCTTGAAGAAGATTACATCAAACAATTTTCATTACGTGTACCTGAAAATCTAGCTAAGATTGATAGGTTAATGGATATTTTCAGGACTAGAGTTCTGGATACTCCCAATATAGTCTTTGAAATATTGGAAAAGCAAAAGGAAGAGTTAGAGAAAATAAGATCAAAACTTGGAGAGCATATCCCTCCAGAAAAATTAATGGTCGATTAAGCGTCCATTTACCTTTTCAGGAAATGATCCCATCCCTTAGGTAATATCTTCTCCAATCCTCTTTCCGTCTCAAGGACTACTTTCCTCTGAGAAATTACTTCTCCAATAATTATTGGACCCTCTTTGACAGCTTTTTTGACCTTCTTCTCTTCTTTAGATTTGAAGGTAAAAACAAGCTCGTATTCCTCTCCACCATAAAGCGCTAAAGACAAGGGATCCAAATTGTTATCATTCGCAAATTTTTCTACATCTTCTGATATTGGAACGTTTTCGATTCTGAATCCAACTTGGCTCTGCTCGGATAGATCGTAAAGACTGAGAGCCAATCCATCACTGGAATCAATAGAGGAGCTTAATGCCTTTGTCTTGGCCAAAGCCAAACCTTCATCAAGCCTCGCATTGGGCATGTATATCGCTTTTTTGAATCTACGTTTGATAGGCGGCGACATAGAGTATCCGTCAGTAATCATCTTCAATGCTGCAGCAGTCTCTCCAAATAATCCAGTCACTGCTACTAGATCTCCAGGTTTAGCTCCAGTTCTACTTACATAGCTTTCCCGATTGCCTAAACCGAATCCTATACAATCAATAATTAAATCACATGCTTCATTCGTGTCTCCACCTACTATGTAAGCTCCGTATTCCCTTGCACCCGCATCCAAGCCATTCACAAGTTCCTCAACATCTTTCTCTTTGAAATCTTGGGGCATTCCTAAAGAGGACAAAATTGCAAGTGGCTTAATTCCTTTGGAAGCGAAATCGCTTACAACAGAGACTATGGCCTTTCTTCCTGCTTGATATAAAGTCATTCCAGGAGGCACATCTGTGCTGTGGACTAGCATGTCGCATTTCAAACAAGCAAGTTCACCTTTTCCAAGTTCAATAGCAGCTAGATCATCCCCTAATTGTATTGGTGCCCTAGGATCTTTACTGATAAGATCAAACATCTTTTTGATGATTTCTCTCTCTCCAACATCACGGAGGATCTTCAAATAAAAGTACTCCTATATTGAATGTTTCTGGTTATCTATTGAGAAAATATGTAAGTTCATAAAAAAAATGCTTTCTATAATATATAGTAATAATTTTAATCTGTAGAGAATTCTACTTGAGTTAATAGATATCAAAAAATAATTTCTGATAGTTGAATTTTCTTTTGCGTTCTAGTTATTTAGGTTTAATAAAGTATTTACTAATAGTAGTGGGATTATATTTCCTAATCGGTTTTATATCTACGTTTTCAAGGCCCATTCCAATTTTTAATAAAGTATTTACGATTGTAATGTTATTTTTTGGATTTGTAATACTCGTTATATTTCCTTTGAAATATTTCTTGCCAAAGATTTATTGGGAGTTCAAGGAAGCTAAGAGTGGATTGATAAATGCGACAACATACCTAAGCATAATATCGGGTATTATTTTTATTATAACTGGAATTTTTTTTCTAATTAATATAGTCCATAGCATTCTGTATTGCTCATTATCAGATATGGATATCTCCACTTGTTTTTCAGAAACCATAAACAACAAGTTACTAATTGTATATTTGTTGAGTCTATTTCTTGTAATAATTTTCAGAATTTTAAAAAAACGTGTTCATTAAAAGAACGCTTTATCTTAAAATCATAAAAAAAGAGGATTAGGTTATCAACCTCTCTATAGTTGGATTTTCCTTTCATCGCCATATTCCCATGAAAGCTTAGGGCGCCATCTCTCAATATATTGTGGATATTTACATCTATCTATGTCGCTATCATCCGGATATTTGAACTTACATCCCGGTTGAAGTATTACAGTCTTAATCCAAGGAGCATTATGTTCAACTATGTTTTCCAACTCGTAAGGATCGCCTTGCATATTTGCCCAATCGTAGTGCATAGGAATTAGGACTTTGGTCTTTAAAGCTTCGGCAACCCTATATGCATCATAGGAAGTCATCTTGTCTGTTACACCAGGAGGATTACCACCAAATTGGATAAGTGCTACATCAATTGTGTTTTCTAATCCAAGTTTATAAAACATGTTGGCATAATGAGAGTCCCCATTATGAAAAACATTCCCTCCAGGAGTTTTGACTAACCAACAAACTCCCCCTTCTTCCATTTTCTCAGGAGGTTCTCTACCACTGAACAGAAGAGTCTTGTCGGCGGTTTCCGTTGCAGCAACCGTACAATCCTTTACTCTTACACTATCATTCCATTTAACTACTACCATTCTATCTTCAGGTATGTTGTATTCTTTCAATTTCTCACAGACTAACTTCGGTCCAATAAATTTCGCTTCTGTATTCTGTGCTAGTGGAACAACTGTCCATGGATCCAAATGGTCTGGATGCAAATGTGTTATGAGTACCGCGTCGAGTTCCTTGATTTCCCAAATATCTAACACATGAGGAAAGGTTCTTAACCAATCTATCCTCTCTGCACCTGATTGCCTGCATACTCCACAGCCGTCTTTAAGAGTTGTATAAAGAGATGGCCCACTATAATGGTCAATCAATAAATTTGCTTTTTGGGTTTTTATAAAAAAACCGCATGCACCTGTCCACCACAAGTAGAACTCTTTACTTCCTACTTTTGTCTTTTCTATCTGTTTATTTAGCCAAGTCCCCCATTCTGGAAAGGCAGTTTTTAACCATGTCTCTTTTGTAATTTTTCCAGCATTAACTCCTTTGACGTAAGCGTATCTAGAACCTGGGATTCCTATATCATCATCTGATGACACTAAAATAACCTCAAGAGATATTTATTACAATAAGAATATTTATTTAAATTCTTAGTGCGTGCTATTAACATAAAAGTGAGCCCAGGGCGGGATTTTAATCTCAATTTCAAATCCCTATTATTTTTTACGAAAATTGAGTTTCAAATTTGGAGTTTTGATGGCGTAAGTATGCACAATGGAGTTCATAGCATTCTGCAAATGATTTTACCAGAAGAGTATTACATCGCCCTCTTTAATTTCGGCATTCGGATCAACAACCCCGAATGGAGTCATTCCAGACCTTTTTATTGTTATCATGGTCCTTAGATTTAATATGCCCCTCTCTGGTGGTATAAATACCTCCTTAAAACCAGGATATTTCTTATCCAATTCTACTAGTAGCCCCTCTATAGTTTTTTCTTCTGTTTTGATGATCTCGTCATACTTTCCAGTCATTACAACTGTAAAGAGAGTATACTTAGCGTGAATTGAAGGCATATTACTTCACCTCAACTTTGTATTTTTTTAAGTCATCAACTACATAGCTCAATCCTAGTTCTTCAAGTATCTTTTTAGTAGGGATGGATGTTTTCTTGTCCCACCCTTGAAATTCATAGTACTCATCTAACATCTTATCAAAATCTTCCTGTTTTAGAGGACCGTAAAATTGAGCACCCACAGGTTCTTCCTTCATTCTTCTTGGAACAGAGTCGTCCTTCCTTCTGAAACCTTCTCGTACATTAAATGCACGATCCAAAGTGCCTAATCTTGCACCTACATTCATTACTTCCTTTAGAGTAAAATCTAGTCCTGTACATGAATTTAGAATCCTAACCCAAGGTCTAAAATCTATTCCTAATTTGCCTCTTGGCATATATATACAGGTAGGCAGACATTCAAGAAATGACGAACTATCATATCTAAACTTCATAAACTTCGCTTTCCCTTCGGGCGTTCTTGGCATAAAGACTGATTTTAAATCTAAATCGAGATCTAACTCTTTTAATAATTCTGGGCTTATCAGTCTTGGATTAGATGGATAAGGTGGATACCATTTGGTATGATCTGGACCAGATTCGCTCGTTGCAAGACCTAAAGCAGCCTGATAGAGATTTCTCCATGGCATCATTTCTAATTCGTTCCCCTTCACTGTTAATTTATACCTTTCAGAACCTCTGCCTATTTTTTTAGATGCCTTCTCAACGCCTAATGCCAACAAATCTCCAAAACCATCTCTATAGGCAATTTTTTTAGTGAGTTCAACTGCGGCATTATGATTTCCGAAATATAGTTCCAATCCATCAACATCATCCTTTGTTAGAATTCCCCTCTCGTAGCACTCCATTGCAAAGGCAATCGAGTATCCAATAAAGTAATTATCCATCCCTAATTTATTGCAATCATCTACAAGTTTTACTATCGCAGCAAGGTTGCTATTACCAATAAGTGCGCTAAACGAATGTAAATTGCCAGCCCAAAGGTTCTTACCTTTTGTTCCTGCATATTCACCTTCGTTAACTTCATGCCACTTACCTTCTGCAGCGTAAGGACAACAGAAACATGCTGTTCCTCGAACAGCATATTTTTCATAATACTTCTCAGGGCTTACCTCATCAAAGTCAGCAAATTCTCCCTCCTGTGCATTTCTAGTTTGTAGTCCTCCACTAAAATTATACATCTTTGCTATGCCACATGAACCAAAGACATAATAAATTGGGACATAGATATCATCAGTATGATAGTGATCGTGAGCAGAATGAATTGTACGCCATAATTTTTTATATTCTTCTGGATCAGCAACTTGTACTCCTCCAGATCCTCTCACCGCGATGGCTTTAAGCTTCTTTGAACCCATAACTTCTCCACAGCCACTCCTAGCACCCGATCTGCAAAGGTCGGTTAATATGGTGCTAGAGTGTACTAAATTCTCGCCAGCTGGTCCTATATATGCTATCTGTATATCAAAATCATCTATCTCTTCTTTTATTGTCCTATCAGTCTGCCAAGTATCCATTCCCCATAGATGTTCAGCATTTCTAATCTCTACAATTTCATCATCTATCCATATGTAACACGGTTTTTTAGAAATCCCTTCTATGACAACGTGATCATATCCTGCGTATTTTAACTCTGGACCCCAAAAACCGCCGAATCCTCCTTCCCCAATACATCCCCTGTCACTTTTGGTTGTTATTGAAACTCTTCCCATTCCTATTGGAGTGCCTTCTAGAGGTCCGGTTCCAAATATCAACTTGTTTTGAGGATCATATGCATTAATATTTGGATTGACTTCATCATACAAAATCTTAGAGTTAATACCTCGGCAGCCAATAAAATCCCTCATCCATTCTTTTGGCAAATTTTGTTTTGATACCTTTCCTTCCAACCAAATAATTTCCTTTTCATTTAGGCCATGGCCTCCAAGGATATTTCCATTTCCAAGGGGCAATGAATTTGAATATTGGTTGAATTTCTCTTTTCATTGCTAATTCGTAGTTCATTTTTGCAGCATCTTCTTTAGTAACGTAAGTTAAGCAGCCTGTTGGGCAAACAAATACGCATTGAGGCGATCCATCAGGGCATTTACCATCACAATCAATTGTATGATAGTTCCGTCCCTCATATACTACTCTCGAGACTTTGATTTTTGATTTCCGAGGATTGAATTCTTTAGAGTTTGCGAAGGAGCAAGCCATTTCACAATTTTTACAACCATTGCATAAATCGTCAAATGCATATAATATCCTTTTTTTCAAACGGTATTCCTCTTGAAGTTGTTTAGATAATTTAGCTTATGAAATTAACCATATAGGAGAAATAAAATATATTAAATTAAGCCCGCACGCTACGCTTGAAAGTGTTGTTGGAACATGTGCAGCAAAAGGTAAAGTAGGCATAATGCATTCAGATGTTTATTTTGTAAGTTTTCCTATCCCCCCGTAATTTTTACCTATCAAAGTATTGCCTAAGAAAGAATTTGAAAAATCTCCTTGTGGAATGAAATGTGGCTCATGTGAATGCTCTAAAAATAAACTGTGTTTAGGCGGCCCCTCAACTAAATATTATCTGGGTCCACTATAGACTTCGCTTTTAAAGATCGTGCGATATCGCCTTAGAAATATAATTCTCCAAAAAGTCCTGTTGGTTTAATTATCAGAAATACAGCCATAAAAATAAAAATGATTATATCGGCTAGTGGTGGCCAAAAAAGTACAGTTAATGTAGAAATCGTCATTAAGATTATTGATGAAATTATTGGTCCCCTAAAGCTACCCATTCCACCAACTATGACTACTATGAATGCTTTAATAATTATATCTAGTCCCATTTCTGGATGGACCAAAACCAAAGGTGCTGCTACAAGTCCGCTTATTCCAGCTATAGCTGTGCCCAAGGCAAAAGTAATTGTATAAACTCTGGAAAGGTTTATCCCTAACCCCTCGGTCATCTCTCTATCATCTATTCCTGCCCTAATAAGTAATCCAAGCTCTGTTTTCTGTAAGAAAATCCAGACACATATTGCTAAAACTATAGTAAAAATAATAATAAAAATCCTGTAAATTGGATAGGTAAAGGTACCTAACTTCAAAATAAGATCTAATTCATCTGGTATAGAAAGTGGTTTACCTAATGGACCCCATAAAATACGAATTAATTCTGTAATTACCAAAATTAGTCCAAATGAAAGAAAAAGTTGAAAGTAATGTGGTATCTGGTATATTTTACTAAATAAACCTCTCTCTATCGATGCTCCTATTAATCCAACAATAATAGGAGTAAGCAATATAGCCGTCCAAAAATTAAAACCTGAAGAAATTATGACATAGCCAAGATATGCACCAATTGCATAGAAAACGCCATGGGCGAAATTTACAACACCCATTAGACCGAATATTAAAGATAGCCCCATGGCAGTTAGTGCAAGTATCATGCCCAAAACTAAACCATTTAAAAGTTGGGTTCCTATCATCTCAGGTGTAAGAGGAATCATCGTTTATACACTACAAAAAATATTAGTGAAGGATGTATAGTTATTTAAGGATTAACGCGTGCACTTAATTTTAAATAATCTCTTCGATATTAAAGAGGGATGAGTTATCAAGATGTCAAAGAAAAGTGAAAAAGAAGTAAGCCGCCGTAAGTTCATGAAAATCGGTGCTGGAGCAGCAATAGCTTTAGCAGCATTAGGTGTAGGTGCATACTACAATTACAAACCTAGAGAAGAGAAAGTCAAAATAGGTTTATTGGCGCCATTGACAGGCGAATACTCCATGTTTGGCGAGGATATGTTACGTAATGCAGAATTTGCAATAGATAAATGGAATGAAAAAGGAGGAGTCTTAGGAAAACCCATAACTTTACTTGTTCGTGATGATGAGAACAAACCAGAACCTGCCACACGAAGAGCTAAAGAGCTCATAAACACCAATAAGGTTAATTTCCTGTCAGGTCCACTGAGTGCTGCTTGCCAATTTGCAGTCAATGAAGTTATCAGAGAAGAGAAAATACCATGGATGATCGGTGCAGCGGTACTGCCTCCCCTTAGAATGAAAGATACGAGGAGCGATTATGCATGGTGGGTTATGGCCGCTCCCAAAATGTATTGCAGTGCCGCAGCTAAATTCGCACTTGATAATTTTGGAGATTCCATATACATAATGGGTTCAGATTATGTATGGGGCAGAGGTTGTGGAGAAAGTGGTCATACAATATATGAAGAATTTGGTGGGAATATCGTCGGAGAAGATTACGTACCATTGGGTTCAACCGATTTCTCAGCATATTTCCCAAAAATTCAAGCTGCGAAACCTGATGTAATATTTGGTGCAATAGCGGGTACTATGATGATAAGCTTCATTAAGCAAGCACATTCTTTTGGTATATTAAAAGATACACCTTTAATGGGAACAAATAATCCAACTCTAACAGAAACCATGGCATTATCTCCAGAAGAAATGGAGAACGTTTATACTGGGCTGCAATTCTATTGGGAATATCCTAATGCAAAAGAATACGTAGATGAATTTATGAAAAAGTATGATATCCCTCCAGATACCTTTGGATATAATATTTATGCAGGTTTAAACAACCTTTTCACAGCAATAGAAAAAGCAGATACTTTGGAACCAAAAGAGGTAAACGATGAGATAGCTAAATTGGACAAATGGGACTGGGGTAAAGGTGAAAGCTATTATAGAGCATGTGACCATCAAGCAATTCAGACTTGGCAAATTGGCAAAGGTAAGGATCCCACCAAAGTTGAGGGAGAGTGGGATCGATTCGAGATAGTACATACATACACGGCCGAGGAGATAGGAAAATTTTTAACACCCTGTGAAGAACTGGGCTACGTAAAGGGAGAAGATTACTAGTTTTTCGTGCGCAATCAAGAATTTCATTGAGGGCTGTTAAATCTGCTATTATATACTGAAAATCTAACTAAGCAATTCGGCGGTTTAACCGCCGTAGATTCTGTGAATTATCAAATCGAAGAGAAACAACTATCCGCAATAATTGGCCCAAATGGGGCCGGGAAAACCACTTTTTTTAACCTTATATGTGGTATTTTAACCTCCTCAGAAGGAAAGATATATTTCAAGGGAGAAGATATCACAAAAATTCCAGCTCATAAAAGAGTATCAAAAGGAATTGTTAAGACGTTTCAAATCTCAAGTATTTTTAGCGATCTTACAGTTCTGGACAATGCCATTATTAGTATTCAACGAGATCGATTAGCTAGACCATTCGACTTTATATTCGGTTCTTGGAAAAAAAAGGAGTATGTAGAAAAAGCCAATGATGTGCTTGAAAGAGTTGGTCTACTTAAAGAAAAAAATAGAAAAGCAGGAACATTGACACACGGACAAAGAACACTTTTAGAGGTGGCATTGGCCACTTGTCTAAAACCTGAATTGCTTTTACTTGATGAACCTACTGGAGGATTAACGTTAGATGAGTCAAAGAAAATAATGAATATGATCAAGGATCTTACAAAAGAGATTACAGTCATCCTTGTTGAGCATAAGATGTCTGTAATAATGGATTTTGCTGAAAGAATATCTGTCATGAATAAGGGGAGAATTATCGCCGAAGGATCCACTGAAGAAATACGGCGAAATGATTTGGTCAAAGAAGTTTATCTTGGTGAAGAAATCGATGTTGCTTGATGTAAAGGATCTACACACTTTTTACGAACAAAGCCATGTTCTTCAAGGCGTATCTTTGAATGCTGAAAAAGATGAAATAGTAGGATTATTAGGAAGAAATGGAGTCGGAAAAACAACATTTTTGAAGAGCATAATTGGTTTCGTAAAACCCAAGAAAGGAACCATCTTGTTTAAAGGTCAAGATATTACCTACCTACCATCATTTGTGAAGGCAAGAATGGGTATAGGATATGTACCAGAAGATCGTAGATTATTTCCGAGACTTACTACTATGGAAAATTTGAGAACAGCAGTAGTTGCATCAGGCAAGAAAGAGGGAATAGATAAATGTCTGCAGTTATTTCCTGACTTGAAAGACCTGTTGGATAGGAGGGCTGGCAGACTCAGCGGAGGAGAACAAGAAATGTTGTCCATTGCCCGAGCACTAATAGGCAACAAGTCTCTACTTCTATTGGATGAGCCTTTAACGGGTTTGGCACCAAAAATTGTAAAGAGACTCATCGAGAGTATCAAGAAACTTAAAGAAACTTCATCAGTAATCCTTGTAGAGCAGAATATTAGAGCGGCATTAAGAATAGTCGATAGAGTATACGTAATGAAAGATGGAAAAATAATTTTCGAAGGTACTCCTAAACAAATCCACAAGAATAAGGAAGTACAAAAAAGCTTGGTAATTGAGAGATAGATTCGAGAAAAAAAAGGTACCGTAATTTGAGGAGCTAAATTTGGATAGACTTAAGAAATATCAAACTCTTCTTCTTTTCTTATTCTTCACTCTTATTCTGCCATTTATTTCTATATCTGTTGCTCAAGCTACAGATATCTTACTTTTTGGATTCTTTGCAATATCCTTTAATATTTTACTTGGATTCACAGGTATTCTTTCTTTTGGCCATGGTCTTTTTTTCGGACTTGGAGCCTATGGGACTGGTCTATTTCTTAAATATGTATCTGTCTCCCCACTTAGCATCGCAGTCGGTACTATCTTGGCAACCATCGTTGCAGCAATTGTAGCATACTTTTGCACAATTAGGCGGGGCGTATACTTTGCAATGATAACCATTGCATTTAACCAGTTATTTTATTTTATCTTCTTCACATGGAGGGATTTCACTGGAGGTGACGATGGACTTGTGGGTATACGAAGATTCATAATAGAATTACCGTTTTTGCCTGCAATTACTCTGCAAGATCCTCTAGTCAGATACTACTTTTTCTTTATGATAGTTGGAATATCGGTATTTTTTATTAAAAGGATCCTTGAATCGCCATTCGGTTTGATCCTACAAGCAGTTAGAGAAAACGAGGAAAGGACAATGTGTCTTGGTTATAATGTCAATAGTTTTAGATTTGCATCATTTTTACTTTCAGGGCTTTTCTCAGGGATTGCTGGCTCGCTGTATTGCATTCATTTAAGGTTCGTGGGAGTTACTGTCTTGCATTGGATGTTCTCAGGTGAGGTAATTATGATGACGATATTAGGTGGAATGCACACCTTTTTTGGTCCATTTATTGGAGCAGTATTATTTGTTTTCCTTAGAGACTTGTTAAGCAACTTCACAATGCATTGGCCCTTAATTATAGGATTGTTGTTTATTATACTTACTTTATGGTTGCGAAGAGGAGTTTTGGGACGATTAGCTAGTTACCTAGAACTCCGTGGTACTTAATATGCAGAAAAATAGCGCGCGCTAATACCAAGAAAATTTTTAAAAGGGATAACAATTAATAGTAATACTATTTCAAAAAAAAGTATTACGTCAAAATAATTATTCGCCTTTAATGGAATATTAAATATAGATCAAATGAGAATTTTGATAAAAAAATGCTCAGAACAGATATTGAAAAATTAATCAAAAATGACAATTTCAAAGGCCTACTTAATAAAGCGGGTGAATTACACGGACACCTTTGTAGTTATTTAACTTATGGTGTTTTAGCTGGTTATATAGCTGTAAAGGAATTAAAAATTAAATGTACAGGAATGGAAGAAGCTGTAGCTATTGTTGAGACAAATAATTGTTTCAGTGATGGTATACAGGTTGTAACTGGTTGTACTTTTGGAAATAATTCATTAATCTACAAAGATATTGGAAAAACAGCAGTGATAGTTGCAAAAAGGGATGGTACTGCAATAAGAATTGTCTTAGACCCAGATTTTGAGGATTCTCGTGAAGCAAAGTATCCTGAAGCATATGAATATTGGAATAAAATCATTGTAAAAAGAGAAGAAGCTTCCTCTAAAGAACATGAGAAAATGATGCAGCTTTTTGCTGAAATG
>SMTZ1_10000187_pt1 | contig 69431 bp, 77 predicted proteins | sample DeeMarSWOR136_30_FD_25667 | JGI IMG/M metagenome (IMG submission 25667) | reverse complement strand
GATGATGTAACGCTTTTATTATTGGACAATCAAAATTGCACAACAATGGCTAACGAATGATACACCCTGCCTGGGCCATTGTCAAGCTGGTTTAATTCTGAAGGAGCCAGAATGACCCGTATTGTGAATTAAGAGGCAGGCAGGCGGATTGCTCAAAACCGCACAAGAACTTATTTGATTCAGCATAACTCTATTACAGAATCGAGTAGTGATGTTTTTTCTGACTCTTTGACAGGTTACAGCATTAGTGTTAATCTACTGCCAGTTGAATTTCACACTGGTAATGCTTACGGAGGGGGAATACAGATGGTTCGTCTGGAGACTATGAGCGAAGCGGAGAGAGTAATTACACAGAGGATGGCGCAGATTTGCCCATCATTTGAGACCTGGCCTTGTGTTAACGGGCCGCCCCTGAGCCAGAGACGCGTGGCTATTATCACCACAGCCGGACTTCATACCCGTAATGACCGGCCTTTCCAGCTGGTCCAGGACGATTACTACCGCGTTATCCCGGGCGATGTCCGGGCTAATGACCTTGTGATGTCCCATCTTTCGGCTGGTATGGATCGTACCGGATACCAACGGGATTGGAATGTCGTTTTTCCCCTCGACCGGCTCCGCGAGCTGGTTAAGGAAGGGATTATCGGCAGCGTGGCCGATTTTCACTATTCCTACAATAGCAGCCGTGCCAAGGAGGATTCCACGGATCCAATAAGAGAGGTTGCCGGCTTTCTGAAAAAGGACAAGGTAGATGCTGTCTTGCTTTTTCCATCGTGACCGGGCTGCACGCGCGCCGTGGGCGTGCTGGGACATTTTATCGAGGAAGAAGGTTTACCTACCGCCGGCATCAGTCTTATCCGGATGCACACGGAAATTATCAGGCCGCCGCGTGCATTGTGGGTACCTTTCGAGCTGGGACGTCCCCTGGGTCCTCCCGACAATGCTGCCTTCCAGAGACGGGTATTGCTGGCCCTTTTGAGGATGTTTGAGGCACCTGATGGCCCACGTCTGGAGGACTTTCCGGAGGACGAGCCGGAGACCGATGCGATAACGGTGCTGGCCTGCCCGGTTGATTTTTCCCAGACCACGGTAGAGGATGAAGAGACCGACCAGCTGAAGGTGGCATTCCGCAGGGAGATTGCGGCCATGCGCCCCTGGTACGACGTAGCCGTGGCTAGACGTCAGCGTACCACCGTGGGAGTCAGCGGCATTGGTCTGGAGGGGCTGGGCGATTTTATCTATGCCTTTATCGGAGGTACGGAACCGGACAATCCTCGCGATGATATACCACTGGCATATACGTTGAAATTTGCCGTTGAAGATCTGCAGTCCTATTATATCGAAGGGGTTACGGCGCAGCCGGGTCAGGAGGGCGCCCCGAGCAAGGTGCTTACCGACTGGTTCTGGGGTGAAACAGTGGCGAGTAAAGTGCTCCTGGCGTTGAAGAAAGTCTGCGAGGCAAGTAAAGACGAGGTGATGAGTCAGATGGGCGCTCATTTCCTCGTCCCGATGGAGGTCGTTCGCCGGCAGGAAAGTGGTACGGACAGTCACCAGGATGGTTAGAGCACTTCCTCCCCAACCGATATACCTTATCCTGTAGCCTGTTTATTAGCTCCCGAATTCCCTGGCAAGTTCTTCAAATATTCTTTTACGTCGCGCCAGGAACTTCTCCCTAGTGTCATCTGTGTATGCCGGTAGCACCCATTCCATTTTCTCCAGGTTCTGGGTTATCTCGGGTATCTGGTCATACGGTATGGAGAAAAGAAGCAGTCCTTCAGGGTAGACCCTCCTTCCTTTCAGGCCAAGGGTCAGCCCGGTGGTGATATAGTTGATTTTGCCACTCAGGTACGGGTAGGCGAAAAGGTAGGCGCAGGCACCGCCCGAAGTTGCCCTACTCGACCATAATTCGCCGGTTGAATAGCTCGAGGCTCTGAGCAAGATTTCCGCCTGGTTTACTGTGGCCACGAGAAACAGGAGGTCGGGCTCGAAGGTTATCTGTTCCAACGGAGCAAAAAGGACAAACTTTATATTACCCGGGGGCATTTTCGGCGCATTTGCGACCAGCCGTTCGTTAACCCGCGCCTCCTGGTAGATGCCCCATTTTACTCCCAGTTCGCCGCCGCCCGCGTGTGGCCTGGGTTCCAGCATTCCCAGTATCATGGCACCGGCGCAGTCCTCATTATCTTTATTAATGTAAAACGCGGTTTTTCTTTTCTGGGCCTCATCAATCATCTCGCATAAAGCCATGGTAGTGTCCAACTGCTCTATTCCTTGCGGGCTGACAGACAGGAACTTGACACCCACGGGTGGTCTCTCGAAGTTGAATTTCCGATAAATAGACAGGTCAGTTTGAAGCGGTTTCATTATTACCTCCTAAAAAAGTGGATAACACCGGGCACTAATCATCTCCGTTTATTACGGGGTTATATTGATGTTTCTCGATTCATACTTAATCTAGTCTTTACAGAATCCGGTTGTCAATTTATCCGACCTGTATATTCGTGATGACTTTTCTGCCTGCCATGACTATATATAATTTTTAGTGCTTGACATTTTGGAGTAAAGGCAGTAATATTATAATGAACATATGTTCATAATACATGTATATTTATATATTAAAGTATGAACATAAGTTCATAATATTTACAAGAGGATTGGTAAATTGAGTCGACAACCACTATGGCGACGTGTAGATTTTTTACCTAACATAACCTCCTTTAAGCCTGCCGGTGTACCTCTGGCACAGCTACAGGAAATAAGGATTTCCATTGAGGAAGTAGAGGCGGTTCGTCTTAAAGACCTGGAGGGACTGGAACAGGAAGAATGCGCCGGTAAGATGAATGTATCACGCTCTACATTTGCGCGAATATTACTCTCGGCGCGGCAGAAAATGGCTGACGCCTTAATTAACGGAAAGGCAATCAGGATTGAAGGCGGCAACTATGAACTAACCAAACGCAGTTTCCGCTGTGGCAACGGTCACGAGTGGGATGTGCCTTTCGAGGTTATGATAAAAAAACCACCGGAGCTTTGCCCTACATGTAACACAGCTAATATCATGACGCTGTGGCCCTGGAGATCCGGACCGGGTGTGGCCGGCATGGGCAGGCAATTTAGGGGCGGCAGGAACTACCGAAGAGGAGGTGATTGATATGCCATTAGGAGATGGAACCGGACCGCGAGGAATGGGGCCGATGACCGGTCGAGGTGCCGGTTACTGTGTCAGCTCAGGCCGTCCGGGATTTACAGATCCAGCTTTGGGAAGAGGATGGTTTGGTTTTATTCGTGGGTTGGGTCGCGGAATGGGCCGGGGCAGGGGAGGCGGTATATTCCGACGCGGTTTCAACCAGTTTGCAACCTACCCTCGCTGGTAGAGCAAATATCACATATTAATGAGGAGGTGAACGAAATGCCATACGGATTCGGACGAGGTGGCGGCTACGGACGTGGCTCTGGCGGCGGTATGGGCTTTGGTTTCCGCGGTTCATCGCCGCCCTGGCCTTATGTGGGTCGTGGTAGGGGGGGATTACCAAGATGCGGGTACTTCATCGGTGGTGCCGCCGTACCGGCGCCATGGTCATACCATCATTCTTTCTACCCGTCAGCGCAGGCTCCCGGTATGTATCCGTCTTACGCTCCCCCGATGAGTAAAGACGATGAATTGAGTTATCTCAATGACCAGGCCGAAGCGATAAAAAGCCAGCTGGAGGAAATTGAGTCCAGGATGCATGACCTGGAAGCAGACAAAGAACAGAATAAGTAACATGCACCAAAGGAGGTAGGTGATGCCAGGATTTGATGGTACCGGCCCCAGTGGCATGGGACCGATGACAGGAGGAGGCCGGGGATTCTGCAGACCCCGGGGAGTTATCCCGCGGCAGTACGCCTTTCCCCATCCGGCATACTATTCTTTCCCGCAATATGGAACCCATGGTTTCAGACCGTTTACCCCGCGGTTAACCCGGGAGCAGGAACTCGAATTTCTCAAGGGTCAGGCCGACGCATTGAGGGATGAACTTAAAGGAGTGGAGGCCGAGATAGGAAAACTCTCAGCGGATAAGAAATAAGGAGGTAACATGAAGATTGCCATTTCATCCACCGGTACTAACCTGGATGCCGAAGTAGACCCGCGATTCGGTCGCTGCCAGTTTTTTATTATTGCCGACGTGGAGACCAACGGGTTTGAAGGTGTGGATAATACCAGCTCTTCAGCTGGCAGTGGAGCCGGCATATCAGCAGCCCAGATGATTGTCAGCAAGGGTGTTGAGGCTGTACTCACCGGTAACTGCGGACCCAACGCCCACCAGGTGCTGTCTTCGGCTGGAGTTAAAATAGTGACCGGCGTTTCCGGGAAAATAAAGGACGTTATTGCGGAATACAAACTCGGTACCTATTCGGCAGCCCAGCAGCCAAATGTAGCCGACCATTACGGCATGAATGCCGGAATAAGTGGCGGCGGCATGGGTGGAGGCTGCGGTATGGGGAGAGGCAAAGGAATTGGACGTGGTATGGGCAGGGGCATGGGAAAAAGTATGGGAATGGGAGGTGGAGTAGCGCCTCCAACTTCGGCAATATCGCAATCATCCAATCCCCAGCAGGAAATAGAAATGCTCAAAGACCAATCGCAGGTATTGGCAAAGCAGCTGGAGGAAATTCAGAAACGCATTGAGGAACTGGGGAAGAAAAAATAAACGGGGCATATAATTGGTGAACCTGTAATTATTGGAGGAGGCGTTATGCCTATCTATGAATACGAATGCCCGGCCTGCGGTGCTAGGTTTGAACTACGCCAGGGCATAAATGATAACGATAGTGAAAAAAAATGTCCCAAGTGTAATACGCCGGGTCCACGCCGGATTCTCTCCATGTTCAGCACGGGCTCTTCGGGAGGTGCTTGTTCGCCGGGCGGTTCCACCTGAAGCATCAGCCGGTGAGGCAGGCTGTCTCACACGCGTTATGGAAATTGGAAAAGATAATAGTTGGAGGTTACCATGAGGTACGCGATACCGGTAAGCGGTGGTGTTGTATCCCCGCATTTTGGTCATTGTGAACATTTCGCCCTGATAGACGTCGATGAACTAACTAAAAAAATTATCAGGAAAGACCTCGTTACATCGCCGGGGCATCAGCCCGGTTTACTACCGGAATGGCTGGCGGAGCAGGGCGCCTCCTTCGTGATAGCCAGCGGGATGGGCTCGCGGGCACAAAGTCTTTTCCAGCAGAACCGCATCGGCCTCATCGTCGGCACTACGGAAACCGATCCGGAGAAAGCGGTTCAGAGTTATCTCAACGGGGAGTTAGCTGTTGGTAATAACATCTGTGACCATTAAAGCGATAATTCGGGAGGCAAAGTATGTCTTCAGACCCGGATGACCTCCGGGCAATAATAATGGGAGATGCCCGCAAGATGTACTCCGAGACGGTTATCGACCACGCGATGCATCCGAGGAACCTGGGTGAAATGCAAATTTTTGACGGTTTCGCCAGGATCACCGGGCCATGCGGCGATACCATGGAGGTCTGGCTGAAGGTAAGGGATAACAAGATTACTGATATTGCTTTCATGACCGATGGCTGCGGTACCAGCATCGCCTCCGGCAGTATGATGACCGAACTGGCTAAGGGCAGAGGTATCAATGTTGCCATAAGGATATGTCAGCAGGATGTTCTGGAGGCTCTGGGAGGCCTGCCCGAGGAGAGTCAGCACTGTGCGCTTCTGGCGGCTGACACCCTCAAGGCGGCTATCAGGGATTGCATCGCATTGCAAAAAGAGCCCTGGAAAAAAGCTTACCGGAAGTACCAGGTTTGATGCTCCTAGATGATTTATTGGAGGAATCATAGAGATGCCGGACAGGGATGATCGAACCATAGAGCAATTATACCGGAGTGCTGTCAGCGGTCTTTACGCCAGGCTCAAGAGCAACTATGATTACCTCTACCGGAAATTCGGCGACGAAGGGCTGAAACTAATCGCCGACATGAGCCGGGAGTATGGTCTGAGCATCGCCGAAAGGGCCTCAAAAAGGCTGAAAAATAATAACATTGATTCTGTAGCCGGTTATCTCTTGAGGATATTCAGTACGGTGAGTCGGGGTGAACAAGACTTTACCGAATTGGTGAAAATAAACGATTCCAGAGTAGTGATTAAAGCTAAAGAGTGTCCTCTTCATTTCACTGATTCGCAGATGTGTCTGGCCCATACGACCATGGAAAAGACAGTAGTTGAGGAATTGAATCCTGACCTGACGTACGGGATTGGGAAGTCTATCCCTGCCGGAGATTCATACTGTGAACACATAATCGAAATCAGGTCATCGGGAGGCTGATTGAATGTTACGCGTAAAGAGAGAGCTGTGCGTCGGCTGCGGTCTCTGTGCAAGTAATTGCCCCGAGCAGGCAATATCCATGCTTTCGGGACAGGCAGAAATAGACGTGAACCGCTGTCGTGAGTGCTACACCTGTGTGCAGGTATGTCCCCGGGGGGCAATTACAGAACGGGTGCCGATATCGCCTAAAGAATTGCAGACTGCAGTGGCATCATTGAAACAAAAAACGGAAGACATCATTAAACGTATTGAAAAAATAAAACAGTCCCGGCCCGATTTTAACGATGTCGCGAATAGAGAGCCTGTATAGCAAGACCGGCTGGGAAAACGCTTATGGCTAACAAGGTAAGTAAAAGAGATAGAACAAATAATCCGGTTTTCTCTCCCTTCGATGAACTGGCTTCGGAATATGATGCCTGGTTTGACAAATACGGAAGCCTCATCTTCTTCATTGAGGTGCAGGCTTTTAAAACACTGCTACCATCGCTACCTAAACCCTGGCTCGAAATAGGAGTCGGCAGCGGCCGTTTTGCTCAGGCTCTGGGGATAGAGACAGGCATTGACCCTGCTATTAAGCTTGTTGAGATGGCAAAGCTCAGAGGTATTAAAGCTTTTCAGGGTAGAGGAGAACAGGAATTGTATGAACAGGGGACCCTGGGTACGGTCTTCCTGATTGTCACCCTGTGTTTCCTGGACTCTCCCTTGGATGTTCTGAGGGAAATTAACCGCATCCTGGCACCCGACGGTAAGATAGTCCTGGGGCTGGTATTGAAGGAAACCCCGTGGGGTCGGTTTTATCAGCAGAAAAAGGATGAAGGCCACCGTTTTTATAAGTTCGCTACCTTTTACAGCTATGATGAGGTAGTCAGGCTCTTGGTTCAGGCGGGTTTCGTAACCGAGAGAATTATCTCGACACTTTTTCAAAAGCCGGACAATGTCCGGAACATGGAAATACCCAGGGAAGGTTATTTCCCCGGTGCCGGTTTTACGATAATAACCGCTGGTAAAAAAGACAGATAATCTCAGATATGGGGAGGTGAACATGGGCAGGGATACCTCATTCCAGGACTACGCGATTGTCGCCTGTGGCACGCTTAATATGGAGTTGAATCATCTCAAAGCTAGCGGTCTCCTGGACGCCAGGATAATTCTCTTTACCAAGCCCGGCCGCCACGAGGTACCTCTCGAGCTGGAAAGCCAGCTTGTCAGGCAGATAGGTACGGCCAAGAAATACGCACCGAACATCATTGTTGTCTACGGTGGCAAGTTCTGCTATATCAATGCCGATGACCCGTACCGCAAGATCGATACCATAATTCAGGAGCAAATAGAACCCGGGGTCAGGATTTCCAGGATTAAGGCAACTCATTGCGTCGACATGCTGGTGAGTGAGGAAGAAAGGGAACGTCTGAGCGAGGGCAAGGATGTCTACTGGCTCACGCCGGGGTGGATGAAATATCGACACCAGGTATATCAGGGGTGGGATAAAGGTCTGGCTAACGAGAATTTCCCCAGGCATAGCGGTGGGGCTATTATGCTGGATTCCGTAGGCTTCTTTGATAAAATGATGCAGGACAATCCGGAAGAAATCCTCGAATTCTCCGACTGGATGGGCATTCCGGTGGGGCAATACCCGGTAACTCTTGACCGCTTGCTGGGACTACTCTCGGATGAGGTCAAACGAGTTGAGGAGGCTTAGTGTAGACATGGCGAACTACGACGAGATAGAAGAGGCACGCAAAACCCTGGGACTCGGTGAGGAAGCGACGCTAAAAGAGATAAAAAAGGCTTACCGGAAACTGGCCCACCGCCATCACCCCGATAAGCTCACGGAAGATGATACCAGCGGACGCGAAACCATGAAAAGACTGAACCAGGCATACAGACTTCTTCTGGACTACTGCAATGAGTACAAATATGGCTTTCGAGAGGAAGATGTCGCCCGGACCTACTTTTATGACGAGTATATGAGGACATACAAGGATAGGTGGTTTAGCAGTATCTAGTTAAAATCACGTTGTGCTATGGAAATACTACAGGGATTACCGGTGTATATCAGCAATATATTAAAAGGATAATATTCATACAGGGGATGATATCATGGACAATGTTGGAAAAGTCATAGTTATAGGCTGTTCGGGTACCGGAGCCCTGGCGGCCCGTATGTTAAAAAACTTGGCGCCGTCCGTAGATGTAACCATAATCAGGGAGGAGGAGGAACAGGGACTGCTGACCAGATGTGCCACGCCATATATTTGCTTCGGGCACGTGCTGGCGGACCCTTCTTACAAAGATGATAACATCTTCACCAAAGCGGGTATCAATCTGGTTAATGTGAGAGCGGAAAAAATTGACCGAGAACGGAAGACTGTAACGACCGCCGATGGTAAAGAATATACCTACGATAAGCTGGTTTTAGCCACAGGAGCCAGGTCCATAGTACCACCTATCCCGGGCGCCGACCTTTCCGGTGTTTTCACGCTGCGCACCAGTGGCAGTGCTATTGATATCCTCCACTGGTTAAACACCGAACGGGTAAAGAGCGCTGTACTCGTGGGCGGTGGTGCTATCAGTATAGAAATTGCCTATCTGGCTAAACAGCACGGCATTAACGTAATACTGGTGGAAATACTGGAGCGTATTTTATCCAACGCTTTGGATCCGGATATGAGCGAGGGTATCGAGAAGTATATGCGTGAGCAGGGTATTGACCTGCATCTTGGTGAACAGGTCAAGACAATAAACGGGGATAAAAAGGTCGAAGCGGTAACCCTGGCCTCGGGTGAAACACTCGATGCGGATATGGTGATTATCTGTGTAGGGGCCGAACCGCGCAGTGAATTAGCCCAGATCGCCGGCCTCGAAATAGGCAAACTGGGACTAATAGTCAACAGCTATCTACAGACTTCCGACCCCGATATATATTCGGCTGGTGACCTGATTGAATATCCGAGCTATATCACCGGCAAGCCGATAAGAGGGCAGCTACGACCTAATGCGGTCATTGGCGGTAGGGTAATCGCTAAAAATATCCTCGGACGTGGTATAGAGTATCCACAACTCATTAACAGTTTCGCCACGAAATTTTTTGAAAAATCCATCGCCGGAACGGGTATCACCGAATCGGAGGCACAGAGAAACGGCATCAGTGTAGTAAGTGCCGTACAGTCTTCATCAAGCCAGCACTCCATGATGAGGGGTAGAAAACCCTATACAGTGAAGTTGATTTTCGATAAGAAGGACAAGAAAATCATCGGTGGCCAGATTGTCAGTGATAGTGAATGCCCGGTAAAGCATATTGACGCCTTGGCTATAGCTATCCGGGCGGGATGGAATTCTCTCGACCTGGCAACGCTGCGCTGTGCCGGCCAGCCGGAACTATCGCCGGACCCGGGTATGGAACCGATAGCCCTGGCGGCTGAAAGCATCGAAAGAATGTTTGAGTAGAAGTCTGTATAAATGAGAGGGAGAGAGTAATGCTGAAAACTAATCTTAAGCATCTGGAGACCGATGAGGAAACCCAGGAAGCTCTGAGAAACAGCGAGAATGTGGTTATCTGCTGCGGTCGGATGGGACCGATGTGCATTCCGATATATTCTATGTTGAGTCAGCTCGAGACCCGGTATCCCCACGTGAATTTCTATGACCAGGACTTCGATATTCCGGCAGCTACATTTATTACCAATCTCCCCGAATGTGCCTCGTTCATGGGACTGCCGTTCACGGTGTACTTCAAGAATGCCAGAGTAGTTGCGGCCACTGCCAGCATTCAAACCGAGGACCAGGTACTAAAAATACTGGACAGGGAATTCGGTAGAAATCCCTCGGAGTAGCGCATCTCTGTTAAAGAGGTAATAGAGAACTAAGCGAAAATTATATAAGGTCGTGTGTAAAATCTCATCGAAGAAATTCCGGAGACGCTGGGTGGATACCAAGATTACGATTGTATATGACAATTGCCTGAACAAGCAGGGGCTGAAAACGGGCTGGGGTTTTTCAGCTTTCATAGAGACCAGTCATGCTTCGCCTGTCCTGTTCGATACCGGTAATGACGATGCTGCTCTGCTGTATAATATGGAAAAACTCGGCATCAACCCGGAATCCATAGGAACAATCGTAATCTCTCACGGTCATGGCGACCATACCGGGGGTCTTGCCGGGATACTTGAGGCCAATAAACACGCTACTGTTTACCTGCCCTCATCCATAAAAGGAACAATACTGGGGAGAAAGGTAATTTCAGTCAATCAACCTCTGCAAATCACAGGTAACGTCTTCTCCATCGGTGAGTTGAAAGGAATGGAGCAATCACTTGCAATCAAGACTGGCAAAGGCATAGTATTGGTAACAGGCTGCTCTCATCCTGGTGTTGGCACTATCCTCGATGCTGCTGTTTCACCCGGCGAGATTTACGGGCTTGTAGGTGGCCTGCACGGCTTTCGTGATTTCAGTCGATTAGACGGACTGTCTTTGATATGTCCCTGCCACTGCACCCAGTACAAGGAAGAACTTAAAGGCCGGTTCCCCGAGCAGTACATGGAATGTGGTGCCGGGCTTGAACTGGTATTATAATTGATTAAATTAGTGGTTTATCTGAAGGAGGTTTGTCATGAAGATACAACCGCCGTTCATGGTTTCCTACAGCATCACCACGATGTGCAACCTGAAATGCAAGCACTGCTACAGCAGCTCGCTGGAGCAGGCAGCACCCGATGAATTATCCACAGAAGAAGCGTTACATCTTGTAGATGACCTATCGAATTGGGGTATAGGCCTTCTTATCATCGATGGCGGCGAACCTTTATGCCGGGAAGACCTGCTGGATATCGTGAAGTATGCCTCCTCAAAGGGCATCAGAACCACCATCGGCAGCAACGGTACCCTTATCGATGAAGCAATGGCAAGGAAGATGGTTGATGCCGGCGTGATGGCCATTGCTATCTCAGTTGACGGTGTTGATGCGGCGACTCACGATTCGTTCAGAGGAGTGGAAGGAGCCTTCGAGCAAACCCTGAGGGGTATTGAGGCATGCCGGAAGGTGGGGCTTCCTTTTCAGCTTAATATGACCATCAAGAAGGACAACCAGTCGCAGCTTGATGATATGCTCCGGCTGGCAGTTGACCTGGGTGCCAATGCTGCCGAGGTCTTTGACCTGGTGGCGGCAGGCAGAGCCAAGGAAGAGTGCCAGGAGCTGGTCTTGAGCCTCGGAGAGAGGAAGGCGGTTATGGAGCAGCTTGCTCTGGCCCAGGAGGACTACCCGGTGGTGATACGGGTTCCAGGTTGTCCCATGTATCCTCTTATTCTTCAGGAAAAAAATATCAAGCCGAAGCACTTTCCGGCCGAGATGTTGCGCCGGGTTCCTTACTACGGCAGGGGTTGCGCCGCTGGTATGCCGATGGGCTATATAATGGTCCTATCAAACGGCGAAGTGAACCCCTGCATGCTGCTCCAGGTTGACCTGGGTAATATCAGAGAACAGAGCATAATGTCTATCTGGGAAAATTCACCGATACTGACCAGACTACGTCAGAGAGACCTGCTCACGGGCGAGTGCGGTATCTGCCAGTATAAACTTACCTGCTCCGGCTGCCGGGGGAGGGCTTATGAAGAAACCGGCGACATGATGGCGACCGACCCTGGCTGCTGGCTGGCTACGAGCTGACTAAAGATGATAAGAAAAGGTAGAATATCCTGATATCCGCTGAAGAGTAAACACCTCGCCATTATTAATCAGAAACCCTGTAGCTAAAATACGTCATCTGAAGGTACCCGATTATTTTCGTAGAAATGTTTTAACTGCATATACAGTTATCTTTTTTTGATAATCATTTCCGTTAGATTTATACTACCAGTGAGGATATCTATGGCTGATACCAGGATATTAGTTGTAGAAGATGATGTAAACCTGCTGGCCACGCTAAAATACAATCTTCAGAAAGACGGCTATATTGTTATCACGGCCGTTGATGGTACCGAGGCGGTAGAAACTGCCCGGAAAAAGAAGCCCGACCTTATTATCCTCGATGTTATGCTGCCTGTAATGAACGGTTTTGAGGTATGCCGTATCTTGCGTAAAGAGATGACCGTTCCCATCATAATGCTGACCGCCAAGACCGAAGAAATGGACAAAATAGTCGGACTGGAAATAGGGGCTGACGATTATATTACCAAACCCTTCAGCATGAGGGAACTCCTTGCCCGTGTGCGAGCTATGCTCCGGCGTACCCGGATGACCGTACCCGGGTCAACTGTAAATGAGTCCGTATTGAGAATAAGAGACCTTGAGATTGACCCCGCCCGACACAGGGCTTCACTCGGGGAAACAATTCTTGACCTCACCCCGAAGGAGTTCGACCTGCTGGCTTTTCTCGCCAGGAACAAGGGTTTTGTCTTCAATCGCGAGCAGCTCCTGGAAAAGGTGTGGGGCTATGACTACGCCGGTGATACCCGTACCGTGGATGTACACATACGCTGGCTGCGACGTAAAATCGAAACCAATCCACATCAGCCCGAGTATCTGATTACCGTCAGGGGAACGGGCTATAAATTGGAAGGCTGAAATTGTTCCGAAGTATTCAGTGGCGCATCACTATCTGGTTAGTATTACTCATTATTGTAATTATGGCGGTTCTTGGTGCTTATCTGACGAGTTCCGTCAGGAGTAACCGGCTGGACGACCTGCGTACCCAGCTGGAAAATGAAGCCAGAATTACCGCCGAAGCCAGCCTCCCGGATTTTTTCGGTCAGGTTAACGCGAGCGAACTGGACGTCCTGGCAAAAAAGCTCGGCGGCCAGATTGATGCCAGAATAACAATAATCGCTCTGGATGGCAGGGTACTCGGCGACTCCGATGAAGACCCCGCGCTGATGGAGAACCATGCCAGACGCCCTGAGGTCAGCGACGCTCTGGATTCAGGCATTGGGGAAAGCACCCGTTACAGTACCACGCTGGGAACGCAGATGATGTACGTAGCCGTTCCCATCACGGATGGAGACGAGATACTGGGCGTTGCCAGAGTTGCCCTGCCGCTTACTCAGGTAGAAAGCTCGGTAAACAGCATTATTATAGTAATCATTATCGCCATGGTAATAGCGGCGGCTCTGGTTATCTTGGCAGCTTGGTTCATTACCAGATTGATAACCCGGCCCATCCGTGAGCTTACCCGGGCTTCCCGGGAGATAGCCTCCGGCGAATTCGGTCACAAGATATCAGCAGGCACCAGGGATGAATCGGGGCAGCTGGCGCAAGCTTTCAACGAGATGTCGTCAAAGCTGAAAAAGATGCTGACTACCGTCTCGGAGGACAAAGCCAGGCTGGCGGGTATTCTCGATAATATGGCTGACGGTGTCCTGTTGACGGATAACGAGGGGAATATCATATTGACCAACAATGCCGCCCGGACTCTCCTGAATATCGGTGAAGGAGACACCGGGGGCAGACCTCTGATAGAAGTGGTGCGTGAGTTTGAGTTTAATGAGCTCCTGGATGCCTGTCTGAAAACGGGACAGGAGCAGATTGCCCAGTTCGAGTCAAGTACGTCAAACCGGTTTCTCAGGGTAATCGCCATTCCTTTTAAGGACGATAGTCCGGGCGGAGCACTGCTTTTAGTTCAGGACCTGACCGAGGTCAGGAGCCTGCAGACCATGCGGCGGGAGATGGTGGGCAATATATCCCATGAGTTCAGGACACCGCTGGCGGGGATTAAAGCCATGGTGGAAACGTTGCAGGATGTCGCCGCCGATGACAAGGAGGCAACCAGAGACTTCCTGTCCAGAATCGAGGTAGAGGTGGACAGGATGACGCAGCTGGTCGCCGAGTTGACCGAGCTATCACGTATCGAGACCGGCAAAGCGGAACTCGAGCTGGAACCCATAGATATCAATAATCTGGTGGAAGAAGCTGTGGCCCAGCTAAAACCGCAGGCAGAAAGGCAGAATTTAACCATAGAGACATCACTGAGGAGCATTCCTGCGGTACCTGTGGATAAGGAGCGCCTGCGGCAGGTAATGGTCAACTTGGTTCACAACGCCATCAAGTTCAACCGTCCCGGGGGAAGCATAAAAATCACGACCAAGTCGTCTGAGAACACGGTCAACGTTGAGGTCTCGGATACCGGGACAGGTATTGCTAAGGGAGATTTACCTCATATATTCGAGCGTTTCTACAAAGCCGACAGGTCGCGGGCCGGACAGGGCTCGGGCATCGGGCTGGCCATCGCCAAACACGTAGTGGAGTCTCACGGGGGTAAGATAAACGTCCGGAGCGAGGAGGGAAAAGGGACCACCTTTACCATCAATCTACCAACTTAAAGTGGGATTACTCAGCCGATACATCTACTATCCGTATTAACAATTTTCCTCGTGTTCTGCAGGAAAGCCACTTAGTCTAAGAAATGATATAAAAATTTGATAAAAAATTGTTGACTATTTTAATCAACATAGTCTACAATTAATATAGTAAAGAATATTTCTAGCAAACGGCTGGATACAACTTAAGAGAAGTGAAACGTATTCATATGCCGCGGCTGGGAAAAATTAAAAAGAAGGGGGTAATATTATGGAGTGGAAAATGCTACTGGCTCTGGTGTTGGGTACACCGGTAATTATTATTCCCGTAGCGTTTATCTGGTATATAAATATTGGGGGTATCTTCGAAGTTATAAGAAGAAGGAGAGTTGCCAGAACGCTAGAAAAAGCACTGCCGGATATAACCTGTTCTCTTGACACCGATTGTCCCGAAGGATATGTATGTGTAGAGGGATATTGCGTACCTTTAAAAGCATAATAGCCGCGGTGCGTAAGTGACATCAAATCGCATGAGATATACAGATTTCCAGAGTCCTGCAATAATGTAGACCTGCTGGTAATATCGTAATATTTAACAAAATCTTAACATAGCCTTAAATCATCTTTAAACTGCATCCTCTATTCTGTAAATAGATGAGTGTAGAAAGATATTTAAGGCTTTTCTTTTAGGCGGTGTTATGAAGACGGTCCTTTTTGTTTGTGTCCATAACTCGGGTCGCAGCCAGATGGCTGAAGCTTTCTTTAACCGGATAGCCGGGGGTGGCATCAAGGCCGTTTCCGCCGGAACTGAACCGGCTGAGGATATTAATCCGCTTGTCGTTCAGGCTATGAGTGAGCTTGGTATTGATATCAGTGAACAGAGACCTAAAGCGTTGACTCTGGAATTAATGGAACAGGCCGACCGTGCCATCACTATGGGCTGCGGTGTTGAAGAAACCTGCCCGGCGTCCTTCGTCCCCACCGAGAACTGGGAACTTGATGACCCGGAAGGTAAAACGTTGGAGGAAATAAGGAAAATACGTGATGATATAAAAGCCCGCGTAGAGGATCTGGTAAATAGCTTTGAATCGCTTAAAGAGTGATGAAATTGAAGAGAAGGAGAAAATGATAAAACCAGCTATCGCTTTAATTGCCCACGATGTAAAGAAAGAAGACATGGTACTTCTCGTGAAGGCACATAAAGAAGAATTAAGGGGAGTTGACTTAGTTGCCACCAGGGGTACCGGACAGATTGTTGAGGCGCGTAGCGGTTTACCGGTGACATTGATGCAAAGTGGACCTCTGGGTGGAGACCAGCAGATAGGGTCGCTCGTAGCCAGCGGAGAAATACAGGCCGTAATGTTCCTGCGCGACCCGTTAATGGCTCATCCCCACGAGCCCGACGTATCTGCCCTGCTCCGTGTTTGCGATGTTCATAATATTCCGCTGGCTACCAATCTGGCCAGCGCCGAGGCAGTACTTCATCTGTTATTCGACCACCCTCAGGCAATGGGTGGACACCATGTAATCGCACAATCAATCAGCGATAAAGCCGCTGTTAATGCATAAAGGAGTTAATCAGGAGGAAAGATTGCTTAAAAAAATATCAAAAAAATGGTTCATCATACCCTTGCTGGTATTGTTAGCAGCTGCCATATTTGTGAGTAGCTGCCGGTTCATTTAGTATTACCGGTTCGAACACGGTGACACCGCTGACGACGGTATGGGCGGAAGAATTCATGAATATGCACCCTAAGGTAAACATAGCCGTCAGCGGGCCGGGCTCGGGGGCGGGTATTGCGGCCCTGATAAACGGCACTACGGATATCTGCCAGGCTTCGCGTACCATCAAGCAAACAGAAATTGACCAGGCAAATGATGTGGGAGTAAACCCGTATGAGATACAGGTAGCCACGGATGCCCTCTCCGTAGTGGTTCATCCTTCGAATCCGGTTACGGAGCTGACGATAGCCCAGCTATCCGCCATCTATACCGGTAAAATCACCAACTGGAAAGAGGTCGGCGGCGATGATGCCCCGATAATAGCCATCGCCCGCGATACCAACTCGGGTACCCACGTTTTCTTCAAGGAGCACGTGGTACAGATGCAGGGGCTGGCAACGGAGGACAAGAGCCTCGAGTACGGCAGTAAAATATTACAGCTGCCTTCCACCGAGGAAGGCGTTTCCGAGGTCGCCAAGAATCCCAACGCCATTTTCTATCCTCTGGGATACGTTACCGATGATGTCAAACCCCTGGCCATCAAGAAAACCGCCGACGATGCCGGTGTTCTGCCCAGCGTAGCCACGGCTCTCGACGGTACCTATCCCATCGCCAGGCCGCTCCTATACTACACGAATGAGGAGCCGACGGGAATTATCAAGGCGTTTATCGATTACTGCCTCTCCACCGCCGGACAGGCTAAAGTTACCGAAGTTGGTTATGTACCGCTAGAGTAATAAAATAAAACCGAATAATGAAGCAAAAGCAAAGGGACAGTGACGCTCAAGCTGCTGCCGTACCAGCCAACGGGCTGGGACGGCGGTGGCGTTTGGGCGAAAAATTTATCGAAAGCTGGATTTACCTGGCAGGACTGCTGACCATCGTTGTCCTTCTGGGTATCATCATCCTGCTGATAAAAGAAGGTCTGCCCATTTTCTTCGATACGCCGCCCTGGGAGTTCTTCTTCGGCACAAAATGGTACCCGGTCTCCGAACCACCAACATTCGGCATCATGCCTTTCTTCGTCGCCACGCTCTGGGTAACTATCGTCGCCACCGCCATCTCCGTACCCATCGGCATTGCCTGCGCGGCCTGTCTTTCCGAGGTTGCTCCGGAAAAAGTCAGGGAGACCGTTAAGCCCGTCATCGAGTTGCTGGCGGGTTTTCCGTCAGTGGTCATGGGCTTTATCGGCCTGATGCTGCTCTCCCCGCTGGTACAGAGCGTCTTTCACCTGCCTACCGGACTATCGGGCCTGACGGCGGGAATTATGCTGGCCTTCATGAGCCTGCCGATAATCATCAGTGTTTCCGAAGACGCTTTACGCGCCGTTCCCGACGAGTTCCGGCAGGCGTCCTACGCCCTGGGAGCGACGAAATGGGAGACGATATGGCATGTCTGCATACCTGCCGCCCTCTCAGGAATTACGGCAGCGGTAATGCTGGGGGTGGGGCGCGCCATCGGTGAGACGATGACGGTGCTCATGGTGGCTGGCGGTGCCCTGGCGGTACCCGTTTCTCCGACCGAGCCCATGATGCCGATGACCGCGGCTATCGCCTCGGGAATCGGTAATGCCGTACGCGGCGGACTGCAGTACCAGGCGCTTTTCGCCATCGGCCTGATTCTATTCATTCTGACTCTGGCCGTTAACCTGATTGCCGACCGGGTGCTGGAACGACAGAAAAGGAAGTTCCAGAGGTAGTCATGAAGAAGCCTTTAGCGCCAAGACAGATATCGCAGCGGACGGCTTTCACGTTCCTGATACTGGCCACCATCATCGTCGTCATTCCGGTTATCGTTATCATCGCCGTAATAATTGTCAACGGAGCGGGTGCCATAACCTGGGAGTTCCTGAGCCAGCCGCCGATGCAGGCTGGTAAAGCGGGGGGAATATTTCCCGCTATTATAGGTACGTTTTACCTCATGCTGGGTACGATAGTCGTCGCCCTGCCGTTGGGCGTGCTAGCGGGTATCTACCTCAGCGAGTACGCCCGCGATAACTGGCTGACCCGGACGGTCAACATGGCTATCGTCAACCTGGCCGGAGTGCCCAGCATCGTTTACGGTCTTTTTGGTCTGGGAGTATTCGTGCTGATGTTTCATTTCGGTATGTCGTTGCTCGCCGCCAGCCTGACCCTGGCCTGCCAGGCACTCGCCATGACGGTTACCACCTCGCGTGAAGCGATTCTGGCGGTTCCCCGGGAATACCGCGAAGGAAGCCTGGCGGTGGGAGCCACCAAACTACAGACCATCAGGTACGTCGTTTTACCACAGGCCAGGCCGGGTATTATTACCGGGGCTGTCCTGGCAATGAGCCGCGCTGCCGGTGAGACCGCGCCGATACTGGTGGTAGGTGCCGCATTTTTCCTCCCGGGACTGCCGCAGTCGCCTCTCGACCAGTTTATGGCGCTACCGTATCACCTCTACACCGTGGCGGCGCATGTTCCCGGGATGTCCAAGACGACCATATGGGGCGTGGCCCTGGTATTGCTGGTGGTGGTCCTTTCCTTTAACGTTCTCGCCACCATTATTAGGCTGCGCGCCCGGAGATGGAGGTACGGCACATGAATGTAAATTTAGAAATACCGGAGAAAAAAGAGACTATCAACGATGAAGTGAGGATAAGCGTAAGAGACCTGAACCTTTACTACGGGGACTTCCAGGCTTTGCGCAATATGACTCTGGATATACCGGAAAACGCCATCACCGCGATTATCGGGCCTTCCGGCTGCGGCAAGTCCACCTTCCTGCGTCTCTTTAACCGCATGAATGACCTGATTACCGGCGTCAGGGTTGAAGGTATTGTTGAGCTTGACGGCGTGAATATTTATGATAGAGATATCGACGTGGTGGAACTGCGTAAAAAGGTGGGCATGGTCTTCCAGAAACCCAACCCCTTTCCCATGTCCATCTTTGAAAACGTTGCTTTCGGGCCGAAGCGGCACGGCAGGAAAAACCGCGTTGAGCTTGAGGATATCGTGGAGAAAAGCCTGAAACAGGCGGCGCTCTGGGACGAAGTAAGCGACAAGCTGGGGCAATCGGCGCTGGCGCTTTCTGGAGGACAGCAGCAAAGACTCTGCATCGCCCGCGTCCTGGCGGTAGAGCCCGAGGTTATCCTGATGGACGAGCCCTGCAGTGCCCTCGACCCGATTGCCACCCTGAGAATCGAAGACCTAATGAGAGAGCTCTCGAAGAACTACACGATTGTAATCGTCACTCACAATATGCAGCAGGCGGCACGCGCCTCGGACATGTCAGCTTTCTTCATGATGGAAGAAGACAGGGCGGGAGTGCTGGTGGAGTGGGGGGCAACGGAGAAGGTATTTACCAATCCTCAGGACAAACGCACCGAGGACTATATTACGGGCCGCTTCGGATAAAGCGGGACGGAGGTAAAAAATGGAAATAAGGACAGCCTTTCATAAGAGATTGCGGGAAATCCAGAACGACGTTCTCACCATGGGCAGTATGGTGGAGAAAGCCATCAGCCGTTCTATTGAAGCATTGCGAGAGAGAGACCTGAACAAGGCACAGAGTGTGATAACCGATGACCAGAAAATAAACAAGAAAAGGTTTACCATAGAAGAGAAGTGCGTGGAGCTTATCGCTACCCAGCAGCCCATGGCCGGCGACCTGCGCGCCATTATCTGCGTCCTCAACATTATTACCGAGATAGAACGCATCGGTGACCACGCCGAGGGCATCGCCAAAATCGTGATAATGATAGGTGACGAACCGCCGTTGAAGCCGCTTGTCGACATACCGCGCATGGCAGAGAAGGTGAACGATATGCTGCACCGGAGCTTGGATGCCCTGATTAACCGCGATAAAGACACTGCCAAGCAAATCGTTACCGAGGACAATGAGGTCGATGACCTTTACGACCAGGTATTCCGCGAGCTTCTTACGTTTATGGCCGAGGACCCGAAAACCATCACGAGAGCCACGCGCCTGATATGGGTAGCCCATAATCTGGAGCGCAGCGCCGATCGCGTAACCAATATCTGCGAAAGAGTGGTCTACATGGTGACCGGTAAGATGGAGGAACTGGAAGTTTCCACGTATTAGTTAAATGCCTCAAAAACGTTGTTTCAGGGGGAATCCGAATTTACTCAAAACGCTGCAAGTAAAGTAGTATTATGTGTTATCAATTTTGATTTAGTTTGAATGTATCGTGATAAATTCTAATACGTTCTGGTCTGTCATTCCATTGAACGCTGGAACACTAGTATGTTAACATAGACCAGTTCATCATATGCTCAGGTTAGTCACGGGCAAAAATATATATTGTAGATTGATAACGGGTATTGCATCAGTTATATAATAATAATGGGATAGGTTGGATAGAGAGCATTTTAAGGGATTGCCAGTAATCATCCCCCGGTGAGATATCGGTGGATAACATCTTTTAACGGCAAGTTAGGACGCTTCAGGCGTTTTATGCTGGAATCGCACGAATGACTGTCACAAAGGTGGTTAGCCGTTCTTCATGGAGAATGAAGTACAAAAAAAAGACGAAGGGTTTGAAAAGAGAAGAAAATCTTATTTCAAACGGAAAAAGGTTGTAATCTTCAGCATTATCGGTATTATCTGTCTGCTTATTTTATTTTTCTGGCTTTATGGTTTTACCGACGTAATCATCAGATTGCCTAAAAGCTTAAGCTCTTCGCCACAGCCCGGAGACTGGGCGATGTTCCGCCACGATCTCTACCATACCGGCAGCACCGGCGACACGGGAATAATACCCGAGGGAAAACTAAAATGGTCGTTTGCTACTGGAGACAACATCCATTCATCGCCGGCGGTTGCTAACGGTATTGTTTACGTGGGCTCGCGGGATGGCAATCTTTACGCTTTAGATGCCGAAACCGGTGCCCTTATCTGGCAGTTCCAGGCGAAAAGTCGGATAGACTCCTCTCCGGCAGTTGTCAACGGGGTGGTATATTTCGGCTCGAACGATGGTAACATGTACGCTTTAGATGCTGAAACCGGCGAACAATTATGGTCTTTTGATGCCATCTATCCCGTACGTTCTTCCCCGGCGGTAGGTGACGGTAAGGTGTACTTCGGTGCGGACGATTATTACGTATACGCGGTGGATATGGAGACGGGTGAAAAAGCATGGTCTTCCGAAACGGGTAACCCGGTCGTATCATCGCCAGCGGTATCCGAAGGACTTTTATTCGTGGGGTCAATGGACAGTTACATCTATGCCTTTAATGCCCATTCCGGGGGTCAGCGACTGAAATTTAAAGCTTATGCCGTGACCACGACATCTCCGGTAATAGAGAATACCGTCGGCTATATCGTTAGTAATAGAGGAACTATTTGGGTAATCGATATCACCGCCAGGAATTGGTTATGGGAGCAAAAACTCAGCGACTTGTGGCGGGCTGCCTATTTGTATGGCGTCGCGCCGAAACCGCCGGCGCCTTCCGGTCTTCTCTGGTCATACAATATGATGGGCGAATGCAGGTGCTCTCCAATGCTGATTGGCACTATTCTCTATACGAGTGTAAATAATAACCTGTTAGCTTTTAACATAGAGACTCAAAGGGAACTCTGGAGGTTTGCCACCGGGGACACGATTTCTTCCTCACCGGCTTTCGCCGATAATGTTATCTACTTCGGCAGTGATGATGGTAACCTTTACGCACTGGACGCCAGTGGCGGTACCGTACTCTGGGAATTTCCTACCGGCGATATGATAGTGTCATCTCCGGCCGTGTCGAACGGGGTTGTATACGTGGGTTCCTACGACGGCATATTTTATGCTATTGAGTAGCTAATGCGGACGGTCTCTGGCGAATACATCATCGATTTCCATCGCTCCGGGTGGCAGTACCTCCCAGAATAAATGGATACCTTTCATTTTTAAGGTATCATTCTCGTCCAACACCAGAGGGTAAAGGACAAAATATCTTTTGGTAACCAGCACTTCTCCTGTCTTTGAATCTGAAATTTCCGCCTTAATCAATACCACGACAATCATCCGTCTCTCGTCAACCACAATTTCCTCAGGTGTTAGCTTTTCGTAACCGGATGGGTGCGATAACAGCACGCGGTAGAATTCATCACGTCCGGTGGTATGGCCTATACCCGCAACGTATGGATTGAACTCCAAATCCGGTGCGTAATATTCATCCAGTCGATTTATTGTCTTTGGGTCTTGCCCGTACTTATTGAAAGTTTCAAAGTAATCCTTCATGTACTTGACGATGATGTCATAAGTAATATCCATTAAGAATACTCCTATTAGTTGATTATGAGTGAGACTTATCGCATTTTTTTCGCTTCCGTATCCTGTTACAAGAGGACTGCTATCTAGGCATCATCCTCATACAGGTCGTAAAACTCGGGAACTCCGGGCGGCAGGACCTCCCAGAAGAACCGGATTGTCTTGATCTTTATGGTATTATCCTCATCAAGCACCAGCTCGTAGTGGGCTATGGCACTCTTTTTAACCGCCACCTCTCCTGTTTTCCTGTCGATAACCTCCATCCCGAAAAGCGCGACAACCGCCTTTTTTCTCTCATCGACAGTGAGATTGATGGGCGTCAGTTTTTCATACCAGGTGGAGTGCGATTTCGCGGTATGTATGAACTCATCACGGCTAAAGAAACCGCCTTCCGGTCCGCCTATCCCCGCAATGTAGGGTATGAACCTTAAGTCTGGGGCAAAGTAATCCTTCATTCTGTCCGCCGTGGCGGCATCCTGTCCGTAGGTGCTGTATACCTTGAAGTATTCTGTCATCCACTTAACGATATCATCATAGGTGAGTTTCATGGGTCTTACCTCCTTAAAGTATTTTAAGTCCAGATGATTATTCAGTCCGTGTATATACCCGACTCAGACAGAAAATCCACGATTCTCGGTACGATGTACCTAGTGGCGTGAGGGCGAGTATTGCAGCAAGTCTTCACGATTAATTTGCCGCCGCAGACCTCATCGGCGACCTGTTTGATAATTTTAGCCATTTTAGGATAAGCCTTCTCGGTCAGGGCGGCAGTGCCGTAGCTGTCTTGATGAGTGTCCATGCCGCACAGCCAGAAGAGAAGCTCCGGTTTGAATTCCATTATCCTCGGCGGTACTTCTCGGGCGACGTTGGCGATTTCCTCTTCATCGGAGGAGCCGTGAGGAAAACAGAACTTGGTATTGCTTTCCATCCTGTCGTCAGAGCCGTAAACCCAGGAGAAGGAATCGCAGAAGCATATATGCAGCATATCCTCATCATCCTGATAAAGGTCTCTGACGCCATCGGCATGGTGGGTATCGGTATCCACGATGGCAAACCTCTTGCCGAGTGATTTGGCTCTGGCATGGGGAATGCCGAGTCCGATGACGTTAAAGTAGCAGCCTCCCCAGGCATTGTCGCGGTGAGCGTGGTGGCCGCCGACGCCGGCAATTACCAGCGCGTTATCAATATCGCCTTTGAGTACTTTTTCGGTCGCCCCTATCATGCCGCCGACCGAATAGAGAGAGACCTGCCACCATTTTGTCTGTTTTACCTGGTCTATCCACTGCTGACTGTGGAGTCGGGCGATTTGCTCTTCCGTGGCTGGCTCCGACTCGAACCAGGTTATATTGGGTCTGGAGAACAGGCCTTCCTTCTTTATACTTTGAAAGCCTTCCTCAACACCCATGGCCAGACTGCTGTACGCCTCTTTCCCGCAGATATCGTGATAGAATACACCCGTCTTCTTCATTATAGGTCCTCCCGGCATTTGAATAACTAAAAGGCTGTTTAATCCATTTTAGCCGTTCCTTTGTTAACCTGCAATTTGGTTTTTAAAAATAGTCACGAGCATTTATGCGGAACTCAACGGCATTAATGCATTTATTTATCTAGCATCCCTTGACTAACAGCCCTCAACATACCATAATTCATTGAGTAATAATCCCGAAGGTAGTATATACAGGGCAAAGGTAGCAGTGGTTACCTTAAGCCTCGTTGAGACCGGGAAAGATAAGAACCGATGAGTTTCTGACTATTGCACTGAAGGTTGAGGAGGAGGCAATGAACAGGCGAAGAAGCACGAAAACTGTTGTCGTGACCGGAGATGTTACCATCGACTGGAATATCGCCCGTATAAAGAGGAGGGACGTCCTTACGCAGGGATGGAACGCCGAAGACCTTACCCGGGCCTGCTGTCAGCGGGGGGGCGCGGCGATGCTGGCGGACATAATAAAAGCAATTGCTGCGGACTTGAGTAAATCCGGTCGAACAGGCTTTGAGGTTATGGAAGCCGATATACCCCGCGAACCGGTAAGACCCGGCGACGATAGGTTCCACCATTCCTATGCTACCTGGGCACCGTTTGAACTTGGCGAACGTAACACGGGTCGGAAGAGAAAGGTATGGCGTGTACGGGAATTCCTGGGGTTGGACCGGGCAGATGCAAAAACGGATTCATCGGATGACTGGAAAAAGGTTGTGGATGATCCCGCGAATCCGGACCTCGTTATTCTGGATGATGCCAATCTGGGATTTCGCGATAGCGAGGAGTTCTGGCCCCGTGCTCTGATGAGCAACGCTTCAAGACCCTGGGTGCTCCTTAAAATAGCGCGACCCGTCGCCGAGGGTAAGCTCTGGGAACATTTACAGAAGCATCACACTGGAAAGCTGATAGCCGTTATGACAGCCAACGACCTGCGGCGTCATGCCGATGTCCATATCAGTCGTCAAATTTCTTGGGAGAGGACGGCACAGGACCTGGTCTGGGAACTCCTGTATAATCCTCATGTTAGCGCAATTACACGGTGTTTACATGTCGTCATCTCATTTGATACGGCCGGCGCCATATTGCTATCACGGAAATCGGATACCACACTGGATGCTATCCTGTTCTTTGACCCGGAAGTAATGGAAGACGAATGGAATCGTGACTATCCGGGTTATATGATTGGTTACAACACCTGTCTTGTAGCCGGTATTGCCCGGGAGATAATACTCAATACTTCTGCCCCTGATCTGCACCGGGGTATTCAGTCCGGTCTTGCCGCTACGCGATTTCTTCACATCGAAGGGTATGGTGATGCAACCGGGGATTTGAGGCAATGCCCAGCGGCTTTTCCGGTCTCCAGGATAGCTGCCAGGTTGGCAGAGGAGGCCAATGACTTTGCCACGGCACCAATCAGGAATCCGGCGCCGGTACTCACTACGAAGGAAATTCCTGCTTCAAGTGCCGAAGCCAGACCTTTCTGGACCATTCTCGAAGACCAGAATCCGAAATCCCTGGAAAAAGTGGCTTACAGAATCGTGCACGAGGGGCTATATAGTGCATTATCCGGAGTGCCGATTGGAGGGTTCGGGCAACTGGCAACGGTGGACAGGCGGGAAATAGAGGCACTGAACAACCTGAGTAATCTGATTGGTGAATACTGCGACCGACTGCAGACGCAGCCTCTTTCTGTCGCCGTTTTCGGGCCACCGGGCTCGGGGAAGTCCTTTGCGGTAAAACAGATTGCTAAATGGGTGCGTCCCGGAGTAATCGCTGATAAGGAACTGACCTTCAATTTATCGCAGTTCGGCGGGGCTGAAGACTTGCTGGATGCTTTTCACCAGGTACGTGATAAGGCGCTATCCGGCAGGATACCCCTGGTTTTCTGGGACGAATTCGATACACCGCTCGGGGGGCAGGCACTGGGCTGGCTGCGATATTTCCTGGTGCCGATGCAGGACGGTGAATACCAGGAGGGTCAGCTTATTCATCCTATCGGTAAGAGCATCTTTGTCTTTGCCGGCGGCACCTGTCACAGCATGGAGATGTTCAGGGCCGGGCTAGACGAGGAGAAATTCAAGGCAGTAAAGCTGCCTGATTTTATAAGTCGACTCAGGGGATTTCTGAATATCATGGGTCCGAACCGGCATGAAGATGAAAATGCCTCCGCCCGGGGCGGGGACTCTTACTACGTCATCCGGCGGGCCATTCTACTGCGGTCTGTTTTCGAAAGGAACGCACCCCAGCTTTTCCATAATGATGGAGGAAAGAGGATTGCGGATATTGAAGAAGGACTGCTACGCGCCTTTCTGTTAATCAAGGAGTACAAACACGGAGTGCGGTCCATGGAGGCCATTATCGTTACCAGCCAGCTTACCGGCAAGACCACCTTTGAACGTTCCAGCCTGCCCACCGAACAGCAGTTGAATCTGCACGTTGACGGCCGCGAGTTCTACGCTCTGGTGCACCGTATGAACCCGGATAAGGAGCTTCTGGAAAAACTCGCCGAGGCGGCGCACGAAGTATTTTACGACGACTTGAAATCGAAGAAATATCAGTACGGACCGGTAACCAGCAGTAAAAGGAAGCGGCACAGTTCGCTCAAGGCTTATGCCAGATTACCCGAGGATGAGAAGGAACAGAACCGCGATAACGTCAGGGACATTCAGAATAAACTGGCAAGCGTCGGGTATGCCCTGCTGCCGGCCCGCAGCAACGAGACTCCGGGGGAATTTTCAGAAGAAGAGGTTGAGAAGCTGGCGGAGATGGAACACGAACGGTGGATGCGACATAAGCTTGAGACGGGCTGGAAATACGCCAGGAGAACGAACAAGGCGAAGAAGCTGCATAAAGACCTCGTGCCGTGGCATGAGCTTTCTTCCATCGAGCAGGAGAAGGACCGCGTTCTGGTGAGAGGTATCCCCAGGATTGTCAACAAAGCCGGGTACGCTATGGTTAAATTAAACCACCGAGATAAATAATACCGGTGAGTACTACAAAACCTCAAAGTTCATGACGTCCATAGGGTTGAAACCCTTGTCTTTTTCAAAGTAGGGCTCCCGGGTACCGCCTTGCCCGACGAGCATTATCTCAATCTGGATTATCGGGCGGTCAACGCGGGTGATTTCCAGCGGACAGTGGGGCAGTCCAGGTGGCAGCGAGACAATCGTGGGACGGGTGAAAACGTGCTTTTCCATCTCCTCGCCGAAATAGAGGACTACCTCCCCCCCGAAATCATCCGGGTCGTCCGGATTGCTGCCATACCACGCCAGGAACTCCTGGAAATTGTGGGTATGACAGGGATTATCGCCCTTAAACGGTTTCCTGACGAATTGATGACCCATCATGAAATCATATCCCAGTGTCACGTTGTCAATCCATAAGCCGTCAAAGATGACGCTCTTATCTGACTTCATGGTCATTTTCCTGTGTTGTGGATTATGGATGTACTTGTCGTATTTACTGCTCATATCAAAACCTCCAGGCAATTATCCTATATTTATAGAGTTGAAGTCTACCTGCTAGGTTGGCCTTTGAAAAAAATCGGCGAAGGACGATAATGCTTCTCTTGAAGAATATTTAAAGGTGAAACCCACTTCGCTTTTTACTTTTTCGGTGCTTACCACCGGCGGGTATTTAATAAACTCCAGGCCGCTTGCCGGTGAAGCACTCTGCAGATGAGTCGACCAGGAGAAAGAGATTACCAGTTCCAGTAGTTTTCCGGGCAGCTTGAGCAGCCTTTTCCCGAGAAGCCTGGCGACATCGCTGTATCTGAGCGTTCCGTCGCCAGCCACGTTGTAGGTGCCTTCCTTCGGACTGGTGATAAAAGCCCCGAGGAGGCCTGTCAGGTCATCTTCGTGAACGAACTGCAACGGAGGGTCGTAGCCGATAACGCCGACCATGATAAGCGGCTGGAACATGATGGTGGTGGCGGAGCCGATAGCTCCCGGGCCGATAACGGGGCAGCTCCGCAAGATGGTGAGGGTAATGTTACGGGTTGAGGATTTAAATTCGCGCAAGATTCGCTCGGCCTCCACTTTATCATGGGAGTACTGAAAGCCATCGACAGGGCGCAGCGGTGACTCCTCGGTAAGCGGTACCAGGTTGTCCCTGTGGGCGCCGTAGACGGTATGGCTGCTCAGGTAGAGGAGGTGTTTCACGTTAGACTGCCGGCAGGCGTTTACCAGGTTCTTCGTTCCCTCAACGTCTATTTGCCGGGTCAGGTGCGTCTGTCGGGTAGGCCTGAGGATAAATGCCAGATGGACGGCGGTATCTATTCTATTCTCCTCAAACAGCTCATCGAGCGGCTCCCGGATGTCACGACGGTAAAATCTTAGCTTGGCTGAACTGAACTCCGGTTCTCTGGTGTCGATGCCGATAATTTTCTGAACCTCGTCGATACCGTCAAGATGCTTCAGGAGCTTCGTGCCCACGTACCCGGAGATACCCGTAATGGCGATGTTCATTATAATCTCGTCTAATTCCGTGCATAAGAAGAATAAAACATAACCAAAACGGGAGTCAATCGGGGACTCGATAATTATAAGCAGATATCCGGATAAAATCGCTTGAAGGTAGTATCTTTGACATTATCGTAAAGCCATTAGTAGAATTATATTGTATTCACGCTGATATAAACGAAAGGAGCTAAGCATGTTGGGAGCATACATGGGAAAGATTTTATGGGTAAATCTTTCCACCGGAGAGATAAAAGAGGAAAAGCTGGATGAAAAAATCTACCGGGAATATCTCGGGGGTTACGGTCTCGGTGCCAAGATTCTGTATGACCGCCAGAAAGGCGGGGTTGATCCGCTGGGGCCGGATAACATCCTCGGCCTGGTTACCGGGCCGCTGACCGGCACGCCCGCCGTCGCCGGCGCCCGCTACGTGGCCGTGGCTAAATCGCCCATCACTGGCGGCTGGGGAGACGCCAACTCGGGCGGGTATTTCGGTCCCTATCTCAAGTTCGCCGGTTATGATGCCGTTTTCTTTGAGGGAATCTCGAAAAAGCCGGTATACCTGCATTTCGATAACGGTAAAGCGGAACTCAAGGACGCCGGTCATCTCTGGGGCATGGACACTTATGAAACCGAGGATGCCCTGAAAGCCGAGTACGGCAAGGATACACACGTGTCCTGCATCGGCCCCGCCGGTGAGATGTGCTCGCTGATTTCCTGCATTATCACCAAGAGGGGAGCCGCCGCCGGAAGGTCCGGCCTAGGTGCGGTTATGGGTTCCAAGAAACTCAAGGCGGTATCCGTAACGGGCAAGATGGAGGTGCCCATCGCGGACAAGGCCCGCATGGACGAACTACGGAAGGAACAGATTCATAATATAAATAATCCGCCGCCCGGTCCGATGGCCGAAATGAACAAGATGATGTCCCAGTATGGTACCACCAGCATGACCGACCGTAACGCCCACAGCGGCGATACCCCGGTGAAGAACTGGGGGGGCGTGGGGGTGATTGACCTGCCGAATGTCGACGGTCTCAAGAAGGAAGCCGCAACACATAATCGTAAGAAAGCTGAGCCGTGCTGGCGCTGTCCCATATCCTGCCAGGCATCTCTGTACGCCGGGGAGGGCGAGTACAAGTACCCCGAGGACACCCGCCGCATCGAGTACGAGACCCAGGCGTCCTTCGGCACGCTGTGTCTCAACACCAACGCCGAAGCGTTGAACATGTGCAACCACCTCTGCAACAGCTACGGAATTGATACCATATCCGGTGGCTGCGTGATGGCTTTTGCCATCGAGTGTTACGAGAACGGCATCATCACCAGGAAGGATACCGACGGTATCGAACTCACCTGGGGCAACCACCAGGCTCTCGTCGCCATGACGGAGAAGATGTGCAAGCGGGAAGGACTGGGCGCTGTCCTCGCCGATGGCGTCAAGGTAGCTGCGGAGAAGATAGGCAAAGGCGCTGAAAAATACGCCGTTCACATAGGTGGTCAGGAACTGGGCATGCACGACCCCAAGCTCGTGGGATTCATGGGAAATTTTGCCGCTGCTCGCTTCCAGATGGACGCGACGCCGGGTCGGCACACGGCGGGCTTCGGTCCCGAGGGCTTCCGGGGGCATATCACCAATGCCGCCGGTATCTGCTTGTTCGGTTCAATGGGGCCACCCGGAGGTAAGAATTACACGCTGGAGAACATTAATGCCGCCACCGGCTGGGACCTGACCCAGGAGGAATTGGATAAAATCGCCGAGAGAATTGCTAATATCAGGCATTTGTTTAACCTCAGGGAGGGGATAAATCCGCTGGACTGGGAAGTGCACCCGAGAATTGTTGGTAAGCCTCCCCAGAAAGAGGGCCCCCTGGCGGGCGTCACGGCCGACCTCGAGGCGCAAGTCTACTGGTGTCTCGGAGCCCTTGACTGGGATAGAAAGACCACCAAACCTAGTAAAAACAAGCTGTTGGAACTGGGCCTGAACGATATTGCCGAGGAACTCTGGCCGCCGGATGCCGGGCCGCAATCCGGACCTCCGGGGTAATATATACCTGTTGTTGATTCGTTACCGGGATGTAGCCTGGTTCATCGCAATCAGGCTGTGTCCCGGTAAATTTTACACAGCGTTCCCCTGGTCCTTACCGAGCCGCAGATGGGCTCGCGGGGCGGGTCGCCGGATAGGACGACATTGACATTCGAGTCGAAACAACCGTGTTCCGGAGACGGTTTTTCCGGGAACCACCAGCCGTGCGGTGCGTGGACAACGCCGGGATGAACGTCGGTGGTGATATTCGCTTTCAACCTGATTCTCTCTCCCTTCACCTGCGGTGTTTCCAGCCAGACCCAGTCGCCTTCAGCGATGCCGTTTTTCGCAGCCGCATCCGGATGTATATCGAGAAGCGGGTCAGGTCTCAGCTTGCGTAGTCGGGATATCTGCCGTCCCTCGGTGTTGAAATTGGTTATGCTTCTGCCCCCGGTAATCAGAATCAGGGGGTATTCGGGCAGGAGTTCCGGCGTGCTGACCGGGCTCTCCGGCGGCTCATGGTATACGGGCAACGGGTCGTATCCGTATTTTTCAAAAGTGGTCGAGGACAGTTCCACCTTGCCCGTCGGCATGTTAAATCCCTTCTCGATGTATTTCCGATATTTCATCGGTTCTATTATATACCCCTGTTTTTGCAGGTCCCGGAAGGTTATACCCATGCTCTTAACCGTATCATCATTAAGCTCGTCGGTATCCTGCCAGGGCATCGGCGTACGGTCCGGCCAGTCTATTCTCTTTCCCAGCTCGATGAGCATTTTTCTATCGTCCCAACACTCATAAAGCGGGTCAATAACCTTCTGCCCGGCGGCGATGTAATTGGTGTACATCAGATTCGGGAAGTCGCCCATATCGTCTTTTTCCAGCCAGGTCGATGCCGGAAGAACGTAATCAGCCAGTTCGGCGGTGGGCTGCATGAAGAAATCAGAGACGACCAGCAGTTCGAGGTTATTTAGCGCCCGCCACATTTTTTTGCTGTTCTGCATATTGACCACGGGATTACCGGTCGTGCAGTATAACGCTTTAATTGAGTAGGGCCCTTCACCGAGCATGGCTTCGGCCGCCAGGGCGCAGTGGACGAATCCCTGGGCGAGCGGGAATTCCTTGTTGCCGATACGCTTCTCGCGGACTCCTGGCTTGGGAATCAATTTATGTGTAGGATTGGTAAATCCTTCGGGCAGCGATTGAAAAAGATTGCCGCCTTTTACATCCAGGTTGCCGGTAAGGGCTATCAAAATAGCAAAGGCGCGACTGGACTGAACGGAATTGATGTTGTGTTCCACGCCGATGCGGTGGTGCAGGACGGCCGGTCTGGTGGTAGCGTAAAGTCGGGCGGCTTCCCTGATGCTATCGACCGGCAGCCAGGTGATTTCGGCTACTTTTTCCGGAGTATATACCTGCACGTGTTCCCTGAGTTCTTCAAAGCCGTGACACCACTGGCTGACGAACTCTTTATCATACAGTTCTTCATTGAAGATGATATTAATCATTCCGAGAGCTAGGGCGAGGTCGGTGCCGGGACGTATCTGCAGCCAGAGGTCGGCCATCGCCGCCAGGGTGGTGCGGCGCGGGTCGATGACAATCAGTCTGGCATCTCTTTCCCGCTTGGCCTGCATTATTTCCAGTCCCCGCGGCGGGTGAGAGTCGGTGGGATTGGCGCCCCAGGCCATGATGCAGTTGGCGTTCTGGTAGTCCGGCCCGACTTCCATCATGGTGGTCATGGTTCCGTAGGTGTACCTTTCGGCAATCGTCGAAGGAGCAAAACAGATGTGATTGTCGACACTGATACGGTTGGGTGTGCCCAGCATCAGGCAAAACAGGTGGGCAGTGTTATTACCCGTACGGGGACCTGTGCCGGTCATCACGGCAATCGAATCCGCGCCGTATTTCTCCTGTACCCGGGTAAGTCCGGTAGCTATTTCGTCCAGGGCGTCATCCCAGGATATTCTCTGCCATTTGCCGCCGCCCCTCTCCCCGACACGTTTCATGGGGTATTTCAGGCGGTCGGGGTGGTAGAGAAGCTCGGGCTGAGCCTGTCCCTTCACACAGATAAAACCCCGGTTCATGGGGTGCCCTGGGTCTCCCGTTATCTTGGTTACTTTTCCTTTCTCGACATGTACTAGTACGCCGCAATTGCAGTGGCAGGCCTGACAGATACTCCTTACAATATTCTTCATGTTCACCTCTCGATACCGTATTTTACACTCACGAGTGCTTATGAGCAAGGAAGATTCTCCGGTGTGAACCGGATTTTGACATGCATCGGCAACTTCTGTATACTTGCCACTAGTCTGGATAGTCCAATACTAATACGCGGGAATCATTTCTATTACATGCTTGCAGGTTATTCACGGGATATTAGCGGGGTATCAGTAAACGATGGATAAAAAAAGCGAGTTTATTAATCGTAATGCGGAGGAAACACATGTAAGATCGGTTGGGTTTCTGGGCTTGCCCGGAGGCGGCGCCGAGGGAATGGTTGATGTCAAGGACGGGAAAATTGTGAGGATAAGGCCGCTACACTATGACTGGAAATATGAAAAGAACCAGCTAAACCCATGGAAGCTGGAGAAGAACGGCAAGACCCTGGAACCGCTGATGAAGTCTCTGCCGGGCACATTCTCCCTGGCATATAAAAAAAGGGTATATTCACCCAACCGCATTAAGTACCCCCTGAAGAGGGTCGACTGGGACCCCGATGGCGAGAGAAACCCCCAGAACCGCGGTAAAAGCAGGTACAGGCGAATCTCTTGGGACGAAGCCGCTGAAATCGTTGCCAGCGAGATAACGAGGATACACCAGGAGTACGGTCCGCTGGCTATATTGACCCAGCAGGAAGGACATGGCGAGAACAAGTGGCTGCAGGGTCCTCACGGCATGCCCACGCTGCTGCTCAGGAAAATGGGCGGCTATACGCAGCAGATAAGGAACGCCGATAGCTGGGAGGGGTGGTATTACGGCGCCGAGCATGTCTGGGGGCAGGGGCTGTTCGGGCATATGTTCCCAGCCAATAATGTGGTTAAGGATATTATCGATAACGCTTCAATGCTCTTAATCTGGGGAGGCGACCCCGAAACAACAACCTGGGGCTTTTGCGGTCAGCTTGCCAGTCGCCTGTCCTATTTCTGGACGGATATCGGTATCAAGCAGGTATATGTCTGCCCCGAGCTGAACTACGGCGCCGCCGTTCATGCCGATAAATGGATTCCGGTACTGCCCAATACCGATGCCGCCCTGCAGCTGGCGATAATCTACACCTGGATTAAAGAAGGCACCTATAACAGGGAATATGTCTCTACCCATACGGTCGGCTTTGATAAGGTTAAAGCCTATGTCACGGGTGAAGAAGACGGCGTACCCAAGACGCCCGAGTGGGCTTCGCCCAAGTGCGGCGTGCCGGAATGGACGATTAAAGCGCTGGCGCGGGAGTTCGCCGCCAGGATAACGTCGATAGTCCACTTTTTCGGCGGCGGTCTGATACGGGGGCCTTGGTCCAGCGAACCGGCACGACTGGAATGCATCATGCTGGGGATGCAGGGACTGGGCGGCCCCGGCGTTCACCAGTGCCAGATAACCTGGCACGGGATGCCCCGGAGTGAAAAGATACAGAGGAATAAACTCTACACCTTTGGCTCGTCCAGCGCCGGTACCGAATACGACTTCGAGAACCGGGTGATGTACCCCATGCGGGGCAACAGCCGCGTTAACCAGGAGCAGTTTTTCCCCAAGACGATGTTCCACGAGGCTATCCTGAACCCGCCCTGTAGCTGGTACGGCAAGAGCCAGTGCTCGGCGCCGCCCGAGGACCAGTTTATCCAGTATAAATACCCGGCTGACGGCTGTTCCGAGATTCACATGATATGGACGGACAGCCCCTGCATGTCCACCTGCTGGAACCAGGGGAAGAAGAATGCCGAGGCTCTCAGAAATCCCAAGATTGAGTTCGTGGTACACCAGCACCCGTGGCTGGAGAACGACACTCTCTTTGCCGATATTATTCTGCCCGCCTGTACTACCTATGAAGTGGATGATATGATGCCGAACTACTGGCCCGGGCTTCAGTTTGCCAATATGATGTATATGAAGCAGGCCGTAAAACCCATCGGCGAATCGAAGAGCGACTATGAAATAGCCATCGAGATAGCTAGGAAACTGGGGAAAGAGGAACTGGTTACCGAGGGGAAGAGCCTTGACGAGTGGTTTGAATGGACTTATGAAAGCCTTGGACTGCCCGATGTGATGAGCTGGGAAGACTTTAAAGAGAAAGAGTACTACGTTTTTCCCATCGTCGAGGACTGGGAGAAAGACCCGCCCGGCCTGCGGCTGTTCCATGACGACCCGGAGAAATACCCTCTGCCCACGCCGACGGGCAAGCTCGAGTTCTACTCAGCGAGGCTGGCCGAACATTTCCCCGATGATACGGAGAGGCCGCCGATACCCAAGTGGATTGAGAAGAGCGAATGGCATGATGAAAGGCTCTCCAGCGAAAGAGCGGCAAAATATCCGCTGCTGATGATGTCCAACCACGGTCGCTGGCGGATGCACGCCCAGTGTGACGATATATCCTGGACCAGGGAAATCCCGACCTGCAAGGTCAGGGGCTGGGACGGATACATGTACGAACCCCTCTGGATGAATCCCCGGACGGCTGCCGAAAGGGGCATCAGAGACGGCGATATCGTCCGGGCTTACAACGAGAGAGGGTCGGTACTCTGCGGCGCGCGGGTCTGGGAGAGAATCATGCCCGGCGTGGCCTACGTCGACCACGGCTCAAGAGTCGACTGGATACTGCCCGGTGAACTCGACCGGGGCGGGGCCATCAACCTGATATCGCCGGAAAAAACCGTATCCAGGAACTGCGTCGGCATGGCCAGCAGCGGTTATCTGGTCGAGGTCGAGAAAGTCAGCATGACTCAGATGGAAGAGTGGCGAAAACTGTATCCCGAAGGTTTTGAGAGAGAATATGAACCTGCCTCCGGTTTGCGCTTCAACTCCTGGGTCGAAGAAGCATTATAGAAGAAATAATCTTTATTATTTGCTATAATCTGTTATAAGTATTCAAGTAATACGGATATCTGAAAGAGAGTTCAGTAAGAAGCATGACCACCCCGGCCAACGCGGAAATTTCTGCGGAATCAGGGCAGGATAAAGATGTCATCCTGCGGACTACCGGTCTGACCAAGCGCTTCGGCAAGCTGGAGGCGGTCAAAAATCTTGACCTGGAAATATACCGGGGAGAGGTCTTCGGTTTCCTGGGTCCCAACGGTGCCGGTAAGAGTACCACGGTGGGCATGATTCTGGGACTGGTCACTCCCACCTCGGGCAGTCTGGAACTGTTCGGACAGAACCTTGATAAACACCAGTGGTCGGTTCTGAGACGTGTGGGAGCCATTATTGAAGAGCCGGCTTTTTACCCCTATCTTTCCGGGAGGAGTAATCTCGAGGCCCTGGCTAGGGCTATCGGCAACATCCCCGCCGCCAAAATACCCGAAGTGCTGGAACGGGTGAATCTTGCCGACCGTGCCAATGACCGCTACAGCCATTATTCCATGGGTATGAAGCAAAGATTGGGCATCGCCTCGACATTGCTGCGCGACCCGGAGCTTATCATTCTCGATGAGCCAACCAGCGGCCTCGACCCGGCCGGTACCAAGGAGGTACGCGACCTGATTCCGCAGTTGGCCCAGGAGCACCGGGCTGTCTTTCTCTGCAGTCATCTCCTTCATGAAGTTGAGCTCGTTTGCGACCGCGTGGCCATTATCAAGGAAGGAGTTATGATTGCCAATGCCCCGGTCCGCGAGTTGCTGACGAAAGGGCAGTTACTGCGAATCAAAGTAGATAATCCCGGTGAGGCAACATCCATTCTGGAAAAAATTCCCTGGGTAAACTCGATAAAAATTGAAGATGAATACGTTATCGTGGATGTGCCCAGGGAAAGCGCCTCGGATGTAAATAAAACTCTGGCCGAACAGGGCATATACGCCTCTGAACTGGTAAGCAGTCACGTAAGCCTGGAGAGCGTATTCCTGGAATTAACCGGTGGTGAGAGCGGTGACTAGACTTATTGCGTCGGAATTATTTAAGTTACGCAAACGACTTATGTCGAGGGTATTGCTGTACGTGCTCATCGGCATAATCATCGTTCTCTATTTCCTGTTACTGGCCGTTTCAAAAGTCACCATACCGGGCCACGGAGCCGGAGAAATAGGGGATATACAGAATCTCCTGGGATTACCGGTGGCTATTCCCTTTGCCCTTTATATAACATCCACCTTCGGCGCCGTATTAGCCGTGATACTGGTGGCCAGCTGTATCGGCAGTGAGTATAACTGGCGTACCATAAGGACTATGCTGATATGCTCGGAGAGCAGGTTCAAGTTACTCGGCGCCAAATTGATATCAGCGGGTATATTTATCTTAATCGGAATGATTATCGCCGTTATCGCCGGTTTTCTTATGAGTCTCTTGACCACGGCCATCGGCGGGTACGCCTTTGATTTTGGCTTTATGGACGGCGAATATGTCTGGAACCAGTTCGCGCAGTTCTGGCGCACCTTTTTCGTCCTGATACCGTATTCACTGATAGGCTTCTTGCTGGCTATAATGGGGCGTTCCGCCATGCCGGGCATCGGATTGGGTATCGGGATAATTTTCCTAGAAGGAATCATTACCGCGTTCATGAGACTCGCCAGCGGCTGGGTGGCCAAGGTACCGGATTACCTGCTGGCAGCTAACGTCCAGGCTATCAATTCGCTATCAGACCTTCCCCGTGGTTTCGAAGAGATGGGCCGTAGTGATGTTACCTTCCAGCTGCCGGGGACTACCCATGCCTTTGTAACCCTCGCCATTTACTGTCTGGCTTTCCTGGCAATCGCTTTCTATCTATTCCGCCGGCGCGACGTAACTGGTTAGTTACCGCTTTATAAAGGAGGAAACTATGAAGCTTCCTTACGAATTAAAGATAGATGCCTATGCCCACATCATACCGCCGAAGTACGGTGAAGCCCTCCACAAAGTCGCCCCGAAGATGTATGAAGAACAGGTGGTGTACAGCAAGCCGCTGTGGGACCTGGATACCCGCTTCCGGATAATGGACAAGTACGAGCCAATCAGGCAGGTGCTAACGCTGGGACGGATTCCCGTCGAGCACGTTGCCGGCCCGAAGAAAGCGGCCGAGCTGGCGAAGATGGCTGACGATGAAATGGCGGAACTCGTCGTTAAATATCCCGATAGATTCGTGGCCGCTTTGACCTCCCTCGCCATGAACAACATGGATGCGGCCCTGCAGGAAGCCGACCGCACGATAAGGGACCTGAAATTCAGGGGTGTCTATCTGCATACGCCGGTGGATGAGAAACCGCTGGACAACCAGGAGTTTCTGCCCCTCTACGAGAAAATGGTTGAGTACGATTTGCCGATAGTCATCCACCCGATGAGAAAGGTAAATCACCCCGACTACCTAACGGAAAAAGAATCAAAGTACAACATGTTCAGCCTTTTCGGGTGGCCCTACGATACGACATCGGCCATGGCGCGCCTGGTATTCAGCGGTATCATGGAGAAATACCCCGCTCTAAAGATTGTCACGCATCACTGCGGGGGCATGGTGCCTTTTTACGCGGAAAGGATAAAGCAGTTTACCCAGCTGTTCTATTCCCGGAGACCCGGAGATGCCGAACCTTTCTTCAAGAAAGATATCGTCGATTATTTCAGGATGTTTTATGCCGATACGGCCATTTACGGCAATCCCAAAGCGCTGGAATGCGGGCATGAATTCTTCGGACCGGACCGCATATTGTTCGGGATTGATTTCCCGCTGGGCGATACCGAACACGGTGACAGGAATTACCGCCAGACGATAAATGCCATCGAGCAGATGGATATCACCGAAGAGGATAAAAGGAAAATTTACTCGGACAACGCCAGGAAATTAATGCGTTTGCCGGTATAGAATTGAATGGTGAAATTGTCGTCCCTCTAACTTGACATGGTATGGACAACAAGAATACTATTTTGGGGGACAAAAATCTTAACATTAAGCGGAGAACTTCCATCTTTCCAGCCAGACCTGGTTCTACGTTTCAGGTATGTGCTTTAAATGGAGTTGGTTATTCTCGAATAAAGTGAAAGGGGGCAAAAATGATTGCCAAAGAAAAGCTGGTAAAAATCGTCGGGGCAGCCAACGTCAGCGATAAACCGGCTGCGCTGGACGAGTATTCCAGTGATATCAGCTTCGTTAATCCCGTCAGGCCAACGTGGGTGGTCAAACCCAAGAACACTGATGCCGTGCAAAAGCTGATAAAACTGGCCAACAAAACTCAAACCCCACTTGTCCCGGTGAGTTCGGGTCCTCCCCATTTTCGGGGTGATACCGTCCCCGGCATAGGAGGCGCCGTTATCGTCGATTTAAGCGGTATGAAAAAGATTATTTTCGTCGACCGGGCACGCCGGGTTGCCATGATTGAGCCGGGGGTGACCTACGGAGAGCTCATACCGGCGGCGGCAAAAGAAGGCATCAGAATCAACATGCCGCTGCTGCCGAGAAAAACCAAGACCGTCGTCGGCAGTATGCTGGAGAGAGAGCCGGTAACCATGCCCAAGTATCAGTGGGATATATCCGACCCTCTGGCCTGCATTGAGGTTATCTTCGGTAATGGGGACGAGTTCAGGACCGGGCAGGCGGCCGGGCCGGGTACGGTCAAGGAGCAGTGGGCCGTCGGAGGTATCCAGAAAGCGCCCTACGGACCCGGCATCGCGTCCTGGCACCGGCTTATCCAGGGCTCTCAGGGAACAATGGGTATCGTGACCTGGGCTTCGATGAGATGTGAGTTGCTCCCCAGCCTCGAAGAGCCTTTCGTCGTCAGTTCTTCCGACCTCGATACCCTGCTCGATATGACCTCCTGGTTGATACGACTGAGGATGGTCAATGAATGTTTTATTCTCAACGGCACCAATATGGCGGCTATCTTCGCCAAGAAGTGGCCCAAAGATTACCAGGCTATCAAGGACACCCTGCCTGCATGGACTCTCTTCTATAACCTGGCGGGCTACGAGTATTATCCCGAAGAAAGAATCAGTTCCTATATCACCGATATCAGTCAGATAACACGCCGACTGGGAGTAGAATCAGTGAAATCCGTCGGTGGAGTTTCGGCGAATGAGATACTGAAAGCGGTCCAGCAGCCTTCTCCGGAGCCCTACTGGAAGCTCCGCTATAAAGGGGCCTGCGAGGATGTCTATCTTTTAACCATCCATGATAAACTCGAAAGCCTGATCGGGGAAATGAACGACTTGGCTGATAAAGCCGGCTATCCCGCTTCGGACATGGGAATTTACATTCAGCCGATAGTGCAGGGCACCGGCTATCACTGCGAGTTTAACCTGTTTTATGACCCCGCAAATTCCAGCGAATCAAACCGGGTTAAGGAGTTGTCCGCCGCAGCCGTCAAGGGCTTGATGGCCAAGGGCGCCTTCTTCTCGAGGCCTTACGGTGAAAATGCCGGCATGATTCTGAACAGGGATGCGGCCACCATCGGGGTTTTGAATAAACTCAAAGGCCTGTTCGACCCCAATAACGTCATGAACCCGGGTAAAATCTGCTTCTAAAGCGTAATAAAGGAACCGGTTAATTTTTGAAAGAATTTAGGAGGTAGCGAAGATGGGACTGGAACAATACAAGGGTGATATGGAAATGTGCTGCCGGTGTTCCGCCTGCAAATTCATACCCATGCAGAAGGTAAAGGGGCACCAGTATGCTTATGTATGTCCCAGCATATCAAGATATAATTTCCACGCCTACTCTGCTGGCGGGAGACTTAATATCGGCGCGGCGATGTTGAAGGACGGGATGAAGTACACGGACAAACTCCTCGATATCGTCTACAACTGCCAGCTTTGCGGTGCCTGCGGAGTCTCCTGTAATTACGCCATGGACATGGAAGTCCTCGAGCCCATTAATGAATTCAGGATAAAGTGTGTCGAAGATAAGAAGACACATCCTGCCCTCGATAAGATAATCGCCAACCTGAAAAAACAGGGCTCGATGATACCAGGTGCTAAAGGCAAGCGGGGCGCCTGGGCTGCCGGACTGAAAATCAAGGATGCGACCAAAGAGAAGGTGGACGTCCTTTATCACGTCGGCTGCCTGACCAGCTATGACAAGAACTTGCAGAAGCTGGCCAAAGCCACCGCCAAAATTCTCCAGAAAGCGGGTGTTAACTTCGGGATTGCCGGTGACGCCGAGATGTGCTGCGGTGGCAGGGCTTACCAGATGGGTTACCCGAAGGAATTCCTCAACCAGGCCAAGAAAAACATGGCGATGATTAAAAAGGCCGGTGTCAAGACGGTGGTAACGAGCTGCGCCGACGGATATCAGGCTTTCAAGGTCCTCTACGACAGGTTCGATCTGAAAGGCGAACTGAAAGTACTGCATATCTCGGAATATATCGACAAACTCATACGAGACGGCAAGCTGAAGCCGCGGAGGAAAGTCGAAATGGCGGCCACCTACCACGACCCGTGCCGACTCGGCAGGCTGGGTGAACCGTGGGTACACTGGGAAGGCAAGAAGATACCGGGTGACCGGTTCGTCTTCGACCCGCCCAAGCCGTACCGGCGCGGTGCCAATGGCGTGTACGAACCGCCCCGAGATGTCCTCAAGGCTATTCCCGGTCTTAAATTCACCGAAATGACCCGGATTAAGGAATACTCCTGGTGCTGCGGGGCCGGCGGTGGTGTTATTGAGTCGAATCCCGAGTTCGCTAAATGGACTGCCCGGGAAAGGATAGAGGAAGCCGTATCTACCGGTGCCGAGGCGCTGGTTACCGCCTGTCCCTGGTGTGAAAAGATTTTCAACGAAGCTATCAAGGAAAGCGGCAGCAGCCTGAAGGTTTACGATATCGTTGAACTTGTGGAAAAGGCAATATAGGAAAGGGGGTAATGAATCATGGCTTTAAAGAAAGACGTATATAAAGAGTTCGAAAGTGTGGTGGGTGAGGAAAATATCTGCGACGATCCGGCCATAATGCCGGCGTATTACAGCAACAAGTTCGCCGCCGTAATTCTTCCGGGGAATACCGCCGAAGTCCAGGCGGTGGTCAAACTCTGCAACAAACACAAGCTGGTATTCAGACCCATCTGCACCGGCTGGTCGGTGATGTTTCCCCCGGATATTATCCTGATGGACCTGAGAAGGATGAACCATATCATCGAAATTAACGAGAAGAACATGTACGCTGTGGTCGAGCCGTACGTAATCTCTTCGCAGCTGCAGGCCGAGTTGTTCAAGCGCGGTCTCAACTTCTGTATCAAGGGCGCCGGTACTAACTGCACGGCCATGCTTCGGGGTCACGGTCACATGGACCAGACCACCAGCGGTGACGACCGCAACCACCTGGCTATCGAATGGGTAACCCCCGAGGGCGATATCGTCAGGTCGGGCGCGCTGGGCTCTTCCGACGAGTGGTTCTGCGGTGATGGGCCGGGTCCGTCGATAAGAAGTATACTAACCAGTGCCGTTCCCCCCGGCGTAACGCCCGGTGTATTCACCAAGGCGGCGGTCAAGCTTTATCACTGGCCGGGGCCGTCCGAGTTTCCGATAGCCGGCCATTCACCGAAATACGTCCTGAGCGAGATACCCGCCAACATGATGGCGCGTTATTATAGTTTCCCGTCAGTGGAAAAAATGTGGCAGGCAGAAATCGGTCTGGGCGAAGCCGAAGTGTGCTACGAATTGATGGGCTTCAACGCGGCCATGGTAGCCGCCAATATCACCACCTGTAATGAAGAAGACGAGGCGATGTTCAACTGCTTGAATAAAGAAGTACAGGGACCCGGATTTTTCGTAATTATCGCCGGTAACTCCCCCGCAGATTTTGCCTATAAAAAGAAGGTACTGGAAAAGATTGTCGAAGAAGCCGGAGGGAAGTCGTTAAAGACTCTGGAAGACCCCGAGCTCGAAGGCATAATCATGTGCCAGTGCATCAGGATATCCGCTTCTATCAGGGAAACGTTCCGTCCCGGCGGAGCCTTCAATTCTATCCCCATCATGGGGCAGCGCGACCTAACCATTAAGTGGGCTATAGGCGCCGGCGAGGCCAAGAAACCGTTGATAGAAAAAGGATTAATCGTCGATGATGGCGGAGCATTCTTCGGGTGGGGAGTAGAACAGGGACACTTGGGTAAAACGGAGATATTCTGCAAATACAGTCCCTCAAATCCCACAGCCAAGGCCGCCGTGGAAACATGGCAGCGGGAGCAGAACAGGAGGGCTTTCGAGGAGCGTTATTTCGCCTCCACGATGGGTCCACAGGATGAAATTGGGCCGGCTCTCTGCAATTACAGCCAATGGTGGAGTAAGGTGGTAAAAGCACTCGATCCCAACGGCGTGTCCCCCGAGGGAGGCTCGCTGGTCTAGTCCTATTTTGTAGATAAAAAAACACAACACCTCCAGGCTCTGGCATGGAGGTGTTGTGTTATAATGATATACGTTACCTGATATATAACGAACTAAACTCTCTCATTCGTAACATATGCCAATGAGATATTTGTCATATACAGTATTTAGATTTTTTACTATTCTCTATAAGGAATAAGCGTTGCGTTGAATCCGTCTGGGGGAGGCACCTGTTATGGCTGAGATAAAAGTCGAGTGTATCGGTGAAACCTGTCCTGTGCCATTGGTTGAAACCCGGAAAGCTCTCCGGAAAGCTCAGGAAGGCGATATCGTTGAGGTTGTCGGTACCCACCCTTCTTCCAAGAAGGAAATACCGATGGCGGTAAAAGCGATGGGACTGGAATTACTTGGTGTAAAGGAAGAAAAGGACGGTGTCTGGAAAATCAGGATCCGCCGCTAAACGGGGGTAATAGCAATGGAAAAGAAGGCTGCAATTATAGTTCACAGCGGTGATATGGATAAAGTCTACAGTGCCCTTATCCTGGGTAACGGTGCCCTAGCGATGGGCATGGATGTCTACCTTTTCTTCACCTTCTGGGGGCTGCAACGTCTCAAGAAGGGCGGACTGGAGAAAGGGCCGCTTTCCAAGATGAACATGCTCGGTCTGGGCAAGTGGATGATTAAACGGAAGATGAAACAAGCCAATGTAGCCTCGCTGGAAAAGATGTTCCAGGATTTCAAAGAACTCGGTGGGCACGTGCTGGCCTGTGACATGACGATGGATATTATGGGAGTTAAAAAGGAAGACCTGCGTGACGACCTGATATCGGATTATTGCGGAGTGGGGACTTACATGGATGTGGCTAAAGACGCATCGGTGACCCTGTTTATCTAAGCGGGAGGAAGCAGTGCAGGAAAAACGTGTATATCTTGACAATTCAGCGTCTACCCGACTTGACGAGCGGGTGCTGGAGGCAATGACTCCTTATTTCTTCGATACCTACGCGGTGGCTACTTCCGAGTTCGCCTACACGCAGGGTATCGAGGCCCGCGAAGCGCTTGACGAAGCCCGGTTATCTCTGGCTAAAGCACTGGGCGCAGAACCGGAGGAGTTCGTTTTCACCTCGGGGAGCACCGAATCCTCCAACATGGCTTTGAAGGGCGTTGCCCTGGCCCTCGGCAGGAAAAAGGGCAAGCACATTATCGTTTCAAAAATAGAGGACTTCCCCGTTCTCCAGAGTGCCGAAGCCCTCGAGAGAGACGGATTCAGGGTAACATATCTCGAGGTCGATAATGACGGACTGGTCAATCCCGACCTGCTGAGAGAATCCATTACCGACGAGACAATTCTGGTTTCTATCCAGCATGCCAACCAGGAAATAGGCACAATCCAGGATATTGCCGGCATCGGGGCTATCTGCCATGAAAAAGGTGTCCTGTTCCACACCGATGCTACCCATACTTTCGGTCGTGTCCTGCTCAATACCAGGAGAATACCGGTTGATATGGTTACCGTATCCGCCCACACCATTCACGGCCCCAAGGGAATCGGCGGGCTTTACGTACGCAAAGGGACGCCGTTATCCAAGTGGATGGACGGGGGTTTCCAGGAGTTCGACCTGCGTGCCGGACTGGAAAACATCCCGGGGGCGGTCGGATTCGCCAGAGCGGTGGAACTCATCACCGCCGAAGAAAATAAACGATTGCGCTTCATGCGCGACCACGCCATACGCCGGATATTGAAGGAAATACCGGATACCATGCTCAACGGCCACCGTCGTAAAAGACTGCCGCATAATGTGAATATTTCCTTCCATTTTGTAGAAGGAGAATCGATAACGCTGCACCTGGACATGCACGGCTTTGCGGTGAGTACGGGGTCCGCCTGTTTCAGCCGTTCGCTTCAGGGAAGCCACGTTATTTACGGTATCGGCGGCGACCACGAGAGAGCCCACGGTTCAATACGCATTACCCTGGGACGCTACAACGCTCTGGAAGAGGTGGATGCCGTGGTGGATACGCTGGCTGATGTCATCAGCGAACTGAGGAAAATCAGCCCGCTGGGTAAGGAAAAATACGGTGAGGAGGTTTGACATGAAATTTCCCTATAGTGAGACTGTTTTAGAGCACTTTCGCCACCCACGCAACGTGGGGAAAATAGATGATCCCGATGGAAAATCGATGGAAGGCAGCCCGGCCTGTGGCGATATGGTCGCCGTATACATCAAGGTAGACCCGGATACGAAGAAGATTGATGATATAAAATTCGAGTCCTACGGCTGCGCATCTAATATCGCCACCGGTTCTATCATAACCGAGCTGGCCAAGGGTAAAACACTCGACGAGGCCAAGAAGATAACCTGGAAGGAGGCCTCGGACGCACTGGGTGGCCTCCCCAAAATCAAAGCGCATTGCTCGGTACTGGCGATAGAGGGCCTGCGTTCCGCGATTCAAAACTACGAGGAGCGTCACGGACTCATCACGAAAAGAGAACCTACTACGCTGGAAACCGTACGCAAACGCCTGCGAAAGGTGATGAATCCCATAGCCGGCCTGGATCTGGTGCGTACCAATCTGGTCAAGGATATCCAGATGAAGGACGGTACCGTCCGGGTGGTGATAGACCTGCCCAAGAACCACCAGTTCGCGGCGGCGATAAAAGAAGAGATCGACGAGAAAATAGAGCCTCTGTGGGATGTTAAAGAGGTTATTGTTGAATTTACGGATTAGTTGAAAACTAGTTACACAGCACGGTATCTCTTTAAAACCTCGTCCTTGATATGTTCCAGCCCGCAAAATATCAGGTTGAAAATCGGGGGAATCGCTTCAAGACGATTTCCCCGAAATTATTTTATATAGCAAATGTTTCCTTAGTCGTTTCTTCGGCAGAATTTTTCTGCTTGTTATCCTTGATTTAACGGTGTCTGACATTTTCTTCAGTTCAATGTTATACTGTTAAGCAACGGAGGATTGAAGAAAATGTTAGAGAATACGAGAAGTCCTTTCAAAATACCGGCAAAAACCATACCACAAGAAGAAATCAAAGAGACTATTAACACCGATGTCGTGGTGGCGGGTGCGGGGACGTCCGGTAAGGCCGCCGCGCTTTCGGCAGCACAGGCCGGCGCTAATGTCATTCAAATTGATAAGCATGTTACCTTCCGATGGGGTGGCGGGATGATTGGCGCCATCGACAGCAAGCTGCAAAAAAGATTGGGAATAAAAATCGACAAGGATGATGTCTGCCTCCAGCTCATGAAATGGGGCGGCAACAAGCCCGACCAGAAATTGTACCGGGTCTGGGCTGACCGCAGCGGTGAGGTCATGGACTGGCTGATAGACCTGACCGAGGCCGACAGTATTCAGACCCTGCCCCACCAGTGGCCACGGCCAGCCGGATACGACCCGAAGACGGAATACTACCCGGACTTTCCGGTATGCCACATACATTACGACGGTAAAACACAGGGACTCTACCATAAATGCGCTCTGGATTCCGTGGAGAAAGAGGCGAGAAAAATCGGGGTGGATATCCGTTACGAGACGCCGGCCGTGCAGCTAATCAGGCAGCAGAACGGAAGGGTCACCGGTCTCATTGCCCGTGATAAGGCCGGTAATTACGTACAGTTCAACGCCCGCAAGGCGGTAATCCTCTGCACCGGGGACTACGGGAACAATCCCTGGATGGTGGAAAAATACTGCGCCCCCGCCGCTGAGGTCGCTCGTGAGAACAACATCTACATGACCCGGAATCAGGACCTCCTGGATGCCCCGGAACCGCTGAATGTCGGCGACGGACACCAGATGGCGATGCAGGTCGGGGCGGTAATGGAGCCGGCACCGCATGCCCCTATGTCTCACGCCACGGTGGGCGCCTCAGGCGCCAATGCCTTCCTCAGGGTGAATATCGACGGTGAGCGGTACGAGAATGAAGATGTCCCCGCCCAGAGCAGCGCCAACTCACTCGTACGCCAGCCCGACAAGAAGGTCTGGCAGGTATTCGACAGCAAGTGGGAAGAAGAACTGGCGGTAATGGGTGTGGGTCTGGGCACGCACAGTAAACCTAACGATGTAATTTATAAGCAAGTAGAGGAGATGACGGTAAAAGCGGATACCATCGAGGAACTGGCACACAAGATGGAAGTGCCCGTGAAAACGTTTAGAGCGACGATAGATAGAATCAATTATCTGACGAAAATCGGCAGGGATCTCGACTATGGTAAACGCGCCGACAGGCTTACTACCGTGGACAAGCCGCCGTATTATGCCGGTATCATTACGCAGCACATACTGATAGTGCTGGGTGGACTGATTACCAATACTAGGTTCCAGCCCCTTGATGCCGACAGGAAAGTGATACCGGGGCTCTACCTGGCCGGGAACACGGTCGGGAACCGCTTCGCGGTGGACTATCCCACCATGTGCCAGGGTCTCAGTCACGGGTTTGCCTGGACGACGGGCCGGCTTACAGGACTGAGTGCCGCCGCCGAGAAGGTTTAGAGTAAAGAACCAGGACATGCTTTCTGTTTTTTAATCCTACGTTTGACAAATTGGGTAGCTTTACGTAAATTATTGGCGAAGAGGTTGTCATTTTTCATGACGGTTTCGTTAAAAACTCTGGCTAAAATGTGCTACTTTACCGGTTTGAATACGGACCAGCTCGAGGTGGTAAAGCAGTACATAGCTTTTGAAAAAAACGTTGATAAGGGTCAGTCAATCCTCGAAGAGGGCGACGAATCCGACTATATGTACCTTATTATCTCCGGGGCGGTAAAGGTCTATAAGCAGTCGATAAACGGGAAAGAGCAGATTCTGAACATCGCATCCACCGGAGAGTCTTTAAACGATGTTTCCACTTTCGATGGCGGGACTTCGGCGATGGATATGCTGGCGATGACCCCGGTACACCTGATGGCTATCAAGAAGGCAGATATCAAGGCCCTCTTCGCCAAGTTCCCCCAGATTGCCGTTAACGTTGCCGGAGTGCTGGCATCCAAGGTACGCCGCGATTCGTCGCTGGTGGAAGTGCTATCGTTCGACCAGGTAATCAGCCGGCTGGCCAGGCTTATCATGAAGCAGACCGATGCCGAGAAAAGCCTGTTACCGCTCTTTACCCAGCAGGACCTGGCGGCAATGGTGGGTACCAGCCGGGTGGTGGTCAACCGTTCGCTGAAGGCCATGGAAGACCAGGGGGCTATCAGGCTCGACCGACGCCGTATCGTGGTTACCAATCGGGAGACACTGGAGAATCTGACTAAATAGAGTTGGCCGGGAGGTTTTGATGAATCTAGAGGAACTGGAAAAACGGGTGCAGGCTATCGAGGACCTTGAGGAAATCAAGAAACTGCACTATAAATATATAAACTTGATGGATAACCTTAAATATAAGGAAGTCCTGGACCTATTTATAGAAGATGCATCGGTAGAAGTAAGGAACTGGGGAGTACTCAGGGGTAAGGAAGGACTCACCGAAGTTTATATCAACAGGCTGGGCAGGAGGAAGGAGCGGTCAGAAGGCCACTTTGTCGTCGAGCCGGACATCACCATTGAGGGAGATACCGCCAGAGGGACCTGGCTGTTGTACATGCTGTTTTCCAAACCGACCGTGGAGTGGGTACAGGGCAGGAACGAGGCAGAATATATCAAGGTCGGGGGCAAATGGAAAATAAAGTCGATGAAGTTCACCCGCACCAACGCCTCCAAGCCCGACATGTTTCCCTAAAAGTCAAGTCATTACCGTTTAGTCCGGATACGGCTCTGGCGGCAGCGGCTCCATGTTACTTATCTTGTGCCGGTTATAAGGCGTATAGAATGTCGTCGGTTTATCCGGTTTGTTATCCGGTGAGGCGGCGAGACTGGCATCCACCGGCACTTCCACCCAGCCTTTTTCATAAGGACACATGAAAGCCTGCCGGTAGGCGAATTTGTAGATTTTCCACTTACCGTCCTCTTTAACATACTCCATATCATATTTGCCCAGGCATAAAAACTGCTTGTAGCTGTCTTCACCCACGAAGGAACAATAACCGTGAGAATGCCATATCCCCCTGGCTCTGGTCCTGTCTTTATTAATCTCGATGACGGGATTAACGGTCATGTGTATCGCCAGGTGTCCCGGCCCTATCTTTTTGTCGCTGAAAACCGTGTTCCAGAACCGCGTAATGCTCTCGATACCTTCGTAAACGCCGCTGTCCTCTATCTCCATGTTTACCCCGGGTGTGTTGCGGGCGAACAGCCCCGGTACCTCCGAGCGTTTTCCTATATAGTACAGGTGCGCGTACAGCGACTGCAGTTTCCAGATTTCCAGATAGTCTCTGGCGTAAGCACCATCGGCTACCTGCTCTTTAAGATTTTTTACTTCGACTTCCAGTTCTTGCAGAGTCATCGCCATTTTCCGTTTCCCCCTTATTTTTACAGATAGAGATTACTAATCGTCCCAGCCTGACCTGGCGCGGTAGGGAAGCGACATCATGTTTGCCTCGATTGCCTCTATTTTGCCGTTTTTTATCTTGAATAGCTCGCTGACGACCACGGTGAAAGGCCTCTGGGCGGCGGGTATCATTTCCACCTCGCCTGCGCCGGGGACCTCGATGGACTTGATATTGCCCGCATGGTGGAACATAAACGTGCCAAAAGTAAGACCGCGTTCTTCATCAATTACCGTATAGCGACGTGGCCTTATCTCGGTGATATAGACGAACGACTTGGAGTTTATCTGCTCGCGGCAGCCCAGGGCAATCGGATTGAACGAAGTAGCACCTGGTAATTTTATATTAGGATTGTTGGTGGTCTGCGTACCGTTTTCAATCCGGTTGCAGTCGTCTCCCCAGGGGACGATGTCGCCGTCATCTTTTTCTAGAGCATCGAAATAGAGGTCAGATATCCTTATCATCTCCTCTCGCGAGACACGCTCCGATGGCGCCAGTGCTTCGAGGAAAACCTGTCTCGGTTTAACCAGATTTTCCACCGGTATGGGACGCTTGCCGCTACGCACGACGATGTTTTCAATCTCGGTAATCAGTCCTTCCGCTATCTTCAGACGGCTGGCGATGATGATGGGAAAGCCGTTTTCCTTCATCAGGCCGTAAAAGCCCACCTGCCCTCCCTGCGGGTCGCAGACGTACAGTCGGTAGGTCGCATCATCACTGGCGGTTGCCCAAAGTCCTTCCCCCACGGGTAGCTCGATGGTGTTTTCCGTATGTTTCAGGGTCTTAACCAGTGGTATGCGTGCGGGGTCGTGGGCGATGAGAGCCTTGAGATACCGGTTTTGCATGTCCTCCAGGTACTGCCGGTCGATTCCTTTTCCACGTGGAGACGTCATCTGTAATTCCTCCTGATATGGCTGTTTGGATATTACTAGCTGGATTCTGAAAAGTCAAAGAAAGGTAAAATAATGAGGCAAGAAAGCGGTAAAACCGATATTTAACTTTCCTATTTTCCCGATGCAGTTTATAATCATTAAAGGTTTTTTAATATCATTGATATTTCAGGGAAGGTGTACGATGACAAATAACCTGCCGGAACTCAGTGTGAAAGAGAAAGAACGCCGCTGGACGCTGCTGCGTGACAGATTGATGGCTAACGGGCTGTCGGCTCTCATCGTTTACGGAGGTAGCCAGCTGGGCGTGCCCGTGCATTACCTGTCCGGTGTGTGGGGCACGAGGATGAACATGGTGATATTCCCGGTAGAAGGCGAGCCGGTATTGCTGATTCCCAGCAACAGTGGCCAGACTCCGGAGAAGGTGGCGGAACGGGGCTGCTGGATAGATGTTGAGAATATCCGCCTTTCGCCGAACCTGGCAACGGATACCGCCAGGCATATTATTGATTTGAAGCTTGAGAGAAGCCGGATCGGCATAGATAGTTACCGCTGGTGGCCCGTTTACGATTACCAGCAATTTTCGGACATATGTCCTGACGTCGAGGTGGTAGAAGCGCACCGCCTCTTCGGTGAAATCCGCGGTCCCAAGAGCGACGAGGAACTGGCGGTCATGCGGAAGGCTATCGAGATTTCCGACCTGGCTCATTATGCCTTTCTGGCGAATTTAAGTCCGGGCATCACCGAGGAACAGGCGGCGGGAAAAGCGGTGGAAGTCCTCGATGCCCACGATATCGGCGACAGGATAATCCTGATTCACAGCAACCCGCAGGCTACCTACCCCAATCGACCGGGTCCCGCGATTATTCGGAAGCCCGATCCGGTGACGTTTTCTCCGGAGTTCACCCGGAACAGGGGGTACGGCGCCCAGATGATACGGGCATACTGGTGGGAGGAGCCAAAGGATATCTATAAGAAGATGTTCGAGCTCTGGGGCGAGATGAGAAAGATGGTGGAAGCCGAGTTCCGGCCGGGCGTTGAGATTACCGATGCCGGGAAAAAGATAGAGGAACTGGTGACTGAATACGGCTTCGAGTGCGATAAGCTGGGTCATGCCGTGGGGCTTTCCTACGGGGACGCCCCGTATATTACCGCGGGGCCGCACGAGAAGGACTACATGGAATGGACCATCCTGGCCAAGGAGGTTTATGCCGTTCATCCTATGGTGAGGTGTAAGGGCTACGTCGCGCCTTTCTCCATGATAGGCGACATGTATTTCATCGGGGAGGACAAGACCACCCGGATGACCACCGCTCTATCCGGTTTGCCGGAGTTTATTCCTGAATAAATCTTTAGACGGAAATATGGACTAATAATGAAAAGCATCGTTATATATTTCTCGCAGACGGGAAACACCCGGCAGGTTGCCCGGGCTATCCAGGTTGGTATCAGTGAATCAGAAGGTGAGTGTGATATCACCCGGATTCAGGATGTCGGTAATGAGGACCTGCTGAAATACGATTTAATCGGGTTGGGCAGCCCCGTCTGGCACCGCCGCGAGCCCGCCAATGTGCTGGGTTTCATCGAATACAGCATGAAATCCCTGGAGGGCAAGCACGCCTTTACCTTCTGCACCCACGGTCTCTACCCGGGGCATTTCATCGGCAGGGTCGTACCCGCGCTGAGGCTGGAAGGACTGATGGTCATCGGCTGGAAAAACTGGTACTGCAGCGTCTGGGTACCCGAGCATCCCAAGCCTTATTTTACCGACGGTCATCCCGATGAAATCGACCTGCGGGAAGCGCGGGACTTCGGACAGGAGATGGCGGAACGCAGTCGGCGGATATCCGATGGTGAGACCAACCTTATCCCCGAATTACCCGTCGGACGGGAGTACCACGAGCTTTATCCGGGACCGGGCAGCACCGACCGCGCCGGGCGGAGAAGCTGTCCCGATGGCTCGCTGGACATGATAGACCTGCGCAGCTTCGATTTTAAGGTGAACATGGACAAATGTAATTATCCCCGATGCACTCTCTGCATCGATAATTGCCCCACCGGCAGCATTAATTTCTCGGTGTCTCCGCCCCTCTTCCGCAAGAATTGCGACAGGTGCTTCTTCTGCGAGCAAATCTGTCCGCGGGGCGCCATCGAGGTCGACTGGAAACCTATATCCGATTTTGTTCAGAAGAGCGTCATCGATGAATGGGTGAAGGTGGCCGGGGAAGCAGCGGCCAGCGGGCGTTTGAGGAGACTCGTACCGCCGGAGAAAGTCGGGCTGAAGACCCCCTGGTATACGGTGAAAAAACCGCCGCGACTCAAGCCGTTGTAATTATCGTAATTGTATCGGGCATTTTACTACCCACGAGCTTTTAAAGGTCTCTTTTCCGGCATTATCTGTTTATATACGCGGGGGATATTGGGCGGGTCAAATTCCGGCAGGTCGCTAAAACGCCCCTCCCTCATCGTCCACATTCCCCGCTCCCGCACCCCGGCATCGAATTCGGCCAGATTGTCGGTCTCCAGTTCGTACAGCGCCAGGTACTTCCGACGCTGGCCTTCCACGGAATGAGCGCTCTCCCAGCGCGTGGCGCTTATCATCCCGGGCACCGCCAGCATATCGGGTATGTGCACGTTATCGTACCATTCGTTGAATTCCTCCTCACGGGCAGGGTCCTTACAGTCGCTGAAAGCAAATAGCAGATATCTCGCCATACTAATACCCCCTGACGTCCGGGTAAACTCGATAATGATTTGATGTGTGGTATCCGGGGCGGTCATGGTCCTAGATATCAATCATCGGTCCGGCGCCGCCGATATTGGGACCGTCGTAGGAATATTCTTTACCGCCCATTGTCTTGGTGAATCTGGGCATCAGCAGCAGGGCGCTGAATAACACCGGTTTGACTATTTTCCTGAAGTTCAGGGGGGTATGTGGCAGGTCCTTGGGGATATAGATGATGGTGGGCCTGTCGATGAGGTACTGCTCCATCTCTCCTTCGCCGCCTATCCAGAAATCTATCTCTGCCTCGAAGCTGCTGAAAAGGTCCGGTAATTGACCGCCGAGGAAAATAAGATATTCATCGGCGTCGTGGGTGTGCGGCTCTCTTTCCAGGAATATGGGTTCCACGAAAAGCTGCCAGCCCATATTCATGTTGGCTCCCGGAATCTGGCGAGCTCCCCGGAAATAGGCCTGGGGTCCGGCAACTGCGGGTAAATTGGACTCTTCCCTGAAATCAGAAAACAGGTATTTCGCGTATTTCTTTTCTGGCATTTTATAGGGTCTCCTTCTGATAAAAATTATTTAAAAAAGCGGAATGCTAATCCCTTCTCGACTGCGGTGGTAACGGTCTGATGGAAGGACCTGGCGAAAGGGTAATATCGATGAACACTATCGGCTTGTTTACCGTCTTTATATTCAGCGGGCCGTGCATCAGCCCCCTGGGAATGCGTATGCAGGCTGGGTAGTCGATGGTATGAGTGGTATCCCCCAGACCCATCTCTACCTCGGCGTCATAATCGACGATGTTACTGGGGTCGCCTCCCATGAAGAAAATAATCTGGTCGAAATCATGGCTGTGAGATTCCGCCACCATGAGGAAAGGCTCCGTGAGGAACGACCATCCCAGGGAGAAGTCCATACCGAGGAGGTCTTTCTCTCCGAAAGCCCCCACCTGGGGTGCGTTAATCTGCTTGTACAGTGAATAACCCGGCTTTAGTTCCACGATATAGTCTCCGTGTTTCACGTTTTCTATCGGCATATGCTACTCCTTTGGCTCCTGAAAGATTTGGATTGCAGGTCGGACTTCGTGTAGTATTAGTGAAATCCGGCACGACAAGATGATAAGATGATTATCGTCTTGTTGTCAATCCAGCTTTCGGGAGGTCGAGTAATGATAAAATCGATAGCCGTTGCCCACAGGAAACCCGGGCTGACCCGGGAGGAATATAACAGGTACTGGAAGGAGCAGCACGGTCCCCTGGCTGCCCGGCTGTTTCCCGGGGTGAGAAAATACGTCCAGAACCACCTCGTCGATGTTCCGGGGATGGAATACGAAGGCGACGGCGTCGTCGAGATGTGGTATGACGATATCCTAGCGTACCAGAACGCCATGAGGTTCCTCCGCTCGGAGGAAGGTAAAGTTTTGATGGAAGACGGGGCCAAGTTTGCCGAAATGCGGCCCGGTGCCGGACTGTGGATTGTTGAGGAACACGTCATCAAGGACGAATTGGCCTGAAAAAACGGGGAGGTTGCTTTCCTGAGCAGTCGTCCTCCCCGTTAATATCCGGGTATTATTCCTTCGATCTGAAGCGGTTCGGCTTGAGCTTCAGCCCGGTGTTGTGTTCCGCCTCGGAAGTTATCTTGCCGGTGACGGGATGCTTGAAGTGGAATGGGTAGATGTAACCGGAAGGATACTGGATGTCGTACTCGGCGAACTCGTCCGGGCTCAATCTGGGTCTGTCTTCGGCGTCATCTGCGGCGGTGCTGGCGGGCGGTGCTGGCGGGTACTTGGGTGGGGCGTAGGTATAGTGCATCTGTCAAGCCAGCTTAAATATCTTCCAGACGCCGTCTTCCTTGACGTATTTCATCTCGTAGATAACGCTCATGTATACCGGGTCGATGTTATCATTGACAGGACGGGCGCAAAAGGTGCCGTAACCGTACCAGCGTCCCCTGGCCGAAAGGTTGTCCGGGGCGACGGTGATAACCGGAGAGACCTGCATCACCTGGTGGAGGAACTCGGGAGGGGTCTTTCTCCCCGGCCTGAAGTAGCGGCGGATGCCTTTCTGTCCCTTATAAGTGCCTTCGACAAAGGTGGCTGATATATCGTCGCGCCTGGAAAAAGGTCGACTATTTCCTGACTCATCCAGGGTTCCAGGTAATAGCCGTAGGCGCATTGCAGCCGCTTGATAGCCTCGATGTCATTAAGAAGCTTTATCTGCTTGTCTTTTTCCTTTACCTCCTGCTGCAGCTTTTTAACCTGGGTTTCCAACGCATCGAGCTTGGCTTCCAGCGTTTTCTGGCTCATGTTATTTCTCCTTGTCGCTCACTGCTTGGCCGTATTCAGGCTCTGAAGACATTGCCGGTGGCTTTATCTTTCCAATATGCCCGCTGTTGCACGGGCCAGTTGAAGCTTATGGCACCGGGACGGGGACAGTGATTGACACAGCAGCCGCCGTACCAGCATTCGTCGGGATGGAGAATTATCGGTGGTTTACCCTCTTCCGGGTTGGGTATAAAGACATCTACTTGGCAGACTTCCACGCAGGTGTTGCAACCGTCGCAGATATCCGGATTAAAGATTACCGGAGTATTCGGTGATATGATATTGGGTACAGCATATACTTTATTTTGAGCCATGACAGCCTCCTTATTTAACTTTATAAACGCCTTCGTAGTCCTTGTTGTGTGCCTCGTAATTGGCTTTCATATCGCCCCAGTAGTTTAGGGGTAGTTCTCCGGTCTTGACCTTGTTCTTCTCCAGCTTAACGGTAACAAACTTGTTCCAATCCGGCGGGTCGACCTCGGGGTAATCGATTCTGAAGAAATTGAGTATCTGGCTGCTTGCCCGGCGTGCCAATGAGGCATGGAGGACGATTTGACCGTGAGTCAAAATACTTAGGTCTTCGATACTGCGCATCAACTTATGCGGGTCGAGGGCGTACAGCGCGGGGACGTGCCTTTCCTCGATGTCCTTCAGTGAATCCAGCCCCATTTTGAGCAGCCGTTCGGTCTTGTATTCACTGCAAAAGTACTGCATTGTCCTGGCGATTCCAGCTTGCAGTTCTTTCCAGTCGACGCCGTCCGTGCGCTTGATGGGGGCGTAGATGCGGGCTTTTTCAAGGGTAACCTGTTCTTGAGACATCTTACCTACGTTTATCTGCTGCGAATAGGCAGCGGCTTTCCTGCCCGCGTACCTGCCCGTAGCCGCTGCGTAGCTGTGGTCGCCGTAGGAGAATGTCTGTTCCCCGGCGACGTACAGCCCGTCCAGCGTAGTCTTTAAATCCCAGTCGATGACCGGACCGCCGCCAGTTGCGTTCCGCCACTGGGGCAGGCTGTTCCCTTCGATGAAGTTGTAATTCTGGAGCAGGTGTTTATCGGGGTTAAAACCGGCTTCTTCATAGGAATGGGTGATATTTTTTGTGGTGGACTCTTCTCCCAGCATCAGGTTCCAGGTGACCTTACGCTCGATATCCGGCATGCCGGGAAAATCGCCGTAGAAGGGCAGGGCGTATTCCCCTGTCTGCACACCTTTGATTATCTTTTCCATAACGTCCGGCGTGGGCCTCATGGCACCGGCGTCCGCCCACCCCTGCGTCGGCCAGGGTAGCTTCTTGCCGTTGGCATCGACAAGCGGGACGTTTTCGTAGCTGGCATCGCCGGCACCACCGTACCAGGTATGCTTGAAGCCGGTCCCCAGCATGAGGGGATTGGTCCGCTCCATCAGGGTAAGCTCGGCGCCGGCTCTCCAAGCCATGGCCACGCCGTCACCGGTCATGTTGCGGGAACGGAAGGTGTTGTAACCGGAAAGCTCGGTATTCAGCATATACAGGGAATAATTGCCGGCAGTAGACAACACCGCGGCTTTGGACTTGAACACCATGAATTCGCCGGTGCGATTGCTGAAGCCCGTGGCGCCAATTACCCTGGCTCCCTGGACGCCTCCCTCAGTCAGCAGGCCGGTTACCATCACGCGGTCGAAAATCTCAACGCCCAGCCGCTTGCATTCCTTTTTCAGAGCGGGTTTGAATGTCGTGCCCCATACACGGATAACCACGTTGTTGAGTTTTTGGTCCGGATTACTTTTAAAGGTTTTTGGTTTTATTGTTCCCGGAATGTAGCTGTGTACTCGCGTATAACGCGGGGATATCATGAACTTGGACTTATCATCCCTGCCAATGGCACCTTTATATTCGTCGTCGGTGTCCCTGATTTTACCACCTATCTGCTCCAGTTCAAGAAGAGTATCGTAATTTTCACGGCACTGAATCTGGGTGCCGATGCCATTAGGGTACATGATGTCAGTCATGTGCTGTGCCCATTCATCAGGGTCCACATTGGATAATGGGTTTGCGGGGGCATTGCACCAGTGGTCGCAGCCCGGACCCCCGGCGCCACTCCTTATAGTGTCTCCCTTTTCCACCAGCGCCACTCTGACGCCGTTTCTGGCGGCACTGATGGCTGCCCAGCACCCGGCGATACCCCCTCCGATAACCAGGACATCGGTCTCAATTTCCCGCTCCTGGTCGTAGCGTATCGGGTAGGGCCAGGGGGGTGCCTTACCGTCCTTTTCCAGAAAATCATGCCATTTTGTCATTGACTTAACCTCCTATCATTGAAATAATTAATCATCTAGGGACTAACCCCTCCGGATACCACCAGTACCTGCCCGACGATATCGCAGGAGGCATCCGATGCCAGGAATACCACCGCGTTGGCGATATCCTGCGTCGTCGTCAGCCTGCCGATGGGCACCGTCTTGGGGAAATTTTCGAGCAGGCCGGGGGGTGCGTTCCTGGCAAATCCGGTATCGGCGACTCCCGGTGAAACGCAGTTGATATTGATACCATGGGGTGCCGCTTCCTTGGCGACGCCCATGCTGAATCCGATTATCCCCGCTTTGGCCGCGGCGTAACCGGAGGTAAACATGCCGCCGTGGATACCCGCGCCCGAGGTAATATTGACGATTTTTCCGCTCTTTTGCTTGATCATGATGGGAAGCACCGTTTTCGTCCCGTTACGGGTGCTCCGGAGGTTGACATCGATATCGAAGTCCCAGTCTTTGTCGGACATCTCCAGGAAGGGCTTGGGCGGGGTGCAGCCTCCGGCGTTATTGACCAGGATATCAATCCTGCTGAATTTCGCCATAACCTCTTTCACCATGCTGTCCCATTCAGAGCCTCTGGTAACGTCGGCTTTGATAGCCATCGATTTGCGTCCCAGCTTTTCTACCGCGGCGGCTGTTTGCCTGGCGCCATCGATGTCGATATCGTTGACGATAACATCGCAGCCTTCCTGCGCCAGTGCCAGGGCGATGGCTTTCCCGAAGCCTATCTGGCTGCCCGCCCCGGTTACCAGGGCTACTTTACCTTTCAGACCAAGTTCCATGTGTTTCCTCCTGCATGATGGTTTTTTCGCCTTTTGTTTTTTTACCATCCTTTGAACGTGATGATTAACCATTTTGTCCTGTTTGCTTATAGGCTGAATTCCTTTTAATATTTTCTGCCATTCCCGCGAAAGTAGGAATCCAGTGGAGGGTGAGTTTGGATTCCCGGGTCGAACCCGGGAATGACAATATATATTATTATTAAAACTTGATTATCTTGCCGCCGTCGACATCGAATATCTGCCCGACGATATCGCTGGAGACCTCCGAGGCGAGGAAAGCCACCATGTTACCGATATCCTGCGGCGTCGTCATCCGGCCTACCGGGATATCGGCGTTAACGTGCTTGATGAATTCGGGCGGAGTCTCGGCGGTCTTGAGGACGTTGCTCGAACGCAGGAAACCGGTATCGCCCAAGCCGGGGCTGACGCTGTTAACGTTCACGCCCTGCCCGATTACCTCCTTGGCGAGGGCCATGGTGAACGCCATCACGCCTGCCTTGGCGGCGCTGTAGATGCTGGAGTTAGCCAGGCCCATCGTACCCACTCCCGACGATATGTTGATAATCCAGCCCCGCTTTCTTGCCAGCATCTGGGGCAAGACGGCTCTGGTGCATATCAGCACTGACCTCAGGTTGATGTCGATATCCGACTTCCATTCCTCCTCCGTCTTCTCTACAAATGCTTTTGGCGGCGTTGATGCCCCGGCATTATTTACCAGAATATCTATCCCGCCGAATTCCGCTAATGCTGCCTTGACGGCTTGATTGACTTCATCGTTTCTGGTCACGTCTGCTCTGAAAGCCAGGGCCTTGCGGCCGGTCGTTTTGACCTCCTCCGCCGTCTTTTCGGCGCCTTCACCGTCCTTATCGATAACGATAACATCGCAGCCTTCCCGGGCCAGGGTCAACGCTATCCCTTTACCGAAGCCCGTATGGCTGCCGGCTCCCGTTACCAGTGCTACCTTGTTTTCAAGGCCGAGGTCCAAGATTGCCTCCTGTAAGCTGAGGATTTACCCGTGATTACACGATAATACGCAGGTGTATCTGATTTTACTCCGTATCAGTTAGTGCCATCAACTGACGATGGATTCGGCTGTTTTCACGAGTTCGTCCTGAGTCATGGATTTACTCGCGTAAATGACTATCTCGAATTGTCCCTTTCTTTCGGGAGTGGTCTGCGGCGGGAGCAGCCAGATAAGCTCGGCGTTGATTTCCCGGTCGGCACGGATTCCCTGTCCCTTGCCGATGGTTACCGGCACGCCCGCTTCCTTCAGTCCTTCCGGCTTTCCCTCCGGGAGCCACCGGTAGCTTATCTCCATCTTGGACTCGAAAGCATACCTCTGGCGCGCACCCGTTGCATCACCGATGGTTATTTTCCTCTTCATCAGATGCTCGTCGGAGATGAGAAGTCGCAGCCGGTTATCCTGCAGGTAAATTTCCTGGACCTTATAACCGTCGGGAAGGTAAGCTGGCTCCGGTATTGCCACGCCTAGGATATTTCCGGCTTCCTTTATAGATACCTCTTTAGCATCGAGTTCCAAGGTATTGTGAAAGCCCTCGTGCGCCACAGTCCGGGTGTACTGCGAAGATAGCACGATATTGATAAACATCATGGGCTGACTCACCCTCTTCCAGATGATGGGACAGTGAATCATTCCCTTGGGTATGTATACCACCGTGGTGCAATCTATGATGTTTTTCGTCTCTTCCTCGCCCAGGTAGAGCTCGACCTCGCCGTCGAAGACCTGCATGTCTTCCGGCGTTCCCATGAAGCAGAAAAACTGGTCGAAGTCATGGGCGTGGGGACGTTCCATCTCGATGGGTGAAATCAGATAGGTATACCTGATGCCGAAACCCATCTCCGGGAAATGATTGGCGCTATCGAACAGCATTCTCGGTTTGTACGGCGGGAAGATATTGAAAGCCAGGGGTTCCCTGATGATATATTTGCTGTAGTCTTTTTCAGCCATTTTTCAATTCTCCTTTGAGAAATTTACTGCGGTCTGCCCTCGTTTGATACGGGTATCTGTCTGTAATTGGTGGGGTCGAATGCCGTGCAGACGACCACAAAGAACATGCAGGGTCTTTTAATGTTCTTCCAGACGATGGGGAAATGCGCCAGTTTCGCCGGGACGTACACGCAGGCCGATGTATTTATTTCCACTTTCTCCATCCCGTCGCCCTCACCCAGCCAGAACTCGGCCTCAGCTCCCAGGTCGTGTATATCCTCGAAGTTGGTCCCCAGGAAGAGAAACAGCTCATCGAAGTCTTCATGATAATGCGGGCCCAGCTTACCCTCACTGCCAGCCCCCACGACGATATCTCCTTTGATAACACCCGACTCCACGCCCACGGCGGAGGCGTCAATCAGTTTCCGGGAGACCCAAATAAGCGGTCCCGTATCGACTTTACCCTTCATATCGATTTTATCCGGCACTTCCTGCTGGAAACCGGCACCGAAGACCGCCGGTTTTCTCACGACGTATTTTTCGTATCTCGATGCTGCCATTTAAATAATCCTTTCCGTTGTTTTACTAAATGGTTTTCCGGCCGCTGACCGGGTTGGCAAAGTGGAAGGGACAGATAAATCCGGACGGATACTGGGTTTCCTCCGGGGCGCCGTCGGCTTTCAGCTCGGGATTGCGCTGATACGGGCGGTTGATGACGGCGTCGGAACGCCTTTCCGGTTCCACCCAGCCTATCGTGTAAGGGCAGTGAATAGTCATGCACCAGTGCACTTTAAAAAGCTTCCAGATGCCGTCCTGTTTGACGTAGTCCACTTCGTAAACGCCGTTCATCCATCCCGGGTTGACCTTGCCGCCTTCGGCGGGGAAAGCATTGGCCCCGAATCCATACCACCTTCCTTGGGCGGTAAGTCCGTCCGGATTTACGTGCACCACGCCGGAAAGCTGCATTACCTGGTGCAGGAATTCCGGATTCGGCGAGTAGGGTGATTCGATTCCTTTTCTCCCGTGGTGAAAGAAGTCACGGATACCCTCCTTGCCCACGTAGTGTCCGGCGGCCACCAGGAGCGAGGTTTCCGATCCCTCGGCGAAAAGGTCGATGATATCCTCAGCCATCCAGTGTTCCAGGTAAAAACCGTACGCCCTCTGCAATTTCTTTATTTTCTCGATATCTTCCAGGTTCCTAACTTTCTCCTCCAATACTTTCACCTTGGCTTCCAGTTCCTCAACCGTCATAACAGACTCCTTTACCTGATTGATATAACTCCAATTATAATGCAATCGGATTATTTTAGAAAACACTTAAAAATTGACTTAGAGTATGGGTTACGCTATATTGTTTAAGGTAGCTATTAAACAATATGAACTATTCCCTTGATTACTATTTTATCAGTATAAAAACGAAATCTTCGTGCCCTGTGGTCTGGAACGTGCTTACTTGACCTGTGTGCGAATCGATTCTCGTCTTGGATAATATTCGGATTTTCCACCGACTAATAAGGGACTAAAGGAGTAAATGATGGCAGTTCTGGAAGAACCCATAAAAGAGATTAAAGAGGTAAAGAACTTTATTAACGGAGAGTGGGTAGAATCTAAAGGTGAAATCGTCGATGTGGTCAATCCCGCCAACTGTAAGACCATCGGCCGGGTGCCCATCTCTACGAAAGAAGAGATAGACGCCGCCGTAGCCGCAGCCCAGGAAGCCTGGCCAGACTGGCGCAGGACGACACCGCTGGCAAGGTCCCGGATTCTCTTCCGGTTAAAAGACCTCCTTGAAGAAAATTTTGAGGAGGTCAGCCGTATCCAGACCCAGGAGCATGGCAAGTGCATCGATGAATCGCGGGGAGAGACCCGGCGCGGCATAGAAAACGTCGAGGTTGGCTGCGGCATGCCTACACTGATGCAGGGGTATGTTTCGGAGGATATCGCCCACGGCATCGATGAATATGTTATCCCCACCCCCCTGGGAGTTTTCGGCATCATCGGCCCCTTTAATTTCCCCTGGATGATACCGTTATGGTCGGCTCCTTACGCCCTGGCTACCGGAAACTGTATCGTTATCAAGCCCTCCAGCGAGGTTCCCCTCAGCCAGACGAGACTCGCCGAGCTCGCTGAAGAGGCCGGATTTCCCCCTGGCGTCTGGAACGTGGTTAACGGCGGCAGGACCGTGGTCAATGGCATGCTTGACCATCCCGGCATCGTCGGCATCACCTTCGTCGGCTCGACGCCTACGGGCAGGGATGTCATTTACAAGAGGTGCGGGGCGACGGGCAAGAGGGTTATCGCCCAGTGCGGCGCTAAAAACTTTATGACCATTATGCCCGATTGCGACGTCGAAAGGACCATCGCGGCGATGATGACCTCGTTTTTCGGCAATACCGGACAGCGCTGCTTGTCAGCCGCCAATGCCGTCATCGTCGGTGATGACGACGCGTTCTATCGTGATTTCGTGGAAAAAGTTATCGAACGCACCTCCAATATCAAGATTGGTTACGGACTTGACGAATCGGTGCAGATGGGGCCGCTGCGTGATAAATCCAAAAAGGAAAGAGTCTTGAGTTATATCGAGACCGGCATTAAAGAAGGCGCTAAATTGCTACTGGACGGCCGGAAAGTGAATATCGTTGGCGATTATCCGGACACCTGCTTTTTGGGACCGACTATTTTTGATGGTGTCCGCCCCGACTCTAAAGTAGGTTCCGAGGAAATTTTCGGTCCGGTGATGAGTATTATGCGTGTGAAAACCCTGGAAGAGGCCATAGAAATCAGTAACGCCAATGCATTCGGCAACGGTCACTCCATCTTTACCTCGAGCGGTAAAGCCGCCCGGGAGTTTCAGTATAATATTGTCAGCGGCAATGTCGGCATCAATATCGGCATCGTCGCGCCGATGGCATTCTTCCCCTTCAGTGGAATGAAGGATTCGTTCTACGGGGTACTGCATACACAGGGCAAGGAAGCGGTTCGCTTCTTCACGGAAAGCAAAGTCGTTATTCAAAGGTGGTTTTAATGGAACTCAATACAGCCTCTTCGGTTATCAGTTTCGCCCGCGAACTCGAGGAAAATAGCGCTCGGTTCTACGAAGGTCTTGCCAAGCAATATCCACGGGGAGAGCAAACCTTTCTCGACTTCGCTAAAGAAAACCGTAAATTCATCAAGCAGTTCGAGACTGCCTATTACGGTGTCATTACCGATGCTATCGAGGGGTGCTTTGCCTTTTCTATTGACCCGGATAAATACAAGATTGATACTCAGCCTGCCAACGATGTCTCCGGTGCGGTCAGTCAGGCCGTGACGGTGGAAGATATTTTAATACGGTTTTACACTGATGCCGCCGAGCAGTCGAAGTCGCTTATGGCTGATGTTCCCCGCGCCTTTACCCTGATAGCCAGAAAGAGGTCGGGAAGAAAGCAGGCCCTCGAAAGCATCCGTTAATAAGTCTCTGTGGAATGACATTATAGAATAAACAGGGTAACATGCGTTATATTATCTACGGGGCAGGCGGTATCGGCAGTATCATGGGGGGGCACCTGTTCCGCACCGGACACCAGGTAATCCTCATCGGGCGGCCCGGCCATGTAAATGCTGTTAATAAGAACGGGCTCCGCCTTATCACGCCGACCAGCACCCATGTCTTAAAGATTCCCGCCGTCACTTCCCCCGGGCAAATCGACCTTCGACCGGATGACCTGGTTTTCCTCTGCATGAAGGGGCAGGATACGGAAGCAGCCCTGCAGGACTTGAAAAAGGTTATCGCTGACATTCCCGTCTTTTGCTTTCAGAACGGGGTACGCAACGAGGAGATTGCGGCTGAATATTTCACCGGTGTCTACGGCGTTATGGTGCGGGTCGGTGCGGTATACCTGACCGATGGTGAGGTTATCGCCCGCCGCGATCCACCGGGATGGTATATCATCGGGAAGTACCCGCGGGGGACCGATGAGCTTGCTGAAACTGCTGCCGATTCATTGCGGACAGCCGGCTATTTTGTCAAGACTTCAGATGATGTTATGCCCTACAAGTGGGGCAAACTCATGGCTAATGTCGGTAATGCTGTCGGCGCTATTACCAGCGGTAGCTGGCAGGATATGATGCCCGTTTTCCACGCTGTTCTTGAAGAAGCTGCGAAGGTGGTGGAAAAAGCCGGGATTAAATGGATTTCCCAAGAGCAGATTGCTGAGGACTGGCCGGAAATCACCGCACCGCTGCGCGGCCAGCTTAACACCGAGGCGCAGAGCTCGACCTGGCAGAGCCTAACACGCCGTCAGGGGAGCGTCGAGACCGATTTTCTCAACGGTGAGATAGTGCGGTTAGCAGAGCGACTCGGCATGGAAGCGCCGCTTAACCGGAAGCTCATTGAAATCACCCGTGAGATGGCGGTTAACCACGAACCGCCCGGTAAATATACCCTATCTCAGCTGAGTGATATCCTTGGCATAAACACCGCTAATTGATGTAAGCCCTAGGCATCGTTGCCGAACGGGTGAATATCCGCCATAATTATCGGTTTTTTCAGCTTGAGCAGCCCACCGGGCCAGTGCGCCAGGAAAGGCGGGGTCACGACGGCGGTCGATTTATTGAATACGTGTCTTTCCTGTTCCTTGCCCAGGCATATATCGAATTCCGCCCCTAAATCGGTGGGATCGTTGGGATCTGTCCCCAGGAAGCACATCACCTGCGTGGTGGGGTGGGTGTGCGGATTATCGGGGTCCGGTCCGATTCTGTAAGGTGCTTTCTTCATGCTTTCGTAGAGCATCACGAAGTCGAAGCCCGCCCTCTCCTTGGTAACGACGAAGGATATATAGCCACCGCCGTCGTCCCGGTTCAGCGGGCCGTAGTGCCAGGCGCCCTTCCTCGAGAAAGACAGCGGCATAAGGTATTTCCTGGTATCGGCGCGCCAGCCCACCACCGGGCCGGGCTTTTTATTGGTCTTGTACACCGTCTCCCTGTAGACCGGAGCGATGGATATCTCGTAGTAGAAAAATCTCCTGTACAGGAAGTTCACGGTTGCCGGAAAGTGGGGCATGCCCCTGGGGATAGCCACCGCCGTGGTGGTGGTAATCATATGCGTTTCCAGGCTTTCGCCCAGGCAAAGCTCGACTTCCGCCCCCAATTCACCGATATCGTCCATGTCCGAGCCCGCGAACAGCATCACCTGGTCGAAGTCATGCACGTGGGGTTTATCGGGGTTTTTCCCGATTTTCCCACCTGTCCAGAAGACCCCGTATTTTATGTGGGCGTCTATCCCCAGGTATTTACCGTCCATGATGCATTCCTGTCTCAGTCCGCCCTGTTCGTATTCCTTAAATTTAAGAGTTTTTACGTGTTTCCCGTATTTTGTCGCTGCCATTAACGCTCTCTCCCTTCATTGATACAGATATAATACAGGGGTGAACCTTAGTAATACAAATATGTAGATTATGCAGCCTTACTGATTCATCAATTAGCCTGATTAGTTTAGGCTGACTTTATTTTTACTAAATGCTATACTGGATAAGTTTTACTGAAAAAGTTACCCGAATTACCACCCACAGGGAAAGAAATGACGGGGCTTAAGTATAGCGCGAATATCGTTACCAAGACCAAGGAATATACCCAGGAACAAATCAAGATGCTGGAGGAATTTACCAGAAAGCATCCGGTAGAGAGCACCGTCGAGGCCTACCGCCTTCTCTGGATGGATGATAGCATGGTACCCGGAGCGTCACTGTACATGGAATGCATCTGGTTGTGGGAAGGAGCAACGACCTGGGGTACCACCGAACAGCCTCATGTCCACGAATTCGATGAGGTAATCGGGTTTATCAGTACCGGTAAAGAAAATCCCGGCGAACTGGATGCCAGGATGGAGATAATTCTGGGTGATGAAACCCATTACCTTACTAAAAGCTGCCTGGTGCACGTACCGGCGGGGATGAATCACTGTCCCCTGACGTTCCGGGAGGTCAACCGGCCGGTTTTTTTCTTTACCCTGGCGCCGGTCAGTAGGTATGGCAGGAAAGCGCAGGACACGGATTCTCAGGGCAATCCCGTCCCGCTGAAGACAATATTCGTGCCGCCTGAAACCCCCGATGCCTCGGGGACAAAATACGGCCGGTACATCATTACCGGGGTGAAACCCAAGAATTTCCCTCCCCGAAAGGGCCCGCCTACCGCCGAGACAACCCGGGTCGTTTCCCTTGACGATGATATGTCTAAGGGCGCTTTTTACGTCGAATTTGTCTGGATCTGGAGTGGCACCACGACGATGGCGCCTGACGGGCACGCTCACGATTGGGATGAGATGATCGGTATCATCGGCTCCGATAGGCAGCATCCCCGCCAGCTTGGCGGTGAGGTCTCGATAATACTCGGTGATGAGAAACATAATCTGACCCGGAGCAGCCTCGTTTATATTCCTAGGGGACTCTTCCACTGTCCTCTGGAATTCAAAGATATCAAAACGCCCGTTTTGTGTTTTACCGTGGGAAACACGGTGGAATACTCAATTGTTGATTAGTAATTACTTAAATAGATGGGAGAAGTATGACATTACAATCAAATCAGCCCGAAGACTGGGCGAAGCTGACCCCGGAGCAAAAACGGCAAAAGAGACTGCAAAGAATGGCCGGTGCCCAGGGAATGAGTTTCCCGACCCGTGAAGCGGAAAAGGCCTATAAGGTAAGGATGCAGCGGATGGTGGATGTTTATAACCTCAGGGAGCCTGACCGGGTCCCGGTAAACCTGCCGGTGGGAAACCTGCCGCTCAGGATGGCCGGTATCGATGCCTACACCGCGATGTACGAACCGGAGAAAGCTCTTGAGGCCACCAGCGCATTTAATGAAAAATACGGGGAAGAGCTGGAATATACCGCTTATTCCTTTTTCATTCCGGGACAGGTTCTGGACCTGCTCGATTACAAGCTTTATGCCTGGCCGGGACACGGTATTGCCAAGGACGGCACTACCTGGCAGTTTAAGGAAGGCGAATACATGACCGCAGATGAGTACGACGACCTTATCCGCGACCCCTCCGATTTCTGGATAAGAAAATATATGCCGCGCGCCTTTGGTGTCTTCGAGCCGATGAAGCTGTTCCAGCCGTTTACCAATATCACGGAAAACGTACATGTTATGCAGTTCATGCCGCTGGCCATGCCTCAGGTGCAGGAGATGCTCCAGAAACTGATCGATGCCGGCAAAGAGTATCAGAAAGCAATGCAGATAATAATGATGAGGTCGGGTAGTGGAGTCGGGGCAGGAGCATTCCTGGGAGGTGCCTTTGCCAAAGCCCCGTTCGATACCATCGGTGATACCCTCAGGGGCACCACCAATATTATGCAGGACATGTTCCGCCGGCCTGACAAGCTGCTTGAAGCCCTCGATAAAGTGGCTGACCTTACTATCAGTACCGTCCTCAATTCTCCCTTCATCAATAATATGACTACGGTAATGTATCCCCTTCATAAGGGCGCCGATGGCTGGATGTCCCAGAAAGCATTCGATACCTTTTATTTTCCGTCCCTGAAGAAGGTCATGGACGCCCTCATTGAAGAAGGCCTTATCCAGACCCTCTTTGCCGAAGGCAGCTATAATACCCGCCTTGAGTATATAGACCACTTCCCCAAGGGCGCCGTCACCTGGTATTTTGACCGGACGGATATGGTTCGCGCCAAGGAAATTCTGGGTAAGAAATGCTGCCTTCAGGGCAATGTGCCGTCGTCCATGATTGTCACCGGTAAGCCCGAAGAAGTCAAAGAGTATTGCCGCCACCTGATAGAGACCGTCGGTAAGGGCGGAGGCTTTATCCTGTCCGCCGGTTCCGTATCGGATAATCCCAAGCTGGAAAATCTACAGGCGATGATGGCTGCCGTGCGGGAATACGGCTATTACAAGAAATAAATACCCGAAGCTGAACAACAGGCTTTCGCCGTTTTAGCCCCGGTTTTACTTGTTCCCCCGGAGTCCACGGAGTAAATTACGCACTTTTTGCCAGAGGGTGTTGGCGTTATCCACGCGCTCTTCGGGTGCCTGTATATCGCCGTAGCGTACGTCGGAGTACATATTGGTAATCTGGTCTATCGACCCGGCACCTTCGGGCATGTGCCTGTGTAAGCGTTCGGCGTACTCGGTCACCGTTTCCCGTTTAAGCCGCGGCACCCCGGAACGTTTCCCTTCCCACAGTAAATAGCGGTATATATCGCGGATATCGAGTCTGCCTTCTGGATTATCGCTGAAAGGATACCAAGCCAGGGCCGGTTTCGGTTTTCTTCTGAATCTCTGACTCAGGGATTTGAAAAACAGGCGGAAATCATCGCGTATATCTTTCATATTCCAGAGTGATTCGTGTATTTCTTCGATATCGTCCTTATCCTTGCGGCCGAAATAGCGGGAGATGGCTTTTGATAGCAAAAAGACCACCAAGCCTATAATGATTATCGCTACCACCCATTTTATGGCCGTTACCGCTTCCGGTGGTAGTGTGATTCCGCTGCCGGTGGTTTCAGGAAAAGGAGATCCCCCGCTGGCATTTTCAGACGGGAGCTCTGTATCCGTTTTAAGGAGGCTGATGAACCACCGGATAACGGCGATGATGGCATTGATTAACCAGTCCAGCGGGACCGCCAGGAACTCTATGACTTTTGCCAGTCCATCGCCGATGTATTTGGCGCCCCGTTCGATGATATTGAAAACGTCGTTGGAAAATACCGTGGCGGGCTGCCTCCTCGCGCGGCATCGACTGGTGCATCCGCGAAAGGTGGCAGATGGCTATGGAGATAAGGCCGAAGAAGAAAAATGCAATAACATAAAGTGCGATTTCGGCTCCCGGTTCCTCGGCGTTATCACCCCGGGTAATCTGCCATAATATTATCAGGACAATGAGAAATACCATGCCGACGATGAATGAGGTGTAGATATCCCTGAAGTATGAAGTCGTCCTTCCCAGAACGATACCGCGCCACCACAGGTATATGAGTACGGGCAGGGCGATTATCAGCGAGTGCGGGTCACTGAAGGTATTCGCCAGTGATTCGCCGAAGTAGCCGAACCAGCCGCCCGCGAATTCCCCGCCGGAGGGATGTTCAATCCAGAGAACGATAAAGATGGTAATCACTC
>SMTZ1_10000078_pt1 | contig 69961 bp, 78 predicted proteins | sample DeeMarSWOR136_30_FD_25667 | JGI IMG/M metagenome (IMG submission 25667) | reverse complement strand
TATACTTCCCTTTTGATTTGACTTTCTAATTGTTATGCAGACAAAAATTAAATGGAAAAGATTAATCTGGGTGATTTTTATCTACTTATACTCGGGATTGTTCTTCTACAATTTTCTAAATCCCTACAGTAACTGGCACCTGGTATATGTCTATACAATGTTTCTAATTGTGTGGCTCGGTGTAGAATATTACGAAAAACATCTTTTTTTCCAAAGCGGTTTACTGCGATATTTCAATTGGTCACTACGCACTTTTTTCGCCCTCTTCTTTTATTCTTCTTTCATAGTCGGTCTCGCTACCCTTGTTTGGTGGCAAGATAACAAAATAAACTTTTATCCTTTTGGTCAAATAGTAGGCATCGCATTGTTCATTTATTCAATTATCTTGAGACGGAGAGCTCTCGCCGAGCAAATCATCACTCAGGATATTATCTCTACCTTCTATCTAAGTCTTTGCTTTCTGACAATATCGGTTGTATTGGCTTACGGATCCATATTTCTCATCCCCTACGCAATATTCATAGGATTTCCCTTAATATTACTTCAGTATAATTTCGAGAAAAAACATTACAAGCGGTTCGAAGAGTTTGTGCATAATAAAGAACAGATAAGCATGATTAAAATACAACAATATGATAAGCTGTGGGATAAGTACTTGGACCGTTTGCAAAAGAAATCAAAAAACAGGAACAAAAAATAATGACCATTATTTTAAGTGTACTAACATTGGCTCTTTTCAACGCAGAAATCCCCGCAAAAATTACGTATTTGGTAGGAACTGTCACGATTCAACGAGAAGAAAAACTATACTCAGCGGTTCTCGATGCTTCTCTTTATGTTGATGACATAATCTCGACGAGTGACGAATCAGAATGTGAGATTCAGTTTGCCAATTACTCTCTTATCCTTCTCAGCCAGAATTCAAGCATAAAAATCGAGAGAAAAGAAGATACCGAAAAGGGCATTTTCCACAGGATATTTGCTTCAATCGGAGAAATCGTAACCAAAGTGACTAAGATGAATAAAAATGATGAGTACGAAGTAAGAACCGATGCTGCCCAAGCATTCATTAGGGGAACTACCTTCAAAACTAATATTGAAGAAGATGGCACAAGTTCCTTCAGCGTATTTGAAGGTTCGGTCTCGGTTAAAAGTTTAATCGAAGGCGCAAAGGAAATTCTGCTCGACAAGAATTTCAAATCGAAAATCAAAAAAGGAGAATTAGAACCTCTTGTCGACAAACTTTCAGAATTGGAAATCACGGCATTCGCTACTAAGTTTAAAGATTTTATCGATCGGGGTAGAGTTCTAGATGAGCTTCGCGATAAAATTGAGGAAGAGAAAAAGAAAAAAGAAGAGGAAATTAAGAAAAAAATAGATGAAGGAAAGAAGAAGTTAAAAGGTTTATTCAAATAATTTGTAAGAGAGGGCAATGGAAATCTCAGAACAGCTGAGAAAAATATGTACTACATCTTTGATTTTCGTCCTATGCATAAGTTACCTGGTATGCCATTGTAACAGAGCAAAAGAAACAACAGACTACAGAATCGTATCTCTTTCACCGGCAATGACTGAAATACTTTTCGCGCTTGGCAGCGGTAACAATATAGTTGGTGTCACAACATTCTGTGACTACCCTGAAGAAGCAAAAAAGATCTACAAAATAGGTGACTTTTCCAATCCTTCGGTCGAAAGGATTGTAGGATTAAAACCGAATCTCGTGATACTAAATCTACCAGAACAGATGAGAATCAAAAAACAGCTTGAAAGATTGAAAATCAATATTTTCGTCTCCTCGCCAAGTTCATTAGATGAAGTCTATGAGGAAATTACTGAAATCGGCAAAATCGTTAAGAGAGAACATAACGCTGATTCACTCGTTAACTATATGCGCACGAATATTGTACCAGTTGAAAATAAAAAGAAAACGAATGTTTACATCGAACTTTCCCCTCGACCAATTGTAACGATTGGTAAGCATAGTTTTTTAAATGAACTCCTTGAATTGGCAGGAGCCGGAAATGTCTTCGCAGATTTGAATAAAGACTATCCTGTTGTATCTCAAGAAGAGATAATTAAAAGAAATCCAGAAATCATCATCCTTCTGCATCCCGAGAATATAGAACAGCGAACCGGATGGGGGACTATTGCGGCAGTGAAAAATAAAAGAGTCTATGCAGATATCAATCAGGATTATATTATGCGTCCGGCACCAAGATTAGTCAAGGGGTTTAAAGAATTGAAAAGGATAATACTTGAATAAACAGCTACTTATAATCCTCATATTCTTAGGGGCGGTACTGGTTAGTATTATAGTGGGACCAGCACAGCTCACCAGCGAGATTTTTCAATTACGTATATCACGGGTTGTCCTTGGCATATTTGCAGGAGGCATGTTGGCATTCTGTGGAGGTATACTGCAAGGTTTGTTCGGCAATCCACTAGTTGAACCATATACACTCGGATCTGCATCAGGTGCTGCACTCGGAGGTTCAATTGGCATCCTTATCTTCGGCACAATCAATCCTGTGTTTGCCTTTTTAGGATCACTCGGTGTAGGTTTCTTCGTTTTCACAATTGCACGTATTGAGGGAGGATTATTTAGGGATCGATTGATTCTCGCCGGTGTGGTTATGAGTTTCTTATGTTCTTCTTTAGTGATGATCACGATGCTGATGGGTGGTCGTGAATTGTATGAAATTCTTTATCTCTTAATGGGATATCTCGGTATTATAATAAATTCCACAAACAGAATTATGATTATCGTGCTAATTGCTGTATCTATTGGTTTAATGGTGTTCCTCTATAGATACCATAGAGAACTTGACATAATATCACAAGGGATCGAAACTGCCGCTGGTTTGGGCATTAATATTCAAAAGCTTTCAATCACCATTTTCCTCGCAACCTCTCTTCTTATTGGTCTTATTGTATCGATCGTTGGTGCCATAGGGTTTGTCGGCTTAGTAATCCCACATATATCAAAACTCCTCTTTGGCCCAAAGCATTTGCGTAATCTACCCGCTTCATTTATTTTGGGTGCAACATTCCTGCTGCTCGCAGATACTGCATCACGTGTAATTACTGTATATGAACTTCCGGTTGGTGTAGTCACATCACTTGTTGGGGTACCTTTTTTTATCTACCTCTACAGGAGGTAGCATGAAGGCTCTTAAGGTCCAGAATATTAGTTTTTCCTATGACACGACCGACATTATAAAAAATGTCACTTTCTCATCAGAAAAAGGAGAATTCCTTGGTATTATTGGCCCAAACGGAGCAGGTAAATCCACCATGCTAAGAATTCTTTGTGGCATATTAGAACCACAAAGAGGTAATGTCTTTATCTTAAACGAAAATATAAAAGATATTAATCAGAAGAGCCGTGCTCAAAAAATATCTTTCGTACCTCAGGAAACCCATTTCGCCCTTAATTTCCTTGTTGAGGACGTTGTCCTCTTGGGAAGATACCCTTATCTTAGTGCATTTCAACGAGAACGGAAAGAAGACACAGAAGCGGTCGAGCATGCGCTTGCATACGCTAATGTCATGGAATTTAGAAAAAGGCCTATAAACTCCTTATCTTCTGGCGAAAGGCAAAGGGTTGTTTTGGCACGTGCCCTTGCCCAGCAACCTAAAATACTCCTCCTTGATGAACCCACCAGTCACCTCGACCTCCATCATCAATATGCCATAATGCAGCTCCTAAAGAAATTGAACGCCGAGGGACTATCAGTTGTTACCGTTAACCACGATTTGAACTTAGCGAGTCTGTATTGCCAAAGACTGTTGCTCATGTACGAAGGAACTATCTACTCGGAGGGTACACCGCAATCCCTGATAAACAACGAAAATTTGAAGCATGTCTACAAAACCGATGTGAAGATTATAAAACATCCTCTCAAGGATGTTCCTCAAATATTTTTACATCCAGAAGGAGAATGATATGAAAATTTTGAATAAGAAAATCAAACTGAAGACCAAAGGTAGCGGAGATTTAATAAACATAACAAATGACATCTCACAAATAGTAAAATCTTCAAAACTGGAAAATGGAAACGTAACTGTTTTTAACATTGGCTCAACCGCGGCAATCACTACTTTTGAATTTGAACCTGGTTTGATTAAAGATGTGCAAAATCTGTATGAAAAATTGATACCTTCAGACAAACACTATCACCACGATGATACCTGGGGTGACGCCAATGGCTTCAGCCACTTAAGAGCCGCACTTCAAGGACCTTCATTAACAATACCTTTTGAGAATGGAACGCTGTTATTAGGCACTTGGCAACAGGTTGTCCTCGCGGAATTCGATAACAGACCGAGGCAGCGCAACGTGGCTGTTCAAGTAATTGGCGAATAACCTTTGACAATAACCTCCTATAATCTTAATTTATTTCAATCTTTTATAATTCTAAACCATCCACCTGTCAGATCTTAAAACAAAGTGCAACTTGAGGAGTCAATTGAGAAATCTATTGCTCAATTATCTCAATCTGCGATGGGCTTTTGAGAATAATCTCGGGTTTTCCTTTATATTCTTTTATTAAACCTTTTACCCTCACTCGACAATTCAAATAACGATCTTCAGGGTGCGGTGGGAATTTATCAAAATCGCTTGAGAATATAACTGCAGTGAAATATTTCTTCCAGTTTTTATGAAAATTCAGAAAACAAACTTTGCCCGTGTTATTGGATGCCACAATTGTACCTTCGATAATCTTCTCCTGACCATAATACTTGTATGCATCCCTCCATGAGATGATCTCTCCAATATCTTCTTCAGGTGAGGATTTTGACAAAACAAAAGACGTATCAGGGGCCTGAAAAATAGAAAAGGACCACAATCCCCTCCGGTTTCGTAACGCGACCTTTTCTAATTCTTCAAGTTCTTTTCTATACAGCGTATCTGGTGGATAAAATCGCGTTTCGGCATATCCTAATCTTATAAGCTCAGCATTTATGAACTTTCCATCCACGAACACATATCGCAATAATCTTCCATAATCATCTTGGTTAGTGATATCCTTTTCTAAACGCAGGTTCTTGTTAAGCACGAAAAAAGTGAGTAAATCTTTGGCAATATCGCCCCCGGGATCAGCGATTTCTGGCGCATTGATCCCCAAAAGCCGAACTGTTTCACCTTTTTGGGTTCTGAATGTATCACCATCAATCACCTCCACACCTCTTTCCTTATGCATACAGGCAAGAAGCAGAATAAAAGAATATGCAATTAATATACCAATTTGACGATTACTCATGCGGTATTATAGTGAAAATCTTCTTTTTGTCAAATCAAAACGACATAGTCGTCCATAGATGCTGAAAGAACGTTCATCGCTCAACGACTGGCCAAAATCCTGCAATGCACAATATTGACAATTGCCAAAAAAATACAATAGACATTCCAAATTTTTCAGAAATCGCTGCTGATAATTATTGACAATACAACAAATATGTATATACTCACAAACATGGATAGAACACTCCTGATTATAAAGCCTGATGCAATAAAAAGAAATCTAATAGGAACAATCTTAAAGCAAATTGTCGAAGCTGGTTTCAAAGTCATCGCTATGAAGATGGTATGGCTGAGCAAAGAGAAGGGCAGTGCATTTTACGAAATCCACAAGGGCAAAGATTTCTATAAGTGGCTCGTGGACTTCATCTCCTCTGGACCAATTGTTGTCGCTTGTTTGAAACTCCCTGATGCACCTCAAAAACTGCGTGAGACTGTCGGTGCCACTGATCCAAAAAAGGCCGCTGAGGGCACAGTGAGAAATCTTTATGGCACATCGGTCGGTGAAAACGTCGTTCACGCCTCAGCGCCTGATGAAAATCCTGAGAGAGAAATAGGATTTTTCTTCGCTAAAGAAGAACTTTTCGATTATTAATCCACGCATTTCGCCCACAAGATCCTGATCGCGAAAATATGCAAACAGCCAGATGGTGTTAATTTCAATATTATATTGCAGTTTTTGAAAAAAATCATTGACTAAAATCTATTTATGATTAGTATTTAGTGAATGAAGAAAATATTCCTGTTAATATTGTTAATTATCTCTTGCCCAAGACCCGGAATTAAAGAAATACCAAAACCAGATTTTCTGAAAGAAGCGGAACGTGTCTATCAACACAATCCTCTTTATGCATACGCTCTGCTGAGAGATTCTGTTATAGAGACCGAATATATGATTGAACGTGCCAGAATTCTGGCAAAAGTCTACATACATCAACGTGAGTATGAACGTGCTGCAGCCGTTCTCGACAGCATTAACTGGTCAACAGATTTAACAGAACATGAAACCAACATGATTCTATCAAGAACACAGAGATGGGACAAACTCGCCAATAATGCATCAGATACCTTGTTAAAAGGCATCGCTTATTATCATCTTAATGAAACAGACAAAGCGATCAGGTTTTTATCAAAACCTTTAAAACCAGATGATTATCGAATGATTTTCTTGGCAAAAACTTATGAAGGTCTGAATGACTTCGAAAAAGCCTTTGGTGTTCTAGCGTCGATTGACACGGTAAGCACATATCTCTATCAAGAATATCAAGATCTACTGTTCAACATTTTCACTAATTTTGAGAACCCGATCATGGTCCAGAAAGAAATCAAAAGACTGAAGAAACCACATCTGCAGGCGTTTATACTACTCAAAATATACGAAAGAAAAAGAGACAAGGAAAATATGGAGAAAACCGCATGGAAGCTCGTAAAAAATTATCCTAATTCTAATGGAGCATATTATGCATTGAACCTCATACAGCCTAAAACGAAATCAGAATATAAAGCATGTGGAAAAGTATGTTATTATCACGGCAATTACGATAAAGCGATAAAAGACTTCAAAAAAACAAGCACGGATGACGAAGTGAACTATTATATGGGAAGAATCTATTACAGCAGGCAAAATTATCGAGAATCCTTGAAATATTTTTCTCGAAGCGCCTGGTCTTCTGCGCACTACTATCGAGGCAGAATTTATGAAAAGTTAAATAATTTCAAAACGGCAATAGCAGTCTATGATTCGCTTTACAAGGCGCACAAAAGTTCAAAGTACGCAATCAGAGGGTTCAAGCGCATGGCGTTCATCCTGGAAGATATCGGTGACACGTTAGGGGCAGTAGAGACATTCTTAAAGATCAACGAAAAGAATACAAAATTTAGAGCGGCAATGCAATTATTTAAGATGGGTGCGTTAAGCAAAGCAGATACGATTCTCAGCGAATTCAGTGGGCCTGAAGGTGTCTACTGGCGCATGCGGATCAAAGAAAGGCTGGGGGAATCAGTGGAGAGCTTAAAGGACTATCTTGATAGTGTGTATCCTCTATCATACTATACATTAGTAAGAAGCAATAGAGATATCATTCTGGACACAACATCATTGGATGCATGGATGAATCAGTTTGAAGATAGTGTGGTTTCATTCTCTGGCATTGATTCTATCCATCTAAGAAAGGCATTAAGGTATTTCGATCTGAATGAAATAGACTATGCAACAAAAGAATTAGACATGATCGAAGATAAAAGCCCTCAGGATTTTCTCCACCTTAGCAGACTCTGTGCAAAATATGGTGCAGATAAACAGTCTATTCTTTATAGTCTGCAAATAAAAAAATTAGCAAAGAAAAACAATGTCGTGGCAATGCCTATAGATTTATTCAAATTAATGTACCCTGTGCGCTATACATTCAGCATCGAAGATCAAGGTATTGCGCTAAGCCTGTGTCTCGCAATGATATGGCAGGAAAGCCTCTTCGATCCTGAGGCCCTTTCACCGGCCAATGCACGAGGGATAATGCAGATCATCCCACCAACAGCAGAAAAAATCGCGCAAGAATTAAACGTATTATCATATTCATTAAATGATCCTCACGTATCGATAAGATTTGGATGTTATTATTTCATGAATTTGCTTAGCGAGCTCAATTCAGTTCCATTATCCCTTGCCGGATACAATGCTGGACCTGCCAGGGTGAGAAAATGGATAAATCAAGACCCTAATTACGAGATCGATCAATTCATCGACCTAATACCCTATAATGAAACGAGAAATTATGTAAAATCTATACTTGGTCGCCAGATAATATATGAGAAATTGCTTAAAGGTTAGCTTTTATTTTGAACGTCAGTTTTTTTCCGTACTTCTTTTTTAAATAACAGTTCTCGCATAAGAAGAAATAATGCACCCACGGTGATAAAAGCGTCGGCAAAATTATAGGTAAACCAACGTAAGTTACCTATCCCCATATCAATGAAATCTATTACATAACTCATTCTTACTCGATCAAAAATATTCCCAAGTGCTCCACCAATAATTATACCAAAAACGATAACACTTGTCCTATCTTTCAATGACAATCCTACATAGGTCAAAACAAGAATGCCTATAATCGAAAAAACATAGTACAAAAAAGGAGGTCCAAAAGAAAAACTAAAAACACCGTAAGGGTTATATGTTAACTTGAATCTCAAAAGTGAGCCGATAACATTGTATGGCGGCTCAAAGGGTGTCAGAAAATTTACAATTAGTAATTTCGTAACTTGATCAATTAAAAGTGCTCCTATTACAAAAATTAAAAAAATTTTTATATTCTTCTTAAGGAGCATTGAATCAAACGGTGTTACAATCTATTTTTCAGTCCCTCTGGAGCACTTGATACATAGTCGTGCTTGGGGCAAAAATTTTAAGCGTCTTTTGCCTATTGTTTTCCCGCAACGTTCACAAAATCCATATTTACCCTGGTTGATTTTCTGCAAAGCAAGATCTATTTCAAAAAGTGCCTCGCGGCGTGAAGATAGAATCTGAGAAGTCACTTCCCGTCTCTCTGTCTCTGTCCCCTGATCTGCCATGTGATTAGAGTAAGCAGATAAGTCTCCCGAGGACTCAAGCTGCGTTTGCGCTATTTGACCGCCTTCATACTGCAATTCTTTCAAAAGCTTCTGTCTTTCTTCAATCAATCTTTTCTCATACTGTTTCAGCTCTGTCTTTCTCATTCTCTTAGGCATCTCATTTCTCCTTTAACATATGTAGATATGATTTTGCTTTTATATTAGCAGGATCAGTTTCCAAAACTTCTTGCCACTGTTTTTGCGCTTCGTTGAATTTCTGTTGCTGGTAGAAACAAAGGCCCAAAATCGTCTTTGCTTCTAAATAATTCTTGTTTTCTTCCAGAATATCTAATAGAAGTTTATTTGCTTCTTTATATTCTGACAATTGAATATAGGTTTTCGCCAATTTCAATTTTATATCAAGAAAGGATGCACTCACATCTATCGCTCGTCTATATTCATCACGTGCTTTCTTGTATTCCTGCAATTCATAATAGGTATCACCTAACTGACTATAGGTAGCGGCAAGTTTTGCTTTTAGCTGCGGTGATGGACCTTTATCTTTCGTCTCAAGATTCGCAGCCCGCTCAAATGACCTGATTGCTTCTTCAAATTGACATTGTTCATTTTGAATAATCGCCAGATTCACATAAGCTTCTATATATCTTGGGTTTAATTCTATGGCTTTCTTGAAACTGGCTGCCGCCTCTTCATAATTTTCTGCAAGTGAATATGCAAGGCCCAATGCGTTGTGAACGTCGGGATAACTGGCATACACACTTAGTACCTTTTTGAATTTCTCTATAGATTTCTTGATCTTCCCGTTCTCATACAATTCGAGCGCTTCAGTATAAACCCTTCTCGTCTCTTTATCCATAAATAATTATAGTGACATTTAACTTTTTGTCAATGTCCGTGTGTCATCAGCAAATTGTGCTTCATGCAGTCAGCAATATGCGACCACCAGATCTAGATTAAATTCTAACATTCTATTGTGATTCTCTGACTGAACCAAATTTCGCTTCGACAACAGATTTGATTCCGCCACGAGGATTAAATTCTCCACGTACAATCGCCCATCGTGGTTTTACGGCCTTAACGAAATCCTTCAATATACGATTGACTGCGTTCTCGTAGAAAATTCCAAGGTTACGATATGCATGAATATACAGCTTTAATGACTTTAATTCCACAAAATATCTGTTTGGTTCATACTCAATAGTAATCAAACCAGCATCAGGCAAACCAGTGCGCGGGCATAGTGAAGTATACTCGGGAATCACAATCGTGATTTTGTAGTTCTTAAATTGGTTCAATAGGATATCCAACTTTGGCATTTTCTTCTTCAGTCCTGAAACTGCGTGTCTTCTTGTATACTTCGGCATGCTGAATTATAGCATACTATTTGCGAAAGTCAATCAAGACTGCAGTAAAACTGTTAAAGATCTTAGTCATGCTTCACTGAATTTCATAAGCTGTGAAGATAGTCCGTGAATTTCTGCATACCTTCCTTGATTTTCTCATCGGGCTGAGTTAGAGAAAACCGTAAGTAACCTTCTCCATACTTACCATAACCTGCACCAGGACCCACGACCACTCCAGTTTTCTGTACTAAGTTGATTACAAACTTCATGGAATCTTTATCTTTGGTTTTCATTTTCGTCCATATATAGGTTGTAGCGTCGGACCGAACATAGTCCCAGCCGATCTTATCAAGAAATCCATGTATAATCTTTCTTCTTCTTCTATATAATTCTCGTACTCCAGGAATAAATTCATCATAAATCTCTAACGCCTTCATCGCTGCTTTTTGTATCGGTATAAAAACGCCTGAATCGGTATTCGTCTTCACCACTGCAAGGGCTTTGATCATCTCTTTATTCCCGCATATCCAGCCAATCCTGTATCCTTGCATATTGTATGTTTTAGAAAAAGAATGAAGCTCAACAGCAATATTCTTGCTTCCATCTATCTCAAGGAGTGAAGGTGGTTTTCCATCTTCATATATTTCAGAATAGGCAGTATCGTGAATAATATAAATTCCCCATTTCCTGCAAAATTCAACCAATTTTTTAAAAAAAGAAATATCTGCTTTTTTCGAAGTAGGATTATTGGGGTAATTTATAATTATGACCTTTGTCTGTCTGAGAACCTTTTGCTCAAAGCCATCCAGATCTGGTAGAAAATCGTTCTTTTCAACAAGTGGCATATGTATTGGAACCCCCTGAGCAAAGATTACTGATGTATTATATGTTGGGTACGCCGGGTCAGGCACAAGTGCGTAGTCATCATTATCGCACAGAGCAAGATAGAGATGAATAATTCCTTCTTTTGCCCCAAGAAGAATCATAATTTCATTCTCTGGATCAAGGGTCACACCGAATCTTTTTTTCATCCATTTGGCAATCTTCTCACGTAGGGGAAGAAGACCCCAATAATTAGGGTACAACTGTGCGCCCTTTTCATTCGATGAACTATGGAGCTCTTCAATCACCACTTTTGGCGCTGGTTGATCAGGATCACCGTGAGCAATATTTATTATCTCCTTACCTTGCTTTTTCACCTCCTTAATTACATTGTCCAACTCGGCGTAAAGGTAAGGGGGCACACCATCCATCCTTCTTGGCAGTTTCATATTCAACCCCTTAATGTATAAGCCTTCTTTTTACGAAGAACATGATTTCGATTATATAATGTTTTTAACATTTGTCAACGCAGAGTTTCCCTTACCTGTTTTTCTGTCAGTGATTACAGAATATCTTAAATCCGCTCTAATCTTTTTGCTATCGAGCGCGCGTGTCCATCTAATCCTTCTGTTGAGGCCAGTATCCTTGCCACAGGACCGATTTTATCCAAACCTTTTTTTCCCACCTTCAACGTTGTTTGCAATTTAATAAAATCCTTAACACCCAAACCTGCTGTATAGCGAGCACAAGTATTTGTCGGCAGCGTGTGATTTATACCTGCACTATAATCACCAAGCGCCTCAGCACTGTGTTCACCTACAAAAAGTGAACCAAAGCTGATAAGTTTATCAATATATTGCACAGGATCCTTGACGTGTAGCTGGAGATGTTCAGGGCTTTTCTTATTTGCAATATCTATCGCCTCGTCAATATCTTTTACCAAAATTATGATGCCATTATTTTCGATAGACTCTTTTGCAATATCTCTTGTCGCAAGTCCATTCAGCTGTAGATCTACCTCTTTATTTACTCCCTCCGCGATCATGCGAGATACCGTCACCAGAATTGGTACAGCCTCAGTATCATGTTCAGCTTGTGCGAGCAAATCAGCTGCTACAACGTCTGCATGTGCTGACTCATCAGCTATAATCAATATTTCTGTTGGACCCGCCACAAAATCAATACCAGTAATACCAAATACCTCTTTTTTTGCCTGGGTAACAAATCTATTGCCTGGCCCAACGATTTTGTCTACTTTTTTTACTGTCTGTGTACCATATGCCATTGCTGCTATTGCCTGTACACCACCAATTCTATATGCTTCTTTGATACCGCACATACCACAAGCTGCAAGGATCAAAGGATGAATTGATTCCTTGAAGCGCGGTGGAGAACAAAGTGCGATCTCTTTCACACCAGCAACCTGAGCAGGAATCGCACACATTAGCAAGGTAGAGACAAGAGGGAATCTGCCACCAGGAACATAAATACCTACTCGTTCAATCGGAGTAACTTTCTGTCCAACAATGACTCCTGGCGCAATCTCAAATTCAAAGTTTTCAAACTGCTCTAATTGTTTTCGAGAAAACTGTTTGATATTTTCCAATGCTGATTGAAGTGCACCTGCCACATCTTTGTCAATATTGCTGTAAGCAGCTTCTATCTCTCCTTCATCAATCCTCGTCTCCTCTATGGTACAGCCGTCAAACATTGTAGTGTAGTATCTAACTGCTTCATCCCGATTTTTTATTACACCTGAAATTATTGTACGAACCGCCGCAACGTCAGCCAATTCTTTATATTCAAAAAAGTTTTTCTTTAATACTGAACTACCAACTATTCTCATTTCATACTCCTTTCATAAAATTATGTAATATTGTTCTACCCACCCCTGTCAATATCGATTCTGGATGGAATTGCACACCCTCAATATTTAGGTTTTTATGCCTAATACCCATCACCAAGTTGTCTTCCGTCCATGCCGTAGTCACGAGGCAGCCAGGTAAGCTTTCTTTTTCTACAATGAGCGAATGGTATCGTGCGGCGACAAACGGTTTTTCAACGTTTTTATATATCGTCTGACAGTCATGGTAAATGCTCGATACTTTCCCGTGGATGGGCTGAGCAGCTGGTACGACCCGGCCTCCAAAAACCTCAGCGATTGATTGATGCCCAAGACACACACCAAGTATGGGAATCTTACCAGCGAAGAATTCAATAGCATGACAGCTTATGCCAGCATATTGAGGTGTACCCGGGCCAGGAGAAATAACAATGGAAGAGGGTCGCATCTCGCTAATCTCATCAACTGTGACTTTATCGTTTCTCTTCACAACCACCTGCGCACCAATCTCACCGATCAATTGAACAAGATTATATACAAAAGAATCGTAATTATCAATTACCAGTATCATCTCGCCATCTCAATTGCTTTTCTCAAGGCGCTTACTTTGTTTAATGTTTCCTCATATTCTCTTTCTGGAATAGAATCAGCAACAATTCCAGCACCTCCCTGAACATATGCTACATCATCTTTCATCACAATTGTTCTTATTGCAATACATAAATCCATATTACCATCAAACCCGAAATATCCAATTGCTCCTGCGTAGATTCCTCTCTTTACTGTTTCTAATTCATCAATTATTTGCATCGCTCTAATCTTGGGTGCACCTGAGACCGTGCCGGCTGGAAATACAGCCCTAAGAAGGTCAAACGCATCTCGCCCTTGTTGTATTGTGCCGATAACGTTTGATGTTATATGCATAACCTTTGAATATTTCTCAATCTTCATAAAATCTTCTACGGTCACCGTCCCACATTCACAGACTCTACCAATATCATTTCTGGCAAGATCAACCAACATAACATGTTCTGCTAGTTCTTTCTCATCGCACAAGAGATCTGCTTCTAGAGATTGATCATGCTTCTCATCCTTACCTCTCGGTCTTGTTCCGGCTATCGGTCTACTTGTCGCCTGACCATTGACTAGTTTAACCAATGTCTCAGGAGAAGAACCAAGAATGAAAAGACCATCCAATTTGAGATAATACATATATGGTGAAGGGTTTGTAATGCGCAGCGCTTTGTAGATGCTAAGTGGCTTTTTGCGAACTGCAAATTTGAACCTTTGTGACGGAACGACCTGGAAAACATCTCCTGCACAAATATATTCTTTTGCCCTCCCCACGATTTTGCAAAATGAATCCTTCGTAAAATTTGCTTCGAATAGAACGGGTCGTACTACGTGAGGAATCACAGTTTCCTTTTCTGGCGTCTTGAGGATATTCTTCAACTCCACCATCCTTTTATTACTACCATTATAGATCATAATATCAACTACTTTTTCCCTATGATCAAAAATGATTATCTCGGAAGGAAATATAAAATAGAGTTCGGGTATATTAAGCTCATCAGGATTCTTATCTGGTATGTCTTCGAAGAAACGTACTGCATCATAGGCAATATAACCAACTGCGCCACCGTTGAATATAGAAAATTTTGGATATACTTTTGATTCATATATAATATTTCTTAAGAAAGTAAAGGCATCTGAATTTTGTCGATATGCCTTTCCAGAATGCACAATCTCTATCTCACTGCCCCTGCTCTTGAATATAGCAAGTGGTCGCGCACCAACACACGAATATCTCCCCCTTTCGCCCAAACTTTCTAATGATTCATATATAAAACCATAGCGATCCTTGCCATATACCTTTTCAAAAAAGGTAACAGGAGAAGATTGTAGTCTAATCCTCTCATAGTCAAACTTAGTTTTTGGCAGTAATACACTTTTCATCACATACAGCCCTTAAGTTTGTTGTAAATTCAGGAAATGAAACATCTATACATCCTGCATCATCTATCGTGGTCTCTCCATCAGCTATGAGTCCTGCAATGGTTAAAGCCATTGCAATTCTATGATCACCAAAGCTTGTGCATGAAGTCCCTTGAAGTCTCGTGGGACCCTTCACTACCAAACCATCTTCCCTCTCTTCTATTTTTGCACCCATCTTTATGAGTCCATTTACGATGGCTGTAATTCTATCGGTCTCTTTAACACGTAATTCAGCCGCATCTTTTATTTCCGTTATTCCTTCGGCTTGAGTAGCAACAACTGCAATGATTGGTATCTCGTCGATGAGTCTTGGAATCAACCTGCCGGAAATCTTTGTTCCTTTTAGTCGAGCATGATTGATCACAAGATCGGCAATCGATTCATTTGATACAGTGTTACAATTTGAAAAAGAAATGTGCGCTCCCATCATTTTAAGTACATCCAGTATACCTGTTCGTGTCGGATTTATGCCGATTTCATTCAAGATAAGTTCGCTCTGAGGCATAATGGTCCCAAGAGCAATGAAGTATGCCGCAGATGAAATATCACCAGGAATTGCTATATTTTTTGCTTCAAGCTTAACCCTACCTTTTATAACGATTCTAGCGTTTTTATCTGAAATCTCCGCGCCAAAGAAGTTCAGCATAAGTTCGGTATGATTTCTCGTAGGACATGGTTCTCTTACGCATGTTTCGCCCTGAGCATGGAGACCAGCAAGCAGTATTGAGGACTTCACTTGAGCACTTGCAACGGGCAAAGCATATTGCACTGATCTCAATGGGCTCCCGATGATGCAGAGTGGTGCAAACTTCCCACCATTTCGCGCATGAATATGTGCACCCATCATACTCAGCGGTTTGACAATTCGATCCATTGGTCTCTTCCTTAAGGAACTGTCACCTGTTAATACAGAAAAGAATCTCTGCCCAGACAACACCCCAGCAAACAATCGCATAGTTGTACCAGAATTGCCACAGTCCAGAGCATCGTCAGGTTCGGAAAACCCCATATGTCCTCTTCCTCCTATATAAATTGATGAACCGCGTTCTTCAATACTCGCACCCAACTTTTCTATTATATTCAATGTTGCCATACAATCTGCGCAGCGCGAATATCCAGTGATAGCACTTTTCCCCTGAGCTAGTGATGAAATTAGAAAGGCCCTGTGAGTGATCGATTTATCACCACTTATCTTTATCTCTCCCTTAGGAGCTGCACCTCTTTTTACTATGAGCTTCATAGAATTATTATCAATCAGGCTTACAACTTTTTCCCAGTGACTTCAGCAATCTTTCTTATCTCTTTCATAAGTTGCCTAAATATTTCAGGTTTTAATGATTGTTTTCCATCCGAGATAGCATCAGGAGGATTTGTATGAACCTCTACGAGTAAACCATCTGCACCGGCGGCAACAGCCGCTTTTGATAGTGCACGAACATATCGCCAGTCACCAGAGGCATGACTCGGATCAATGAGGATCGGCAGATGGCTGAAACGATCTATTACGGGAATCGCACTCATATCGAGAGTATTTCTGGTATATTTCTCAAAAGTTCTAATTCCCCTTTCACACAGGATTACATTTGGATTTCCTTCTGACAGAATATACTCTGCTGACATAAGCCACTCCTCAATTGTTGCGGACATGCCTCTTTTGAGCAGAATAGTTTTGTTAAATCTACCAACCGTTTTTAAGAGAGGAAAATTCTGCATATTACGGGCCCCGATCTGTAGGACATCTGCATACTTATAGACGAGTGGCACATCTACTTCAGAAAGGACTTCTGTAACAATCAGAAGTCCAGTGCGTTCGCGTGCTTTCGCCAAAATTTCTAATCCCTTTTCTCCCAATCCCTGGAAACTGTACGGTGATGACCGCGGTTTAAAAGCACCACCACGCAAAAATTTTGCCCCCGCTTCTTTAACTATTTCAGCTATCTCCAATAGATTTTTTTCAGATTCGACTGCACAAGGACCTGCGATCACAACAAAATCACTTTTCCCTATACGCACACCATCTACCGAGATGACGGTATCTTCAGGATGAAATTCTCTGCTCGCCAGCTTAAATGGATGTAGAATTGGTACGAGTTTCTCGACTCCTTGCAAAGCTTCAACTGTCTTAATGAGCCTTTCTCTGTCAGTAGCACCAATCACATGAATCACTGTTTTCTTCTCTCCTTGAAATAATTTAGTACTGTAACCAAGTTCTTTTACTTTTTTGATTACATGGTCAATTTCATCGTTCATTGCATCAACAGACATTGTTATTATCATATATTTTCCCCCTCTACTCTTTCATTTTTTACTATGGTTTTAACAATGATATCCAACTCTGCTATCAATTTTCTGAACATATCGATTGTGATCGATTGAGGACCATCAGATAGTGCGGCATCAGGGTTAGGATGAACCTCAACCATAATACCATCGGCTCCAGCTGCAATTGCTGCTCGTGATAGTGGTATCACCATATCTCTCTTTCCCGATGCATGACTGGGATCAACGATAATAGGCAGATGCGTGATCCGCTTCAGTTCTGGTATACTACTAATATCCAATGTGAATCTCGTATAATCACTGAATGTTCTTATACCTCGTTCGCATAGTATCACGTTATAATTCCCTTCCGACATAATATATTCTGCCGCAAGTAGAAATTCCTTGATTGTGGATGATATGCCACGCTTTAAAAGCACGGGTTTTGTAGATCGCCCGGCCCTTCTTAATAAGGAGTAATTCTGCATATTCCGGGCTCCGATCTGAATAATATCAACATAGCTCTCTACGAGGTCAAAGTTGTCGGTATCAAGCGCCTCTGATATTATAGGAAGACCTGTTTCGCTTCTTGCCTGAGCAAGTATTATCAATCCTTGTTCACCCAATCCTTGAAATGAATAAGGTGATGTTCTTGGTTTGAATGCACCACCGCGCAAGATCGCCGCGCCCGATTCCTTCATTGCATATGCGACTTCCATTGTCTGCTTTTGTGATTCAACGGCACACGGACCCGCGATAATTACCATTCCGTCCCCGCCGATTATGATATCTCTTACATTTATAACCGTATCTTCAGATTTCATCTCTCGACTTGTAAGTTTGTATGGCTGTGTGACATGTATCAAATTCAGCACGCCAGGGAGTCCTTCAATTCTGTGTGTGTCTACCATACTCGTGTTGCCCGTGATACCTATTGCGATCCGCTGTGCACCAGGGATAGGATGGGGAGTAAGGCCCATCTCTTTTATTACATCACACACTTTTTCCACCTGTTCTTTTGCCGCATTCTTATTCATTACGACAAGCATTTATATCACCTCCTCGTTGCTTTCTTGAATTTCTTTATAAGTTCCACCAAATCTTCTCCTTTTCTTACAGCCTCAATTACCCGGCTGCCGATTATGACACCATCAACATCCTTGCTTAGTAATTTAATTTGTGCTACTGTCGAGATGCCAAAACCAACAGCAATCGGTTTGTCCGCGAGACACCTCACATTTTTGATAAACCCAGAAAGCTCAGAGGGTAATTGATCTCTTATTCCAGTTGTACCTGTTACAGTTACGCAATAAATAAAACCTGAAGATCCCTGCACAACTGCCTTTATTCTCTCTTCTGATGTGGTAGGTGCAACAAGAAAAATACTATCTATGTCATACATCTTCGAAAGTGAAATCCATTCGGAAGATTCCTCTATAGGAATATCAGGAATAATAGATCCTGAGATGCCTCCCGTGCTGATGCTTTTAAAAAACCTTTCCTTACCGTAAGCAAGGACAGGATTTAAGTAGGACATAATAACCAATGGTACATTGATTTTGATTTCTTTTATATTATCTATTATGTCATGAAGAGTGACCGAGTTTGAGAGAGCAATCTGAGATGAATATTGTATTATCGGACCATCAGCGACTGGATCACTGAATGGAACACCAATTTCTATTATGTCCGCACCGCTATCTGCTACTGTGAGTATATGATCCAATGATTCTTTTAGTGAAGGATATCCCGCAGTTAGATATATTATGAGCGCACATTCGTTCTTCCTTTTTAGTTCATCAAATTTCGCGGTTATTGGTCTAATACAAGTCATATCACGCCTTCGACAATCTCCAAATCCTTATCACCTCTGCCGGATAGACTAACAACAACAATCTTATCCGGTGCCATGCGGCGGGCAATCTTGCACGCATATGCGATTGCGTGTGCACTCTCAAGAGCAGGAAGTATGCCCTCAGTTTCTGAAAGTAGCTTGAATGCATCCAATGCTTCTTCATCGGTAGCATATGTATATTCCACCCTCTTGAGATCCTTGAGATATGAATGCTCTGGCCCAACACCCGGGTAATCTAATCCTGCAGAAACAGAATGGGTTTGTAGGATCTGCCCATCGTTATCCTGGAGCAGATAACTCATTGTACCATGAAGCACACCAATACTTCCTTTGCACAAAGGTGCTGCGTGTTTACCTGTATTCAAACCTGCACCACCTCCCTCGACACCTATCATCTTCACATCGTCTTCAATAAATGGATAAAACAAACCGATTGCATTACTCCCCCCGCCGACACACGCAATAAGCATATCAGGCAACTTCCCTTCCTGTTCGAGTATTTGCATTCTTGTCTCCTTGCCTATAATGGACTGAAAATCCCGCACGATCATGGGATATGGATGCGGACCAACAACCGACCCGATGCAGTAATATGTATCTCTCACATTAGTCACCCAATCCCGTATTGCTTCATTTATCGCATCCTTGAGCGTCTTTGAGCCGGAATCAACACATATAACTTTTGCCCCGACAAGTTCCATCCTAAAAACATTCATTTTTTGTCGCCGCACATCGTCTGTTCCCATAAAGATCGAGCAATCAAGACCAATTGTAGAACATACCGTGGCAGTCGCTACTCCGTGTTGCCCTGCTCCGGTTTCTGCAATGACCCGTTTTTTCTTCATTTGCTTTGCAAGAAGAACTTGACCGACAGTATTGTTTATCTTATGTGCACCTGTATGCATAAGGTCTTCGCGCTTCAGATATATCTTTGCACCCTGACATTTCTCGGTGAGTCGTTCAGCAAAATATAGAGGTGAAGGTCGGCCAACATATTCTTTCAGATAAGACGCCAATCGCTGATTAAATTCCATATCCTCCTTTAATGTAAGATAGGTCTTTTCTAATTCATGAAGCGCTTCCATCAGTGTCTCGGGAACGAAGCGGCCCCCGAACGAGCCAAAATACCCTTTCTTATCAGGTTGGCTGTATTTCATTTCCTCGCACCACCTCTTATGAAATATTCCATTGCCAGCAAATAACCAACCCAACCCAGCCCTGATATCTGTCCCTCACATACAGAAGCAATTATGCTTTTTTGCCTGAATTCCTCTCGGGCATAGATATTACTGAGATGGACCTCGATCGCGGGAATTGAAATCGCCTCAATCGCATCCCTGATTGCTACTGAGCTATGTGTATAACCAGCGGGGTTAATGACTATTCCATCAAAATCACGAGCGCGATGAATAGCATCAACTATCTTCCCTTCACTATTGGACTGGATTATTGATACGTTTATATTGTTTTCTTTGGCAAGGTATTCGATTTTTGCATTGATATCATCAAGAGATAAACGACCGTAGATCTCTGGTTTTCTCTTGCCTAACATGTTAAGATTTGGCCCATGTATTACAAGAATTTTTTGCATTGTACCTCCTTCATTGTAGCATGTCCTATTTCCTCAATAAGAGGAAAAAGAATCTTTCCGTCTCTTACCTTTTTGTCTTGAAGAATTGCAGTCTTTATTTCATCGAGACTTATATGCTCCGGTATGACTATAGGTAAGTTATATAAAGATATAAGCTCAACTATCCTTTCCAGATCATCTTTTTTTAAGAATCCATTTTTTCTTGCTATCTTGGCCTCTTCGACCATACCAATTGCAACTGCCTCACCGTGACTGAATTCAGAATATTTCGTCAGCATCTCGATTATGTGGCCAACTGTATGACCATAATTCAATATTTCCCTTATGCCTTTCTCTTCTCTTTCATCTTCCTCAACGATTGCGCTCTTTATCCTGACGCATCGCGAAATAATTTCAGCAAGAATAAATATATCACGAGCTACTATCTCCTTATGCTTTTCTTCGAGTAGAGAAAAGAGCGCGCAATCTTTTACGATACTGTATTTTATAATCTCTGCCAATCCGTTTCTGAATTCTTTATCGGAAAGACTTAATAGCATTGTCACGTCGCTAATAACAACATCTGGTTGGTAGAAAGTTCCAATCATGTTTTTCCCAAGGTTATGATCAATGCCTGTCTTCCCACCTACAGATGCATCAACCTGAGCCAATAAGGTTGAGGGCATTTGCGTTAACGGAGTGCCTCGTTTATACGTAGACGCGACAAAACCGCACAAATCGCCGATTACGCCACCACCCAGGGCAATAAGTTGTTCGTGTCGTGTAACCTTATTCTCCAGAAGAAAACCGTAAATGCGATCGACCATCACTGCTGTCTTATACTGTTCGCCATCAGGTATTATATAGTGCAGTGGTGTAACCCCTGCATCCTCAAGCACCTCCTCGAGTTGCTTGAGATATAGTGTGCCAATGAGCGGATTGGTAATTACTATTGCTCTTGAGCTTTTCAGATTGAGTAGCCTGGCGAAATCTTCAGAAAAAGCTATTAGATCTGATCCGATATGAACAGAATACGTTTTCTGTTCTGTTCTGACTGTAATCGTGTTACGCGGTACCTCAGTGCATCTTTTCTGAATACGTAATTTCTCTATTAACTCATCAGCAATAGCAGCAGGGTCCCTTGACGATGTATCAATCGTCAACTTTCCACAATCGTAGAGATTTTTTCTTTCTTCATAGAGTTTTCTTATATTTTTTTTGCCTCTTATCAGCGGACGATGCAAATCATCTCGTATTCGATCCTCAATGACATTAAGTTCTGCATCGAGATGAATTACTTCACCCATGCTTTGAAGAATCTTCCGATTCTCCTTGTCAATAATCGTTCCCCCACCGGTCGCGACCACTATATTTCTCAGATTTTTCATTGTCAGAACTGCATCTTTCTCTAATTTTCTGAAATGATCTTCATTATATTTATCAAAAATTATGTTAACTGTCTTGTTCTCTTTCAATTCTATAAATTCGTCAGTTGAGAAAAACCCCATTCCCGACTTCCGTGCAACCTCTCTTCCGATTATATCTTTGCCTGTTCCCATAAAGCCTATAAGGATTATATTATCAAACATTTTTCACCCTTTCTGAATAGAAATCAAAATGCGCTCTGATATCCTCTAAAGTGTCACCGCCAAACTTTTCAAGAAAGGCACCACAAATTACAAACGCAAGCATGCTTTCACCTATGACGCCAACTGCAGGGACAACACATGTATCAGCTCTTTCTTTTTGTGCACGCCCCTCTTTTTTAGTAACCATATCAACAGACCGCAGAGGTATGTTCAGGGTCGATATTGGTTTAATTGCACAACGAACGACAATATCCTCACCATTACTCACACCACCTTCTATACCGCCAGCTCTATTTGTATTACGATAGAAATTTTTTTCAGCTTTATAGAATATTTCGTCATGAATATTTGATCCGAATTTCTTAGAATTTTCAAATGCATTACCAATCTCCACCCCTTTCACAGAAGGGATAGAAAGCATTGCGTGTCCAATCTGTGCATCGAGCCTTTTCTCATAATGGGTGTAGCTTCCTAGGCCTATACATATGCCTGTACCGATAACCTCACTTACGCCACCGATCGTGTCACCTCGATCCTTTGCCATATCGATGAGTTTTAGCATTTCCTTCTCTTTTTCAGGATCAGCACAGCGGAGTGAGCTTTTTTCTAACTCATCATGCGTTCGTTTTTTCTCGCTTATCTCTATGTCACCAACTGCTACTGTGTGTGAATAGAATTGAAAACCAAATTCTTTTAGAAAAAACTTGAGTAACGCACCTGCTGCAACCCGCGCTGCGGTTTCTCTCGCAGATGCGCGTTCAAGTACATTTCTCATGTCCTTTAAACCATATTTTATTGCTCCTGCAAGATCAGCATGACCAGGACGTGGAAACGTTATCCGTGCAGTTGCTGGGCCTTGTTCTACTGTCATCATCATTTTCCAGTTTTTGTAATCCAGATTTGCAATCCACAGACTAATTGGTGACCCTATTGTCTTTCCATGTCTTACTCCGGATATAATTTCTACTTTGTCTTTCTCTATCGACATCCTTGTTCCCCGTCCGTACCCCCTTTGCCTTCGCTGCAGTTCCTGATTGATATATCTAACATCTACTGGGATACCAGCCGGTAATCCCTCAATCACTGCGGATACACCCTTTCCATGCGACTCTCCTGATGTTATTATTTTAATCATTCTTTAACCCCACTTTTCTCTTTACCAACTCAACAGGCATCTGTTTTCCTGTCCATAAATAGAACGAATACGCACCTTGCTCTACCAACATCATAAGTCCGTTTATCACTTTCATGCCTTTTTGTTTCATCATCCTAAATCTATAATTTAAATCATAATAAATGGCTCGGCTTTTTGCCAACGGAATTATTGATCTTTGCAGATTTATTGATGTAGCATTGAATATAATATCTACATCACGGATAACCTTTTTTATTTGATCAAACTCAATAACCTCCGCATCAAATGATTTAGAAATAAGCTGTGATTTTTTAAGGGTCCTGTTTGCAACAAAAAATCTCCTTGGCCGTTTCTGCTTTAGCACGTAAGCACAAGCCCGGGCAGCACCGCCTGCTCCTATTAGCATAATATTCCTTCCTGCGATATCAATTCCATGCGCTCTCAATGACTCATCAAAACCATGTGCATCAGTATTATATCCCATTAGTTTCGCATCTCTAACTAAAATTGTGTTAACCGAACCGATAGCTTTCGCTTTATCTTCAATATCATCAAGAAAATCCAAAATATCAATTTTATAGGGAATTGTCACATTCACTCCTCTGAAACCGAGTGCACGTAGCCCCAATATGGCTTCTTCTAACTGCTCCTTTCTGACAGGAAGACGAAGGTAGATACCATCTATTCCCAACATTTTAAAAACCGCATTATGCATTAAAGGCGAAAATGTTGTTTTCAGTGGATAGCCTAATATCCCGGTGATGACCATAACCTCACCTCTCGAATAAACGCTTCTACCTTATCTCTCTGTTTCTTGCCAGGTGAACTTTCGACACCAGAAGCAACATCAACCGCATATGGTTTAAGTAGCCGAATAACTCCTCTAACATTATCAGGCGTTAACCCACCAGCAACAATCAAGGGTACCTTAACCTCACGTGCCAAATGCCAATCAAAAACATCACCACTGCCGGTTCCTGGATCCAAAAGACAGGTGATCCCCAAATATTTCTGTATCTTTGAAGAAAGCGTTTCTTTCGTGTCATGATCATTTACAGAGATTCTTTTGATTACTTTTTTCTTCAGTCCACAGCAATACTCAGAAGGTTCATCACCGTGAAGTTGAACAATATCAATTCCTGTATAGTCTGCAATTTGATTCACCCTATCAAGCGTTTCATCCATAAACACGCCCACTGTAGTCACAAATGGGGGCAACTGCTCTATTATGCGCCTTGCACGCTCCGGGCTTATTACTCTCTGTGAAGAGACAAATACAAAACCAAGCGCATCTACACCGAGATCAACAACCGTCTTTGCGTCATCAAAATTTGTAATACCACATATTTTAATTTTCGTCATTTCCCCTCTAACCATTGCTTGCCCTCTTCCATTATGCTGATGAACTCTTTGCCTTTTCCTTGTGCAACAGTCTTTATGACGAAATCGGATGCTTGTTTGAAACTATCATAAAGTTCCTGTTGCAAGGGATTTAATCTCTGTATCGCATAATAGAGATAAGGATTCTCTTTCATCACACTCTCCGCAGTCACAATTTGTGACAAGAATGTCGTACTACCAAAACTCTTGAGTTCATTGTAAGCATAACCACCGCCCATGAGTGATTTTATGAATATTATATTTAAGAGATGCGAAAGCCCGAGCACGTATGAAATGACACGATCGTGTTCCTTAAGTGAGATTTTCACGATAGATGCTGCTGTATCTTTGAAAAGGCCCTCGACTTTCTTGTTTGCCTCACTGACTCCACAATCACACAAACATATAACCTTATCAGAAAGTGTTCGTGCGTTAGGACCAAACATTGGGTGAATGCTCGTGATGGCAACGCCCCTCTTACGTGCATTCTCTATGGAATCTTTCAGATGACTTTTCAAACTAGCAGCATCAAAAATTACCTTCTTATAATCGAGCTCAACCACACTATCAATCATGAGAGGAACTTCGTCTAAGGTCGTTGCGACAAGTACAAACGATACTTCTCTAACAGCTTCTTCCAAACTGGCATATGACTTAAATTCATCTGACTTACCTTTGATATCATAAATAAATACGTTGTGGCCTTGATTTTGAAAGAAATAAGAAAACCACCTACCCATTTCACCTAAACCGCCAATTATCAGAATATCCACTTTGCTACCTGTGTAGGCTGAGTAGTGATGGAGCTCTTGCTGAATACGGGATTCCAGTATGAGTTGCTGCATGACCGGTCTTATAAGATGAGGCGACAAACCTAGTTCGCCGGCAACTTTCTCCGCATTATCCATGGCCATCTTTTCAATCTCCCAATTTCGCAGAGCCATACCTTCTTCTTTTTTCTTCGCGCCGATTTTTTTGGTAATGTCAATCCGCTTACTTATAAGATTAATAATTTCACCATCAATCTTTCTCACCATTGCTCTCAGTTTATTGAGTTCCTTCACCTCTCCTCCCTAATAATTCTTTTATTTTTTCCCCAATGTTTTTAGATTTCAGTATTGTCTCCCCGATGAGCACCGCATCAAAACCTGCATTTTCGAGCTTCAAAATATCTATCCTTGTTTTCACACCACTTGCACTCACTGTAATATAGTCTTTAGGAATCAAATCCATTAAACTCATAGAAATTTTAGTATCTATGCGAAGCGTATTAAGATCCCTATTGTTTATTTCAATTATCTCAACCGAGGTCTGTTGGATACGCTTAAGCTCATCCAGTGAGTGGACTTCAACGAGACACGCCAGCCCCAATTCTTTTGCCACAGAGAGAAATCTTTCAATTTCTTCATCTGATAGCAGACGTGCAATAAGAAGAATTGCATCTGCACCTGCTACACGGGATTCATAGATTTGGTACTCGTCAATTATAAAGTCTTTTCTTAACAGTGGAATATGTATTGCATCTCTCACCGACGCGAGATTGTCAATACTCCCACCAAAGAACTTCCTTTCTGTCAAAACTGATATTGCACATGCTCCACTATCCTCATATAATCTTGCTATCCCAACAGGATCAAAATTGTCTTTAATAACACCTGCTGAGGGAGAGCATGATTTTATCTCAGCAATAAGTGATATGCCTTGTGGCTTAAGCGCCCCTTTAAAATCCCTAACGCACGAGGATTCTTTACTTGTTAACATCTTTAAAGGAAGCATTCTTTTTTGCCTTTCCACTTCCTCTTTCTTAAACGAAATAATCTTATTCAATAAAGTCATTGTGTGAATTCCTTCAACATCTCATATTTCTCAATGGCTTTACCAGAATCTATTGATTCTTTCGCCAATTCAATACCCTCCTCCAGTCGACTGGCCTTTCCTCCAATATATATCGCAGCCCCAGCATTCAAAACCACTATGTCTCGTCCAGGACCAGCAACGCCACTAAGTACTTGCATGGCTTTGTGCACATTTGCCTCAATGCCGTCTACTTTGATATCTTCAATCATTCCTCTTTCAATGCCAAAATCCTCTGGGTATATCGTGTAATCTTTCACTTCGCCCTCGAAAAATTCGCTTACATAAGTTTTTCCTGTAATAGTTATCTCATCCAAACCATCTTCACCATGTACAACGAAACAGTGTTGACTCCCGAGATTTCCTAAGACTCGCGCAATGAGATGAGTAAGGTCATTGCTGAAAACGCCTAAAAGCTGTCGCTCTGCACCGGCGGGGTTGGTAAGAGGACCAAGTATATTGAAGATTGTGCGAACTCCAATTTCCCTTCTTGGTCCTATCGCGTACTTCATTGCCTTATGGAGGAGTGGTGCAAATAGAAAACCGATTCCAATTTCATCAATACACTGTGCCATTTTTTCTGGTGTAATTTCGATGTTAATACCGATATGCTCAAGAAGATCTGCACTTCCGCATTTGCTTGAAACAGATCTATTACCGTGTTTGGCAACTTTACACCCTGCTCCTGCGGCAACAAATGCCGATAGTGTTGAAATGTTGAATGTCCCAGTCTTGTCACCACCCGTCCCACAAGTGTCGATGAGATGTACAGAATCACAGTTGATGGCAGTTGCCTTCTCCCGCATGGCTCGCACAAACCCGGTAATTTCATCTACTGTCTCGCCCTTCATTCTTAGACCTACAAGAAAAGCAGCTATCTGGGCATCGGTTGTAACGCCGCTCATAATTTCCATCGCAACATCATAGGCACTTTGCTCGCTTACATGATTATATTCAAGCACTTCTCTTAATACTTCTTTAATTATCATTTCCTGCGCCTCCGTAATTCACGCAACACATCACTAATTCTTATATCACTCTTAGCCATTAGTACAGTTAGAAAATATGACACATCTGCCAACTCTGAGACAAGAGCATCCCTGGATTCTGCTTTGATAACCTCTGTACATTCTTCTAACATCTTTTCCTTAAGCAAACGATCCGTGAGTTTCGCAGTGTATGATGCTGGAGTTGGATTTTCAAGTCTATCCATAATTATGCCGTGGAGCTCTTCAAAACTGAAATTCTTAGGACCAAAACATGAATAACGTCCAGTATGACAGGCCCACCCTTTTTGTTTTACTGTAGCAAGGATCGCATCATGGTCACAGTCTGCCCTTAATTTGATTAGTTCCTGTATGTTATTGGAAGTCTCTCCTTTCATCCATAAACGATCCCTTGATCGCGAGAAATACCACATCCTGTTTGTCTCGAAGGTTTTTCTAAGCGATTCTTTGCTGCTGTATGCAAGCATGAGAACTTGTCCAGAATCATCTTGTGTCACGGTCGGTATTAGCGAACTATGCCAGTTGAGTGATCCTACAAATGCGTCGGCGAGATCTATCTTGCCTGTGTAAAGAGCCATTCCGACCTGCACATCAAAACCAAGCTGCGCGCATTTCTTTATTTCACCAATAGAATGTATGCCACCTGCAACCGTTATCTTGTTGTTTGTCAAACTCTGCAGCCTTTTTGCCGCTTCAAAATCGAAGCCTTTCATAGTACCTTCTCGTTCGACACAAGTAAACAGAAATTCTGCACAGTATTTTTCAAGATCAATAATTGCGTCAGGAATGAAAATATCTGTTCCGTGGGTCCAAGCTTCAGTCACTATTTCTCCATTCAGAGCATCAATTGCAATAATAATGTTTCGCCGATCTATTTTTTGGGCTAACTCATCCAGAAAAGCGACATTTATTCTGTTGTTCTTGAAAGCCATTGATCCAATTATTACCTTATTCGCCCCAAATGAAATCAATTCCTTCGCCTTCTCTATCGTTCTTATTCCACCTCCAACCCTGCATTCAGCAACCCCGAGAATCTCCTCTATGGTCTCGAGGTTATCCCCTTTGTTCATTGCTGCATCAAGGTCTATAACTGCGGTTTCCCCATATCTATTGAAATCCTTTGCAAGGTTCAATACATTGCCGCGTTCGAGTATCTTTTCTTTACCCTGACGCAACTGGACAGACTTCCCGCTTATGAGATCAATTGACGTAATTACCACCTTACAATAACCCCCTTTCTCTGCAAATATTTTTTGATATCATGAATTTTGTGCTCTCCATAGTGCAAGAGTGAAGCAAGTAATACTGCATCTGCCCTACCTATTACCAACGCATCGACGATTTGATCCAAAGTACCTGCCCCCCCTGATGCAATGACAGGAATACCAACACTCGTTGAGACATTGCGTGTCAACTCAAGATCATAACCTTGTTTCGTACCATCCATGTCTATTGAATTAAGAAGTATCTCGCCTGCACCTAACTCCTCGCCCCTCTGCGCCCATTCTATGACGTCGATTCCTGAATCAAATCTGCCGCCATGGGTGTAAGCATGCCATTTATCCCCAGATTGTTTCGCATCAATGGAAAGAACCACACATTGTGATCCAAACATATCTGCCGATTTCCGAAGAAGCGATGGTTGGTCGATAGCAGCTGTGCACAGTGCTACCTTATCCGCACCTGCATTCAAAACGTCTCTCATATCATTAATATTCCTTAAACCTCCACCAACTGTCAGTGGTATAAAAACCTCTTTCGATACGCGCTCCACTATATCAAGTACAATCCTTCTGTTTTTATACGAAGCACTAATGTCGAGAAATGTCAACTCATCAGCTCCCTCTGTGTTATAGAACCTTGCTAACTTTACCGGATCTCCAGCATCGCGCAGCTCCTTGAATTTTATTCCTTTTACGACACGACCAGAATCAACGTCAAGGCAAGGTATTATTCTTATAGCTAACATAACGACATCCAGTTTTTGAGCAATTTAAGGCCAATCGTTCCACTTTTCTCAGGGTGAAACTGAACCGCATACAAGTTATCTTTTCCGATAATTGAAGGATAAATCACACCATGATGCGTAGTTCCAACAATAATATCTTCAGGACAAGACTGTACATAGTACCCGTGGAGGAAATAAAAAAATGAATGATCTCTTATTCCCTTCAATAATTTTGACCGGCGCTCTATGTGAACTTGGTTCCAGCCAATCTGCGGTACCTTGTGCTTGGTGAATTGTACCACTTTCCCTTGGAATGTACTGAAACCATGCACCTCTTTGGATTCTTCGCTCTCCTCAAAAAGAACCTGCATGCCAAGACATATGCCAAGAAATGGTTTGTGAGACTGCAACCAATCATTAATTATCGCAAAGAATGCTTTTGACTTCATATTTTCTATAGCTGCCTCAAAGGCTCCTACACCCGGTAGTACTAATTTTCTGACATTTCTAAAATCTGCCTTATCCCGTATGATCTGACATCGAATACCTAAAAAATCGAACGCCCTATATACAGAAAGAAGATTTCCTGCCCCATAGTCTACTATCCCTATCATATTTTTCCTTTTGTGCTAGGAATTCTATTCCGCATCCTTGGTTCCATTGCACACGCATCTTTCATGGCCTTCCCGAATGCTTTAAATATGCTCTCGATTTTATGATGATCAGAACGACCGTAGTAAACTCTGAGATGCAACGTTGCGCAAAGCGAAGTCACAAATCCTCGGAAAAAATCCTCCAGCGTGTCTATGTCAAAATCACCTACTCTTTTGCGTTTGAATTTTGCATCCATCTTCAAAAATGGTCTCCCTGATATATCAACGACAACCATAGCTAATGCCTCATCCATAGGGTACACAAAAAATCCAGTTCTCTTTATTCCCCTTTTGTTACCCAACGCCTTTTTGAATGCTTCTCCAAAAGTTATCCCTGTGTCTTCGATTAGGTGATGCTGATCTACATGAAGATCACCTTTTATATCTGCGTTTATTTCAAAAAGACTATGATGTGCAAATGTTTCCAGCATATGGTTCAGAAAACCGATTTTGGATGTGATTTGCGGTTTTCCTGAATGATCAAGGTTAATCTTTATTTTTATATTTGTTTCCTTCGTCTGTCTTTTAACCTCAGCACTTCTCATTCTTATTATCTCCTTATGTTTCGGCAAAAGTTTCTCTAAGACTTTTAACAAATAGATCATTTTCTGCAGGAGTACCTATGGTTACACGCAACATATTCTTGAGCCTTTGTGTATCAAAGTACCTAACAAGCACACCTTTTTTGTACAGCGAATCAAATACGCTCTTTGCCGATTTGTCTTTCATTTCAAAAAGAATAAAGTTGGTAAATGACGGTATCGGCACTATGCCTTCCATTTCGCTCAGGTGTAGAAAAATCCGCTCGCGTTCGTTTATAATGTTATTAACACAATTTTTTACATGATCCGTATTGCACATTACTACTTGCCCGGTGATTTGCTGAAATATTCCTACCGAGAATGGAAGTTTTGCTTTTTGTATTTGTTTCACAAGCTCTGGTCTAGCCATTAGATATCCAAACCGTATGCCAGCAAGACCAAATGCCTTTGATAGAGTACGGATAATAACAAGGTTATTTAATGTATTAAAAAGACTCTGCGCAGTCTGTCCATAGAACTCAAAATAAGCTTCGTCAACCACAAGTAGACATCTCACTTTTTGCCCAATTTCCTCAATATCCTTAACACTCAAAGCAGTTCCAGTGGGGTTATTTGGTGAAGCAAGAATTATCATCCGTACATCTCGTGATTTTTCGATTATGCTGGGAATGTCAAATCTGAAATCTTTAAGGAGCGGAACTTCGACGATTTCAAAATTCATTAGACTTGCTACTCGTGGATAAATGGAAAATCCCGGTGATATTAGAAGAACTTTGTCTCTCGGCTCACAAACTGATGAGAATATAGTCTGTATCATTTCGTTTGAGCCATTACCTACTATTATTCCGGAACCAGAATAGCCCGTATATGCAGTAATTGCTTCTGTTAAGTCTGACATCCGCAGAGATGGGTATCGATTCCAGTTGATCTCGCTCAATTTTTGCAAAATCTGTTTTTTCAGTACAGGAGGCAGATCATAGGGTGATTCATTTTGATTCAATTTTGCCACAGAGTCATTCTGTAAGACAAAATATTCTGTAAGTTCTATGACTGAATCTCTAATACATCTCATACGACCACCTTTCTAAAATCATACTCCAAGATATCGGTTGCACCAAGTTTTTTAAGAAGTGGAATGAGTTTTGCAACTTCGGTTCTTCTAACTGCTACTTTCACCGCATACCCTTGTTCACCGAATAGAGGCGCTACTGTTGGAGACCGCATGCAAGGAAGAACTTTGACAATTTCATCGAATTTTTCTTTTGGAACATTCATCTCTAACATTACCCTGTTGCGTGCATCAAGTACACCCTGGAATAACATTTTCATTTCTGATATTTTTTCGTTCTTTTCAGGATTTACCAATGCTCCTTTGTTGCCAATAAACCGTGTAGATGATTCCAAAAGTATCGCAACAATGTGGAGATTATGTTCCTTCAATGTCCTTCCTGTACTCGTATTATCGATAATCATGTCAGCGTCATCTGGTGGAAATACCTCAGTGGCACCATAAGTCCGCAGAAATACATAATCATATTCATTCTCATCAAGAAATTTCCTGGCAATATTTTCGTATTCTGAGGCGACAATTATCTTTCTTTTGTGAAGATCCTGATCTACTAGTTTTTCAGGAATGGCCGCAATAATCTTAACGGGATCGAGTCCTAAATCCATAATCTCCACAACATCTGCGCCGGTTTCAATAACCCAATCACGGCCTGTGAATCCTACATCATGCGAGCCGAGAGCAATGAGTTCGGGGATATTTTGCGGTCGCATTATTTTTATCTCCAATTCTCCATCGCTGATCATAGGTCGATAAACACGCTCATCAATTTGCAGGTTGATACCGGCATCTTTAAGCAGTCTTATAATATTCTCGTAGATACTCCCTTTAGGGACAACAACCCTCAATTTCCTCACAATTACACCTCCTTAAATCTCTTCTTTGTTTGGGTCTTTGTTAGTTATTTATGTGTTTTTAATGAGATATATTAATGCACTCCCGAACCCTTTTCCCTTTCAGGTCCGGAAGTGCCAATACCAGTAATAATGATGTAAAAAAAGTGTAAACCTCTTGAGACCTTTTTGTCTCAAAAGGCATGTTGTCAATGCCAAAGATTTTCCAGTATTCTGTGTGTACATCATAGCATTATATTGCGATTTTAAAAATTGTCAACCCCCCATCATGATGTTTAAGTCTAATCCACTGATGTTTCAAGTATCTTCACAAATCTTCTTGAAACTTCTTTGTAACCAAGCTTCTGATAAAATGTATGCGCGTCACTTCTGTAGTCACCACTCGTTATCTCTACCTTAAAACATTTATTCGACTTGGCATAGGCCTCTGTTACTTCCATCAGTCTTCTGCCAATATGTTCCCCCCTGTGATTTTTTGACACAGCAATAGCGGTAACGCGACATAAATTGCCTTTCTGATGCAATAGGGGTAAAATATGTAAGCTCACCACGCCAACAACTTGCGATTTCTTCACTGCAACAATAATTCTATCCTTAATACGCTTACTCAGCTTTCTAATTTTCTTGGCAACAAAACTAGATGTTTGCCGGTAACCTAGTTCTTGTAACAAAATGGCCACCGAATCACTATCAGATTCTTCAGCATCGCGGATGACCAGCTCAAGATCGTTATGTTTCATTCTCACACGACCCGCAATATGGATTTTCACTACCGCAAGTTAGATAAACCATCATCTTGTCCAAGCAAGACATCATCAATTGATCTTAAATAACCCGCCGATAAAAAATAAATAAAAGATCAAGAGTAACCATCCTTCCCATAGTGTGATTTCTTTATCCTGGGCCATGAAAAAGAAAAGAAGTGATGCAATCACCATTATGGGTAATCCAAATATGATTATGTTATACTGGCAGCCATTACTTCTTTACCGATGTTCAATAGCATAGATATATTAATTATGGATTCAATGGTGTATCGTCCACCAACATAAATAAATATTGCGCTGAGCGCGAGGACGAAAAACGACTTTCCAGAGATTTTTTCTTTCTGCTTCACCCTTTTCCCGCGGGCAGAAGTCTTACCCCCTTTTGTTTCTTTTTCACCGGCCATCGCATGGAGCAAATATACCGCAAATCCTACGAGACAAAGTATTGCTTCGAATAATGTAAATCGTCCATCCCAAACAGTGATCGCTAAGAAAAGAGCGGATCCCATGAGAAGTGGCAAATCAATATGAATAAGTTCATACGCTATCTTAACTCTTTTGGCGATTATCCCGGTGACACCAATAATCAAAAATATATTCGTAACATTTGAACCGATGACATTACCTATTACTATCTCGGAGGAATCTTTGGCCACTGCAATGATTGATGAAATGACTTCTGGCAGGGATGTTCCTAATGCTACAATCGTAATACCAACCACAAAATCTGGAATGCCGAAAGCCAAACCTATTTTTTCGGCAGAATCTGTAAAATAATCAGATGCTTTTATTAATATGTATAAACTCACTATAAATACTATGAACCAAGTACGTATTAGCATAATTGTCTAAATATTTCCTTCCATTATCATTCTATTATTATCACAACTGTAATAAGTCCGATGGACTTCTTTTAATCTATTCATTCAATAGCATCGCCATCTTTTCCGTCGTCTTCAAACCATGTCCCGTAATCGTAGAAACAATTTTCTCGGCAGTCGTTGATTTTTTCAAATATTTTTTCATACCCGCAATGGTTGCCGCAGATGTTGGTTCCATAAAGAAACCTCTTTTACACATTTCTGTTAATGACCGTATTATTTCTGAATCATTTACTGTGATGACCTCTCCGCCCGTTTTCCTCACTGCTTCAAGAATTTGTAGACCCCGCGTCGGTTCGGCAATCGCAATACCTTCGGCAATGGTTTTCTTCTTATCTATCGTTGGAATTTCGTTTAGATTCTTCTTAAAAGCCTCTGCGACCGGAGCACAGCCTTCAGACTGTATTCCAATAAATCTTGGCAACCTGTCGATTATGTGAGCGCTCAAGAGTTCATTAAAACCGGTATATGCCCCTAATAGAAGCGAACCATTACCTATAGGCAGAACGACTGAATCTGGTGATCGCCATTCAAGTTGCTCGCAAACTTCGAAGGCAAACGTCTTTGTTCCGTGTATGAAAAAGGGATTCCAATAGTGACTTGCATAGTAATTTTTCTCAGCAGCCTTTATGGCGGCATGGGCAGTATCCTCCCTCGAACCCGGTATTCTGTTGAGATGCGCTCCATAAAGCTGTATCTGAGTCAATTTCCCTGGAACAGTGCTTTCTGGAACGAAAATTTCACAGTCGATGTAAGCCCGTGCGCAATACGCAGCAACAGCACAACCTGCATTACCAGAGGAATCCTCAACAACTTTTTTTACGCCAAGTTCTTTCATCTTGCTAATTAAAACTGCTGCACCTCTATCTTTAAAAGATCCCGTCGGGAATAAATAATCTTGCTTAATGAAAATTAATTTGCCTCCAAAATCCATTTTGAGCAAAGGTGTGAAACCTTCATCAAATGAAATAATATTGCTGTCGTTTTGAATAGGAATTGCTTCTCGGTACCGCCATAAAGTGTGTTTTCTTTTTTTAATATCATCAATAGGAAATTGCCCCTCAAAGTGGATATCTAGTGAACCACCGCATTCACATCGCCAAATTCTATCATTCAATGAAAACTTTTTTTCGCACCGACTGCAAACAAGATTATTCATTATGCCAAAACCTTTTAATCTACCTTGCGGCGCGGATCAAAAGGACATGCGGCAATGCAATTTGAGCAATCTCCTCCGTTCTCTGTCCAGAATTGACAGCACTTGTCATGATTAACTGCCCACCGCAAAATTCCAGGGTTATTAGAAGAACACATTACTTCATAGGAAGGGGCTGCCGCGAAGTATAACAATACTTGCAGTATTGACAACGAGACCGATTACACCAATCATTAACATGCTGAGACTGGCTACTTCTTCTGGATTGATCATTCTCCGAATTGCTTCGTTTACAATAAGACCTACTATGAAGAGAAGAAATAGCCCATTAATAAATGCTGCTAATATTTCTGATCTGTAGAGGCCGAAGGTCCTATGATGACAGGGCGGTTTCCGCGCTATCATTATTGCAACGAGGCTAATTCCAATAGCGAAACAGTGTGTAAACATATGACCTGCATCACTAATCAAAGCGATACTGCGAGTGAGAAATCCCCCGATGAGTTCGATAACCATTACGAAGAATGTAATAGCGAGTGATAGGAAAAGCTTCTTGCCTGCCACCGAACGATATGCAAATAGATGTTCTGAAAAAGCATCTTTCATTGTTATTACTTGTTTTCGCGGTTCTTCAATGTGTTCTTGAGATGAAAAGAGTTCTTTGTTTCCTACTGGTTCCTAAACAGTTATTTTTCAAAATTTCCAAGAGTCTACTTATTGACCCTCTCCACCAGTATATGATTTTCAAAATCCTGAAACAATCTTATTTTTGTCTCCACTTAAATTTGAATCCTTCTTTGAAGAGTTGCACACAAATATCGACAACGTTGGGGTCATAAAGTTTACCACGGTTTTTTATTATTTCTTCCATTGCTTCTTCTATTCTGAGCGCAGATCGATATGGACGATGTGATGACATAGCCTCAACCACATCAGCCACAGCTATAATTTTCGCTTCAAGAAAAATATCCTCATCTTTTAAGCCTCGGGGATACCCGGAACCATCCAATCGTTCATGGTGCTGATAGACAATATCAGCGACGGGCCATGGAAATTCTATTGTCTTTAATATATCATATCCAGCCTTACAGTGGGCCTTAACAAGCGCCATCTCGATATCCCTTAATCTAATGGGTTTACTTAAGATCTCTGCTGCAACATAGATCTTACCGATATCATGCACTATTCCAGCTACTCTAATCGCCTCCATCTGTTCTTCAGACAGATTCATTTTTTGAGCTATCGCGCATGCAAGTTGGGTCACTCTATGTTGATGACCAGCAGTATAAGGATCCCTCTTTTCAGTTGTTGAGGCTAAAGCATTTACAGTCCCATCCAAAATCCTTCTCAGGGTTTCGTAGCTTTCTTTAAGTTCCTCTTCGGCTTTCTTGCGTTCAGTAACATCTTCAACAATACCATCATAATAATGCACTACTCCATTCGCATCCTTGACCGCCACAGCAGATACAGATCCAGCGAACAGTGAATCGTCCCTCCGTTTTAATTGCAATTCTTCATTTCTGACATATCCATATGTAAGCATTTTTTCATTAAATTTCTTCCTATCCTCTGGATTTTGATAAAGATCGGCAACGTTGATCGACATAAATTCCTCTTTGCTTTCATAGCCAAACATTTTGACTATTGCTGGATTAACCTCAATAAATTTACCCTTTGGACCAACAGTGTTTCTATATATCCCGACATTGATATTATCGGTTAATGTTTTATACTTCATCTCACTTTTCTGTAGCGCTTCCTCTGCCTTCTTTAGTACCGTTGTATCGAGAGCAATCTGGACAACACCAACAGTCGCATCCTCTACACGTCGAACTGGATAACTCTTTATGAACCATGCCCTTCCGTCGGGAGTTATCACTTCTCCTTCTTGTGGTTCGTTTTTTTCTATAGTAGTCAGCACGGGACACGACTCACACGGCTGATCGCGGTTTTGCCATATGTCATAGCAATACCGACCTATTATCTGCGAAGGGGTTGCGCCAACTGATTTAGCTGCAGCTCTGTTTGCCCACAATATCTTTAGATCTTTATCATGGTAAATCACACGCTCGGACATGCTGTGGAGAATTATCGCCTTTTCTTCCTCAGATTTCTTCAATAACTGCTCTGTCTGTTTACGTTCTGTTATATCTCGGGCGATTCCATGGATTGCATATGGCTCTCCATCCTGATAAAGAAGTGTGCCTTCGGCCTCAACCCATACAATATTTCCATCTCTCTTTACAATTTTGTATTCAGTAAGATGTTTTTGAAACCCGTGTTGTTTAATCTCCTTTATTGCCTGCAGAGCCTTTGGTAGTTGTTTTTCACCAATCAAAGATGCTATTGTCAAAGATTGAATTTCGCTCTTCGTATATCCCAGCAGTTTCAGAGTCGCATCATTTACATCTATAAAATTGCCTTCAAAATCATGCAAGAATACACATAGAAGGCTTCTATCAAAAAGTGCTTTGTATCGTGCTTCACTTTCCTTTAATGCCCTTTCTATCTGTTCGCCCTCGGCAATTTTCTGTTTCAGAAGATCATTTGCCTTTTTAAATTCAGCAGTTCGTTCATTTACACGTCTCTCTAATTCATCACGAGCTTCCTTCAATTCCTTCTCTATTGTTTTACGTTCGGAAATGTCCCAAAGGTATGAACGAGTACCAACAATATCACTACCTTCCTTCAATACCACAACATCTACTTCAAGATAAAGTACGGAACCATCTTTCTTTACACCCCTGAATTCATATCTGTGTGGAACATCTTCGCCATGGAGACGTTCTAAATGGAATCGCAAAACCATATCAACATCCTCAGGATGCACAAGTGACTCGATCGATTGTTCTCTCATCTCCTCCCGTGTATATCCAAAGAGATCAGCAACTTTTTTGTTATAGTATCTAAATTTTCCGTCTTTATCGTCAATAAGAATTGCAATATCTGCTTCTTCGACCAAGTCTCTGTAATGATGTTCAGAATCTTTTAATCTCTTTTCTACATCTTTTATCTTGGCTGTCATGCCCTCAAGCTTGGCAACACGTTCATGCAATTTTACGAGTTCAACCAGAAGTTGCTCTTTGCTTTCATCATGTTCGTTCATATATTTTTCCCTTAAACTACGAAATATCTTATTCCCCAAATATGCTCTTATGGCTTTTATTAGATTTAGATTTTCCTATGTTATTCCTAATTAATCGGTAAGTTATTATGCAACAGAAATATCCAAATGTCAATAGTGAAGTAAATAGGTTTTTTAGTATTGCACCATGTGTCGCTAAAAAGAATGCTCTTTATCTGGATATCGCCCTTTTTTGACGTCATCTCTATACTGCTGAACAGCTCTGCGAATTTCATCAGCAAGACGAGCATACTTTTTCACAAATTTAGGTGTAAAATTATCGAATAGCCCAAGTATATCATGTAAAACAAGAATTTGCCCATCACAATATGGCCCTGCACCGATACCAATTGTAGGTATCGAAATTTCTTCAGTGACCTTCTTCGCAAGCGCGGCAGGGATTTTCTCCAGGACAAGAGAAAAACAGCCCGCTGACTCAAGTAATTTTGCATCCTTTATAAGGGCTGAAGCTTCCTCCTCTGTCTTGCCCTGCAATTTGTAACCGCCAAATTTATGAATCGATTGGGGTGTCAATCCAAGATGCCCCATTACTGGAATGCCCAAATCTACAAGATGCCTTACAGTATCAATGATAGGAAAACCTCCTTCAAGCTTTACACTGCATGCACCGACTTTCAAAAATCTTCCAGCGTTGTAGACAGCATCATTAGTTGAAGTTTGATATGACAAAAATGGCATGTCCGCAGTCACAAATCCATTCTTAACAGCATGACAAACAACTCTGGTATGATAGAGCATTTCCTCCATTGTAATCGGCAGCGTGTTATTCTCGCCTGCGAAAACATTGGCAGCTGAATCACCGACCAAGATAATATCAATTCCTGATTCGTCGAGAATCTTGGCGGTTGGATAATCATAAGCAGTAAGACACACAATCTTCTCGTGTTTTTTCTTCATTGAAATAATTGTGTCAACTGTTATCATTGTCGAGATATAATTCTACGCGGTTCCTTTAAATTTTTGATTTCATTATAGATCAGTTCTATATCTTTGTTATTGGATATAAAATCAAAACCCCCAATATCCACTATTAATAATGGCGACATGTTATAATGAAAGAAAAATGTATTGTACGCATCGCTCAGTTTCTCAATATATTCGAATTCGATATTGCTTTCATAACCACGGTTACGTTGTTTAATTCTCTTAAAGAGGAATTCGGGAGCCGCTTGCATGTAGATCGCTAAATCTGGTTTAGGTATGTCTCTTTCAACGAGGCTGTAGATTTTATCATAAAGAACAAACTCATCCTCGCTCAAGTTTATTTCCGCAAAGATTCTATCTTTCACAAAAAGATAATCAGCAATAATACGTGATTGAAAAAGATCTATTTGTGCTATTTCCCGTTGCTGCTTGTATCTTGAAATTAAAAAATATATCTGCGTGTGGAATGCATATTTGATAGGATCCGAATAAAATTTTTCAAGAAAAGGGTTTTCCTCAAACTTTTCCAAAATGACACCTGCATGAAATCTGTTCGCCAAAACCTTCGCTAGCGATGTTTTCCCTGCGCCAATCACGCCCTCAATCGCAATAAATCTCAAGTCCTTCACCATCTGCTCCATTTAGATGTTCTTTTAGACACTTATCCGAGTGGGGAGGAATAAAGTCCGGGGCAATCTCAGCAAGCAATTTCATCGCAAACGGACGATTGAAAAATTCTTTATGTGGAATTATTAAATCCTTGCTTATTATGACCTGATTTCCATAAAATAGTATATCTATATCAATTTTTCTGGGACCCCACCTGCGTCTGTTTCTTTTCCTTCCTATGCACGTTTCAATGTCTTTCAGCACGATGAGGAGTTCTGATGGCGCATAATCACTCTCAACTTCCAGTGCCACATTCAAATAATCAGGTTGTTTATTATCACCCCAGGGTTTTGTTTTGTATATTCTTGATCTATTGGTTATTCTGATATCTCTTTTTTCGAGTTCATCTTGTGCTCGAAGCAGATTTTGCTTTACGTTTCCAACATTAGCTCCCATAAGGAGGTAGATTTTTTCCATCTCGTTTATTGTATACGAAACACAGCTCATGTCAAGGAAAAGAGGGTGTAAGACGGTAAATTATGAATTCCAAATGCACAATAAATACCAGAGGTCAAATGATGAAATCTTGGAATTTCATATTTAGAAATGGTCTATTTGACATTAAACATTTGACATTTGGCATTGAATTCCCGTAGCCTTTTATCTCAAACTATGCAGGTATTCCTTATTTTCTTTAAGCTGATCATATGAAAAAAAGACTATCCCGGAAAACGGCTTGGGTCGGATCAATGCTATTTGCTTCTTTATTTCCCATGGGCTCAAAGCATACAAACCTAAACCCACAACTACTTTATGCGGTTTGTCTATTGCCTCTAATACACTATTCAAATTTTTACGTATATGCTTCCCATAGGCCATCAGGCACACAAAATCAACAAACCCAGAATTGAGCCAGGTTGTCCAATCTTGGTAATATTGAGAACGCGCGGTTACATAATTTGGTTTCACTGCAACCGAAATTTGTAACCCTGGTTCTTTCCTTTTAAGTTGCTCGCTCAACTCTTTTACAAAAAGTGTTAAATCATCACAAACGAAATTACGCCATCGCTGTGTTATGTCATCGAACCCCCATAAACTTAGTTTTCTCTTCAATGTAGTTTTCATTAGTATGTCATTGGGGTCAATGTAATATTTTCTCATAAACTTGCTTCTTGCAGAAACATCATAAATGAATTCGCTCCCGGGATAACGAATATAGTCGAGATGAATTCCATCAAAATCGTAATTATCAATAATCTCCGCTGCAATATTAGTGATGTATGACCTAACCTGATGATTAGCTGGCGAAAGATAGTAGCCTTCTGCACCAAGTTTTTTCAACTCATCAACACTATAATCGAGTATAGATCTTCCCGTTCTATCATGAACATACCAATTCGGGTTACGGTTGATGGAATGTGTAGGATTAACAGTCCTTGCAGCATATCCCCAACAGTAAAAAACATTTATCCAAGCCGATACTTTGATGTTACGAAGATGGGCTTCTTCTAAGAAGTCCTTTAACCATTTACCAGATTGAACCTTACTCGTTGTGTATTCTGAAGGATAATATGCCTCCCCTAATGCAAAGATTTGTAGGAAAATATGATTAAATTCTCCTTCAAGATGCTCAAAGATCTCATTCCTGTCCTTGATTGACCAACGTGGTATCCAGATGCCTTTGAAATCTATATAAAGTATGGATAACAGAAGCAAAATTCCCACACTTTAATGTACTCAAAATATGTCTGTTGTCAATTTATTCGTTTAACAACAAGGAGATAAATATTGTCACTGGATTCTCCTTTTGATCGCGAAACTGATTATTTTTAAAAATAAATCGAGTATTGACTTTCTAAGTTATTTACATAGAATAGAATTGTAAGGAGGTTATAATGTCGCTCCCGATTATTGCACTCATTATTGTTATTCTATGGATAGTGAGTTGGATCAAAATATTGAAAGAATATGAAAGAGCTGTTGTATTCAGACTTGGAAGATTCAAAAAAGTCAAAGGACCTGGTCTATTTATACTCTTTCCTATTGATAAAATGGCAAAAGTGTCGCTTAGAGTCATTGCTATGGATGTACCACCGCAAGATGTAATTACAAAAGACAATATTTCAATAAAGGTGAATGCTGTTGCATATTTCAGAGTGTTTCAACCTGACAAGGCAATATTAGAGGTCGAAGACTATCTCTATGCAACGAGTCAACTTGCGCAGACCACGCTCCGCAGTGTACTTGGGGAATATGAACTCGATGACATCCTTATGAAGAGAGAAAAAATAAATATGAGATTACAGAAAATCATTGATCAACAAACTGATCCGTGGGGGATTAAGGTTTCAACCGTCGAGATCAAACACGTCGATATTCCTCAAGAAATGCAGAGGGCGATTGCCCGTCAAGCTGAGGCAGAGAGAGAACGAAGAGCAAAAGTGATACATGCTGAAGGTGAATTACAGGCCGCCGAAAAACTGAATGAAGCTGCTAAAATAATTAGTGAGACAAACGTCGGCATTCAACTCCGTTTCTTACAGACGCTAACTGAGGTAGCCACAGAAAAAAATTCGACAACGATCTTCCCTGTGCCTATTGATCTTTTCACTCCATTTATGAAGAAATATGTTGAGAAGGAATGATAGGTATCTATCAGCAAAAGGGGTTAGATCTCTACGATTCGATCTCAGCTGTAATAAAGAAATATCTGAACATTAATGCGCAAAATGCTGGATTTTTCAGTCTGCCTAACGATTCCTATAACGCGTTGAGACAGCAATACGATGCTAAAGTCATCCTCAAAAATATCGCCGCGAGCAATAGTTCAAAATTCGACTATAAAATCGGTGTAGTCAATGTCGATATCTATTCTCAGAGTATGAATTTCATCTTTGGATTAGCTGATCCGTTGAAAAGAACCGCCCTCATTTCAACTTATCGCCTTGCAGGTGATAAAATAATAGAACGTGTGTCCAAGGAAGTCATTCATGAAATCGGTCACCTGCTCGGCCTTACCCATTGTTTGAATCCAAGGTGTGTGATGTGTTTTTCCAATACCGTAGAGAATACAGATAATAAATATGTCGAATTCTGTAAAAAGTGCAGGAGTAAAATTGACTGAGTATACTCTGTTTACACCCGGACCAACTGATATACCGGACGAAATTCTAAAGGCAAGTTCAAAACCGGTTATTTATCACCGTGAAGAAAAATTCGCAAAATTGTATGAAGAAACTTCAGAAAAACTCAAAAAAATTCTCTACACAAAAAACAGAATAATTTTCTTCACCTCTTCTGGAACCGGAGCTATGGAGGCTGCATGCAGTAATATTTTATCAAAAGACGAAGAACCCATTGTCGCCATCTGTGGGAAATTTGGTCAGCGCTGGCTCGAACTATGCGAGGCATACAAGGTTAAACCATTAGAATTAAAAGAAGATTATGGAAAAGCCGTGCAGCTCGAAAAAGTCGAAAAAATCCTTAAGAAACAGAACAAACCGACCGTCATATTCGTCACCCTTACAGAAACCTCAACTGGTGTTCTCAATGATATAGAAGGGCTTGGCAAACTCTCAAAAAAATACAATTCGTTCCTTGTTGTGGATGGTGTCGCTGGCATTGGTGCTGATTTCTGCCCGCAAGATGATTGGGGTATAGATGTCTTGGTCGGTGCATCGCAGAAAGCATTGATGTCACCCCCCGGCATATCATTCATTTCAATCAATGATAGAATATCTGAAAAGATGCAAAAATCGGATCTTCCCAAATATTACTTTGATCTTAAGATTAGTGAAAGATTTAGACTCAAAAATCAGACTCCTTGGACACCAGCGATAAATATTTTTTATGGCTTAGAAAAAGGTATTGATACCATTTTAAAAGTAGGTTTAGATAATACATTTCGCAGGCATCGAGAAATGGCACAATATGTCCGTGAACGTATCAAAAATATGGAAATGAATTTAATGGCCGAGAGACCATCGAATGCACTAACAGTGATTGAGATGCCAGAGCATTTAAAGAGTACCGCAATTATCAAAGAGTTAAAAGAAAAACATGGTATACTTTTTGCTGATGGACAAGCAGAATTGAAGGGGAAAATTATACGCATCGGTCATATGGGCAATTATGATATTAGTAAATTGGGAAGGGCACTTGAGGCCCTGGAAAATGTATTAGGTCAATGGAGATAGTAATATGAACAGATATATCAAATTAGGTTATGAGGGTATTGAACTTGAACTACCGGTCCATGCCCTGTATCTTTACCGAGGGAGTGAGCAACTTCTAACCAATATAATGCCTTTGATAACCGAAGGAAATGAAAGAAAAGAAAAATGTATCTTCATCGGCAAAGAAAAAGACTGCAAGTATTTGAAGAAGAAATTCAAAAAGCAAATTGACACTGTGAGCAGAGGTATTAGTGCTGCAGATTTTATTCCATGGATAAAAAGCGAATATGGTAAGCTTTCCAAAAACTACCATGGCCTGAGAGTATTTTTGGAAAGTACCGAAGATTACTTGAATTACGAAGAGATCCTTGATGATTTCAATACGCAACCCGATTTGAGACTCTTCTTGCTTTGCCAATATCAGATAGGTGACATTTCATCAGGTCAACTACTCAATATACTTAAAACACACCCCTATGTTTTTGTCGAACATCTCCTCAAACCGAATTGTTTCTATTCAAGGGTAAAACATCGAATCTGGCTTGATCCATTAACCGGTATTTTCAACAGGAGATACTTTGAAAATCAGCTAAGCAAAGAATTACAGCGAGCATCTCGATATGAACATACACTATCCATTCTATTCGTTGATATCGATCAGTTCAAGAAGATAAATGATGAATTTGGTCATCAAATAGGAGATCATGTGCTTGAAGACCTGTCTGACATACTTGAAAGAAGTACACGTAGCGTAGATGTTGTTGCACGATACGGAGGAGATGAATTTATTGTCCTATTACCCGAAACACGGAAGCCGCATGCGCTAAAGACTGCTGAACGGATATTGAAACATGTTAAGAACTATGATTTTTTCAAAGACAAACTTAAGGTGCGTGAACTCAACATTTCTATTGGTGTTGCGGGATTCCCAGAAGATGCTGGAGGTACCTACGAATTGATAAAAAAGGCGGATACTGCGCTTTATCAAGCGAAGCATAAAGGCGGTAATAGAGTAGTTGTCTACAGTTGAATATGCAGTGGCATTTATGAGGAGGTAAAATGTCAATAACACCATTGGAGATTAGAAAACAGGAATTCAGGAAAACATTACGAGGTTATGATCCCCATGAAGTAAGGGCTTTTCTTGAAATGGTTTCTACGGAAATCGAAAATTCACTGAGAGAAAATGCAAGTTTGGCAGAAAAGGTTAAAGATATGGATGCAAAGATCGAAGATTACCGCAGAATGGAGAAAATTTTGCAGGATACTCTCACTACAACACAGAAAGCGGCTGATGAATTGAAAAGTGGCGCAAAAAAGGAAGCAGAGACAATAATTGCTAATGCTCGAGTTGAAGCACAAAGGTTTCTTAAAGAAGCTCAAACCGAGCTCGCCAGGACCAAAGAGGAAACGAAAATGATTGAACATCAGAAGTTACTTCTGGTATCTGAATTTAGAGGTCTATTAGAATCGTATTTAAGGCTCCTTGAAAGATTAGAGAGTAAATGATTAAAAAAGCCTGGGAGGCGGCAGACCATCAAAGAAAAAACCTCTCATTAGGTGTTACCTCAATCCTAGCCATTTTCATACTATTCTTTGTGAGTTGCTCCCATAGAGAAGAACGCGTAAAGAACGCGCGTAAGTTTATGCAAGAATGGAATTATGACCGTGCCTTGACCGAAATAATTTCCTACCGGGGGAAAAAAGATGAAGAAATTCAATATCTCTTAGGATATTGTTATTTAAAGAAAAATGAATTTGATGAAGCTGCCACATACTTCGAAAATTCCTTGGCTATCAATGATATCTTCAAAGACAGTATCATCGGACTGTACGATATCATAGCTCAGAATGCGCTGAGAATAAATGACCCAGAAAGAGCACTCTTTCTTTATCAGGAAATTGCTCAACTGGTCCCTGAATATGAACAGGCCAACAACCTCTTTCTTGTAGGTGATATGAATTTCGATAAAGGTAACTATCCCGCAGCATTAAAAGCATATATCAAGGCACTGGAAATCGACTCAGCGTCACCTACGGCAAAAGAGACAAAACCCAAATTGATAAAAGCACTAAAAGAATGTGATAGTCTGCTATTAGCTTTGGAACTCGCATCAGCAGAGTATGAGAGGTTGAAAACAGCGGCCAATCTTCTGCAACTGAGCGAAATAAGATTCGAGCTTGGTACTAAATTATTTAATGAAGGACGTATCGATAGTGCGCAATTGTTTTTTGAAAGCATCATAACGAATCAAGATCCAAAATCATTACTGGATGATTCATACTTCTATTTAGGTGAAATTCATTTTATGAGGGATAATTTTGATGCTGCACTAGAAGCTTATAAGAAAGTCCTCCGTCTAAATCCCTATGAAAAAGGCGAAATAGTAAAAAAGGCGAAAAAGAGAATACAAGAAATCAAGAATACATTATGAAAGCAGTTATTATTTTGCTATGTCTATTGAATTTATCTCTCTTCTGTAGTACAAAACAGACATTACCACCTCTGGACCCTGATGATGAGTTTGAAAGGGCCTTAGGATTTTTCGAAAGTAAGAAGTTGAATCAAGCAGTAGAGGCATTTGAAAGAATACTTTTCTACCACCCATCGTCAGAATATGTTGATGATGCTCAATATTGGCTCGCCAGAACGTATTTCGAGAAGAAAGATTATGATCAAGCAATTAGCGAATTTGATTATCTAATTAAGAATTTTTCAACTTCTGGATTTTTGGAAGATGCGTATATGTATCGAGCTAAATCTTATTTCTTAAAAGCTCCGAGTTATGAAAAAGATCCAACCGAAATCAACAATGCGATAAGTCTATTCGACCAATTTCTAACAAAATTCCCGAATTCAAAATTCACTGAAGAAGTAAGAAATTTGATACTTTCCGCACGTAATCGGCTAGCTAAAAAAGAAGTAGAGAATGGTAAACTTTACATAAAACTCTCTGAACTTGACGCAGCACTTTTCTATTTTGAGTTTGTCATCGAAAATTATCCTGAGACCGATGTGAGCAATGAAGCGATGTATCTTGCGGCAACATTGTACGAAAATAAAGACAAGGAAAAAGCATTGAAACTGTATGATGAGTTATTGGAGGAAGAAGATTGGAAAGAAAAAGCAGAAAAGCGAATAGAAAAGCTGAAGAAATGATAAATGAATAAATGACGGATCTTTCTACCAAATGAAAAAAAATAATAAAACTGGTGTCTTCGGTGGACTCTTTGATCCACCCCATATCGGGCATTTAATAGTGGCTCAATCAGTGCTTGAGGAGTTCAGACTCGACAAAATAATGTTCGTTCCCGCAGGCAACCCGCCTCACAAATCGAGATACTCGTCTTACGAACTAAGATATAAAATGACGCTATTGGCCACCAAGAGCAATGAAAGATTTTCTGTAAGTAATATTGAAAAAGAAATTCTTGGAAAAACCTATACTGTTGAGGTCCTGAGAACATTGAAGAAAAGAATAAAGGGGTTGGTTTATTTGATAATCGGAAGTGACCAATGGCAGGAAATCAAAACCTGGAAAACTCCTAAAGCACTTCTTCGAGAATGCAAAATTATTGTTGTCCCCAGGCCAAATTACAAAATTGAAGAAATCAAATTTTTTTCGAAAAAGATTTCAATCAGCCACTCACCACTCATTGACATCTCATCAAGCAATATAAGAAAAAAAACTAGAAAAAAACATAGTATACGGTATTTAGTGCCACCAAGAGTCTATCGATTTATAAAACAGAAAAAACTCTACCAGCGTTAGACTCAAAATCTTAGAATATAAAGTTGATGTTGTATACACCAATGATATAATATTATTCAACTGGACCTGGAACTTTCATACTGACCGCTTTTGGCATGATTGATACAGTCGCCCTATGTGCCTTTTCCTCTTCTCCATCAACATCAGCAAGAAAAGCTCGATCGCTTTCGATTGTTAAACCCTTGCCTCGATAATGATAGACATTATGGTATCCTAGGTGTTTACCTTCATATACTTTTGTAAGAATTTCTGAAACAATTTTGAAAATATTTGTTTCTTTCACATATATAAATTCGAATACTCCATCATCAGGAGATGCCGTAGGAGCAGCATGCATACCCCCACCAAAATACTGACCATTCAATGCACCGACAATCGTCATCAATCCTTCATCGATAAATTTTCTATCAATATAGATCCGTAATCTTAAAGGTTTGAATGATGTGAGGGCAATAAGACTTGAAAGCAAAAAAGTCAGAAAACCCCCCAGATTTTTTGGAACATTATTGGCAATTCTAACCACATTACCACCGAGACCGACATCGAAAGCATTCACAAAATATCTTTGCCATACCCTATTATGCGTATTGAAAACTATCTTGCCAACATCAATGAGTTTCGTAACACCTTCACTGATCAAATCAGCCGCTTCCCGATAATCTTTTGGTAGATGCAGTGTTCGGGAGAAATCAGTGCCGGTTCCTATCGGTATCATTACAAGATCTGGTCTGAATTTCGGGTTGGTTGCAGCGGTCAATACACCGTTCACAATTTCATTGAAGGTACCTTCACCGCCAACACTGACAAGACACCGCGCGCCCTTTTCGACTGCCTGCTGTGCGATATGACAAGCATGCATTTTCTTTCTGGTAAGCTGTACGAATACTTCGAACTCCGTTTTTCTGATGTAATCCAGAATATAAGGTAGTTCTCTACGCACCATACCGCAAGCAGCATGCGGATTAGCAATTATGTAAATTTTATTATAATAAGACACTAACTAATACTACATAAACTTTCAGCTGTGTCAATCAGAGGAAGATCGAAATAAGATGAAGATCGGGAAATCAAATAAATGTTCAAACTTTTTATACACATATACGTTAGCGATTTACAGCAAAACCAAGCATATATAGCACTTGCCTAGAGAAAATAATTAAATATACTATACCATGTCGGAGAAATTTGTGCTCATCGATGCACATTCAATAATTTTCCGTTCATATTTCGCCTTTATCAAAAATCCCTTAAGGAACTCAAAGGGAGAAAACACTTCAGGGATATTCGGATTTTTAAATACATTGGAAAAAATCAGAAAGAATATTAAATCAAATCACATGGCGCTTGCATATGATGCTCCAGGAAAGACTTTTCGAGACGAAGTATATGAGGAGTATAAAGCAACCCGCCCATCTGCCCCAACAGACATCCCCTTCCAGGTTTCTAAGGTCAAGGAAATCTGCCAATATCTGGGCATACAAAGTTTTGAGATAGAGGGGTACGAAGCTGATGATATATTAGCAACATGTGCCATGAAATTGAAAAATGAAGGTGAGGTATATATTGTCACCTCGGATAAGGACCTCATGCAACTGGTTAATGATAGAATTTTTGTCTATGATGCATATAAGGATATCGTTTATAACCGCGCAGAAGTCATTAAGAAATATGGTGTACCTCCTGAACGCATTGCTGATTTTCTTGCGCTCACTGGTGATGTAAGTGATAACATACCAGGCATTCCAGGTATTGGTCCAAAACGGGCATTAGAAATCCTATCAAAATACAAAACATTTGAAAAGGCTATAAATAATGACAAAAGAATCGTGGGTCACAAAGAACAAGCGCTTCTTTCAAGGAAGCTTACAATTCTTGAGAGCAAAGTACCATTAGAAATAAAACCTCAAGATCTGATCATAAAGAAAACCAATGTCAAGAAATTAATGGCAATTCTACTAGATCTTGAATTCCATTCATTTATCAAACATTTTTCAAAAGATGTCGACTCAGATACAGTATCAAAGAAAATCAAAGATTTATCTGATATAAAAGTAGGCAGCATTGTTGGCATCTCTTTTAAAGAATCAAAAAATATATGTCTTTGTACTGATGAAACCAAAGTCTATACAATATCTGAGTCGGCTGCTAAGGATCTGCTGGAAAACAAAACTATCATGAAATCCGGATATAACCTTAAGGATTTCGTTAAGACCGCTAATCTGCAACCGCCTCTCTTTGATATCGGTATCGTCTCATGGCTGATTGAACCAAACAAGAAAACACAACGATTAGAAGATATTGTATTGCACAATTTGAATGTTTATTCAGCGATGACACCGGAAAACGCAGCACATTCTGCATTCAAGCTCTACCCGAAGCTCGCTAAGAAACTTGAAGAATGTAATGGAAAGAAACTCTATGGAGACATAGAGCAACCGCTCATACCAGTGCTGGCGAAGATGGAACAACGAGGTGTCAAAATAGATCTTGAGTACTTTAAGCGTTTGAGCGTTGAATTCGGCGATGAGATTTTGCAGGAAGAGAAAAAAATTCATAAACTTGCCGGGAAGAGATTCAATATCAATTCGCCAAAGCAATTATCAAAAATTCTATTTGAAGAATTACGTCTAAAACCGGCAAAGAAAGGCAAAACCCATTACTCAACAAATGTTGAAGTACTACAACAACTAAGCCTTATCCATCCCCTACCAGGGGAAGTACTCAAATATAGAGAATATGCCAAAATAAGATCTACCTATATAGAACCGTTCATTTCCGCTGCCAAAGATAATCGCATACACACAATATTCAATCAGACAGGTACAGCAACTGGCCGTTTGTCCTCTTCTAATCCTAATATGCAGAATATTCCAATTCGGACTGAACTTGGAAGAAAAATAAGAAAAGGATTTGTTGCTTCAAAGGAGTTTTTACTTATTTCTGCCGACTACTCCCAGATCGAGCTGAGAATATTAGCCCATATAACACATGATAAAAACCTTGGTCAGGCGTTCGAAAACAATGAAGATATACACCAACACACTGCCTCATTGATATACAATATACCTGAAGATGATATCGACAACAGCAAACGGCGCATGGCAAAAGTTGTGAATTATGGTCTTATCTATGGTATGAGTGACTACGGACTAGCACAGGGGCTAGATATCCCGCGTGAAGAAGCGGTGCAGTTCATAGAATCGTATTATTATCTGTATTCTGAGGTGGAGAAGTGGCGTGACCAAGCAATCGCCACGGCTGAGGAGAAGGGGTACACTGAAACGATCTTTGGACGAAGAAGACCGTTGCCTGATATACATTCAGACAATTATCTGCTGAGGGAATTCTCAAAGAGAGCTGCGATAAACACACCGATTCAAGGTACAGCGGCAGATCTTATCAAAAAAGCCATGATAGAAGTTGAAAGATGCTTATCACATAATAAGTTCACGAAGGGACTCCTTTTGTCCATCCACGATGAATTAGTATTTGAAATCGAAAAAACTCGTATAGAAGAAGCAAAAGCAATCATAAAGGAATGCATGGAAAAAGTGGTTAAACTTAATGTGCCAATTAAAATATCTATAGGAATCGGTGAAAATTGGGAACAAGCGCATTAATCCTTGTGCGTAGAATGGGCTAAAGACAGCAATAGTCAAACACTTAATCTGACTACTCTCCACTTTTGGTTTCGAAACTGCACATTGTATCTGTAGAGTAGAATGGGCGTTTTGAAGGGAATTGATTGTTGTCACCTTAAGAATATTCTGCCCCCTAATGGGGGAGTTTCTTTCTTTTGTTCCCTCCCCCTTGATGGAACGGTTTCTCTTTTTTATCCCGTCCCCCTGATGGGGGAGTTTCTTTCTTTTGTTCCCTCCCCCTTGATGGGGGAGGACTAAGGAGGGGGTGATCGTAGATACCTTCAGCCTTGTCACGTTCTGACCGTGCCCGATGTTTAAGGATAATACACCCTCCCCTTCATCCCCTCCCATCAAGGGAGGGGAATAATCGAGGAATATTGATGAAAAATATGGAGAGGAGTCAGATATTTAATGGGTTGACATTTACAAAAATGTATCTATAATAATAGTTTATGAAAACGAAAGTTCTGAGAAAAAACAATATTAAGCGCAATTGGTATGTGGTGGATGCCACCGATAGAATCCTGGGAAGGCTATGTTCAAGAATTGCGCGGGTGCTGATTGGCAAAAATAAACCCCAGTACACACCGCATGTGGATTGTGGCGACTTTGTTATTGTAGTCAATGCTAATAAATTCCGCGTTACCGGCAAAAAAATGAAAGATAAAATCTATTATTCACATTCCTTTCACCCAGGAGGGCTAAAGCAAATAAATCTTGAACTGATGCTAAAGAAACATCCCAAACGGGCTATTTATCATGCAATAAGTGGCATGTTGCCCAAGAATAAACTAAGGGCGCATCGATTGAGGCGATTGAAGATCTATACATCATCCGATCATCCGCATAAAGCACAATTGCCAGTGCAGTTAGATTTATGAAAGAGAAACAAGGACAAAAAGGTTTATGACTGAGATTATCACCGGTTCTCGAAAGAGGGCACGCGCAAAAGTTATATTAAAATCAGGTACTGGTATTCTGAAGATCAATAGTTGTGACCCACTGAAATATTTTGGTAGACAAGATCTTGTTGACCTTGTGAATCTGCCGTTGAAAACAACAGGTGTTATGGGTAATCTTGATATCAAAGTAAGGGTATTTGGTGGCGGCATATCAGGACAAGCAGGAGCAGTGTGTCATGGAATTGCTAGAGCTTTGGTAAAACATAATCCTGAATTGAAGGCACCATTGAAAAGCGCTGGTTTGCTAAAACGTGATCCGAGAGAAAAAGAACGAATGAAATATGGTCTCGCAAAAAGAAGAAAAAGATTTCAGTTCTCTAAACGATAAGGAGGTTGCTTGGAACTTATAAGTATTGAAGAACTGATAACTGCTGGTGTGCACTTCGGACATCGAACAAAACGCTGGAACCCCAAAATGCAGAAGTATATCTTCAACAAAAGAAATGGAGTACACATAATAGATCTTCGCCAGACACAAGAATCACTAAAACGTGCATATGAAGCAACGGTGCACATTGCTGAACAGGGAAAAGGCATACTGTATGTTGGGACTAAAAAACAAGCTAAGGATATCATTAGAGAGGAAGCTCGACGCGGCAACGTCTTCTACATAACCGAAAGATGGCTCGGCGGTTTATTAACAAACTTCGATATCTTGAACCAAAGTGTACATAGACTGAGAGAATTCGAACAGATGAAGGAAGATGGTCGCTGGGCGCTTCTTCCCAAAAAGGAACTTTCCAAAGTACAAAGAGAACATAATAAGCTAATAAAATATTTTGAAGGTGTGAAGGAAATGGATCGTTTACCAGGGCTGGTATTCATAACAGATATCAAAAAAGATGTAACTGCATTCAGAGAAGCTCAAAGAAAAGAAATCCCGGTTATTGCTATGGTTGATACCAATGTAGACCCCGCTGATGTCACTTATCCTATCCCAGCAAATGATGATTCCATTCGATCAATTGCCTTGATTACAAGAATAATAACCGATGCAGTTATCGAAGGCAGAAAAGGATTCGAGACTGAAGAAAAGGAGGAACATGGATCTTGAAAAGGTGAGAGAATTAAGAGCACGAACAGGAGCAGGAGTTGTTGAATGTAAAAACGCACTTGCAGAAGCAAAAGATGATGTTGAGAAAGCGGTAGATATTCTAAGAAAAAAAGGCTTAGCGCTTGCTGCAAAGAAAGTTGGAAGGATTACAAAAGAAGGGATTGTCGATGCCTATATACATCCTGGAGATCGACTCGGTGTGCTGCTCGAGGTCAATTGTGAGACAGATTTTGTCGCACGAACCCAAGAATTTAAGAGATTTGTACGTGACATCGCCCTGCAGATAGCAGCGAGTGAACCAATATCGGTAAGCCGGGAAGAACTTCCATCAGAAGTAATCGAACGTGAAAAAGAAATATACAAAAGTATGGTTAAAGACCTCAAGAAACCGCCGGAAGTTGTTGAGAAAATAGTGAATGGAAAACTAGAAAAGTTCTATTCAGATGTATGTCTCTTAGAACAACCATTTGTGAAGATTCCAGAGAAAACAGTAGGTGAATACATAAAAGAACAGATTGCTAAATTTGGCGAAAACATAGTAATACGCCGCTTTGTGCGTTTTCGCCTTGGTGAATGAAGAGAATACAAATCACAAAGAAAAAGATAGGTAATTTACATCGGGAAAATAGCAACTATAAAAACCCAAAAAAATCAAAAAAGTTGCGTTTCAACAGAATTATTCTAAAAATTTCGGGAGAGGTTTTAGGAACTGGAAAGGAAATATTCAATCTCAAATCTCTCGATCATATAATCAAACAGATAGCGGAAGCTAACCGTTTAGGTGTAAAAATTGGCGTTGTTATCGGTGGTGGAAATCTTATTAGAGGACGTGAAGTCCAATGGCTTAACAAAGTCGATGCTGATATCTGTGGCATGTTGTCGACCGTAATGAATGGTATTGTCATCTATTCACAATTAAGAAAGAATGACATTCCTGCAGAACTGAGTAGCGGAATAGAAGTGGCCGGTGTGGTCAAACGATGCAACAAATTTAGAGATTTATGGTTCTATGAATCTGGTACTGTACTCATTTTTGTCGGAGGTACTGGTAACCCGCTTTTCACGACTGATACCGCTGCTGCTCTCAGAGCAGTTGAATTCTGTGCGGAAATTGTAATCAAAGCCACGAAAGTCGAAGGAGTATATTCAGCCGATCCAAAGAAGTATCGCACAGCAAAATTTTACAAAAAATTAACTTTCAACGAAGCAATAGAAAAACAGCTTGCTGTGATGGACTTAGCTGCGTTCAACATTTGCAGAGATTCAAATATACCAATCAATGTCTATGATTTTAATAAATATCCTCTCTGTAGTATATTACAAGGTAAGGACATTGGAACACTAATAACAAATGGAGGGTAAAATGACTAAAAAAATAAAGGAAAACGCCATAACAAAAATGGAAAAATCGGCATCTCTCTTAGCCCAAGAACTCTCCAAATTGAGAACTGGCCGAGCAACACCGGCTCTTCTAGACGGCATTAAAGTTGAATACTACGGAAGCACCCTACCACTTAACCAGGTGGCCACTATAAGTATTCCAGAACCGCGTTTGATGATCATTCAACCATGGGATAAAACCGCACTAGGTGCAATCGAAAAAGCGATATATAAATCTGCTGTTGGTTTAACACCGAACAGCGATGGTAATGTCATTCGCTTATCAATACCACCTTTGACAACCGAACGCCGTGAGGAACTTGTCAAGTTGACTCAGAAGTTGGGTGAAGATACGAAAGTAGCGATACGAAATATACGCAGAGAAGCAAATAGCGACATAAAAAAAGAAGAAAAAAATAAGAAAATTTCTGAAGACGAATCATTTAAGTCGCAAGAGGAGATACAAAAGATTACCGATGACTACACAAGAAAAGTCGACGATATTCTCAAGAAGAAAGAGGCGGAAATTCGCGAAACATAGCAAAATTTCATGCAATATCCTATGTAAATAGAATCAAATAATAAACCATGGCAACATCCTATATGTCTAAATAAATGATACAGGAGGAATTATGGCGAAACTTTGGGATGATCTAACAAAATGGTTAGAAGAAGCCTCTAAGGTCGTTGGCAAAGAAGCTGGAGATCTTACGCTCAAAGGTAGTTTGAAGCTCGAAATATTTGAAACGAAACGGCGACTGAGAGAGAATTTCACCGAATTCGGGACCAGAGTTTTTGAAGATGTTTTTATGAAAAAAAATAAAAACTGGAAGAAGAATCGAAAAATTGCTACTGTTGTCAAAAGAATAAAAACAACACAAACAAAACTGAAGAAATTAGAAAACGAGTATAAGAAGGTAGGGAGAACAACCAAGAGGGGAAAATAGATAATATGCGATTGCTGACCCATAGATTTCTGTGGGTCTCTTAACGGTGGAGGGTTAGTCATAAGGAGGTTGCCATGACGAACAAAATTTCTTTACGAACAGCAGGCATAATTGCGGGCACTGCTGCTATATTTGCCTTTCTTGTTGGAATACTCATCACTGCAAGTCTTCCAACTGTCGTAAATAAAGGCGAAGCAAGTTCTGATGAGTATATGTCAGTACCTCTCGTCAATGAAGCTGGTGAGAGTCCGTTTACTCAGATAGCAGCTGTGGTGTCACCATCTGTCGTCAATATCTCAGCAGAAAAGAAGATTAGTCGAAGCATGCCTGGATTTGAGTGGAGATTTGAAGGCCCTTTTGATGATTTCTTTAGAGATTTTTTCAGGAATTTTCCGAAATTTGAAGGTAAAACCCAAACCTTAGGATCTGGATTTACCATCTCGGAAGATGGCTATATTGTCACCAATTATCATGTAATCAAGGGTGCTTCTGAATCGGATATACAAATAAAGCTCACTAGCAAAAAAGAGTTTAAAGGTGATAATGTGAAGATTGTTGGTACGGATGAAAGAACTGATATTGCATTATTGAAAATAGAAAGCAGCGATAAGTTGCCGTATTTGAAATTTGGTGATTCGGAGAAAGTGAAAGTTGGTGATTGGGCAATTGCAGTAGGCAATCCTTTTCATCTTGAGGGAACAGTTACCGTTGGAGTCATTTCAGCAAAAGGGAGAACTAATATACCTCTACCAGAAGGGCCAGATTTTCAAAGTTTCCTACAGACCGATGCAGCAATAAATCCTGGTAATTCAGGCGGGCCGTTGGTAAACATTCACGGTGAAGTTATCGGTATAAATACAGCAATTACCTCGCCAATCGGCGGTAATGTTGGCATTGGATTTGCAATCCCAATAAACCTTGCCAAGAATGTGTTGAATGAACTAAAAAGCAAAGGTAAGGTAACAAGAGGTTATCTTGGTGTCTACTTACAAGAAATAACTGAAGAGCTAAAAGAGGCGCTTGACCTTCCTTCTTTTAACGGTGTGCTAATCAGTGAGGTCATTGAAAACCAACCGGCAGCAAAAGCTGGCATTAAAAGTGGCGATGTCGTGCTCACTTTTGATGGAAAAGACGTTATTGATCTACAATCATTTAGAATTCAGGTGGCATCTACCGAAGTAGGGAAACAGGTTAGGATGAAAATACTCAGAGATGGTAAAGAAAAAATAGTCAAAGTAAGAATAGGCGAATTTCCGGAACAGCCAAGCGCAGCAGCAGCAGAAGATGAAGAAAAAGACTCAAAATTAGGATTGAAAGTGATAGATGTAACCGATTCTCAGGCACAGCGTTTCAATCTTGATGCAAGAAGCGGTGTTCTCGTAATTGAAGTTGGGACTGATACGCCAGCAGAGGACGCCGGGATAAGAATTGGCGACGTAATAATTGCAATTGACAAGAAAGAGATCAAAAACGTAAGAGATTATCATATAGCCCAATCAAAGTTGGAGAAAGGGAAACCAGTTATATTCCATATTCAACGAGAAAAAAGAAAGTTATACGTTGCAGTAACACCATAAGGTATAAATTGCTTTCTGGTTAGCACATTAGAATCAAAGGGACTAAAATGTACAAAGTAATTACTGACAGAGGGTTAAAACAATATCTTGAAGAAATAAGTCATTTTACAATCATCACCAAGGAAGAAGAATTTAAGCTCGCAAGAAAGATAAGGACCAAAAATGACGATAAAGCTAAAGAGAAATTAATCTGCTCAAACCTGAGAATTGTCGTATATATAGCCAAGAAGTTTATGCACCAAGGATTGACTCTTCCTGAGTTGATAAATGCTGGAAACGAAGGTCTTATTCACGCCGCTACAAAATTTGACGAAAGAAAGGGCTACAGATTCAACACGTATAGTGTCTGGTGGATAAAAAGGGCGATTTACGATGCGATTAGTACAGAACGAGGAATTGTGCCTAGGAGTTTTCTCGCTAAGAGAATACAGGTTAAAATAAAAAAATTCATTCAAGAAAACGGGCAGGAACCTACAGTTCAGGAATTGGCTAAAACTTTGAAAGTCGATGAAAGTGCCGTATCACTCGCCTTAAGGGAATTAATACCACCTTATTCGCTCGATGAAACCTTTGAAGATTCAGAAAGTCCTTACATTGAGTCAGTTCGTTTCGACATCGATGGTGCTGACAATCTTATCGCACCTTCTCCCGATGAAATCTTTAAAAAGAAAGTGCAAAAAGAAAAACTTTTGAAAGCATTGAGTAAACTTGAGCCGAGAGAACAGGAAATCTTGAAGCGGAACTTCGGATTGGAAAGCTATGAAGCACATAGCCTTGAAGAGATAAGCCGTATAATGAATATCACACGTGAACGGGTCCGGCAGATAAAGGAAAACGCACTTAGGAAATTAAAAATTGTTCTATCGCGTCGTAGAAATCAATAATATATTTGCAAATCATAACGTTTCAATAAAAATTTCGTTATTTGTATAAATGCAAATACCAGAAGCAATCTTGATTGATTCTTCAACGATTTCCTTTGCAGAAAGACTCGAATATTTAATCAGCGCACGGCAAGCAGCAAGAGCATAAGAACCACCAGAACCGACGGCGGTAATCCCGTCGTCTGGTTCGACGATATCTCCAGAGCCAGAAACTATGTAGGCGTGGTTTTCGTCCAAAATCGCCAGCATTGCTTCAAGTCTACGCAACACTTTATCCTGTCGCCAGTCTTTTGCAAGTTCCACGACACTCCGCGGCAGGTTTCCGTTATGTTCTTCGAGTTTTGATTCAAAACGTTCAAAAAGCGTAAGGGCATCCGCAGTTGATCCAGCAAACCCGGTGAGAATTTGATTATCATACATTTTGCGTATCTTTCTAGCGGTATGTTTCATTATTACATCTCCGGTAGTCACTTGTCCATCACATCCTATTGCCACATTTCCTTTATGTTTTAAGCCAATAATTGTCGTAGCTTTCATAGATTCAATTATAACGAAAAGCCGCATTTTGTCAAATGAAAACAATAGAGCAGAAGGCAGAGAGTAAAAAAAGAATGATAAATTCTAAGATTCAAATGCCCGATAAGTGTCGAAAAATTGGATTTTGTTTGATATTGGATATTTGACATTTGGCGTTATAGACTCTTCTGCCCTATCATGCCATCTATTGCCCTCGTATCCCTTCTCTCCTTTCTTGTTATTACCTCTTGACAAATTAAACAATTTTTGTATAATTTAATGTATGAAAGAGAAATTATACAAAAACAAGGGGGTCTATGAAAAAGTTACTTGTGATTGTTTTTCTTATCTGCATCGCTCTTGGAGAATGGCAGCAAAGCGACGAGATTGCATTACCCAAGGGTATTCAGGTCAATGACCTGGCTATAAATAATTCTGGAGAGATCTGGATTCTCTCTACATCATCAATACTGAAATACGAAACTGCAAGTAAAGATCTACTTGCGATGCATGAGTTCAAGGGCGGAAAAAGGCTTGCAATACTTAACGAAAAGATCTATATCCTGGATAATGGAAATCATCTTTTTGCTTTAGACCTAAGCGCAGAAGGATCAGTTAAATCGACTAATCTTAATTTTAAGTCTCCTGGTCAAATTGCTAGTGCGACTGCAGATAGTAAACCGTTCTTCATCATCCAGGAACCCAATCAGTTAGCATTTCTTAATGACGAAATACAAACGGGGCTACTCAGCACGAGCGTCGAGAGGTTCAGCGTAATTCCCTCGGCTGATTATGGCGATAAGCAGACGCCTTTCTTCACCTTGGCAAATAACCGCATCTATTCCTGGATTGGCGGAACGTTCAATAATCCTGAAGATTATCAGAAGAAAGTGATATATAGTGCTTCAAATAAAATACTCGATCTTTGCGCAGACCGTAGTGGCAATCTTTTTGTACTCTTCACTGATTCTATTGTTGTCTTGGAATCTAATGGTGATTATAAAACCAAAGTGGAAATTGATAAGTTGCCGATGAAGTCAGAGATTCTGGCAAATCCGGCGAATAACAATATAGTAATTTTCGATCAATTCGAAAAGTCTCTAAAAATTTTGTCTGGCGTAACTAAAAGCGATCAAGAGAACATAATCGTCCTAAACAGCAATAGACCCAACCCTGTTGACAATTATACTGAAATCGAATTCACCATCAACCAATCAATTGATTTAACAATAACTATATACAATCTTATTGGAGAACCGGTGAAAGTTATTGCAAGAGGTCGTTATCCAAAAGGGACACACAGAACGATCTGGCGAGCCGATGATGAAACAGGAAGTTTAGTACCCAATGGCATATATTTTTACCGTCTTGAATCGAAAAAGGGTGTTGCAATAAGACAACTAATCGTACTTAGATAATTGCCGTTCGATAAAATAGAAGGTCGACGATTAATCAATACCTGTTTTGGTTTAGTTAAGCAGGCAATCGAACGACATGAATTTCTGGGAAAAAACTCAAGGGTTCTCGTCGGCGTATCGGGCGGTGTAGATAGCCTTTGCCTACTTCTGCTACTTCTCGAATATAACAACAGGTATCAGCGAAAATGGGAAATCCATGCATGCCATGTGGATCCTCAATTTCCTAGTTGGAATTCAGATAAGTTAAAAAATATCTTCGTAAAACACAAGGTTCCCCACACAATCATCAAGGCAGCCATTTATAAAAGAATTAAAACGCTTCCATATAAGTGTTTCTTTTGTTCACGGGAAAGAAGAAAAAGACTTCTGGAAGTTGCCGATAGACTTGGTATTTTCCAAATCGCCCTTGCCCATCACAAACAGGATGTTACAGAAACTATATTGCTAAACATGATCTATAATGGTGAAATTTCTACACTTACACCAAAACAGCCAGTCATTCAAGGAAGATTTTTCTTTATACGTCCGCTCTATTATTTCGATAAAAGGAAAAATCTAGCCTTGGCTCAAGTCTATAGACTACCTGTCGTAAAGAATATCTGTCCTTACTACAAGGATTCAAAACGTGAAATGGTACGTAATTTCCTGAAAAGAGTCCAGAAAGAGAATCCAGATGTCTATAAGAATATCTTCCGCAGTATTTTTCATATCAAGAAAGCGTATATGCCTTTATGAAAAGCTTATAGAAGCAAGAGTCAGTAGTCTAGAGTATCATATCCCAATTTAAATTTTTTCAATTCTTCGTAAATCGGTCCTTCGGGTTTAAGCGTTGACCTAAAGAGAGTAATTGCATTAATTGAAAAAGCTTCGGTAGTAATGTTTTTAGAAAGTATATCATCAACCTTACAAAATTTCTTAATTCTTCCAATGGTTAAATGGGCATGATAGCGTTTTTCCCTCTTGAATCCGAATCGCGTCAATCTCTCCTCCAATTGCAAAACCAGCCGGCGGAGTTGCTCCGCCCCCTGTTTCACACCAATCCATAACACTCTCGGATTCTTTGTCCCGGGGAAACAACCCACACCTTCTAAATCTATCTTAAAAGGTTTATACATTTCGGCTATCTCTTTTATCGCAGGGATTATTTCAGCTTTCTTTCTATCATCAATTTCGCCCAAGAATTTTAAGGTAACATGCAAATTCTCAAATCTTACCCACTTAACAGGAAGATCTTTTTTGCTCTGTTCCTGGATAAAATCATCAACTTTTAGTCTTGTATGTTCTGGAATTTCAATCGCAAGAAATGCTCTCATCATTCCTTGAAACTACTATTTGTCTTCTTCAAAACGACCACCTAAATGCTTTGCAAGAAACTTCTCTGCAGCAGCATAAAATTTGAGACGGTTTTCGGGTTTTGCAAATCCATGACCTTCATCAGGAAAAAGCATATACTCATACTCAATACGGTTCCTCTTCATCGCCTCAACGATCTGCTCTGACTCTGTTTGTTTAACACGAGGGTCATTCGCACCTTGGGCAATCAAGATAGGGATTTTTATCAAATCAACCTTGAAGAGTGGTGAACGGGATTTCAAAAATTCTTCTTCAGTATTAGGGTTACCTATTCTTTTATGAATAGTTGCTAAAAATGGAGACCAATAGGGTGGTGCTGTCTCAATAAATGTAATAAGATTACTTGGTCCCACAATATCCACAGCGCAGCAAAAGAGATCGGGGGTAAAAGTAGCACCAACTAACGCAGCATACCCACCATACGAGCCGCCATATATTGCAATTCTCTTAGGATCAGCAATCTTTCTATCAACAGCCCATCTAACTGCATCAACAAGATCATCATGCATCTTGCCACCCCACTCTTTATCACCCGCGTTTAAGAAATCTTTGCCATATCCTCGCGAACCACGGAAATTAACCTGCAGACAAACATAGCCACGATTTGCCAACCACTGAGCCTCAGGATCATATCCCCAGGTGTTTCGCGCCCATGGACCACCATGGACATTGAGTACTAATGGCAAATTCCTCTTTTCTTTAGCAAGTGGGTATGTGATATAGCCATGAATAGTCAGTTCATCTCGCGACGGTAAAGAAATAGGCTCCATTCGTGTCAGAGCATATTTATTTAAAGATGGCATATGATCAAAAAGATGAATTCCTGATTTCAGCTTTCGATCATAAATGTAGTATGATACTGGTCCGTTGTCTTTAACAAAACATACAAGCCATGTATAATCAGAGTTATCACGACTCAATATTAAAAAATCACCATAATCGAGTTCTGCAATAGCATGGAAATCTTCTTTTATGGATTCGTCCAATATAGTCCACTCAAGTCGAGCTTTTGTGAAAGAAACAGCTTGAATTTCGTATTTATCCGGATGAATCAACATCTCATCACCGACATCATAATGTGGATCTTCAGCCAACACTTCGACATTTCCTGTGGCAATTTCCATCTTCACCATACGACCTGCGTTCGCATCTCGAGAATCTACTAAATAAATATATTTTCCATCTTCAGAAAAAATAACTGGATTACTTGTTATACTATTTTCCGCATCCCACGTAATTAGTTTTCTCCAATCAGCTTCATCATTGTCTCTCACCATAAAATCAAATCCACCATCAGGTGTTGCGGCTAGAGCACCACGTACTTTCAAATGTGCATCGACTATCCAGGCTGCGATATCTCCGGGATTCTTAGCAACAAGTCTTAACTCACCAGAGATCAAATCAAAATGATATGCATCATGTAGCTTGGGATTTTCTTTGTTCATAGAAATGATCAGTTCATTCGGAAAATGTTTGTTGGTTTCAATCATGCGAACCTGTATATCCTCAAATGGTGTTAAATCTGTAATATCGTTTGTTTCCAGATCTACAACATATAGACGCCAGTTCTCATTTCCACCAACATCTTGAACATATAGAATGCGTTTGCTGTCTTGCGTCCAAAAATAGTAGTGTATACCACGATTTTTATCTTTGGTCACTACCCTGTCATCTTTTTCACCTAAAGTCCTCACCCAAACATTCAACACATTATCAACTGGGGCAAGATACGCCAGGAATTTACCGTCAGGTGATAAGCGCGCACGCGCTTTCACGGGGTTGCCAAAAAGCACTTCCCTGGGGATGAGTTCAGACACGGCGTCTGTATTAGTCCGACCTAATGTCATTAAGCTAAAGGATAAAAAAAGAATATTGATGAGTATCTGTTTTGCGTATATCATGTCTTTCTCCTTTCCTTCATATATGTAACCAATAAGCTATAATCTACTATCGTGCTTCTTATTACCATAAACAAGATGGTTAAATCTTTACTCATATATACGTATATACGTAGAAATTCTGAAAAGGTTTCGCTGAGCGCACATAAGCTGTCATAAAAATCAAATTTTAATCTCTATGCCTATTGGGCAATGGTCAGATCCTTTTACCTGAGGCATAATGAAGGCGTGATTTAATTTCTTCCTTAAAGAATTATTTACAAAGAAATAATCTATTCTCCAGCCAACATTCCTTTCTCTCGCTCGCGTTTTTAGATCCCACCATGTATAATTACCACCTTTTTTGTTGAAAATACGGAAGGTATCGATATAACCGCGCGATAAGAATTCATCTATCCACGCACGCTCCTTAGGTAGAAAACCAGAAATTTTTTGATTTTCTTTTGGTCGTGCCAAATCTATTTCCCGATGGGCAGTATTGACATCACCACACACAATTATATATCTATTCCTGCTTTCCAATACCTTTGTATAATTCAAGAATGCATCATAGAAAGCCATTTTAAATTTCAATCTATCACCTGATGCCTTACCGTTAGGAAAATAAATGTTGCATAACAGAAATTCTCCGTAGTCTGCGACAATAGTCCTTCCTTCTATATCAAATTTTTTGATACCTAATCCCTTTTTTATACTTTTCGGCTTCTGTTTTGTAAATAAACCAACACCACTATACCCTTTCTTCTCAGCTGATACAAAATACATATAATAAGTAGAAAGATCCCTGATAGTCTCTGGGATTTGTTCTTCTAGTGCTTTCGTCTCTTGAACACACAAAATATCAGGACTTTCATTCGATAACCAATCCAAGAATCCCTTTTTATGAGCAGCTCTTAAGCCATTCACATTCCATGATAATATTCTGAGAGTTTTCATTTCAAACACTAAATATGTAACAGCAAATATAATGGTTTCGTTTTGAAAATCTCCTCCACGCTAGTCATTCTGTTATCTGGACGATAAAACTCTACTGACGACTATTCCTTGGGCAATCGAAAAAGCAATCATGACAATTGTCAGAGTGATAACATATTTTGCGCTGAAGTAAAAAATAATAATTGGCCACAATGGAATTTTAATTGCACGACTGTATAAAAATGCCGCTATAAAGCCGGAGTTTACACCTTTTTCTCTTAACTGGGCTAAAAGAGGATACCACATATACACTGGTCCCGTAGATAGAATACCTCCGATTACAACAAACAGCCATTTTCTAATTCCTGGAGCTTTGAAGTACTTCGTAATCATCGGTGGAGTAATGAAATGATTTGCAATCACCATTAAAATCACTATTATGATAAAAATTGGAACAATTTTGATTATAAGGCTTAGGAAAAATCTTAGGCTCGACGAGAATAGATCATAATTCACAAATGCAAGAATAATGTACACCAATATAACGACTAACAGGAAATACCAGGACACATTCTTTTGCTTCAATCTCTTATTTTCTTTCATGTCATATACAACTCAGTAGAAAAACTGTAATGATGGCAACAATTATAGAGGAAATAAAACTTATGATATTTCGGACGAGAGCGAATTTCGTACCCAAGATAATGGATTCTACAGGAAACTGCACTAAGCCTACCGTAACCCAGGCAACCATAAAGGCTGTCACACCGATAATGCTGACTCCTCCCTTCAAAAATTCTCCACCCAGTATATAACTGGTTATTGGCGGTCCTGTTGATATACTTCCTATAGCGCTACCAATAATTGAATCAAGAATTGCATTATTGCAGAAGATTTTAGCGTAAAATGATCTTGGTACCAAAGTGGAAATTAAACTTATGAATAAAAGCATGCCAAGAATTAATGGCGATATTTTGTAGAAAGAAACTAATGTATTTGACACAGACTGTTTCAGATTTTTCATATGTGACGAGTCAGCAATAACAGTGCCGCTTTGCACACCTTTTTTCTAATCTGCTCACGTTTTCCTCTAAAAAGAAATCTTTTTACTAAAATATGCTCTTTGTGTGATAGACTAACATAAACTAAACCAACCGGTTTCTTTTTGGTACCTCCAGACGGACCAGCAATGCCCGTAATACCAAGGCCGATATCTGACCCCAATAGCTTTTGCACACCCTGTGCCATTTCTTTAGCAACATCAACACTCACAGCACCATGGTTTTTTAAAGTTACTGACCTAACACCAACAATATCTTTCTTTGTTTTATCTGAATAAGCAATAATCCCACCAAGGAAATATTGTGAGCTCCCCGGTATACTTGTTAAGATACTACCCAACATTCCACCAGTGCAGGATTCACAAACACTCAAACTCAGTCTCTTTCTGATCAAGGTTTTTCCTGTTCTTCTAGCCAGTTCGAGTACTGTCATATCGCTATCAGGAATTGAACAAGTAAAATCACAATAGTTGTATAAACCGCAGCACAAAAATCATCAAGCATGACGCCCCATCCACCGGGCAAATACTCAAGCCTCCTGATTGGTGGCGGTTTCAATATATCGAAAATTCTAAAACAAACAAACGTAATGGCAAGTGGCAGAATCGCCCTTTGCGTGAAGTAAAGTGGAAGAAGAAAGCAGGCATATTCGTCAATCACGATCTCATGCGGATCCTTACCCCACGCCTTAACCAAATCATGTGATATGATTATACCCACCAAAAAGATCGTAACAGCAAAAAATATATATAAAATTTTATAGGGCAGCAGAAAATACCAAATCACAATACTAATTAAACAAGAAAACGTAGCAGGTGCGATAGGTATGTATCCTAAAAAAAATCCTGTCGCTATGATCTTTTTGACTAAATTTATTTTTTCTTCTTCGGAAATCTTTCTTCCCAGACAGATACGATGTTTGCAACAATGAAAATTGATGAATAAGTGCCAATAGCAAAACCAACAAGCAGAGTGAATGCAAAATCTGCAATCACTGATCCACCAAATACCAACAGCGCAAGGACCGCCAAAAGTGTGGTACCAACAGTTAACACTGTTCTCGATAGGACTTCGTTAAGACCTGTATTCAACACAGAGTTATAAGGCTCTTTGCGCATCTTTCTGAATTTCTCTCGTATCCGGTCTGAGATAACAATTGAATCATTGATTGAATAACCAATAATCGTCAATAGCGCACCCACAACTACAATGGAAAACTCCTTCTGGGTGAGAACAAGCACACCTGCCGTAATGACCGCATCATGGAACAGTGCAATAACTGCTGCAGTACCAAAACGATAGTCGAATCTGAATGAGACATATATAAGAATTAAAATCAAGGCCAGGATAATCGCCCACAATGTCTTTATAAGTAATTCCTTTCCAATCTTAGGCTCAACCGTCTCTTCCCTTAGAATTTCCTGTTTGTTATCAGGAAAATCCATTGTTAAAATGCGCTTCACGTCTTTAGAGAATTCGACTGGCTTCTCTCCGGAAACTCTTATAATATATTCTCTCTGTTCTTTGCCAAGGGCCTGAATCAATGCGCGTTCTTTACCTATTTTTGCAAGTGAGTTCCTCAATTCAGCGGTTGTCACAGCATTAGAAAATTTTATCTGCAGAAGTGCACCACCTGTAAAATCGATACCAAAATTGGGACCTATAGCTAAAATAAGAAACAGTGAAATTGCAACGATTACTACCGAAAAAAGAAAACCGTATTTTCTTTTGCTAATGAAATCAATGTTAGGGTTCTTGATAATCTCAATCATCTTTATATTTTTAGTGTCTTTACATCAAACCTGTATGTGAAGTAATTGAAAATAACCTTCCCAACAAAAACTGCACTGAATAGATTGGTAACCAAACCGATGGTAAGTGTCAGAGCAAAACCTTTTATTGGACCACTGCCAAAAAGGAAAAGTATAATTCCAATAATAATGGTTGTGATATTTGAATCGAATATGGTAATCCAGGCGCGGGAAAATCCTTGATTAATGGCGGTTCTTGTCGTTTTACCAATCTTCAGTTCTTCTCTGATTCTTTCAAATATAAGTACATTTGCATCAACTGCCATGCCGATCGTAAGGGCGATACCAGCAATACCAGGCATTGTAAGGCTTCCTCTAAATGCACTCAAGATTGCAAACAGGAAAAAAAGATTTAGAAACAGAGCGATATCAGCAACAAAACCGGATAATGAGTAATAGATGAGCATAAATAACACTACTAATGCACTGGCAATCAGAACTGCCCTCATTCCACTTGCGATTGAATCTCTGCCAAGGCTTGGACCAACACTCCTCTCTTCCACGATTCTCAATGGTGCAGGTAAAGCACCAGCTCTAAGGACAATTGCTAAATCTCTTGCCTCCTCTGCAGAAAATTGACCAGTTATCCTTGCCCGGCCATGTGGAATGCGCTCAAGGATAGAAGGTGCGGACTGAACGATGTCATCAAGGACAATTGCTAGACGTTTGTTGATATTTTTACCCGTAATGGAAGCAAACTTACGGGCCGCTTCTCTCTTGAATTCTATGCTAATTTCCCATGACCCTAAATGTTGAAGATCTTGTCCTGAACTTGGCTGGTGACGTGCATCGCGAATCGCCTCGCCGGTTAACTCTGCATCTTTTTCGAGAACATACAATCGCTTAACCTCACGTCCTTGAAAAACTTCTTTGGGGCCAAACAGGATATGTAAATTTTGAGGAATCACTTCCTCGACTTGAGTTAGGATAGCAACAACTGAATCTTCATCTCGTAGATCAATACCCATATCTCGCTCAACGCCAATAAGATATGATGTAAAAGGTTCTTCAAATGCGAGAGTATCTTCACCTTGAAGATATTCATCAATTTTCTGCAACAAATCTTGACTTTGCTCATCTGCAACAAGTTTGAATTCTAAATGTGCAACTTTTTCGATCAAATTCACTGCTCTATCCCGATCAACCCCAGGAAGTTGCACAAGTATTCTTCCTCCTGACTGCTTTTCAATCACTGGTTCATAGACGCCAAACTCGTCTATACGATTTTCAATAATCTCAAACGCACGATCCGCAAGGTCTTGCTGGCTCTCTGTGATTCCAGTAGTATCTATTTCTAACACAAGATGCATTCCACCCTTCAAATCCAATCCAAGGTGTATCGCTCTTTTGGACAAAGCTATTTCTTCGCTCTTCGGAAGATTCTCACTCATGTACAATTTAACTGTTGGATAGATCGCATATATCGCAAGGAGTAATGCAAAGATGACAACCCCGATCCTCAAGCCGATGTTTCTCATCTTGCACCTTTTATGATCTGAACCATCTCATTAGTCGCTGTCCTCAACCCTACAAAGGCAGCACGCGCCACAATGGCAAAACCTATTGAAAAAGCGGTAATTTCATTTATTGTTAGAAGAGGCTGAATATTCTTGTAATTGAGACCATGACCAGCGTGAACTGCAAGACCTTCACGTTTCGCTGCTTTGGCTACACGTGAAATTCTAATTATTTCGTCTTTAATATGTTTTAATTTCAGCTTTGAATATTCATTCGTGTTTATCTCAATATACTGCGCTCCTATCCTTGTGGCCTCCTTTATCTGATCAATATCAGGATCAACAAAGATGCCTGTCACAATACCTTTTTCTCTAAGGTTTGAAATATAAAGCTTCAAATCTTCTTTGATATTTAAAATATTTAATCCACCCTGGGTTGTAACTTCACCCGGTAATTCAGGAACAAGCGTTACACAATCGGGCTTTATTTTGGCGACAATAAGTGACATCTCTCGTGTTGTCGCCATCTCTAAGGTCAATTCAGTCTTAATGATCCTTTTAATGAGTTCAAAATCGCGTTCTTTAATATGTCTTCTATCTCCTCTAAGATGAACCGTGATGCCATCAGCACCACCAAGCTCTGCCTCAACCGCAGCGTGTACAGGATCGGGAAAATCTTCCTTTCGAGCCTCCCGTAGAGTTGCTATATCATTTACTGAAAGTTCCATCGGCTATTATATTCAGAAACTATGCTATGTCAACATTGAATCCACAGATTTATGAAATAAAAAAGGGGCGGGATTGACCCGCCCCTTCTCTATCATTATTTTCATTAATGCATGATAACAAGAGAATTCGTAATCGTTTCCATTGGTGTCTCAAGAACGACAAAGTAGGTTCCGTTTGCCAGTTTATCCGCATTGATATTCGCCGTATAAATACCAGCTTCTCGGTAACCAGTCGTAAGTTTCGTAATTAATCTCCCAGCTGCATCATAAAGATCAATCGCTACATTGCCCGGTTGCGCAACTGAATAGGAGACAGTTGAATAACTGATTGCTGGATTAGGGAAG
>SMTZ1_10000208_pt1 | contig 70316 bp, 69 predicted proteins | sample DeeMarSWOR136_30_FD_25667 | JGI IMG/M metagenome (IMG submission 25667) | reverse complement strand
AAATATATGGATAACTATGCAAAAAGATACGCCCAGCTGGCCGAGCAGGTCTGGAAAGAGGAATATCTCAACCTCAAGGAGGCTGGTGAGGGGAGTACAAGAGATTGAAGGCTGATGGCTGCCATAATCTCCGGATAGATTAAGGAGGTCAAGCTATGGTGCATCTCATCCTTACTTTACTTATAACATTTACCGCATTGCTGAATTTAGGTTGTTCCAACAATTCTGACACAGCTCCTTCCGCTTCATCTCAAATTATCGGAGAAGTGGAGCTCTATACGTTCTCACCAGACTCCCAATATTTCCTCAGTAACGCACAGCTATTTATATTGCCGCCCAGCACCGTGCTTAGAGATGCGCTCGATAGTCTTGGTCGAGACCTGGCCAAAAGTTACTTTTCCACAACATATACAGACACGGCAACAGATATTCACTTTGAAGTGCTTAAGATAGAGGAAATATCCACGCCGTCTCGTCCTCTCCGTATCGCCGTTATCAATATGGTTGACAAAGAGAAAGATGCAATGAGATATTTCTTTCAGGGCTCTGCTGGGGGACAAACGACCTTTTATATGCTGGCCGCAACATTTATGCAGCCCCATTTGAGCCCCCCTTTGCTAGACGGCTTGGTTCTTCTCTACAATGGCAAAACACTCCCAGAGCTTGACCATATCAGTTTAACAGGTATCCTGACTCCAAGATCGGCCCAGCATGTTGCGAAACTGGCGATCCATAGAACCAAAAGGAGGGCTGTTATTTCAAACAAAGACCGGGCAAATTACGTGAGCTCAAATCATAATGCAAATATATGTCTTTGGCATTAGGGCTATTGACGCAGCGAAAACACGCCCAACCTCACGCTTCTGAATGCGAGGCCTGGGGGTTCCGCAATTCTTTCTCAATTCTGTCTATTATTTAGATGGAATGGACGATTTACGGCAGCGCAACTCTAGGGAGTCATTAAAGCTGAAAACGAAAAACATTTGATGGGTTCGTTAAGGTTAACACTTGGCTGTAATGCAAAATGCGTTTAGCAACATATTGAAGATAGCTATCGCGAACCAGGTCGAAGCATTGAATAGAGGGTGAAGTTGTTGCTAAAGGCTCAATAGTCATAAGATTGACGAATAGAGAAAGGGGAAGATAAAAAATGAAATGGTTAACGATTGGAAAAGCAGAAAAAAGCAATAAGAATACGATCATGTTCTATTTTTTTCCACTTCTTTGCCTAGTTCTCCTGCTATTTTTCAATCAGGCCTCGCTGGCAGCAGAAATAACCGTTCATCTCACCGTTCCAGGATGCGGAACATGAAGCGGCAGCGAGAGGATAGGTTCTATCCTCAACACTACCGATGGAATAGTGAAATTCGAAATAAATTCTTCAACTTCTAAAGTCACCATTAGATTTGATGATGAGAAGACTAATATTGAAGAAATTATCGAAAGAATTGAAAAGAAAGGTTTTCGAGTGAAAAAAGAACCTTCACAACTGAAACGGCAAGGAAGGTGAAAGGCCAGGTAAAATGACTGAACGGTTCTTCTCGAGTTATTTAGAGAGCCGGTGCCTGAACATGGCAATGCCCTCAATCTAGGGGGATCTCTATCTGTTTAACAGTGTAATAAATAACACGAGGCCTGCGAGTTGCTTAGACACCATTAAACTCCCCACACACGTGTTTATTTTAGCAACGAGGAATTGATCATGCCAACCAAACTATTGATAGTTGGAGGCGTCGCCGGTGGCGCTACTGCGGCAGCTAGAGCGCGTAGGCTGGATGAGCACGCCGAAATTATTCTCTTTGAAAGAGGAGAGCATATCTCGTTTGCCATCTGCGGACTACCCTATTATATCGGACAGGTCATCAAGGATCGAGAGGACCTGCTGGTGACCACCCCCCAGGCTTTCAGGGACCGATACAATATCGATATAAGGATTCTTTCTGAAGTCATTGCCATTGATAGAGGGAATAAGCACATTGAGGTAAAGAACCTCGACACAGGTGACACCTACAAGGAAAGCTACGACAAGATTATTCTTGCCCCCGGAGCAGAGCCCGTCAAGCCGTCTTTCCAAGGCACTGAGCTGGGTAATGTCTTCAACCTACGTGATATCCCCGACTCGGACAGCATCAAGGAATACGTTCACACCAAAAAGCCAGGGTCAGCCGTGATTGTGGGTGGTGGCTATATCGGCCTCGAAATGACAGAAAACCTTGTGCGCCGAGGTGTGAAGACTATTATCATAGAGATGCTCGACCAGGTGATGGCACCCTTGGACTACGAGATGGCTGCCATCGTTCATGCCCATCTAAGGGAAGAGGGAATCATATGTATATTGGGGAACCGCGTCGAGTCACTTTCCAAGAACGGACACCGCACAATCGTTTCGACAGATAAGGGCCACGATGTTGAATGTGACATTGTCATATCATCAATAGGAATTACACCAGAGAACAAGCTTGCCAGAGATGCTGGCCTTGCAATTGGCAAACGTGGCGGCATAAAGGTAGACGCTACGATGAGAACCTCTGATCCGGATATTTACGCAGTAGGAGACGCGGTGGAGATCAAGGACTTTGTTACTGGACTGCCGACAATGACCGCTCTCGCAGGTCCCGCAAACAAACAAGGCCGCATAGCTGCGGACAACGCCTTGGGACGGAAGTCTATATTCACAGGCACAATAGGGACTACCGTGGTGAAAGTATTTGATCTAACAGTCGCGTCAACCGGAGCCACTGAGAAGGTTCTAAAGGAAAACAAGATACCCTATCTGGTAAGCTATACACACTCTGGCTCTCACGCCTCTTACTATCCAGGTGCCTCGATGATGGCCATTAAACTGACTTTCTCACCAAGTAGTGGCAAAATCCTTGGAGCACAAATCGTTGGCATGGAAGGCGTGGCCAAACGGATCGACGTTCTTGCCACGGCTATTCGCGGAGCAATGACAGTTTACGACCTTGAAGAACTCGAACTGGCGTATGCACCACCCTATTCTTCTGCCAAAGACCCAGTTAACATAGCAGGATTTGTTGCGGCAAATATCTTAAAAGGCGATATGGAGGCTATTAACTGGAACCAACTGGGCGATCTTGACAGGAATAAGAATATCTTTGTCGACCTTCGGAATAGCGATGAGCTGGATTCTGCTGGAATTATTGAAGGGGCTTTGCATATACCCTTGAACGAGTTGCGTGAAAAACTCCCTGAGCTCGATAGGGAAAAAAGTTATATACCTTTCTGCGCGGTAGGCCTTAGGGGATACTTAGGCCATCGCATTCTTATACAAAACGGTTTTATGTCAAAGAATCTGAGCGGCGGCCTTAGAACATACTTAGGTGCCAAAGAAAAGATCATGCAGGAGTCTCCTCAAACGCGCCTCTGGCTCAGCGAATAGACGACCTTGAAGAAACCGGAATAAGGCTTCAGTGCAATCCTACGGTCGGCACATTTGTTATATTTGCTCGTTCAATAGCTATGTGAAATAGATATTTTCTATTTTTCTTGACACCTATGTCTTTTATGATATCCTTCAATTGTTGACCAATCTAGTCAACAAGGAGTCTAGATATCAATGAAGCTTTCTACCAGGGCCCGGTATGGAACCAAGGCACTTTTAGAGATAGCCCTTCACTGGGGTGAGGGGCCGGTGTTACTAAAAGACATTGCCCAGAGGCAGCAGATTCCACTGCCGTATCTGGAGCGTCTAATCAGGCCTCTTGTACAGGCAGAGATAATAAAGAGCACCCGGGGAACTCGGGGTGGGGTCTCGCTACTTAAGCATCCTAAGGAGGTTGTACTCAGCGAGGTAATCCAACTCCTTGAGGGCTCAATTGCTCCAGTAGCCTGTGTCGATGATCCTAACTTGTATCCTCGTTCAGACCTTTGCGTCACTCATGACATCTGGGCTGAGGTGAAAAAGGCAATGGACAGAGTCTTGGAATCTACAACTTTTGAGGATCTGGTCGAGCGGCAAAAGCAAAAGTGGAATTTGAAGCAACTGAAGGATCGTCAAAAGTAATGCGCTGATGCAAGAGATACGGCTGTGGTGGCTGCCCCATGGCACCCATGACCTTAAAACCAAATATCTTAACGGCGATTTTTGGGCTCGCCACGGACGTACTGGCGGAGATCACAAAAATCCCTCCTGCCACCGCTGAGTATTCCTCTATTGGAAACACTAATGGCTGAATCTAGGAGAGAGCCAGACAAATCTGGCAGGTCAGTTACCCTCGTCGGAGTCCTGGTCAATGCCTTTTTGATTTTTTTCAAGTTTTTGGCCGGGGTACTCGGCCACAGCCAGGCCCTCATCGCTGATGCGGTCCACTCCATCTCCGACCTTTTTACCGACTTTGTGGTTCTTCTCGGTCTCAGGATCGGTCGAAGGGCCCCTGATGAGAAACACCATTTTGGTCACGCTCGTATCGAGACCCTGGCATCTGCCATCGTGGGGCTAGCTTTGGTTGCCACGGCCCTGTACCTGGGTATAGGGGCTTCGTGGAACATCTACCGTCACACTGAATATCACCCCACATGGCTGGCCCTGGTTGGGGCTGCCGTATCGATCGCTTTGAAAGAAGCCCTGTATCATTACACAGTGCGCATCGGACGGCGCATAAAGAGCTCGGCGATTGTGGCCAACGCATGGCATCACCGCTCAGATGCCCTCTCTTCTGTGGCCGTCTTGCTGGGCGTGGCAGGAGCACGGATCAAACCTTCCTGGCACATACTTGACTCCTACGCCGCCTTGTGTGTCTCATTTTTCATCATCAAGGTCGGCCTGCAGATCCTTCGGGGCGCTCTCCGTGAATTTATCGACACCGCCCCCCAACCCGAAATCCTTACCAAGATCAGACAATGCACACTGGGCGTGGACGGAGTGATCGACATGCATGACCTTAGGGCCAGAACCTCTGGGGGGCTACACCAAATGGAGCTCCATATCGTGGTCGATGGACGACTGCCCGTCGCTGAAGGCCACCGGATCGCCAAGGCAGTGGAGAGTTGTCTGGCAGAAGAGATTGCGGATCTCGACCAGATCATCGTCCATGTGGACCCGGCGATGGGAGAGAAAAAACCAAAATAAGTGTGGTATTTTTTATTTTAGGTAAAATACCTTATTGAAGCTCCCTCTTAGATTAGATAAATGATTAGTCTCAGTATCACTTGCAGTGCATTCATGATATGGCCTGGATGACTATACGGTAAAATAGCAGTCTATATTCGAAATAGGCCGTAGTATAATATGGTTTTAGGCAGTTTGCTCCTCGCCGTAGAAAGGATCATTTCATGGAAATCACAGTAGGGATGTTTCTCGCATTGCTCATTTTTGCATTTGTATGTGAATTTATTGATTCATCATTAGGAATGGGATATGGGACAATATTGACCCCTTCCTTGCTCATTATAGGGTTTGATCCTTTAGTCATTATTCCTGCTGTCTTGCTTTCACAGGCCTTTGGAGGCCTATCAGCTTCAGTTTTTCATCATCAATTTGAAAATGTTTCATTTAGGCCTGATTCAAAGGACTTCAAGATTGTTCTCATAATTACCGGTTTTGGGCTTGTGGCAACCGTATTTGCAGCCCTTATTTCAATTAACATCCCGAAAACCATACTGAAAACTTATATTGGTATAATGGTATTGGTGATGGGAGGCATTATACTCCTCAACCGTACCTTTACCTTTTCTTGGGGAAAGATGATTGCTGTTGGAATTTTAAGTGCCTTCAATAAAGGAATATCGGGCGGAGGGTTTGGTCCTGTGGTAACTGGAGGACAGATTCTTTCAGGACACGATCACAAAGCGGCAATTGGAGTAACGACATTAGCAGAAGCTCCTATTTGTATAAGCGCTTTCCTTACCTATCTGATTGGCAGAACAATAAATGAATTTCAGTCTCCAGTATTAAGTGTGCCCATATCTGATTTCCTTCACCACATGGTTTCTCCAAAAATGTTTCAGTGGGAGCTTATATTAGCATTATTGCTTGGCTCCATCCTTGTTACGCCGTTTGGAGCATTTACAACCAAGGCCTTGAAGAGAGAGAAAATACATTACATTATCGGCACCTTAATTGTTGCTTTGGGTATTTGGACACTTCTAAAAACCTGGTTATGATGTTTGAAAGATGATTCATTTTTTATATTGAGTATACCCAGGTGCTGGAGGTGAGTCGGAATAAATTTTCGGAGCTTGGCTCCATAAACCATTATCTTCCATCTCCTCCATAGAATCCCAAACTCAACTGTCAGGTGCAGAGGCAGGAAACACACAAGACGGTTGCGATTACAGGATGCCAATGAATTCACCATAAGGAGCGAGAAGCAGGAATTTCAAGTTTTTTGCCGGGTGTGTCCTCCTCTATATTGCAGTAAGATTGCTCTATGATTTGACACCAAGAGCGGGCGCACACAAAGGAAAAACAAATGCAATGCAGGAAAATCTCAAGAAAAGATCAAGCCAAATACACGGGCAACGAGGAGGCAGCTTGAGGGGCGATATGGTAATCAGGACGGTCAAGTTTTCATTAACGGGATACACATATGAGTTTTATGGTGAAACCTTTTCGTTCAACACCATCGCCCTACTTGTGCTCACTTTCGTAGTTGGACTCATCGGAGGGATCTATGGGATAGGTGGTGGTTCCATTATTGCTCCCTCTTTGATAGCGATCATGAATCTTCCGGTTTACACCATCACTGGAGCTACAATGCTTGGCACATTTTTGACATCAATTGCAGGAGTGACATTTTACACCATGATAGCATCCATGTATGCCCATACGGGCCTCACCATTGTCCCTGATTGGAGGCTGGGTATTCTTTTTGGAATAGGCGGTTTACTTGGAATGTACCTCGGTGCGAGGTTACAAAAATATTTCCCAGACAGAACAATAAAGCTGATACTTGGCATTGTTATTCTGTTTCTTTCCCTAAAGTACATTATAAACATTTTTTAAACTTCTAAATGCACCTGGTAAGACTTGCAGCATTCGGTAGGAAGTTTGCCTCCCATCATCAGCCTATTGGTCTCCGGCTCCTAGATCCTACGCCGCGGAGAGATTCGACATACCTACGCCCAGAACCTTCTGGAGACAGGCACATTAAGGTTACCTCACCCTTACTACGATTCAACGGTCAACTGCCAACCATAGAGTGATCATTTCAAGAATATCCGTTATTTCATTCCCTTCATATGATATCGATTTCTTGCCCAAGAAAATCATTTGTCCCTTATTATTCCTGCCTTTTTGAAAAGTCGCCCTTCTATAATTCATGGAAAGAAGATCTTTTGCTCGGCGGGGCTGAACCCCAAAACCTGGATAAGGGGTGATTGGTGGCCCCGCTTACCAAGACATACCGGATAGATGTAGAGTTTATCCCGGGTTTGACGAAGGAATGAAGTGAAGGGTTCTTTTGTGGCGAAAGACTCGCCGAATAAAGATTTGTCCCCCTTGACCACATTGCCGTAGTCATTTCTTTCTTGTGGACGAGCTAAGAAGATGCTATTGTGTTTGAAAGGAGTGGGCACACACATTTTGCGTAACCCACCCTTCTTTTATAGATGTCTTATGATGGCTTGGAAGCATGAGAACAATCAAGGACACGGATATATACGGGAAAACGGTGCTCATCAGAGTGGACGTGAATGTGCCGCTTGATCAGAACCGGAACATAGTCGATGACAGCCGCATCAGGGCTGTTCTTCCGACCATAAACTATGCCCTTGACGAAGGCGCAAAGGTGATCATCGCCTCGCACATGGGCCGCCCCGGGGGGAAGGTAGTTCCGGAGTTGAGTCTGGCGCCGGTGGCCAAGCGCCTTTCCCGCCTTTTGAATAAGAAGGTTCAATTTGCCCCCGACTGCATCGGCCCCAAGGTCAAGGCCATGGTGAAGGGGCTGAAGCAAGCAGATGTCCTGCTTCTGGAAAACCTTCGCTTTCATCCCGGCGAACAGGAAAATGACGACGCCTTTGCAGAAGAACTGTCCTCTTTGTGTGAGGTATACGTGAACGACGCATTCGCGGTGGCACATCGCGAAAACGCATCCGTTGTCGCTATCACCCGCCACTCCCCAATATGCGTGGCAGGTTTTCTCTTGAAAAGCGAGCTCAACTATTTCACAAACGCTTCGGAGAGCCCGGCCCACCCGCTGGTAGCAATTATCGGAGGAGCCAAGGTTTCGAGCAAGCTTGGGGCCTTGGAAAACCTGCTCCGGTACGTTGACAAATTCTTGATCGGGGGAGCAATGGCCAACACATTTTTGAAAAGTATGGATTATGAGGTGGGAAAATCCATTGTTGAAAATGACCTCTTATGGCAAGCGCGGTCCCTTATCAAAAAGGCGGCCCAGAAGGGAATCGGTTTCTACATCCCTATTGACGCCGTAGTGGCTGACCGTTTTGACCCGGACGCGGAAACCAAGATTCTGCCCATCCAGGAAGTACCCCCGGAATGGCTGATCATGGATATCGGCCCAGCTACCTCTCTCCTTTATTCAGAGGTTTTGGCCAGTGCCAAGACCATCATCTGGAATGGGCCCATGGGTGTCTTTGAAATGGACGCTTTCGGTCGGGGCACCTCATCGATGGTCAACTATGTAGCCAACTCCTATGCCCTCACCATCGCTGGAGGCGGCTCAACGGATCTGGCCATTCATAAGGCTGGTGAGAGCTACAGAATTACTTACATCTCCACGGGCGGGGGGGCCTTTCTTGACCTGATGGAAGGCAAGACCCTGCCTGCTGTTGCCGCGTTGGAAAAAGCCTCGTAGTATCTTAGCAAAACCCTTTGAATTCAACTCTAGATCAAAGGTCCTTTTTTACTAAGGAAAAAGAAGAAATCTGAACAAATAAAAAAGGCAAGGGGCATTACGAACCCTGCAAGACCGAGTAAGCCAAAACAAAGGAGGCGCATGAAGGATTTTTCAGAACTAAAAACTCACAACATAACTGTTCAAAGTCTGTAACGTTTGCGTCCCTTTCGTCAAGATCTGTGGTGAAGGAACCGATATTTCATGTGCAAACCCATCTAGCCTGTGCCTTGCTCTCTCTTGTATACTACCTCTCCATTGACTATCTGTGTGGGCGCTCCCGAGAGCCTTCTGCATCTGTCACATATATTCAAACTCCTAAGACCCAGATACTGAGGAAAGGAGGACGTCTTCTCATACTTGTATGCAGGTATGCTATATATCTCTACTTCGGTTTCTCTACAACAGTTATTACATATATCTATCATGAGTCCTGTTTCCTTTCTTATCAACTGGATTGCATTTTGGATTCATAGTTCGCCTCCCTTGGTTAACCTTATACAGATGACAATCAATTTTCGTGCCAAAAGCTAATCTTTTAGCATTTCCCTCAAGACAAGCACAAGTGAGATAAATAACTTCACCCTGGAGTATCCAGAAATCCTTATTCTATGGAACTTTCAGGCACTCATGCGGTAATGCATCAATAAAGGATTTGAGTTGAGGCGGAAGTCCTGATGAGGAAAAAGGGGTATAAGAATGCACAAATAAGGTTCATCCGTGCACAGTTTCTTGTGCAACACGTTGGAACACTCTTAATTTCCAGACCTCACCCTTGCCCATCGTATATCTCAGGCGGAAAAAGCATAGACTTGATTTGGTAGTCATAACCTACCCGTTACCTCTTTGTAGGTTTCGGGATGGCTGCAATGAATAGGTGGCTTTCGATCAGCCCAGGGCCTCGCTTGCTCCAGTTGAGCTGCCAGGCGGAAAAGTGTGGCCTCATCTCCAAAACGGCCCGCGAATTGAACACCAATCGGCACGCTGTCCTCATTCCAAAATAATGGAACCGACATGGCTGGTTGACCTGTTATATTATAGATATAGGTCAACGCGACAAAGGTATTAGACATCCTTGCCCATCTCATTGGATCGTGTGGCAGTGGCTGGAAAGAACCGAGTTTTACAGGGGGAATACTGATCGTCGGGCATAGGATCATGTCATAACCACCCTCATCATACCATCGCGCTAACTTACGTGAGAAGCGCTGGAGTTCTTCCACAATAACCAAATAGTCCGCTCCAGTTCGTTTCAAACCCGCTTGATAGCTAGCCCAGGTCACGAGCTCCATTTGATCCTGCCTCAGCTCTTTACCCAACTCTTTCTCCCAGCAAGCGATCATATGCCCAGCAAGGCAACTAAATAGGTTACCGAAGGTTTTGAAAAGATTTGTATAGCTCAACTCTTCTGGGGCAATCTCTTCAACGATATGTCCTAGACTTTCACAGAGCCGAGCGGCGTCTTTTACCGCGCTTTCACAGTCTGCGTGTAATTGAGTCTCCATGCCCCACCCTTCTGGAATGGATGTCAAAAACCCGATCTTTAATCTCCCCGCCTCCCGTCCTACTTCTTCCAGGAAAGGACGCTCCTTTGGGGGGACTTGATAGGGATCTCCAAGGTCCGGCCCTGACGTTGCGTCCAAGAGCGCCGCCGAATCTCTCACTGTATAAGTAATGGCATGTTCGCAGACAAGTCCCCCACCTATATCTCCGAAGAGCGGCCCTAAAGGGTTCCTCCCCCGGGTAGGCTTTAGACCAAAGAGCCCGCAACAAGAGGCAGGGATACGTATTGAGCCGCCGGCGTCGTTTCCGTGAGCCATCGGGACAATCCCTGCTGCCACCGCCGCAGCCGACCCACCGCTTGATCCACCTGGCGTTAAGCTGGGATCCCAAGGGTTGACCGTCGCTCCATACAGGGAGGGTTCCGTGGTGGGAACAAGCCCAAATTCCGGGGTATTGGTCTTGCCAACAATAATCAAACCCGAGGCCTTTTGCCGTTTGACCAACTCGGTGTCTATTTTTGAAACATAGCCCCTAACTGCTAGGCAACCTTCGTGAAAAGGGGCACCTTTGTACTCCGCAATCAGATCCTTCAGAAGAAAAGGAACGCCGCCAAAAAACCCGCCAGCCAGCTTGCTTTCCGCGATCTCACGTGCCTGATCGTACATCTTGTGAACTACAGCGTTCAGCGTGGGATTAACCCGTTCAATGCGTTCAATAACAGTCTCTAGCAATTCAGTTGGCCTAATTTCACCTTTTAGGATCATGTTTCTCAAGGCAATGCCATCGTAGCCGATCAGTTGATCTTTCATCCTGCCTTCCTTTTACCAAGAGCTCCATACTGCTTATTCACTATATTGCTGACAAATCGTGCTTGGTTACCTCAGTTCAAAATTGTATACTTCTTGCCACTGTAATCTGAAAGAATTATAGACATACACTAATAAAAACATTACACGTTTTTTTCTTGCGTGATGAAACAGGGTATCCTATCAAGGCGCCTAACGTGTAATTCGCAATTTCAACATTCATTTCATAAACTTCCTGTCAGGAGCCTCAACCCCAAGACTGTAAGCACCTTTAAATTTCCCTTCCTTAATTTTAGTCATATGTTTAACTGTACCATCCTCCTTAATTCTCGCACCTATACCAAAAAAGCGCATATCACGTATCTTGTCTCCCTTTTTTAAAATCTCAAGTAGATCAGAATCCTTTTGGGTTATCAACATGGCAAGTCCGCTTTTTGAACTGTCAATAACCATCATTACACGCGCTCTATCCTTTTCTGGCCCCTTTTCAATGCTAAATTTAACATGAACAAATTCCGGCCTTTCATAAGTGAACCTGTCTTTCCCTCGTTCTTCAGCCATTGAATTCTCCATGGCTAGGGTAATCAGTAGTTTAAGAATTGTCTCTCAAAAACAGGTTGTAGATTATCACTTTTTTCAAAAAGGGCAAAGTTAAATGGGTAATTTCGGTTGAAGCTTTGGGCAAGAAACAATTTGTAAGGTGCGGACATCTTCCGAAGCTTGGTCTTTTGACTGCTTTGAGCCACAGCCTGTCAAGGCCTGACACCTTCTTCACTTTATGGTCTAGAAGAGATCTGCTCGTATCATACAGTGGCTTGAGGGCCACCCCTGACCACTAGGGTCTCCCCGGTGATGAAGCTTGAGGCTTCCGAAGCCAGAAATATTGCAGCATAGGCTATCTCTTCGGGCTGGCCATAACGCCCCAGAGGCACCCGCTCCAGAATCTGCTTTACTCCCTATCATCACCTTGCCTGCTGCCTTGGAGCAGAGGAAAGTCCCTTTGAGATTAATATTAACGATTGCATCCCAGCCATTAGGTGATAGATCCTCCACAGGACAGGGGAAACTGGCACCAGCGTTGTTGACCATAATATCAACTCGCCCAAATTCATTCACTGTCTGCTGAACCATAGTATCCACCTGCTCCGGTATCCGTACATCGGTAGCTATGGCCAGACAACGTTTGCCCATGGATTTGACCTCTTCGGCCACCTTCTCCAGATTGCCAAGGTTCCGACTTGCAATGGTAGAATCCGCCCCCGCCCGGGCGAATTCTAAAGCAATGGCACGCCCAATTCCTGTCCCGCCTCCAGTAATAATGGCTACCTTGTCCGTTAAATCATACTTTGACATCAACATCCCCTTACTTGATAGTTTGTGTTTCGCCGGAGCGATTTCGCCTCAAATCTCTACCAGCTCTCAAGTATACCTGGCAGATTTCAATGAAATGAAATCAACGATAAGAACCCCCCGCCCCCCTGCTGGCGTGAAAGTATAGGTGAAATGGCCTCGTATGCAAGCGGAAAAGTGTCCAAAACAGATGCGGTTCTTGGGTTAGGTTATGGTGGGAGGGCTTGCGCCTTGCAGTGGCAGGCGGGTCGCTCTCGCTCAGGCGAGGTGGCCGGGAAGGATTTCAAGGGCGGGGAGGCATCTTGCCCAATAATGATCTATGAATCCATCCAATAGTCTTATTAAAATCCTTAGGATCAACAATTCTATACCAATCTCCTTCTAGATCTTTTGTGAATATTTTGTCACCTAACCTGCGACTACCTATAGCTCGATGATTAATCCCCGGTCCGCTTCTCAGTCTGACAGAGTCTTTTTGAACATACATTAATCCTACGGTCGGCTCCTTAAGCACTACAGTATCCTCCGCTGATTTCGATTTTGCGGCTATAGTCTCCTCCTCAAGGACTACGGTATCCTCCACGGGTTTCGTTCTTGCGGCTATAGTCTCCTCCTCAAGCACTACAGTAACAGTATCCTCCGCTGATTTCGATTTTGCGGCTATAGTCTCCTCCTCAAGGACTACGGTATCCTCCACGGGTTTCGGTTCTACGGCTATTTCCTTCACCTTATCTACCAGGTTTTCATCACGTAACAAAAAGCCTCTCTCAGGATAGAACGCATACAAGGTATAGAAAAAAACTCCAGCTATTACCAGAGTCAAAGTCCATTTTAAAAATCTTTCTTTCATGGCTTAACCCGGACAGATAACCACTCTATCTGCCTGTGAGAATATCTTGCCTTTTCTACCCCCTTCTACGGTTATGCCTGATGCAGTTGAGAAGTTCCTAAAAAGCTTGATAAGGTCAAAAGTAAGTCAGACCTCTACGTATCGTGGCTACAGATTGGCTCGGGCTTGCATCCTGCTCTCCACATACCACCAATCGAAAAGGCATAGTATGCTAACGAAATTGTCCGAAATTTCACTTTGATCAATATTGTAACTTACTTACCATAACATTAAACGGCAACAATGTACAGCATTCACTAGTCAAAGCATCAACTGCCTTCTCTTGCCTGATGAAGCAGGGGGTAAGGCTGGAGATCTATTATGGAAATGTCTTGCCGTGCGTTTCAATAACTCTTTAGTGCCAAGGGAGGAGCTAATTTGTCAAGAATAAGGATCTGACCCCCATTCACTCATATATCATGTCCAACTTTTTCTTGACACACAGGGCTAACTCCACTATGTTTCTCCTCCGAAAAAACAAGTTCTTATCACTTTACTTAATGGGGAGATTACACCTATGGAAAGTCAATCAGAAACCTTAAATGATCTCATGAAGCTAAGGGAAAAGTATGAAAAAGAAATGCCTGGCGTGGCCAGCGCTATAGAGCAAGTAAGGCTTGAGGCATATAAAGATGGTGCACTCAGTCCTAAGGTCAAACGGTTAATAGCGCTCGGCATTGCACTTCGGGCCGGGTGCATTGGATGTATTCTAGCCCAAACCAAACTGGCGGTAGACGCTGGAGCCAGTAGAGGAGAGGTATTGGAAGCTACCTCAGTAGCTGTGGCCCTCAGTGGCACAACCGGCTTTGCTGAGTCGTTCAGGGTGATCAAGCTGCTAGATGAATTAGGGGTACAGTAGGTAAGTCAGCCTCGCCCAACTCTTCCTGTACTCTGACCCTGCGCGGTAACCGAGAGCTGGGGAAGGCTTGAAGGGACTGAGCTAAATATCTATTTCAGCCAGAATAGTACCCTTGCTCAACTTATAACCCGAGATAAGCAGTCTTCAGCTCCTCCCTGCCCAAGAGCTCCTGTCCCGTCCCTTCCATAACTATATTGCCACGCTCCAGAACGTAGGCGTGGTGGGCTATGGATAATGCCTTATACACGTTCTGCTCTACCAGTACAATAGTGGTTCCTGCCTCCTCATTAACCCGCTTAATAGCCTCAAATAGCTCGGTGGCAAGTATTGGTGCCAGCCCCCAAGATGCCTCATCCATCATTAACATCAAGGGACGAGCCATCAGGCCACGAGCCGTGGCCAGCATCTGCTGCTCACCGCCGCTTAGGGTACCGGCTTGCTGCTTTTTCCGATCCGCCAGTGCTGGAAAAAGACCGAAGATCAGCTCAAAGCTTTCCCGGCGGTGGGTGCGAGCCCTGGGTATATTAGAGCCTACCATCAAGTTCTGCTCCACAGTCAGGAAGTTGAATAGCTCTCTCCCCTCCGGTACCTGAGCTATACCTTTGGCCACTATCTGGTGAGGTGGCAGCTTCTGGATCGGTTCCCCGTTAAAGATAATCTCCCCGGACATTGGCTCAATGAAACCGGCAACAGTCCTCATCAAGGTTGTTTTACCTGCCCCATTGGAGCCAACTATAGCAACGATTTCGCCCTGCTCCACTTGGAGGGAGACATCATGTAATATAGCTATTTCTCCATAGCCTGAGCGAAGCTTTTTAATCTCAAGCACCATACTCTTCTCCTAGGTAGGCAGTGATTGCTCTTGGGTCACTGGATACCTCCTGCGGGGTGCCTTCCACCAGCTTCTGCCCACGATCCATTAGTATAACCCGGGGGCAGAGGGTCATCACTACCTTCATGTCATGTTCTACTATCACTAGAGTAATACCATCTCCGCTGACCTTGCGCAGCAGGTCAACTGTATGCGCCTTTTCTGAGGGGGTTAGCCCAGCCATAGGCTCATCCAACAGCAGTAACTGGGCACCGGTAGCCAGAGCCCGAGCCATCTCAAGGCGCTTGCGGTCGGGCACAGTGAGCTCGCTGGCTAGGCTCTCAGCTCGTTCACTGAGCTCCAGCATGTCTAGTGTATCCAGGGCAATTCTTCGAGCTTCGGCAGTCCCGTGAGCCCGTATGAACCCTCCAATCACCACATTTTCTAGTACAGAGCTGTCCAAGAATGGCTTAGTCGTCTGGAAGGTACGGCCTATACCTCGCAGGCAAACATCATATGGCTTAAGACCAGTTATATCATGATCCTGGAAGACGACCTGGCCCCCGTCAGGCTTGTAGTAGCCAACTACTATGTTAAACAGGGTAGTCTTACCAGCCCCATTAGGACCAATCAGCCCCAATATCTCCCCCTCATCTACCCTGACGTCTAAGTCGCGGAGAGCCACCAAGCCCCCAAATCTCTTGGTTACCTTGCGAACTTCCAGTATAGCCACTTTGCTACCTCCTTGGCTTGTGCTTACCACTTTCGGCTGGGCGCCGGAGCTTAGCTTCAATCCACCTCACACCTCTCAGTACTGGGCCATTGAGCCCCCTGGGCATATACAGGATAAACACCATTAGAACCATGCCATATATGATTGGGCTGAGGGCAGGCACCCTCCCCAAGTGGAGACGTAATAACTCGGCGATAGGGGTGATAATAAAGCCGCCTATCATTGGTCCAAACACTGACTGCCATCCGCCAACAATGCCTATCAAGGCAATTCGTATGGATTGAGTTACGTCCAGAGCTCGCACTGGATTGATAAAGCGGAAATATTGCATAAAGAAAGCGCCACCCAAGCCGGTCAGGGCACAGCTAACAAGAAAGGTGATAAGCCGGTATTTTCCCACATTGATACCCAGAGATTCAGCGGCGTCTGGGTCGCTGCGCATAGCTCTCCAGTAGTAGCCGAGACGACTGCGGTTGAGTAGGTAGCTCAGGGAAACTACGCCAGCTAGCATAACCAGAGCGATGAAGTAATAGGGTGTCTTGCTGGCAAATTGAAACACACCCGGGGCATTGCCACCACTTACCTGAGGAATCGATAAGAATGCGCCAGCTCCAATATACACTGGCCCCAGGTATAGGGTATTCCTCACAAACATCTGAAGGATAAACGCGAAGGCAAAGGTAGCCAACGCGAAGTAGACACCCCGGAGCCGCAGGGAGGGATACCCGATAATAAGACCGCCAATGGTGGCCAGTATAACCCCCACCCACATGCCTAACCACGGGTTAATCCCGAACTGTCCGAACAGGACGCCAGTGGTATATGCCGCCACTCCCATAAAGGCGGCATGACCAAAGGAAAGCTGCCCGCTCTGCCCTACCAGTCCCCAGGCGGTGGCTAGGTAGCTCCATAGGAAGATCGTGATAAAGATGTGCACATAATACGGCCTTTCCTTCAAGACAAAGGGTATTATCATCAGCACTATCAACAGGACTGCCAGGGCTATACAGCCAGGCGGAATTTGCCTCCTTTTCAGCCTTTCGGCTGAAGCTTCCATCCCCGCGCCTTGCTTCATAGATTACACCTCGATAAGTCCCATCAAGCCTTTCGGCCTGGAGAACATGATAATGAGAAAGAGAACTGCGACGATGATGCTGGCTACGGAGGCATTGACAAGCTGACTTGCCACTGATTCTACCACCCCGATGATGATGCCCCCGAGCAACGCCCCGGGCACACTACCTAGTCCTCCCAGTACTACAATCACAAACGCTTTGATGGCCAACCCCATCCCCATATGAGGTGTGATAGCCTGAAAGGGCAGTACACTGCATCCGCCGAGTGCTGTTACCGCACACCCCAATCCGAAGGCAATGGCATAGGTGTGGTGAACATTTATTCCGCACAGGGCGGCTGCCTCTCGGTTTTGGGCTACCGCCCGAATCCTATTTCCTAAATCGGTATGGCCCAACAGCCAATAAACAGCCAGGGTAAGCAGAACAGCAACGAGTACCACGATAAGACGCTGCTTGCTCAGGGTTAAAAACCCCCAGTGCACACTTCCCGTCAAAGCTGAGCCGTAGACATACCAAATTCGAGCCCCAAATCCCCATGAGGCACCGTTTGCCAAAATCATATCAAAACCACACATCAGTAGCAGCACCCCCAGTGGCTCCACAACGTAGGCCTTCTCCTTGATGAACATTGGGCGAATAAGGACATACTGCACGGCATAGCCAAAACCAAAAGCAGCTGGCACCACGATAATCATGCTTAGGTATGGGTCAACGCCTAACAAACGCCACAGGAAGAAGCCAAGGTATAGGAAGATCATAAATATCGAGCCGTGGGCGAAATTAATCACCCGGACGATACCAAAAATAAGGTTAAGACCAAGTGCCACCACGGTATATAGTCCACCGAGAAGAATACCGGTGACTATTGCTCCCACTATAATTTCGGTCATTGCCTTTCCCTAGAAATCTTTAGAAAGGGGGAGGATACTCTGAAACACCCTCCCCCTTCCCGGGTTCCACAACTTACGGGGTTAGTTCAATTTTGTGCTACCTCTTACTCCAAGGTGGAATCGGCCACACGGGCTTATAGCCTTTTGGTCGATACTTGGGCGGCCATAGTGGGACGCGTTGGCCACCGAGAGTCTGGCTAATCTGACCGTGCCCGCTGCGGGGCAGGTTGTGGCCTGAAGGCTCAAAGCCAAGAATCTCGTTGCCGCGAGCCAATTGGGGGCACCATTTAGTGCCATCAGGGGCTGTCTGCATATCAGGGCAGTTCTCGTGAGTGATATAGGTTGCACCCAGTGAATCGCGAATATTGTCGCGGAACTTCTGGAGGTCAGAGCTGTACTTAGCCCGCTCCAAGACGTCCTTCATTATCCACATGACTTCATAGGCGTTGACCACATAGGTGGCCAGGTCGTAGCCCATCTTCTTCTTGTGTATACTCGCCAATTTCTCGCCCCATGGCCTGTTCTTGAACCAGATATCTCCATCTTCATGAATAAACATATATTCATATGACCGTGGAGGTAATGTGTCGTAAATCAGTGCGTCCTCACCCCCCTGAGTAACATATCCATAGGGCAAATAGACCTCCTCCTCCATCAGTTCCCTGTTAAAGATGATGTGCCCTTGGGTATGCATCATAAGTATCAGGTGGTCAGGCGCCGCCGCCTTGATTTTGGCGATCTGGGGCTTGAAGGTCGCCTGTCCACAGGTATACGGCTCCTCTAGGATTGTCTCATAACCCCATTTCTTGAACATCGGGGGTGCCATTTGATAGGCTTCAGTACACCAGATGTCGTCACAGTACAGGAACGCAATCGTTTTGGGGCCTGGGTCCCCTGTCTCCTTCTTCATCATTTCTAGCCAATCGTAGTTATCCCACCAATCCTCGTCTTCATCGTTGAAACGACGGAATACGTAGTCATCCTTTTCGCTCATATGAGGAGGCATAATAGTCTGGAACTGCAGGCAGGGGCATGAAAAATTCTGGGCTACCATTTGCACCTCTTCGCCGTGCATATACGTCGCGAGAACAGCGGAAACGCGTTTCGAGGTAATTAGTCGTTCCGTCTCACTGACCGCGATATCAGCTGCACCTCCGGTATCGGGACATAGAATTTTAAGCTTGGCGCCACCCATGTTCTTGATGCCACCCTGCTCATTAATCTCTTTAATAGCCAAGTCCAGGCCAATTCTTATCCCCTGACCTACACTGGCAAGAGGCCCGGTCACGTGAAGGGGAATGCCAAAGACTACCTCTTTTGGGTATTTAGCCGCTAGTGCTCCTGGTACGGGAACTGCCAAACAAGCTATCAACAGCACAGCTCCCACAAAAGTTAATTTTTTCATCCTTACCTCCTTCTTAATGGTTGTAGGCAAAGTGAAAGCGCACCGCCTTGGTGCCTTTCATGGGTAAAAACGTTCACCTTGAAATAACTAATCGTTCCGGGTTTCAGCCACCGGTGCTGGTGCAGCCTCGGCACAATCCCAAACTGCCAAAGAAGCTATCAACAGCACAATTACCGAACAATTGTTTTTTTCATGCTTCCCTCCTTTCCTTAAGGGTTGTAGGCAAAGTGAAAGTGCACCGCCTTGGTGCCTTTCATGGGTAAAAACTTTCACCTTGAAATAACTAATCGTTCCGGGTTATCGAGCCGTTATTATGGACGAAAAAAGCTCATCAAGCTCCGAAAAGAGAGGCTATACTTTGTTGAGAGAGCGTCCAGGTAATGGACCTCCTGCTGAGCCATGACATACTGCCCATCTTTACCGTTCCCCGCAGACCTTTCACTCAGGCCTCCACTGAAGGCAATAACAGTGTCTTTACTCGTCTATTCCGGAGTCAAAGAACAGTTACCTCCTTTGAGGAGATCCATGAGCAGCTTGGGTAGTTTAATGAAGACCCCCAACAGGCATACTGGTTATCAACCACCTGATCCTGTTCGGGCAGGTACTCAGTCGTTTGTTCCCAGGGTTTATTTCCTTCGGCAATTTCGAGAAAGAGGAGAAAGGGAGGAGAAAGACAGCCAGGATATGGTTAACTTCATCTACCTAACATGATAGTGTTTCATATAATGAAATAAAGTTCAACATATAATATAGTAAAAAACCTATGTCAAGACATTTTTTAGAAATTTTTTACCTAACAGAAGTTTCCTCTCTTGCCTCCACTTGCATTAATGCCTGTGGAATAATATCGAGGGATTGATAGGCGTGATGGCCATAATGGAAAGATGAAAATTATGCACGTTCCCTACGATGTCCCCCTTTACGAGACAAAGTCTTGAGCGAGATTCCAATAGGAATCGGTGGTTACTTTGCCCAGCGCATAGGCCTCATGCCAACCTTCCGGCACGCGCATCTCCTCATATAGCTGTGGGCGCTGGGCCTCTAGCAACATTCTTGGCTTTTTCATGAAATCAGCACCGCACATAATTTTTCTCTCTGTTTTAGATGAGAGCCTATCTAACCATCTGGCACCTTCATAGCCTCTCAAAAGATGATGATCAAGAATTAAGGTATCCACATTTTGTGAAAGCCTTATAGCATTATCCCAAGCTCTTTTCACATCGGCTTCGGTAAGCTTGTATAAATAGAGAGGAGGTCCGCTCGCCAAGACGATATCGGCCTTCCAGGATATAATTTGAGAAATAGCTTCATCATTGAGAAGTTGAATGTCTGAGGCATGCACAAAAACAGAATCTCTCTCGATTTTGGTCAATATCACTGTCTCTAGACCATTGGCTTTTCCATGGGGAACCGGTTTGGAAAAACACAAAACTCCCTCTCCCTTCTCTTCCGCCGGAATCAGATTCTTGTTCAAAGCAAGAGAAAAAGAGCTTGCCCTTTTCCGTTCCGTGGGAGAAAGCTGTGATGACTTCACCCATATTTTTGCACTGGGATTCAATGTGGCTACTTTCTCTATATTCAGCTGATAAGGATTTGCATTTGCTAAAGGAGCGTGGTCCCCATGAAAATGGCTAATTACGATATCGGTAGCCTCAGCCCACGCACCGACAATCTTTTTCTGGATCCTTTCATCTACGGCCACCTGAAGAGGGTGCGGAAGCAACTTAAATCTTGTATAACCCAATGCGACACCTGGGTCGATCAAGACCCTTTGCCCTTCAGTGCTCACCACACAACAAAGGCTTCGTACCCCCAAAGATTCTGTTCCCAAAATTTCGATTTGCATACCCTACATTGCACCTCAATGAGATCTCATGCCTCATTGTCGCGATTGGTCAGCGCCATCAACCCATTTACTTGAGCATATCCCGGATTGTATTTTCGTATTCCGGGAAATACCGGCCAATAACCGGAAGGTCGAAGGCCCTCAGAATGCTGGTGTTGCTTTCCCGCTTCAGGAGAAATTCAAACGATTTCTCCACTAGGTTCTCCGCTGAAACATGGCCGCCAGTGAGCTTCTCATGATATGAAGGATCAACGGTAACTGTATGGGTAGTGCTCGTTCGGTCCTTTACGGTTACCTTGAAAGTGCGGTCGTCAATTTTCTCCACGGTTATCATGGCTCATCCTTTCTACCAAACGCTTCACCTAATAATATATGTCGAATTAACTTTTTAACTACCCCTTTTAATTGCTTTTGTAAGATCTCACCAACATCTGTACCAAATGACCTGCCCTTTAATGGGTGACCCCATTCCCTGTTAATCTGGATGGGCAGCAGGTTTGAACTTTGGCAGGCTAAACTCATCGGTGACATCATCCCACACAACCTCTACAGGCATATCACACTTCACCTCTGAGGGGCTGCATCCAACGATATTTGTGAGGATGCGGGGTCCTTCAGGGAGTTCGACCGCGGCCGTCACATATGGGACATCGTCTTTGAATGCCGGATGAAAGGCCACGTGATAGACCGCATAGCTATATACCCGTCCTTTACCACTGGCAACTATCCACTCCGTTTCTGATACATGGCAGGCAGGACATATGACCGATGGGGGCCACCTCACATGGCCGCAATGGCCACACCTTTGAAACCTGAGCTGGTGTTCCCTACACCCCTCCCAAAAAGGTCTTGTGTCTGCATTTGGTTTAGGCAACGGTTTCTTATATGCCATTTTAGGGTCTCCTTACTATTATAGTGGAATGGGTCTGAAAGACCCCTCCGTTATCACTACAGAGGATTATCTCCGGCTCCTTTGTTTTTGTAGCGGATCCAAGCTGTCTTTCCCCGCAGCGACCCATCAACTGCATCACGCCCTCTGTTAACGGGGTAAGCCCCATAAAATAGGCCTCGGACAGAAGCCCACCGGATGTGTTCACAGGCATCTCGCCTCCAGGGGCAGTCCTGCCATCCTTGAACCAGTCTCTCCCCTCTCCGGGACCGAAAAAGCCGTAGTCCTGGAGGGTGATCTCCACAGTGTGTGTGAAGCAATCGTATATCTCACAGGCGTCAATCTCATCTAAATTGATCCCTGCCATCTCAAAGGCGATCTTACCCGCTTCCTTGGTACCCGTAGGTCCTGCCATAAAGTCAGACTGATGTATGTCGACGGATAGATTGTATTCCCCAATACCCATAATAGAGACCGGCGGATTCCTGAGATCCCTTGCCCTCTCCGTGGAGGTAACGATACAGGCCCTCCCTCCATCGCTTATAAGGGCTGCATCGTAGATCCTGAATGGTTCCACTATCCAATTGGCGGCGAGATAGTCTTCGTAGGTGAGGGACCTGTCATACATCATGGCCCTCGGATTTAGGTTTGCCCACCTTCTCTGGCTCACGCCGATCTCCTTCCATGTTTCTGGCCCCGATCCGTAAAGGTACATAGCCCTGCGGGCTGCCATTGCATAGTTGGAAACGGCGCCGAACTCACCGAATGCCGCATTATCATCAGCTGGTTCACTATGCGTGGCCTCTCTGATGAAGGTTCTCCTGCCGGAGTGGGCATTATCTCCATAGACAATCAAAACATAGTTACAGAAACCCGCCTCCATAAGGCCCATTGCATGGAGGAGATGCCCTCTGGCACAATTTGCCTCCTGACTCAGGATATGTGGTCTTATCCCTAAATGTTGGGCCACGAGATAAGGGGTGACCTCCGTATCGTTTCCCACGGGCTCAAAATGCCTGTAGCATATGAGGCCATCTATGTCCTCCTTTGTCAGGCCGGCATCCTTAATCGCATTGGCACAGGCCTCTACATAAAAGCTCAGGGCTGTGCGACCGGCAACATTTCCCTGAGGAGTATAGCCCACTCCTGCTATTGCATACCTATCCTTTAGCTTCTTCAGGTACACTGGGTGCCCCCTTTCCCGTGACGGTGAATGATGATGACAAGGATTCCCTCTCTCGGGTGGGAAGTATAGGATGAAATAGCCTCATGCATCCGGCCAGGACTTCTCACCCAGGGCAATACGACAAAGGTCAGTGATAAAAATCTTGGGCAGGCCAAGCCGCGAGGTGGGTCGCCGCATCACCGCGTCACATATTGGACAGATAGTTATCAGGGCATCAGCGCCGCATTCGATGGCATCCTTAACGTTCTTCTCCTGAATATCAACGGCCAGCTCTCTGTTGGTGTAGATGATTGGTCCGGTGCAGCAGACAGCGTTCAATCGCTCATACTGCCTGGACGGTCGCTCAACCCCGATGAGCTCGAAGATCTCGTCCAGGAAGGCATCTTGTTCCGGCAGCCATCTGGTGGCGCAGTTGGCCTGGTAGGCAACCTTCTTGCCCAGCTTGGTGATGTTACCCTGGTGGTTCCTCAGATAGTTGCGCAGGTACTCGAACAGGTGCATGTACTTGAAGGGAACGGTGATACCGTACTCCTTGGCCCTCAGGTGCGCGAGGATGAAGCCCTCATTGTGGAGGTACACGATCTCCTTGCCCAAACTGGCCAGCTTGTCGATCACCTTCTGGATGTACTTCTCAACAAAGCTCACCCCGCCCATATGCACACAGCCAACGAGGGACATGTACTCACTTCCTCTCACCACAGGCATGCCCTTAAATAGCATGCTTTCCAGGATACCCTCGGGGAACTGCCTAAACTCGAACATGTCGAATGACAGGACGGGCTTATCAGGGTCGCCCTCTATCAACTCGCTAGGCTCTCCCCGCCCTTCGAGTCCCTTGGCCATTTCATCGAGGACAGGTTTACCCACTTCTACTATGGGGCAGGTGCCTATCTTTTCCTGCATCTTGAAGATAAGGTCAGAGGGGTCAGCCCCGGTCGGGCAGTAGTCATTACAAGCAATACAGGTGATGCACTTGTTCAGGATGTCAGCCTCTTTGCCCTCCATGAGCAGCTTAATTTCAGCTACGGCCCTCTCTTTGTCATAATTGACATAACGACACTTCACCAGACAATCGCCACATAGGTCGCATTTTGAAGAATCCCACATTTTCTACCTCCATTTATGTTTGTTGGCGCATTGTATATTCATAGCACTGAGGTGTCAAGGCATCTCACAAGACCAAAACCAGCAGGCAATCATGCCTGCAAATCCCATATCATGTGTTCTTGCCATAGCATAGTCGGTAAGCCCAACAACGTGTAGCATTCACTAATCAAAACATCGACCGCCTTCTCTTAGCTGATGAAACAGGGGCTCTGTAAGGGCCAATGGAAAGCCTCACCGAAAGTTTTCAGTCTCAACCTTCGGAAGGCTCGAGATTTATTGTGGGAATGCCCTGCCTTGTGTTTCAATAACTCATTAGTGCCAAGCGAGGTTGTGATTTATCAAGAACAGAGAGTTGGCCCCTTCTTGAAAATTGTTGAACTGACAGTTGCAATAGGGTACTATGCGATGCCGAGCAGGGTGGTTGAATCCCTACGAATTGAACCGGAAAATGCTGTCTCGTTGCAGCCTCTATGAAATGCACTGAACCTGTTCATGGTTCCTAATTCTGTCTAAAAGCGAGGCAAATTGTGACATTCCAAGAAAGTCTTGACAAAGCATTTAGTAAATACAACCTCATGAATCTGACTTTGCGTAATCGGTTTATTCGATCCGCAACGTTCGAAGGAATGGCGTCATTGGATGGAAGTCCGCTCCCGGAGTTAAAGCGACTGTATGCGGATCTGGCATCCGGTGGTGTCGGCCTTATCTCCACAAGCGCCTGTTTGGCCGATCAAACCTGGCTGCCCCAGAGGAGAGCGTTCCTCAGTATGCATAGCGATGATAGTCTATCGGCTTGGGAGGATATGGTTCAGGCCGTGCATCGGGCTGGAGCCTTGATTTCCCTTCAATTGGCACCTTTTTACTTTTTCGATGGGAAACCAGTCGGGCCCTATTCCGATAACCCGAATGTGCACCAACTGTCCGCAGATGAAATCGAACGCATTGTGCACCTGTATGCTGCTGCAGCCCTTCGTGCTCAAGAGATAGGGATGGATGCGGTCCAAATACACGGCGGACATGGCTATCCACTTTCTCAATTTCTTTCCCCTTATTTTAACCGCCGTGAAGATGAGTACGGCGGTTCGCATTTGAACCGAGCCAGGATATTCATAGAGATTCGACATGCCGTCGCCGAGATGGCCGGAAAACAATTCCCTGTATGGATCAAGATGAATAGTCTTGATGGTGTGCGTGGCGGGATAACAACCGAAGACGCCGAGATTTATGGGGAGATCTTGAGCAATGAGGGCTATGGGGCTATTGAGGTCACCGGAGGCAGCCCAAAGGGGACACATGATTCACGCGGTCCGGTGAATGAGGATGAATGGTTTGAGGGCTATTACCTGGAACAAGCCTCACGAGTCAGGACAAGATCCAAGGTCCCAGTGGTTGCGGTCGGCGGGATCAGGAAGCTGGAAATGATCGATGCTATCCTATCGCAAGCCACATCTGATCTCATTTCCATGAGTCGGCCATTTATCCGGGAGCCTGATCTGATTAATCGCTGGGCTTCAGGGGATTATGGCCCATCGCTCTGCATCTCTTGCAACGGATGTTTTAAATTGATTCAAAAAGGGAAGCAGCTGGCCTGCGTTCATACGAAGACCAAAGACGAGGATTCGGCCGAAGCCGGTTCATAAATATTGACAACCCTTTCTCAGCACACATTGCTCGGTAGCATTGCACAATTTCATTGCCGTTCCTCCCTATTGCATCAGTGATGAAAATAGCCTGACTGATGTTTCCGTAATTCTTTAACACTAAGCCAAGGGGTGAATTTCTTTTGGCAGATTCTCTGCGCCTCCCAGAATATTCATGGGACAACTCCTACGGGATGGAAAAACGGGTACCCCTTCGAACCACGAGACCCTCTTTTTCCAGGTCCGCGAGGTTCCGCCTCACCGAGTTTAGCGGCAGGCGGCTCTGCCTGACCAATGCGCGCTCGGAAAGGCTCCCTTTTCTCAACAGTTCCCGGAGAATTGCCCCTCGTATCTGTCTGTTCGAGCCCTCAAACCTTGCCTGTCTCCGGTAATGGGCGCTGCCTCTGCTGGGATTCCCATGCCCCTTTTTCAACGCCGCCCCATAGTCCATGAGGGCATAATACCATAGCCGGGGGTTCTCACGATCGAGCGTATGCGCTACAAGGGAGCGTATCTCGCTATCGGTCACCTCACGTCTGTTTCCGAAGAAATTATAGATGAACACCGCTCGTATGTTGGTCTCTACGAATACCGTCGGCTGGTTAAAGGCAAAGGCGCAGATCGCGCTGGCCGTGGTGTTGCCGATTCCCGGCAGTGAGGTGAGGGAGCGGACCTCGGTGGGAATCCTCCCGTGGTAGTCGGCAACAACCCTCTCTGCTGCCCTTTTGGCTGCCAGGGCCCGACGATTATACCCCAGCCCCTGCCATAGGCTGAGTATCTCTCGTAGCGGTGCTCTGGCTAATGATTCCACATCGGGAAAGGCGCGAATAAACTGGTCGTATTTTTCGATAACCCTGCTTACCTGCGTTTGCTGGAGCATGATCTCCGAGACGAGGATTCTATAGGGATCATCTGTTTTTCTCCACGGCAGGTCTCGTCCATGGGTCCTGTAGTAGTCATACACCTTTCTCCGAAAGGCCAGTATCTTTTTACCTTCGAGCAAGGCAGCAGGGTAAGATTTCTGTTCGCTCACGATCTTCTGAATCCTCTGGACGTGAGCCCTTCCTGCGCGGCAGCCCCCCTTCTCATCTTTTCTATCTTAGCCCATCTAGCACTGTCTCATAGTTGTCAACGATGCTTCGTATCACCTCACCGGCGCCTTTGATCTCCTCTATCATACCAGCTATGGAACCACAGTACGTTTCGCCCTTGGCTAAGTCTCCTTCCAATTGCCCGGTTCGGGATCTGCCGCTGCCAATGAATGCTATAAGTTCCTCTACCGAAGCTCCGGCACCTTCCATCTCCACTATTGTAGCAGCCAGTTCATTCTTCAATATCCTAATTGGCCCGAGCTTCCTGCCGGTAATGATGGTATCATTGTCATTAGCTTGTATAATTGCTTCCTTAAATTTGGGATGGGCAATGCACTCATGAGTAGCCACGAAGCGAGTGCCCATTTGCACTCCATCAGCGCCCAGCGCTAAGGCAGCTACTACGCCCCTCGCATCAGCGATGCCACCAGCAGCTACAACTGGAATTCCCACTGCATCAACCACCTGAGGTATTAATGCAAACGTAGATATCTCATCCATGCCATTATGGCCACCGGCTTCGCAGCCTTCGGCAATAACCCCATCGACCCCGCGCTTTTCGGCACTTTGGGCATGCCTCACCGAGGCCACGAGATGAAGGACTTTTATCCCGGCCTCTTTGAGCCGATCCGTGTATAGCCCCGGGCTGCCGGCAGCCGTCACCACTACCTCCACTCCCTCATCTATGGCCGCGGCAATTAAGCCTTCGATCTGAGGATTATGCAATAGAGGTAAATTGGCCCCAAAAGGCTTGGAGGTGAGGCCTCTGGCTATGTGTATCTGCCTTTTGAGATTATCTACTTGATCGCCGTCGCGGCTCATCCCCGCGGTGGGGCTGATTAAGCCTAAGCCACCGGCATCAGAAACCGCTGCAGCTAGTTCACCATTGGCAATCCATACCATGCCACCCTGGATGATCGGATACTCAATACCCAGCATGTTGCAAAGTCGTGTCTTTTTCATTCAATTATCCTTTCGTTACATTAATGTGAATTCCATCACGGTTGCTCCCCGCAGGTCATGTACCCTCAGTTCAGGGAATAAGGGCAAGGAGGAGCGCTTTTCCAATGTCAGTGACAGCCACCGTACCGCTTTTTCTTACTCATTTATAAAGAGCTTTAAGTATTGTCCGTATCCCTCCTTTTCCAGATCTTCCACGGGGATAAACCGCAGGGAAGCGGAATTAATGCAGTACCGCAAGCCAGTAGGCTTCGGTCCATCGGGAAACACGTGTCCTAGATGAGAGTCCCCATTCCTGCTTCGAACCTCCGTGCGGACCATGAAATGGCTTCTGTCTTCTCTCTCCACGATGTTATCGGGCTCCAGTGGTCTTGTGAAACTGGGCCATCCCGTGCCTGAGTCAAACTTATCACGGGAGCTGAATAAAGGCTCCCCTGAGACGATATCAACGTATATGCCGGCCACTTTCTTTTCCCAGTACTCATTGTGAAAGGGCGGTTCAGTGCCCCCCTCTTGGGTAACTTCATATTGCATCGGTGTCAATTTCTGACGCAGTACTTCGTCGCTGGGCCTTGCATAGCTCCTCACTTTTTGAGGCGCTCCGGTTTCTTCTGTGGAATCGGGCCATACCTCTTTCAAAAATCTGTCCCGACCCGAGTGAGAGCGGTAGTATTTGTACCTCATCGAGTGCTTCCTATAGTAGTCCTGATGGTACTCCTCGGCCTTGTAAAACCTAGAAAAGGGAATAATTTCCGTAACCACCGGCTTTTCAAACCGGCCCAATTTATTGAGCTCTTCTCTGGACTGCTCTGCGAGCTGCCTCTGTTCCTCATTGTGATAGAAGATGGCTGTTCGGTACTGTGAGCCTTGGTCAGCGAACTGCCCACCAGGGTCAGTGGGATCCACATGGCTCCAAAAAACATCGAGCAGCTTCCGGTAAGTAACTTTTGTAGGGTCATAGTGCACCTGCACCGCTTCAACGTGACCGGTGCCACCGGATGATACCTCCTCATAAGTCGGGTTCTCCTTATGACCACCGGTGTACCCTGATATCGCCTCAACAACGCCGTCCACCTTCTCGAAATCCGATTCCATGCACCAAAAGCAGCCGCCGGCAAATGTCGCTGTTTCCAATTTAATGACTTGTTCCTCCATGGTATTCCTCGCTGTATTTTCATGGCCTGGATTATTCTGACATGCAAACGGCATGAAAAATATCAGTATGAATAGATATAAATATTTCACAATACTAACCTCTATTGATGCCTATACTAATAATAAAAATTGCCACGTCCCTTACACAAGGGTGCAACAGTTACGCACTATCTTCCATATAATCACTCTCTCAAAAAAGTCAAAACACCCTATACAATTTTGATGGTATTTATCTGTCTCAAGTCAAATTTTTTTTCAGGATTTCGCTCCTGTACAGGCCTTTTCCTGCCATTCGCAGGCCTTATAAACGGGGCATTGTTCACATATGGGTCGTGCGGCTCTAACTCATCGCTGACAATTTTAATTAAGGTGAATCGGTCATAACATTAGTTATAGGCGGGCGGGTCGATCGACCAAATCGAAAAATACCTATTTAATTATGACCCTAATCCCTTACATCATCTCGCATGTGGTGTTATTCGGCTGCGCTGGGGGCTATGGATGAGGCCAATGACAGTGAGGCGGGTCTCTGAGCGATTGAATGAGAATATGGGCTGGTCAACTCTACTTCCCCATATCTTCCATGAGCCAGCCAACCCTGGCGGCACGCTGTAAACCCTCGGCAAGGCTGGGGTGAAAGTGAAGAACAGAAGCCAACTCCTTGACATTGAGCCCTTGGTGAACAGCCAAGGTGAGTTCGGCAATAAGTTCTGAGGCGTGAGCACCTACGATATGACCACCAAGGATTTTGCCTGACCCCTTTTCGTATATCAGGCGAATAAATCCCTCTGTTTCGTTCATTATGTCCGCCATTGCGATGGCCCTAAAAGGGTATTCCGCTATTCCGTAATCCAGCCCTTCGGTCGAATTCGCCTCTTCTTCGTTCAGCCCAACACAGGCATAGGCGGGATACGTAAAAACACATCGCGGGACAGCAGAGTAGTCTATGGAAACCCTTTTCCCTAAACAGTTATCAGCTACCACCTCACCTTCAGTGGCTGCGGTAAATGCCGTCATGGCACCGTTCAGCACGTCCCCTAGGGCGTAAATCCCTTGAACGCTTGTCTCCAGGTACTCGTTGACTGCGATACCAGGGCCATCCATAGCAATTCTAATGTCTCCATCCCACAGGGCCTCGGTGTATGGTGTGCGACCCGTGGCCATGAGAACTACCTCCCCTTGGGCCGATCTCTCCTGGCCATCTTTTTCATAAACCACATTGTAGAGACCAGCATCGGTGTGCTGGATCTCAAGAACGTTCAAATCTATCTCTACATTCACCCCTTGCCTCTCCTCTATGCTGTGCCGAACGATTTGGGCAATTTTTTGATCAAAGCCCATGAGAAATTCTTCCTTTTCAAGCATTTTTACGCGGGTGCCCATACTCGCAAATATTGTTGCCAATTCTACGCCCACGTACCCGCACCCAATCACGACCATGCTTTTTGGCAAGTTTTTGAGGTCAAATATCTCCCGGTTAGTCAAGACTCCGGGCAAGTCGGCTCCTGGTATTGAGAGCCTATTCGGGGATGAACCCGTTCCAATGACGATATTCTCCGTCTCAAGAGTGATTTCCCTTTCTTGTTCCGGTTGAGGATTATTTGGTCTTATCGTGACCTTATTCGGACTAGTCACGGAACCCGTGCCCCTGTAAAAATCAATTTTCATCTTCGAGAGCCCCTTATGAACTCGACCAACGATCCCATTGACAACCGCCTTCTGTCTGGCCATGATCCTCGAAAAATTATACGCAATATCTCCTCCTATGTCGATGCCCATTGCTGATGCGTTCTTGACTAAACGATAAGTATCCATGCTTTGCACCATTGACTTGCTGGGAATGCAACCATACTGCAGACACTCGCCACCTACCTCCATTCCATCAATAAGGGCACACCGCACTCCTCGGCCTGTCGCATGAATAGCACATTGAAGCCCGCCTGCACCAGCACCAATCATGACGATGTGGTATTTCTCATTCATAAAATGTCCTCCTTAATGCCCTTAAGCTGTCCGTGACTTGATACGATGCCCCCTGTTGATGCGCAAGCATAGGCGGAAATAGAGTTGTGTGTCAAGAAAAAGACGTCACAGAAAAAGACGTCACAGCCTATTGGATTTGACCCCCCCCTCACTCTATTTTGCACTTGCATTTAATGCAGGATTAGTGAAAATTGAATGGACCGCGCCGGAAAGCGCCCAACAAGGCAAAAAGCTCGCATCAATTGAAGTTCCCCGCACTTGAGAGTTTAGCGCTTGAGGCCATCGAAAGGCTCATCCAGGATGAGACGGAAGGGAAAATTCATGGGATTTTTGAAATTATTCGCCGGAAAGTCCCCGGAAGAGGCTGAGAAAAAAGCCGACGCCCTTTTTGAGGCAGGCAAATACGGGCTTGCGAAGATGGAGTATGAGAATGCACTGGAAAAGTGGGGAAAGGGTGCTCAGGGAGGTGAGGCACTGGAAGAACGGCTTAAGGAGAAGCTGCGCAACACCAGGGAGCTCCTGGCCCAGAAACACAAACAGGACGGGCTAGAAATCATAGCCTCCGAGTACTATGAGGCTGCGGAGCAATCTTTCCGGCTCGCCCTCGAGCTTACCGAAAATCCGGAGTTGATCAAAGAACTTCGCGGGATGCTCGACGCGATCGGGCGTCGTTCAGGCGAAGACCAGGCAGTACCTGCCTTTGATCCCGGACCTTTGAAGGAGGAGCATCCCGAAAGGACTGAGCCGGGGCCAACAGAGGATGAATACTTCGCCGCCCTGTGCAGCGACCTTCCCGGGCCGGTTCACAGGGAATTCTACCACTACGGGATGTCCTTCAGACAGGGGTATCTTGCCCTGAACGAGGGGAACTTTGAGCTTGCCGCAGAAAAGCTCCTGCAGGCGATGGAAGAGAACCCGGAGGGGGACCTCATTGCGGTAGAACTCGCCACGGCCTATCTGAACCTTGAGAAATACCAGGAGGCAAGAACTCTCGCAGAGAGATTCCTGAGTGCTCATCCCGATTCCCCGCGGGGATACCAGACCCTCTGCGAGGTCCTTTGGGCGGTGCAGGAATTCGATACGGCACTGGAACGTCTGGACGCCTGCCCCCATAGCATGGCCGAATCCCTCCCCGTCCTAGTTCTTCGGGGTGAAACCCTCCTCAAGGCCCAACGATTGGAGGAGGCGGAACGCCTCTATGAGAGGGAGCTGGAGTCACGGGGCTGGCAGGCGGATATCGCACGATCGCTTGCAAGGGCCTACGAGGCGCAGGGAAAGAAAGCGGAAGCCCGTGATACCTTCGGAGCTCTCCTGGCGGAGTGCCGAGCCTGCGGCTCTCCAGGGGATACCTTCGCAAAGCAGAGGTTTTCGGATCTGAGCCTTGAATTGGGGGATTACTCCTCCAATGTCCTGGAGCTCTACCTTTCCCTGGTGCATGAAGACCCCCCACGGAGGGCGGACTACTATCAAAAGATTAGCCGGATCTACGCAGCCCAGGGCAATGACAAGGAAGCCAGGCGGTTTGAGGGCTTTGCCCGACAGGCCCAAAGCGCGTCATTTGACTTCTGAAGTGGAGCCACCTCATTGACAGGAGGATAAATTCGATTCAATCCCTGGCCTCAAATTCATAAAGTGACGACTCCCTTTGTCCCATCCACCTTGACATGCTGCCCGTTTTTCAGGATACCAGTCGCATTAGGGATTCCAAAGACAGCTGGTATACCTAATTCACGGGCTACTATGGCAGCATGGCACATTAGTCCTCCGACTTCCATGACAATACCTGAAGCCCGAGGGAACAGGGGAGTCCAACCCGGGTCTGCGTACTTCGTCACCATGATATCGCCCTCCTTCATAGCAGCTGGGTCAGGCTCGGAGAGAACACACACAGGACCTGCCGCACATCCCCCGGAAACCGCAGTGCCCTGGAGTGTACCCTCTAGTGATTGACGTGAAGGGTCTATCTCCTCAATGACAGGTACCCCGTCGGACCTGAAAATACCCGGCGGGGCTTCATCCTTGAACCGCCTATACAAGCCCTTACGGGTCTTCAATTTATCGCGAATGTCAGAGCCCGGTTCCTTTCCCTGCACCAGGTCAACCAGTTCCTGTATTTCGAGAAAAAAGACATCCTCTTTTGCAGCGATCGATCCTCTTGTTTTTAGCCGTTTACCGAGCTCGAGAGCAGCGTGGCGAATACGCTGAAATACGATGACAGCATAGTGTTTCGGCGCTTCGCGCAGGGGCATATAGAGTCCTACCTTATGGGCTAACCAGCGCATGATAGGCCGTTTCCACAGCGGTGAGGCCGATATCGCATCTTTGAGTGCACATTCACGTTTTTCTGCAAGGTGATGCATACGTCTTGTCAATCGCTCCCTTTTCGCCAACCGCACGCCCGACCGAATCGTCTCTATGATCATTGTCGGGTCATCTGACCAGCGGCTGGAACCCAGATCGAACTCCATGGGGCCACGGTGACCGAAATTTTCAAGAAAATTACCAAAGCTTATAAGCCAGTCATTTCCACCTTCCTCTTTTTTTAGCCGATATAACAGCTGTCCTGGTGTAAGGGAGCCAATGAAGAGCTCTCTGAAAGGCTCGGCAGCCTCAATCAGTGCATCTATTTCTATGGATATCTGTGTGGTCGGGCTTGCCGGGATGCCTGTGCTCAACAACTGCAAGGCTTCCGGGTAATCCCTAAAAGCTCTTTTACCTGCAAGATACACAGCTATCGCCATTAATTCCATTTGCAGGCCATAGAGCAATCTCCTGCACTCCGGCCGCTCCCACAGATTAAATTCATCGACCAGCTCCTGGTCGGTCATAAGGGTGATATCTTTCCGCTGCGCAATGGCTCTGCTATCCTGTTCCAGCACCTGCATAGATTTCCTCGGATCCAGCCAGCGGAACATTCTCAAGAGGCTTATGCAGCTTGCCTTGAGTATGGAGAAAAACAGATAGAGCGATGAACCTGGGAATTTACGGGGGCGGAGTATAGACCTTTTTTTGAGATATTTGACAGCGCTCCCTGCACGTGTGTCCATAGTGGAGATAAGGCGGGTTGTTAATGGTCCGATGACAGGGGCTGCCAGCATGGCATTCATATTGAAGTAAATTCGTCCATGGATCAGATCCAGTGGGGCAAGGTGAGGAAGTATGGGGGATCTTTTAGAAACTCCCGCAAGATGCCGGCTCACGACCGGGAGCAATTTGTCCCGCCAGAAGGTCCAGGTAAAGGGGAATAAAGGCTCCGGCATAGTCTCCCTCACGTTCCAGTTAGACCAGACCGTCACAGGGCCGTCATTAGCCACTGCAAAGGAACGCTGTATGATATAGTTCACTGGGGCAAAAGTTACTGTAACAGGGCGTGCCTGCAGCCACCAAATATCCCTGTTCCCATCCACGGCCCATTCGAGATCCAGTTGCTGCTCGAATTTCTCCTCCAGCTCTTTCGCTTTTGCAGCAATGAGTTTGATCTCTTCAAGGGATATAAAGTTAACCTCTTTCTCTGCCGGGATTTCCCACTCCCCTGTGCCTGAACGGTACACCCGGAAGCGTTCCGGTTCAATTCGCCCTGAGACCGTTTTGTCACCCATACCTGCCGCAGCTTCTATCACCACGGCGTGATCTTTGCCCGTAGGATTGCAGGTAAAACACACACCGGCCGCCTTTGCTGGCACCTGGCTCTGGACAATGAGCCCTACCGGTATCGAAGATTGCGAACCAGCATACGCTTTAACCCTTTCACTATTCCCTGATTCGATGCACCGGTTTGCAGCGGATAATGCGTGCGTTTCTGTAACAATATCGAGAACCGTTTCAAACATACCGGCAAAGGATCTTTCAGCAGAATCTTCACCCAATGCAGAAGACCTGATCACAACCGGACCCTTATCAAGCAGCTGCCTGACTTTATCGATGAGTGTATTCCTGGTTTCTGTGGGCCACTGCTCTGTAGGAATCTTTGCTGCCGATACAGCGAAACCGCCCGGAACCCTTTCACTCAGGGAAATTAAGCGAGCCAGGCCGCAGGCCTTTCCTCCAAAAATTGCGGTCATTTCCGGTTTCAGGCAGTCCAGGTTGAGAATCTGGAGAGGAGCTTGTGGATTTATATCCTTGCTTTCCATAATGCTTTTGTTAGCATAAAGTTTAAACTTTTCAATTAGCGGCGTCTTCCTTTGCTTTCCATCCGGGCAAGTATGCCGCCTTGTAGAAAAATTTCAGGAGTTGCCCTCTCGTCCGTCTCATATTATTTCTATCCGGCCAGCCAATGGTATCTACACCTCTTTTGGTACACTGCCATACAATTCCATTCGTAGGTGACAGTTCTATTATCTTAACACAGTCAACAATACGCGTATTCCCGTTAGGTAACCTGTGGTTGTTACGCACTAATATAGTATCAGGATGTTTGAAAGAATTGACAACTTCTCCATCCCGCGTTACTTCGATCAGCACCTGAGGACGATGCACGGATAACATAATATTACCATTGGGAAGAATTTCCGGGTCATGCACGAATTTGAGGATTTTTCCGTTTTTTAGGTCCCTCAAGGACCAGACTATCTCACCAGCTCTGTTGACCTCAACAAGCATGTGAAAATTCCGCAGGCTTATCATTGTATTGCCGTTTGGCAAGCGGATGACCGAATTGGTATGGCAGAACCCGCCCTCTGAGGTGTGAGGACCCCCCACGTCCTTGAGATGATCTTTGCCGAACCACTGCCACACAATATTTCCGCCGGGGTCTACCTCGGTGACCTGGGCATCCGACCTGGTATCGCTCTGGCCGAATACAAACAGGGTGTTTCCGTTGGGCAGCCGATCTGCGTCATGGCTAATTTTACGGGTCTCGTACTGCCAAACAATCTCTTTGTGACGGTTCACCTCATACACGCCCCTAAGCGGCATGACGAACAGGAAGTGATCCTTTTCAGGCAGCCATTCGATATCGGCCCCAAGTCCTGCATGACGGGGGCCCCCCACGATTTTCGAGGGAATCTTATAGTCCCAAATGACCTTACCATTCATGTCGATTTCGATGATGTGCGGTTTAGCCTCATTTTTCGTCTCAACAAACGCGGTTGTTCCGTTGAAGGCAAGATCCCTGTGGTAAATGTCTATAGAGTAATCTGAAGCAGATTCAGGGCAAGTATCTGCCTTAGAAACGGGCATCGTAGCAGGAGCACAACTAGTGGAGACCAATGCAAAGGCAACGAGCAGCAATATGCCAATATTTTTCATCTTTTTCTCCTCCTTAGGTTCTCAGGAACCAAAAAACACGATAAAGTTCCAGGAAGTGAGATGGGATGTCCCTGGATTCCCGCTATCTGACTGCCCTGTGACGGCATACCCCACAGGATCTCCACCTGTAGGCGATTTGTCAAGAATAAAGATTCGAGCCTCATTCATCCATGACAAACTGCCTTGACAACACCCTTTTAGGTAATGTAAGGGTTATTGAGAGATAGGTGTTAAGGGGCAGCGTTAAAGGTTGTGCTTCGTTTGCTCCGTTATGGTTAAACATCAAAAAGGAGGGTGAGATTATGAAAAAGGGCTTATTGGTTGTGTTCGCGATTGTGTTGGCCATTTTTCTCATGGCGCCTGGTGCCCGGGCCGAAAAAAAATTCCTGCGTATGGTCTCGGGTCCCCAGGGTGGTTCCTGGTACCCCCTGGGCGCGGCCATGATGGCAGTACTGGAGAAAAACCTCGGCATGAGCGCCTCCTGTGCCCCTGGCGGCGGGTTGTCTAACTGCAAGGCGGTAAGCACTGGCAGGGCTGACTTGGGCTGGAGTTACTCTCACACCGCTTATAACGGCTATGAGGGGCGGGGAAAATTTGATAAGAGCTACACTGATATGTGCCATCTGATGTCGCTCTATCCCGGCGTATTCCAGATGGCGGTCCCCAGGAAGAGCAAGATTTACTCGGTAGCCGACCTTAAGGACAAACGCATTGTCCCCGGCAAGATGGGCTGGACCGGCACGGTAACGGCCGAGATAGTGCTTAAGGCTTATGGGCTGACCTTTGAAAGTATAAAGAAGAACGGCGGTTTGGTGAGCTATGTGGGCTATGCGGACGCTGCTGCCCTGATGAAGGATGGGCACAGCGACTGCTACATAGCCATGACCTCCTGCCCACAAGCCACAATAATCGACCTTAACTTCCGGCCCGGCATCCGCATGGTTCCCATTGATAAGGCCCATATGAAAAGGATCTTGGAGGCAGAGCCTGGACTGATGGAGACGGTCATCCCAAAGGCTGCCTATAAAGGTATGACTGCCGACGTACCCGCGGTGAGCACCGTGACGTGCCTCGTGGTCAACAAGGACTTATCTGATGACCTGGTTTACAACATCGTCAAGACCCTCTATGCCAACTGGCCTGAGCTGGCTAAGGTAAAGAAGAAGGCCATCGAGGATTCTAAACCCGAGAAAGCCATCATGGGTGCACGCATCCCTGTGCATCCCGGTGCCCTGCGCTATTACAAGGAAAAAGGCTATGTGAAGTAGCCACTTTGCCCGAGTCCGTCCACCCGGACGGGCTCGGCCCTTCAGGCCCACCCAAGTGTTGGGCCTGCCACCCACGAGTTATCCCCCGAGTGAAAGGATCACGCATTGGCTGATGGCGGCGAGAGGTTAGAGTACAAAGAGACACTCAAGGAGAGCGTTCTTGAGTTTCTCCTGGCCCAGAAAAAGGGGCTGCGGCATTATTGGCTGGAGGTGATGGTCTGTGTAACCTCTCTGTCCTTGAGCGTGTACCACTTGTTTGTGGGATATGCGGGTTCAATGGAGGCCCATGCCTTCAGATCCACCCATCTGGCTTTCATAATGGTGCTCTGTTTTCTGATGCGTCCCCTGGGCCGCGAGAAATGGACCGATCCCAAAAACGCCTGGTTTGCCTTGGACATGTGCCTTGTACTCCTCACTGTGGCCATTCAGGTGTATACACTGTGGGATTTGGATGCGTTTATCCTCCGCGGGGGGAATCCTTGCGGCTGGGATATTGTCGCAGGGAGTATACTCACCGTATTGCTTCTGGAGGCCACACGGCGTTCAGTAGGCTGGGCAATGGTATCTATTGTGTCCTTTTTCCTTGCCCAGACTGCCTTCAGCGACTATTTCTTCTGGATTTTCTACGGCCCGCCTACTCCGTGGGATACTATGATGGATTTCTTCTTCTTGCGCCAGGACGGCATATACGGCATCCCCCTTATGGTGATGGCCACGTATATCTTCCTGTTCATCCTTTTCGGGGCCATTTTGGTGCGCTCCGGCGCCGGGCGTTTCTTTATCAACGTGGCCCTGGCCCTCACCGGCAGTAGGGTGGGCGGACCTGCCAAGGCATCCGTTGTCAGTTCCTGCCTGATGGCCTCGGTCTCCGGCTCGGCCGTGGCCAACGTGGTTACCACCGGCAGCTTCACCATCCCCCTGATGAAACGCATCGGCTACCGGCCCCACTTCGCTGGTGCGGTGGAGGCCTGTGCATCATCAGGAGGACAGATAATGCCGCCGATCATGGGTGCTGCGGCCTTTATTATTGCTGAGTTTCTTAACATACCGTACCTGCATGTGGCCCTGGCTGCCCTGTTTCCAGCCCTGATCTACTTTTTTTCCATCTTTGTCATGGTGCACTTCGAGGCGCGTAAGCGTAATCTCACAACAATCTCCCCCCATGAATTGCCGAGCTTCAGAGAAGAGGTCAAGCGGGGCGGGCACCTTTTTGTGTCAATCCTGGTAATAATTATCCTGCTGGTCGTCGGGTACACACCAATGTTCGCTTCCTTTTGGGCAATAATCTCTATCCTGCTACTGAGTTCCCTTCGCAAGGAAACCCGCATGAACCCCGTAGATATCCTGAGTGCCCTAGAGGAAGGCGCTCGACTGGCAGTGCCGGTTTCCATTGCCTGCGCCTCAGCCGGCCTCATCATTGGCTGCGTGTTCGTCTCGGGCATGGGACTTAAGTTCGCCAATACCATTGTCCATTTGGCAGGAGGGAGCCTGTGGATTGCGCTGATACTGACCATGGTAGCCTCTCTTATCTTGGGCATGGGCCTTACCACCACAGCGGTATATATCACCCTCGCTGCCCTGGTAATTCCGGCGCTGGTCCATATGGGCGTGACGCCCATTGCAGCCCACCTATTTGCCTTCTATTTTGGCCTGGTCTCGGCCATCACGCCGCCGGTGGCCCTGGCTGCGTTTGCCGCGTCGGGCATAGCAGGTTCCAACCCAATGGTCACAGGAATCCATTCCTTCCGGCTGGGCATAGCCAAGTACGTGCTGCCCTTTGTATTCGTATTCGCCCCAGGTATGCTGTTTGTGGGGAATTGGCACCAGATTGTTCTGGCTATTCTAGGCGGCTTTGCCGGTATCTACGCGCTGACCATTACCACCGAGGGCTGGCTCCTGATAGAGGTAAAATGGCCTATGCGCCTTTTGATGGCTATCTGTGCCCTGCTGTTTTTCGTTCCCGGCCTGAATATGAGCCTGAGCGGTTGGGCGTTCAGCGTTCCGCAGTGGGTAACCCAGCTTATCGCCTGGGTTATTCTGGCCCCAGCGGTGGGTTGGCACTATATACGAAATCGCGAGGTGGTCCAGGAGGTTGCGGCATGAGTACGCACAGGAAGGTGGAGTGGCTGCTCTTGGCGGCAACGGCCGTGCTGTTGATGGTTTTGAAACGGTTGCATATGGGAGTAACGCATTACAACTGGTTCATGATTATTCTAATGGCCTGGTGCCTGGGTCTGGTGGCATTCTTCCGCGTGGTCTCCTTCAAGAACAGAAAAAATCAGAACATTTAGTCCTGTCAGGCTCACAAAGTCCGTGACGCCGATGGAGCCCTGCGGGTTTATCCGTCTCTGGCGGGCAAGCCCTTGACAGCACTTAGTTTCGCCGATTTGCTTCGCGAACGGCGGGACTTAGTGTCACGACATCCCGACCGTAGTCACGACCACAAAAGGCCGGGACTAAAGCCGCGGCTTTCTGCGGTCGGGGTAAAGCCCTTCTTTTGGACTAACGGTACTCGCTCATGAAGATCTGCTCATTGATGCCGTCCGACTGGGCCCACGTGATAATGGCATTGCCGTTATTTCCCATGGCTACCGACGGATAATAGGCAATCTGTCCATCGGGGCTGATGTTGTCAGCAAGGCCAGCCGGGTGCGTCCAGGTCCCGTTCCGATACTCGCTCTTGAAGATCTGCCAATTGCTGCCGTTCCATTGCTCCCACGTGATAATGGCATTGCCGTTGTCGTCCATGGCCACCTGCGGACTACACACTATATAGGCATCCTGTCCATCAGGGCTGATGTTGTCAGCAAGGCTTGCCGGATGGCTCCAACCCCCGCTCCGATACTCGCTCTTGAAGATCTGCCAATTGCTGCCGTCTGATTGGGCCCACGTGATAATGGCATTGCCGTTGTCGTCCATGGCTACCTGCGGATCAGAGACATGCTCTCCATCGGGGCTGATGTTGTCCGCAAGGTCGGCCGGGTACGCCCAGCCCCCGCTCCGATACTCGCTCATGAAGATCTGCATCTTGGTGCCGTCCGATTGATACCACGCGATGATGGCATTGCCGTTGTCGTCCATGGCTACCTGCGGATCATAGGCATCCTGTCCATCGGGGCTGATCTTGTCAGTGAGGTCGGCCGGATGGCTCCAGGTCCCGCTCCGATACTCGCTCATGAAGATCTGCTTATTGCTGCCGTCCGATTGATACCACGCGATGATGGCATTGCCGTTGTTGTCCATGGCCACCTCCGGATAACGGGCATTCTGTCCATTGGGGCTGATGTTATCAGCAAGGTTTGCCGGGTGGGTCCAGCCCCCGCTCCGATACTCGCTCTTGAAGATCTGCACATTGCTGCCGTCCGATTGCTCCCACGTGATGATGGCATTGCCGTTGTTGTCCATGGCCACCTGCGGATTATAGGCATGCTGTCCATTGGGGCTGATGTTGTCAGCAAGGTCGAGCGGATGGCTCCAGGTCCCGCTCCGATACTCGCTCATGAAGATCTGCTCATTGCTGCCGTCCGATTGATACCACGCGATGATGGCATTGCCGTTGTCGTCCATGGCCACCTCCGGATCAGACGCATCCTGTCCATCAGGGCTAATGTTGTCAGCAAGGTCGAGCGGATGCGTCCAGCTCCCGCTCCGATACTCGCTCATGAAGATCTGGTCATTGCTGCCGTCCGATTCCAGCCACGTGATAATGGCATTGCCGTTGCGGTCCATGGCCACCTTGGGAACAGAGGCATCCTCTGCATCGGGACTGATGTTGTCAGTGAGGTCGAACGGGTGCGTCCAACCTTTGTTGACGCAAGTTACCTCTACATCGGAAACATTGGCTTCGCAGATGATCCCAGTTCCATTCGTGCAGGTGCAATTCTGGTTGATCGGAGAAGTTAGTATAGTAACATCATAACTTGCCGAATTGGCCAGTGGCGTGGCAAACGTGAAGGCACCGTTAGAGGCAATGGTAAGGTCATCGCCGCCGTTGTTTTGTAAAACTAGGGTGCCTGAAAGGCCGCTGACGGTGCCGCCCACCGTGTAGGTGGGTACTGTAGTTCCGCCTCCACCGTCACATGCGGTGAGAAACATGCCGAACAAAACCATGCACGATACCGATACCATTTTTATAATCTTCAAACTGGTCTTCATGGCTCTCTCCGCCTTTCAATTGCGACTAATGAGATAAAATCGGATGATCGAGGTTAACTCATTGATATGGGAGTCCATAACTGATGGAACGATAAAAACCCTCTTAAGTCAAGAGAAATCAGGTTTCAGAGTCCTTTTAGAGTCTCCTATCTCCGCTAGGACAAGGCTAAGGCAAATCCACCACATTGATCCGGGCCTTAAAATTCAATCCAGAGGTGAGATCTCGGCTTTTTAGTGAGAATCATAGAGGATATTTGGCCATGTCTCCCATAGTCCACTATTATTATTATAAATACCATCCCAGTCACCATTCGCAGGACCTGTTGCTGCTCCATCTCCGTTGGTATCTCCGCCATGGGCATCATCTTTGTAGGAGGTAAAGTACACACCTGTACCACTGTAATTAATAAGATTGCTTCCCTCATGAACCAAGTGACTGCCAGGGAGAAATTTTATAATAACGTTATTTCCCAGCGTAAGAGATGCGCCTGTGTTTATCCACAATTGATTATCATCAATCGCAAAGGGCACCTCAGTTTCCTGCCAGGTGATATGGCCACTTATGTGAGGAGGGTACCAGAGAAAGATCCCGTTATTGGTGTTGGTCTCAGAAGAACTCGCCGGGTTGTGAAAGACATTTGAATCATCAACATTAAATGTTGTGTTAATATACATCGGCTTTTCATTATCGTAAAATACGTTCTCCGCAATAACCGTGCCTGAGCGAGCATCTGAGGCATCCAAGGCACCGTAACTACTGCCTCTATTGTGTGCAAAGGTGCAATTTGTCACTGTTGCCCTCGAATCATAAAGCTCGAGCGTGTTGTCATATCCGCCGGCCCCTCCATAATAGAACTCACAGTAGTCAAAGACCGAACCCTGTAAGCCGTTCGTATCTATATTGTTCCAATCGCCTGCTGCAGGCGAAGTAGCGCCTCCATCTTCGTTGGTATCTCCGCCATGGGCATCATCCTTGTATGAGGTAAAAATAATCGGATTGGCCGCTGTCCCATTGGCAATGATGGTACCGCTACCTCCCAGAACGAGATAGGGACCATCAAATGGATGAAACTTGATAATTGCACCAGCCTCGATAACCAGGGTTGCATTCACGTAAAAATCCCACGCCCTAATCAGATAAATTTTGTCAGCTTCCCAGGTGGTATTAGAATCAATATCCTCTGTGATAACCACTACATCAGAAGCAGGGGGGGTTTCGCCTCCATCCGTGGCAATGATCGAGAAGGCAGCCAGAACAATTACAATTGACAAACATGAATACCTAACTAATTTCTGCCAGTGGCTCATTTGTCCTTTCCTCCTTTCTTAAGGTTAATTCAGCAACAAAAAAGGCCAATGTTGAACCCAAAAAGATCGCCACAAGATCGGCGATTGCGAATGTGCCCGAGACAAAATAATTCTTGGTGTTTTCAATGAGAAATATTTCGTTGAACCAATTGGGAATATATTCACCAATATGGCTGCCATATTTCTGGCCTATTTCAAACAGCATATTCATGCAAAAGAAAATAACACAAATCAACAGTCTCGATTTCTTAGTCCTCGAGATTAATCCCATAGCAATCAAAGAAAATCCAAAGGGATGAACAAATTCAGGAAAAGAGCCTCCCAACGGTCCGAACAGGTTTGGCAGATGCTGAAAGAGCCTGTCAATTTGTGCAAGCTTTCGCTGGAGGTAAGAGGAACCTTCTGCCCTGCCAACAAAATAGAACAGCGTCCCTATGATTAACGTTGTGAAGCCTATGAAGAATTGCTTTTTATTTGCCATCCCACACTCAGGGCTATTGTCTTGGAAAGCCCGTGTGATACAATTTGTTTTTTGGTGGAAACAATATACGATAATGTCGGTGAGGCGTCAATGTGAAAGCTATCACTAAGCAAATTCTGCACCAACGTGCCTCCTCATACGTCTCCATTCAATCTTCTTCTTTCACCGGCTGATCGGACCGCTATAATAGCCACCCTTGACAAGCCAAAAACTATGATTATCTTTCATTCTAAATATATTTGTAACTAGTTGTTATTGCACCATAAAACAACTTTGGTGCAGCACTCGCGGTGTGTTTGAGTAACTTTACACCTAGCAACACTACCTAACTTAAAGAACGGAGGTAACAACAATGATTATACGAAGGATTGGCGATTGGCCCACATGGGATTTGAGGAGCTCCTTTGAGGAGCTTGAAAGAATGCGACGGGATATGGATAAGCTCTCCGAGGGCTTGATGGGGCCACTTTCCCGGGAACCTATGGCCGGGGTCTTTCCATTAGTGAATGTAACCGAAGACACCGACAGCTACTACGTTCGAGCCGAGCTCCCGGGAATCAAGGCTGATGAACTTGACATTTCTTTCACAGGCAACAGCCTTACCATCTCAGGGGAGCGAACAATACCCGCCGAGAACGAAAAAGCAAGGTATCACCGAAAGGAGCGTGAGTCAGGAAAATTCAGCAGGGTCATCAGCGTACCATCGCTGGTTAATGCCTCAAAAGTTGAGGCACACTGCGCTCATGGCATCCTCACAGTGATTCTGCCAAAGGCCGAAGAGTCAAAACCGCGACAAATTTCGGTGAAGACCTCATAAAAAGTACCGGGAAAGGAGGAAAAAACTATGGCTGAAATGGAACGCAAGGCGTTAAAGGCACGGGAGAAGGCAGAGGTAACCTCTCCTGCCGAACAGACAAGAACCGGGCCAACATTCACTCCGGCTGTGGATATCTTCGAGACGGATCAAGAGATTATGGTCCTCGCTGATATTCCTGGGGTGGCGGCTAAGGACCTTATGATTGACCTCCGTGAAAATGTCCTCACCCTGTCCGCCACGGTTGCATCTCCGGAAAAACCCAAGGAAGTGGACGTCTTGAGGGAATATCGTACGGGCAATTACTACAGAAAGTTCAGCCTTTCAGAGGTAATTGACCAGGCAAAAATTGAGGCCGAACTGAAAGACGGGGTTCTCAGGTTGAGCCTGCCAAAAGTCATGGCAGCGGCGCCCAGAAAGATCGCTGTGAAAGCAGGGTAGGCACCGCGTCACCCTGTCATGCTGCATACGCCGCATTTCAAAGATCATACGGACTGCGGCGTGTGCCTTCCATTCAAGAGGAGCATACAATGCCAGAGTGCGGCCCCAAATTCTCCCCTCATGTCAGTTCGCAAGAGTCAAGAGTAGACTCGATCCTTTCTTGGGCAAAAGTCGAGGTCTGACCCTAAATCTTTGCGCTTTCCGCTTTACAAAAAAGCCGCCTCAGTATCGCCCGAGTCCCCGTTCAAATACTATTCGGTTTCGATCTTCTTTGGAATTTCAGGAAAACAGTTATCGCCACCCTCTGGACAATCGATTATGCATAATATCTCTACTGTATCGTCACCGATCGGAAGGGCCTTGTGGGGTTCATTCTCGTAAAAATAGACAGTATCCCCTTGCCCGGCCTCAACCACTCCGTCTGGAGACTCGGCCCTCACCCTACCCTTGAGGACTGTGAGCGATTGGATGTACGTATGGTTATGGAAAGGAATCGCTCCAGGGTCGGCCGGCTTAATCGTATATTTCCTCACAGCAAATCGATGGCGGTATCTTTCATCTCCCACTTGATTGCTGACGATCCATTGAATTAGCATTGTCCCATCTGGCATACCAAATGGCTTTCCCACATCAATAGATTCCACGTCCTTAATTTTCCTAAGTATCATCGTTTCACCCTCCTCTATTAAGATATTCTCGCCTTTCACCAAACTCATAAGGCACAGAAATTATGAATGCCTTAGCTTGATAGGTCGTCACTCGTTATGGCTCAAGACCAAATTAATGGCATCGGCAGCGCTCGCAAAAGAGTAATAAATGGGCAGCTCAGAGGAGACACATTTTTGGACAAAGGAATAGACCTTTTTCCCCTGTTCTGGCCAAATATCTGCTTGCACTACAATAGCTATTGGCTTCAAAGCCTCCCTGCTCTCTGTCAGCATCCCATCGAGGATTTTATGCATGCGGTCCATTACACTCAGTGGGACCCAGGCGAGGTTCAGAAACCAGATTATGAAGTCAATCCCTTCCCATTGGGAAATAATGTGAACAATTCTAAGCAGTGTCTCAGGTTCCATCATGTTTTGTGAATAGTCTATAGGGTTTCGCAAAATATTCCCTGCAAGCGACGTAAATTCGCGTATCCAATTCCTCATCTCCTGAGGGAGCGGTGGAACCTTTAGCCCTCTCCTTTCAAATTCATCGGCTATAAGAACACTGGATCCACCGCCCACACCTATCAATGCAACCCTCCTTCCCCTAGGAGTGGACATAAACCTCAGCGTGACCAGTAAATCGGCAAGTTCTTCAAGCGAGTGGACTTGAATTATGCCCAAGTGCTTACAGAGTGAATCCCAGATCACATCACTTCCAGCGAGGGCTCCCGTATGACCAGCAGCTGCTCTGGCACCCCCTTCAGTGATTCCTCCTTTGAGCAATACTACGGCCTTTTCTTTTGCTGCCTTCTGCAGCGTTTGGCGGAACCTTGTACCGTCCTTGACTCCCTCGATGTATAAACCTATTATCTTAGTTTCGGAATCAGCCGCGAGATATTCGAGAAGGTCACTCTCGTTGAGATCGCAGGCATTGCCATAGCTTATGACTTTGCTAAATCGAACGCCCCGCGGCATTGCTCGATTGATCAGGTTGGTAGCATTACCGCCACTCTGGCTAATAAATCCTACCGGGCCGCTCTCCTTGGGAAAAGTTGTCTCGAAAGAGATGCGTGATCGAGGACAGTAGATGCCCATGCAGTTGGGACCTATAATCCGAATCCCGGTTCTTCGAGAAAGATCAACCAATTGAGCCTCCAGCCTTACTCCCTCTTGTTCACCGGTCTCACTAAAGCCTGCGGTGCAAAAATGCACTGTCTTCACTCCCTTGTGCGCACATTCCTCAATAAGTCCCGCAGCCGCCTTGGCCGGCACGGTGCTGATTACATAATCAACATCTTGGGGGATATCCGTCAACCTTCGGTATACCTTGATTCCCTTAATCTCACCGCCCTTTGGATTTACTAAGTAGAGCGGGCCTTCAAATTGAAATTCGAGGAGAGAGTCTAAAAAAGTTCTCGTCCAATGCCGAGGATTAACTACCGTAACCCCGGCAAGCGCAATGGAAGTGGGGTAGAAAAGCGGCTGTAAACTCCCATTGCTAAAATTAGACGTGTTTCCCAACCGAGATCCTTTCTCCAAAAACCGGATGATTAGACGCGATGTAAAAATTACCTGTTGTTTAATGTTTTTGTTCACCTATAGTTAGTGTATTGTTTCAGGCTTTTCAAGACAAAAATCCCACTTATAAAGCTAAGGCCATAGAGGGAGGGCATGCGCCTGCCCTCCACCTGCCCGCTCGTGCCTTGCAGTAGCAGGCGGGTCGCTCTCGCTCAGGCGAATGCCGGGTGGGCTTGACAGGCGGGCGCGAAGTGTGTCAGGGGCAGGGAGGCATATCTTTACTGCAATCTCTTGCCTGATGAAGCAGGGGGCTCTGTCAGGGAAGATAGAAAGCTTAACCGAAAGGTGGCAGTCTCAATCTTCGGGAGGCCACTTCCTTCTACGGTTGATAGGAAATTTTTGCGACCTTCGGTTTTACATGTGTTGCAAAATCTTTGTATCGCACCCTGATCAGCTCTGTGTGTGAGCCTGCATTGAATGCGATCTCCTCGTTTTCAGCCAGGCTTTCCGCCACAAACACCTCCATGCCATAGAGATTTCCAAATGGCGGCATGGCCCCCACCTCACACTCTGGAAACAGGGCTTGGAATTCTTGCTCACTGGCAAGGCCCACCCTGTCAGCTCCAGCTACCTTCTTCAACAGATCGAAATCCACCCTATAGGAAGCTGGCACAACAGCCATGGCCATTGTGCGGTCAATCTTAACCATCACGGTTTTTGCCAATTCTTTTCCTGGAATGTGTGCAGTCGCTGCAATTTCTTGAGCTGTAAAAACCTGCGAGTGACCGATGGTCACATATTTGATGTTATGGCTGTCCAGAAACTCTTTCAGCTTTCTCAAAGGCATAACAACCATCCTCCTTCCTATCTAAAGGCCTCTTTTATGTTTATGGGATACAAATAAAGCTTTCTCCTCCAGGCCACACCCTTATGAAGTCATCAGCATTGAAAGTGAGCAAACGCTCAACACCCGATTTTTGAGCTGCTTTTACAACAAGAGCGTCGTAAATAATGCCCGCGGTTAGCCCTAATTCAGACATATCCTTGACAGTATCCTTGTAATCCGAAGGGGATAGAGAAACAATCTTGGCTGAGGTCTCGACATTATCATGAACGAGACGCCACGCTGTGGAAGGTGAGATCCTGGGTTTTAGAGGAAGGGTGGTCAATACAGCATACAATTCTGCTACTGTGTGAGTGACTACTAAGAAGTCAATTTTTCCTGCCTTTGCACGTTGAAGCCAGGGCAAAGCCCGAACGTGCATCGGGTGAGGCTCAACAATGGCAGCCACAAGGACAGATGTATCGAATAAGGTTTTCATTTTCTAGCACCGGAACCTATTTTTTCCAAACGTGCTTGACGATTACCCTGGATGGCTCCCACAATATCCCCTGTCGCAGTGCCTGAAAATACCAATACTCCATTTTTGACCACCACGTGTGGTCCCTCATGTACCGGCTCCATAAGAATCCTTTGATCAGCTTGTTCTATCTGCAACACCGCCCCGGGTTTTAGACCTAAATCATCACGAACACGCTTCGGTATCACAACCCGACCGAACCTGTCTAATGTTGTCTCCATAGCAAACCTCCATTTTTTGGCAATGTATCATGCCAAATGGCAAATATCAACCCCAATATTCTGTGATTTAATAGATATCCAGTGTTTCCCTTCATAAGATTTTTTGCGATAGATACGATACGCTAGTGTTCTTTGCAGAAAGGGCAGATCATATTGGATAGGTATGGTGCTACTTGAATAGATCCTCTGTTTCAGATAGTACCTGCCTTAGCGCAGTATACCGGATACTGATAGAGTTTATCCTGAGCTTGTCGAAGGATTTGGAGCGAGAGACTCGCCGAATAAAAGTCCATTAATGGGCTAAAGGAGGAGTATACTTAAAATAACTGGTGCTTTCCATCTTGTTGATATTACAGCAATTATAGCTTATTCATTTTTTCCTTGACAGGGGGATGTCCCCTTTTACGTCCCCTTTTAGTTAAATTTTATTTCGTATGCAAAAATTCTATGATCTCGATTCGAACATCATCTGGATCAAGAAAAAAACATGATTTAATGGAATATTCCTTAAGATTCAGTTGCCTGGGAGGACTGATAAAAGTCACTCCTTTATCGAGCAAAGCATTATAAACTTGTTCGATATCATCGACTCTGAAGCTTAGCAATCTCAACCCTGTTGTGTGAAAACCTTTTCCTTTTTGCGAAGACTCAGGTTTAGGTTTGGAAATTTCAATAAGCTCAATCATGCCGTCAACAATTCCATGATCTTTCTGTAGAATTACAGTTCTGCCAGTTAGACCAGGGACACCCATAACTTCGGCGATATTTGGACTGGGTAATGCATCATCCATCAATACTTTCCATTCCAAAATATCGCGATAAAAATGAAGTGATTTTTCTAAATCAGACACTATTATTGCAGCATGATGAATTGGAGTTGCAAACATAATAACCTCCTTTTTTGCATCTAAATTTGAAGCTACGCATCCATTACTGTTACGAACAATTATATGCTCCCTCTTTGAGGAAAAAGAGACAAAAAACAGCCCCATGTTTTTACCGCAGGAACATGATTGGCTAAATCGGCATATTTTTCCTTCTTGGCCATCTATAAAACCGCTGCGCATCCTCTCTAAACGGAGTGCAGCCTTAGAATGACGAGCACCCAGATCTTTCCATTCGCATCAATTTGCCCCTTGTAACCCAAAAACTTTATTACAAACCCTGGTCTTTGAGAAAATCCAAAACACCTCTGACCCACGCATCAGGTCTTTCCCACATTGGACTATGCCCGGAATACTCGACTACATAGATTCTGCTGCCATTAATTCCATCGTTTATGTTAACAGCCACCTCGAATATAGCAAAGGGGTCATGAGTCCCTATTATTATAAGGGTGGGTATTTTTATGGATTTATATTTTTCGGAAGGGATTGCAGGAGCTGTATATATCAACTTTAAAAACTCCTTCAAAGCCTTGTTGTCAGCTTTTAATCCGATCTCTACAAACTTTCCAATATCGCCGTAACCTAAGTTGGCGGCATCAAAATATTGGGGGATGGTTTCCGCGAATACTTTTCGGTTTTCTTCTTTGCTGCCGTAACCATCCAGTCTCTTTCGGACATCTGGGTTAATCCCGGCGGGTGGCTTGTTTCGGGCAAAAGTATTTGACAAAATAAGGGCCAACATCTTGTCGGGATGAGATACCGCAAAATGCTGGAGGAATATTCCACCTAAAGAATGCCCCACGAAAATCGCCTTATCTATCTTTAGGGCATCTAGAAATTGGGCGATATCTTCTACTACTTGACTGTAAGTATATCCTATGCCTGGCTTGTCTGAATCTCCAAATCCTCGGATATCTATAGCATAGGCCCTGTATGAAGGTGGAAGGATTGCAAGAATCTTTTCCCAGATTGACGAGGAAAAACCGTATCCATGCACAAGTACGATGGGAATCTTGCCTGTACCTGCGGTTTTATAAAAATAGGTCACCCCATTTGAAAGTTTTACTGTCACTGCCCCCCTCATAATTGGTGATGTAAATAAAACCAAAAAGAACTCAAGTGACCCCGGCAAAGTCGGGGGTTTGCCTGTTGGATTATCATATTTGATACCCAATACTTGCACCCTCATGAACTGCATTGATAATTCGGCGAGCTTTAACGCAGTCTCCAATAGAGTACAATTCTGGCACCTTGCGCTCTAACACTTTAACGAGTCCATCGTTTGGTGTTGCACCAACAGCAACCACTATGGTATCGGCTTTAATGGTGTATCCTTGTCCCCAGGCATCAGTAACCTGTAACCCCTCTTCGGTGACCTCTTCATTTTTGACACTAGTCATCATAACAACGCCTTTCGATCCCAGCTTATAGCAAATGTAGTGACTCTCAAAGGGATAGAGTTCTGCTGCTATGGAAGGAAGGGTTTCAACCAAGGTTACCTTCTTACCTTTCGTAGCTAATAACTCAGCAGTATCACACGCAACTAATCCGCCACCGATGATAGCAACCTTATCCCCTGCTTCTTTTTGACCACCCAGGATGTCAAGCACTGGTACCACAGTGTTCATTCCTATTCCTGGTATATCAGGCCTGGCAGGATTGGCCCCAGTTGCAACAATGACCACGTCTGGTTGCATCTCCTTGATGGACTCCAGGGAAGCTTCTTCGTTAAGTCTGACATGCACACCTGCCTTTTGTACCTCTCTGCTAAGATAGGTAATGAGACTGGTCATGGTTGGCTTATGGGGTAAGTTTTCTTGCCAGAGCAGCATTCCCCCCAGTCTATCTCCTTTTTCAACCAAACTAACCTCGTGGCCCCTTTGTGCTGCTACCTGTGCTGCTTTCATTCCTGCTGGACCGCCGCCCACTACTAACACCTTTTTTACCCTTTCGGTGGGTTTAATTTCATACTCTCTCTCTTTCCCCAATGAAGGATTTACCACGCACTGAATTGGCTTCTGCTCTTCCCGAAAGGTCCAAATACAGGTATTGCAACACTGACAAGGGTTAATGTCATCAAACCTCCCTGACGCTATCTTCTGTGGCCAGTAGGGATCAGCGAGCAGCTGCCGAGCAACGTTTACCATATCCACCTTGCCCTGGGATATAACCTCCTCGGCGACCTCGAGACTATGAATGCGGCCAACACCAATAACCGGTACACTTAATCGGTGCTTGAATGCCTCGGCATATGGAATGAAACCGCCCATGGGCTCGTCAGGGCCCAGCAGTAAGGGAGTAGGGGCAGATGTATAGCTCTCTTCATGGCCGATAGAGACGTCAATAACATCAACCCCGGCTTTGACTAGTTCCGCAGCATACGCAACTGACTCATCAAGTGTGTGCTCACCAGGCAAAAAATGCACAGCAGACATCCTCCAGAATAGCGGATAGTCATCACCGATACCTGAGCGTAAAGCCTTTGCCAGCTCAATACCAAAGCGCATTCGTCCGGCCAAGTCACCACCATAGCTATCAGTACGGCGATTATCGCGTGGGGAAAAGAACTGGTCAGCCAAATTATGGCCGTGACCGGCATGAATCGTAATATAGTCAAACCCAGCCCCTTTCGCTCTCTGTGCAGCCCGAACGAACTTAGCGATGATGTCTCCTATTTCTGACACCGTTAACTCGCGGCAATAACAGTTTGATGGTGCATGTATAACACGTGCTAAGGATTTACCTCCCAAGGGAGTTCCTGCCGAAGGCGCAACCCACTCCTGCATAACCCCTCTCATCGGCAAGGTTGGAAAGAGATTGCCATGCCACAGCTCAGGGCCGATCTTCACGTCATACTCATGAACAGTGTCTATGACCCATGTTCGTGCGCCATCAATAAATTTATCGCTAAAAAAGGCATCTATATTCGTAGCACCGAGTGTTATGGCACCTACCCCTCCTTTAGCTCTCTCCAAGTAGAAATGCTTAGATTGCTCGTGTCTTAGAGGGAAGTTCGTGGCTATCGGTGCCATAAGAATTCTATTTTTGATCTCCATCTCACGAATTGTTATTGGTTCAAAAAGCTTCATACCAATCCTCCTTTCTTTTATATTCAACCTCGCAAACAGTAACGTTTACCTTCATAATAGTTTCCGCCTTCGATAATTCCTCAATAGACTCAGCAAGATATCCTTTGCCAAGATCCAGATCAACGTAGACCTCAGAGTACCTATCACCGATAAAGGTGCTGAACATGTGAAACCCATTCCCGGACTTTTTCTGTCAACAATATAAAAGCTTTCCCCCTCTTCATGATCTTCCTGGTGGGGCCTGGGTTCTGGCTACACAGGTGATTCTGTCAGCACAAGGCACGTTTGGGATAAAGAGTTTTGTCGCTGAAAGAACATCATTCCGTAGCGCTGCTTTGTGTGAGATCCCTTGGGCAGAAGAGGTCGCGCTAATCACCAATCAGATTTGAGTTACTGCGTTTCGACCAGTACCTCCATGAGGGTTTCAAAGGGTTGAACACCAATCAGCCGCTTTTTCCCGATGATAAAGGTTGGCACCTCGTAGATAAAAAGCACCCGGGCTTCTTCAATGGATGCATTGACGCATTGCGCATAACGCCTTTGTCTTAGAGCCTCAATGAACAGCTCCCTGTCAAGTTCACACTGCCCTGCGAGGCCAGCCAAAACGTCCAGGTTCCCGATATCCTTTCCCTCTATAAAATAAGCCCTAAAAACCGCTTCATGATAGTGTTCGAATTGATGGTGATCGCGTGCAAACTCTGCTCCTTCGAGTGCGAAACGAGAGTTAGAAATTCGATTTGGCAAAGCGAGTTTCACCCCAAGCCCTTCTCCAAGCTTTCTTGCACGTTCTCTGGCAATAGATCTATACGAATTAGTGCTCGTTCCAACATAACCCTCCCGAGGAATTTCTGGATGGATCTGCAAGGCCTTCCAAAAAACCTCCACCTTGCTTTCTCTGGATACTTTTTCGACAATACCTTTGACGATGTAGCAAAAAGGTCAAATGTAATCTGAATACACAATTATCTTCTTTTTGTTCATGAAAGCTGGCTCTATCTTCGATATATTTCCCTTGAATTGTTCACCACTCCGAACCTCACTGCCCTTTGAAATTCGGTGCACGCTTTTCAAGGAATGCGCCGATACCTTCACGACCGTCTGCGGTACGGGCCATTTCAGCGATGGAGCGGCTCTCGTACTTCATCTGGGCCTCGAACGACTCGGTTAAACCGCTCTGCAGGAGTCGTTTGGTCACTCCGAACGTCTTCGTCGGGCCTGCTGCCAGCTGACCTGCCAGAGCCTTGGCCTCAGTGATCAAATCCTTCTCCGGTACCACCCGGCTCACGATGCCCCAATCGAGCGCCTCCTCCGCTGAGAGTATACGGTTGGTCAATGCCATCTCAAGGGTTCGCTTGAGACCCACAAGGCGAGTTAAGGTGTAAGTGGCGCCGCCATCCGGCGTCAACCCCAGCCTGGTATAGGCCATGGTAAACCTCGCAGATTCAGCCGCAAGCGCCATGTCGCAAGCACAGGCAAGGCTCAGCCCTGCGCCTGCAGCACTCCCGTGCACTGCAGCGACCGCGGGTGGGTCCATCCGCACCAGATATGACATCGCAACATGAAGATAGGTGGTTATCTCTTTCAAGTGATGCGGCAAATTCTCGCCCTGATCGGCAAAACTCCTGAGATCCCCACCAGCGCAGAACAAAGGTCCCGCGCCACTGATCAGCACTGCCCTGATCAAAGGATCCTCGTCGCACTGCATTATAGCGTACATGAGTTCTCTGGCCAGTTCTAAGTTGATCGTGTTGGCCGCTTCTGGCCTGTTCAGGGTGATGTGGCCGACATTATCTTTAAGATCAAAAAGAAGCGTATTAAACTGCATAGCGATCTACCTCCTTATTCATAATATAGTTTCTTATTCACTTCCTACATTCTGTAGAGAGCTTTCTATTTGGTTGTTCGGAAAGACCCTCTGGCACTCGAAGCACTTCATCCCGCCAGCCCGCGGGTTGGACATAGCTCCCGCCAAAATAGGCGTTGAAACCTCACACCCAAAGAGGCTGGTGCGCGTATCTGCCGGCCTGGCATCAATGGTCCTTAGCTTGAAGGCAATGGTCTTAAAAAACTCATTATTGGTTACCCTGGTATATCCGGTTTCTGTACCGTAAAAAGCCAATGCGTCAAAAAGAGCCTTTTCTTTCATCTCTTTTTCACCAGCTTCAAGCAATTCGTCATATCTCATGGTATAGGCCTCCTAAATTTATGAATTTAATCAGAGCCTACCCAGGCTACTGGGTGACTGCTTTGTGTCTCCAAAAAGGATGTTTACGGAATGGAAGTTCACGGCAATTACACACAAACCGTTGCCGAGGCGCGCGGCCGTTAGATGATTCTTACCTCGTGAGTGATGATAAAGGGTAACGGTTCAGTGAGAAAATTCTTCTCGTCGGCGCGAGTTGCAGTGTACTCGGGCGTGCCAGCCGACTGGCGCATGGCAGTCGTGTCGTCAAACCAAGTCTCAGCGACCCCGTCGTAAGCAGGGGGCACCTCTTTCTCATATTCATCCATCAGCGTATGGGACTGTACATAGCGCTTGATCACGTCGATTTTTGCTGCGAGCGGCCCATGAAAATCCCGCCAGTAGGAATGGAATTCAACGAGGGACATCTCGTGCTTCCGTGTAACGAGCTCAATGTTCTTTACCATGCTCTCGTGCGTCGGGCCGGACTTGATCTCGATCTCTTCAGTCACGATATGTTGAAGCCGATCCATATCCACAAAATTTGTCAAATCTCCCATGGCGGCATGAGCGGCTGGGGTCTCCTCCATCGAGGCCAAATGGACGGTTGAATCGAAACAAATCTCTTCAACACCATCTAGAGGGGGAGGTGTTGGACGGCGGTAGCCCGACAGTAGCGTGTGACATTGCACGTAGCGTCGTACTCCAGGGATCTGGCGGACCAAATTAGCGTGCGTCCCACGCCAGTACATTTGAAAGTCTTCCACCGAAAGATCTGACTTTCTCTGGAAAAAATAAATCGCTTTGATCATTATGTAATTCTTCCACTTTCATGGTCTTTTCCCCTGAACCCATCATTCCCCATCCCAATGTTCCTACAAGGCGAAGCCCTTAGGTTCCTTTCTAATAAGCCCTTATTCCAGCAATAATTCAGCGACCATGCGGGCAGTTCTGCCGGCAAGTGCCGAGCATTTTTCATAAAGCCCCAAACTAATAGCTCTTTCATATTCCCCTGGAATTTTTGTATCTATGTACTCGCCCAGCAATTTTTCACGGATTTCACGACACATGACAGTTCCAAATTCCTTCTCGAACCTGCCATAAAGCTTTCCTACATGATCCATGGAGGAAAACAATTTATCTGTATCTTCAAGCTCACTTTTTTCTCGTCCATATTTCATCCCCAGGGCCAGTGCACCTGCTAGCAACGCCCCACATACAGAGTGCATCCTGCCGATTCCACCGCCGAGCCCGCTTGCGGCCTTAAATACAATATCATCTTTTAGATTGAAAGTCTCTTGGATCGCAAGTAAAACGCACTGAGAACATCCATGATAAGTAAACTCACACTCAGTAGCTTTTTTCTCAGCTAAATCTAAAACTTTGTCGCTTTTCATTTTAGAGCCTCCCTTTTTAATCTATGGTTCGAGATCCTCAAATCTCACGAGCCACCTTTGATCCTTCATAAATGGCCCACAAGGCATGGCTCGTTCCCGGGCATAGACATGCACCGCTAAAATTAAGCTGGCCGACGAATTACAGCCCAATCTGACCTGCCACGATCTCCCGATGAAAATCGGCATCCCCAAAGGCCGTTTCAGCGGCTTTAGCCTGTTTGAAATAAAGCTGGAGATCAGTCTCTTCCATAAAGCCTGTTCCCGCCATGACCTGGTGTCCCAACGCAGCCAGTTGTCGATAAGAATCACTGACCCAAGCCTTGCACATGGATGCCTCCTTTTCGAAGGGAAGCCCCTGGCTAATCCGCCAGGCTGCCTGATAAGTCATGAATTTGGATGTATCAACGTACGTAAGGATATTGGCGCAGTGATGTTGAATGGCTTGAAAACTCCCAATGGGCTGGCCAAATTGCACCCTTTTTTTGGCATAATCTACTACCATTTCGAGCACCTTCTGAGCCCCGCCGCTCATCTCAGCACACTTAGCCACAGCTGCCTTTAGAAGGACCCTTTTTAGGACAGACCAACCCTGGTTGCGCTCCCCAAGAAGATTTTCCCTCGATATCCGGACCTGGTTAAGGGTAACCTCACACAGCTTGTCACCAGCCATGGTACTGAGCACCTCAACACCCAATCCCGGACTCTTTCCATCGACGATAAAAAGGCTTATCCCAGGTTCCCTATCCTCCTGGGGGTCCTCGGTCCTGGCCGCACAGAGGATCGTGTCAGCGATGTGTGCGTATGGGACAAAAAGTTTCGTCCCAGAAAGGGCATAATGGTCATTCTGGAGGTCTGCCCTGGCTGAGATCCCACTGGCCGAATAGGCTCGGCTTGTCTCGGTCCAGGCCAGCGTCAAAATTCGGTCTCCCCTCGCTACCTCTGGAAGAAGTTTCTGCTTCTGGGGATCGCTTCCTGCCTCAAGGAGGGTGATGACCCCAAGGACTGCAGTGGAAAAGAATGGACCTGGAAAACAGGCGTATCCCATTTCGTAAAGGAGCACCGCCATATCGAGAAAGCTCATCTCAAAGTCCGCATACTGCTCCGGAATAAGTATCCCCATCCAACCAAGCTCTGCCATCTTTTTCCAATGCTCTTCAGTGAAACCCTTGCCGTCCTTTACCATGTCTCGAACTAACGTAGTGTCGAATTCTTTAGAAAAGAATTCGCGGGCTGTATCCTTCAAAAGCTTCTGGTCTGGACTCAAATCGTATTTCATTGTCTTAACGCCTCCTATCCTCTGGGAAGACCTAATCCTCTTTGTGCAATAATGTTTCTCATGATCTCAGAGGTTCCTGCGTAGATCGTCTCCACAACGCTCCCGCGATAATCATGCTCCACTTTACCGGCTAGAGGTGCCCATTTTGAGCCTTTAGTTAATTGACCATACAGACCCAGGACCTCCATCCCCGTATTGGTGATCCGCTGAGCCATCTCAGTGGCAAACATCTTTTCCATCGAGGACTGGTAATCTGGAATCTTCTCCTTGTCCAGTATGTAAGCGAGCTGGTAGTAGAGCAGTTTTGCTACTTCCAGCTCAATGGCTATCTGTGCAAGTTTTTGCCTGATCAAAGGATTTTTGGACAGCGGCCTTCCATCTACAATCGTTTCCCTGGCATAATCAGCTATCTCTTCAAAGAGCCTCTGATAAGCTTTAGGGGGAAACATCCTTTCGAAATCCAGGGCTCCCAGCAGATAATAGAAACCCTTGTTTTTCTCCCCCACTAGGTTTTTCTTGGGCACCACGACACCGTCATAGAAGACCTCATTGGTTCGCCATCCGGCCATGGTGATCAGGGGGCTGATAGTGATACCTTTGCTTTTCATGTCCACAATCAACATTGATATACCCTTGTGTTTCGGGGCATCTAAGTCGGTCCGGGCTGCTAGCCAGTGGTAGTCCCCCACATGAGAATGGGTGTTAAAGGTCTTCTGGCCGTTCACCAGGAAAAAATCTCCTTTGTCTTCGGCATGTATAGTCAGTGATGCAAGATCAGAACCTGCATCTGGTTCCGTGTAACCGAGTACAAATTCCAGTTCTCCCCTTGCAATGGGAGGAAGGAACTCCCTTTTCATTTCCTCGCTTCCAACCCTAAGTATGGTGGGACCAGCCATGTGGGCTCCCACGAAGTACAGTGGGAGCCTTGCATAGGCCATCTCATCGCGAATCATATAGGTTACCATTTCAGAGGAACCCAGCCCGCCATACTCCCTAGGCCAATTTGGGGTGAGCCAACCCTTGGTTGCAAACTTCTTCATGAACTTCCTGGCCTGCGTTCCCCCGTAAATTGCTCCAAGATCCTCTGTTTCGGCCACCAGCTCTGGTGTTACTTCCTGTTTTATAAATACACGAACCTCCTCGATTAATTCCTCTTCTTCCTTTGTAAATCCAAAATCCATTTACTTTTGCCTCCGTTTCCTTAAATGCTCAATCTACAACATGACAAGAATGCCATGGACCAATCCATTTTCTGATCTAAGCTATAGTGTGATATGCTCCCTTATCAGTTCTTCATTTTTCATGAGATCCTCAAGTGGACCTTCAAAAGAAATCTTGCCCCCATCGATTACATAAGATGTTGTAGTTGTTTTCATTGCAAATCTCATGTTCTGTTCTGAAAGCAATATACTCACCCCTTCACTCTTTATCTCATTGACAACATCCGCAAGCATCGATATAACAAGAGGTGCCAATCCCTCAGACGGCTCGTCCAAAAGCATGAATTCCGGGTTCCCCATGAGGGTTCTAGCGATGGACAGCATTTGTTGTTCACCACCGCTCATATTGCTACCAAGCCTTCCTTCCTCTAGTGCTTTGAGAGCAGGAAATAATTGGTAAACCTTTTCGAAATCCCATTTCTTGTCGCCTGCCTTTAACTTTATCTGACCAATCTCCAAGTTTTCCTTCAAGGTTAAGTTAGGATAAATTCTCCTATCTTCGGGAACATAACCCATTCCTAACTGGGCAATCCGAGAGGGCTTCAGACCACAAATCTCTATTTCTTTGAATCTAATACTTCCACTCGCAGGCCTGACAATCCCCATAATGCTTTTTAGCGTTGTCGATTTCCCAGCGGCATTTCTTCCAATGAGGGCTACAGCTTCACCTGATTTGATTTTAAGAGAAATGCCTTTTAATATGTAGCTTGAGCCGTAATAGGAATGGATGTCTTGAACTTCAAGCATTAAAACTCTTCTCCCAGATAGGCCTCAATAACCAATCTATTTTGTCTGACATCTTCAGGTTTGCCCTCAGCAATAATCCTTCCCTGGTGAAAGACAGTAATATTATCAGAAATTGAGAAAACGGCATGCATATCATGCTCAACTAAAACGATAGTCAATTTTTCTTTCTCCGCAATTGTTTTTATGAGACTTAAAATAGCTCGATTATCTTGTGGATTTAAGCCCCCAGTTGGTTCATCAAGAAGTAACATCTTGGGGTTTCGAGCCAACCCAATGCCTATGTCCAGCTTTTTCTTGTCCCCATGCGACAGGTTTCCGGCTATACTATGAGCATCTTTTTCCAGGCCTACCCCTTTTATCACTTGAAGGCAATCTTTCATAATATCATCTTGAATTCCTGGAGCAGAAAAGAAATCTCTGTTCTTCTTATATTTATTCAAAACTGGAATCATAATATTTTCAAGGACTGTCAAATTAAGAAAGATATTCACTATCTGAAAAGTTCTTGCAATTCCATATCTTGCAATTTCATATGATGGTTTTCCTGTAATATCTTTCCCATCAAAATATATTTTTCCTTCGGTCGGCTTAAACTTACCAGTTACCACATTGAAGAATGTTGTTTTACCAGCTCCATTTGGACCAATAATGGATCGAATCTCTCCTTTTCTGACCTCTAAAGAAATTCCAGCCAAAGCGGTGAACTTTGAAAAATCTTTTCTAATTCCTTCGCTTCTGAGCATGCTCACAATTTAACGCCCCATTTCTGTTCAATAAACCCCATCACACCGCTGCGAAAGAACAACACCATTATCAATAGGATAAGACCAAGGAAAAGTATCCAATTTCCGATGATCGTCATTAAATAAGTTTTTAAAAATATGTAAACAACAGCGCCGATAAACGGCCCACTGAAGGTATAAACCCCACCGATCAGCGTCATAATGATGGGCTCAGCAGAGGTCGACCAGTAACTCAGTTCCGGATATGCCATCTTTGTCAGTGAGGCATGTAATGCACCAGATATAGCGCAATAAACAGCTGATATGACGAATGCTATCAACACATATCGCTGTGGGTTAACACCGGTAAAACTGGCCCTTTCAGCGTTGTCACGAATGGATCTTAAGGTGAGACCAAATGAAGATTCAACTAATTTTCTCAACACAAACAGTAAAACAACAAATATTACTAACGTAAAATAGTAAAAATGTTGCGGGGATTCCAAATTAAATCTCATAAAAGAAATATCAATGAACCCCCTTGAAACACCCGGAATTCCGTCATCACCTCCGGTAAAGCTTCTCCAGCGAAAAACTATCGCGTAAATCATCTGGGCAAATGCCATGGTGAGAAAAGCAAAATAGAGCCTACCAAGCTTGACACTTAGAAAACCCAGGATAACAGCTACAATCGCTGTACCGATAATGGCTGTTAAAAAAGGCAGCCATATTGCAAGGCTGACATGCTTGTACATGAGAGCAACTGAATAGGCTCCCAGTGCAAAATATGCGGCCTGACCAAAGGACAGATAGCCAGCATGCGAAAAGAGGAAATAAAAACCATATGAGAAGAGCCCGTAAATAAGCATCTCATTGAGTAGATAAAGGGCAAAGGATGGAAGAAAAATGGGAAAAACGCACAATAAAATGATGACAAAAATAGTAAGGAACAAAACCGATCGGTTCTTCTGATTCATCATCTATTCCATCTTTCCCAATAGCCCTTGTGGTCTTGCAAGGAGAATTACAGCCATAATGATAAACGGTAAAGCCATGGCTGCTTCTGGGAAGTAATGATCTCCAAAGGCCTCGAAAATCCCTAGAACGAGTGCGGCAGTCAAAGTCCCCATCAAACTGCCCATGCCCCCGATCACTATAATGGCAAAACAGAGTACTGCTATGTTAGCACCCACGCCTGGTGCAAGGGAACTCATGGCCAGTCCCACCCCCCCACTAAGTCCTGCCAATGCGACTCCAATGGCAAACATTCCACAATAGATAAAGGAAACATCGATCCCTAATGCTGAGGTGATCTCAACATCTGCAGCAGCGGCTCTGGAGGCCTTGCCAAACTTCGTCTTGTATAAAAAAGCCCATAGAATGATTGCAACAACTATTGAACTAAATAATATGAAAAGCGAATATTTAGGAAAGGGCCTGCCGGCTATCGATACTGCACCCAAGAAATACCCTGGAACCCGTATGCTCCGGGGTTGCCCTCCCCAGATTTCCAGAGCAAGACCATCAATAATCATTATCAAGGCAAAGGTAAGGAGAAGCTGATACAGGTGCTCAGCCCTATATATCCTTCGCAAAAAGAAAAGCTCAATCAATATCCCGATTCCGCCGACCATAGCGCCACTGAGAATAATGATGAGAATAAAGCACCAGTCTCCCGCAATGATCTGCAATGATGACCATACCAAATAGGCTCCTAACATGATAAGAGACCCATGGGCGAAATTGATAATCCCCAGGACGCTAAAGGTAAGGCTCAGCCCAGATGCCATAAGAAAATAAAGCATTCCTCGACATAGCCCCTCCAAAAGATCAATCAACAAGACTCCCGGATCCATCATCTCTCACCACGTTAAATATACAGGAAGGTTACGATCAGACAGATCGTAACCTTCCCGCAATGAAGTTATCTTTTTAGCGCTTCTTCAACAGGAACCATGTATTTTTTCCCATCCTTCGTGGTAAACCAATCTACCTTCCATCCGATTGCCTCCTTGGGATCAGGCACGATATGATAAAACGGCATATCAAAATATGCCTGATGATCTCCAGCCCTGATCCACTTCTTTCCCAGCGGGCTCTCGATTGTAAGGTCTTCCAGGGCCTTACGAATATCTGCCACTTTAAAGCTCTTTGCCTTTTCTATCGCAGCCTTGTAAGCGTAAACAGCATCAAAACCGGGAGTAGCATGCCCTTGGCCCGCCAAGAAATGCTTGAGTCCATAAGCCTTTTTGAGGGCCGCTTCGTATTTCTCAGATAGCGGATAATTGTAAATGACATCATAGTAATGTTCGCTTATCCAAGCGTCTGCCATCTCTTTCTTGAGCGCATATGGGATATCCCAGTCCACATGGCTGGATGTGAAGACCTTGACTTTCTTAAAGAGACCCCATTGCTTTGCCTCACGGATGAAGGCGATCATATCCCCCCCATAGAGCACGCTATACAAGCCGTCGGGATTGGCTGCCATAATAGCGCTAATATGTGGGCCATAGCCTCCACCTGCTCCGAACTTCGGCCATCTATCGGCTACGATCTCAACCTTTGGGTTCAGTTGCTTGATCTTCTCGTTAAAATTTTCCCAGCAACTGTGACCGTATGCATAATCTGGGGATATATTGGCCCATTTCTTTACATCTGGAAATTTTTGGTGAATGACTTCGGCAAGCGCATAATTCCTTGTCCGCGCATCATCGGTTATTCGAAAGACATTGGGGCTAAACTGTTTCCCGGTAATTAAAGTACTATGCGCAGCGCAGGTTATAAGAAGAGAATTGAACTCCTCCATAACCGGCTTAAGGGCCAGTGCGACCCCGCTGCTTATAATACCAAAGAACAGGTTAACGCCCTGATCTTGATGGAGTTCTCTTGCCATCCTGACAGCGATGGCAGGACGAACTTCGCTGTCCCTTACCAGGATTTCCACCTTTTTCCCTAGGATGCCACCCTCTTCATTGATCATTTTGGCAGCCAATAAACCGCCTTTGCTCATGGGTTCGCCGGTTCCCGCAAAGAGACCAGTCATGGGCGAAATAAAGCCGAAGGTTACTGTTTGGTTCTCCTCTGCCTTGGAAATCGTTGAAAAGCCAACAACCATTCCCATACAAACCAAAAATGCAACGATTGAATGAAAAATTCTGTTCCTTTTCATAGCCTTAATCCTCCTTCTGGTTAAAATTTGTTTCCCCTTTTGGGGACTTTGCTGAAAAGTTTATCTTTTCAATATAATCCCCGAACCATTGCCTCCCAAGCCAAGGGTTTGAAGCAAACATGTTTTGGCCCCCTCAACTTGTCGCGGTCCAGCTTCTCCTCGCAATTGCCACACTCCTTGGGCTACCTGGAAAAGCCCCATTGCCGTAGTTGCTTCTCCAAAAGATGCAAACCCGCCACTGGGGTTTATAGGCAGTTTTCCATTGGGATAGGTTTGATCCTGTTCCACCAGTCGGTCACACTCCCCGGGTTCGCATATGCCCCAAGATTCAGGCATAAATAACTCATGTCCAGCACAGTTATCCTGGAGCTCTACAAAGTCTATCTCCTTGGGTTCTATGCCGGCCGTTTCAAATGCCTTCCTCACAGCCAGTGTCACCTCGCTGGTGAATGGTACGGATGGCATGGGATTTGTTGATACCTCAGGGATCCGAAACTGAGGGTCTCCGAACTGCATGGTAGCCACTGCGCTGGAGGCAACCCATACCGGACTCGTGCTGATTTGCCGGATTTTCTCTTTTGAACAAAGGATGGCCGCACCAGCCCCATCGCTTACTGCACAAATTTCATATAACCTGAGGGGGTAATTGACCATGGGGGAGTTTAGAACATCTTCCACAGTGAAGACCTGCCTGTATCTGGCCAGAGGATTTTCTGCGCCCACCTTATGAGCCTTCACCGCCACCTTAGCCAGATGCAACTCTGTGGTTCCAAAATCCTCCATCCGCCTTCTGGTCTCCATAGCCCAATAGCCAGGGTTGGGTATACCAATGGCCTTCCAGCGAATATAGTCCACATCACTGCGGTCTTCAGCTGCCCCAGGCGTTCTGGGAATGAAGCCTTTTGGCATCTTTTCTCCAGCCACGACCAAGGCGACGTCGCACGCTCCGCTGCCAACAAGAGTATGAGCCACATTGAAGGCATTGGCTCCAGCAGCGCAAGCGGACGAAACATTATAAATGGGAACCCCGCTACGTCCCATGGTCTGAGCAACCTCATTGCCCGCCAATCCCCAGCCCATACCTCCAGAGAAACGGGAGCTCGCAGCAGCAATTCCTTCTATCTCTTTCCATTCCATACCGGCATCCTTTAAAGCCATATCCACCACTTCGGTCAACATCTGGATCAAAGGTTTATCCGGGAATTTACCCCAAGGGTGCATTCCCACCCCTACAACAGCGACTTCCCTCATTCTATTTTCTCCTTTCTTTATAAATCAATTTCCCCATAATAAAAGGCATTAAACAGGCGTGAACTTCCAAGTGACCACCTCTTTCCCGTTCTCTTCGTATGCTTTATCCAAAATGAGCTCGACATCCATGCCAATCTTCAACTTTTCAGGATCTGATTCAGTAAGTATTCCCGCGACGCTTACTTTCTCTGGCAATTCGACAAGCCCTATGCCAAACGGAACAAAAGGTTCTTGAGCTCTAAACGGAGGGGGAGGAGGATAATACTGAACGGTGTAACTCCACAGTTTGCCGCGTCTGCTCAAAAACGCCTGCTCAATTTTTTTGTCTTTGCACTCTGGATTGCTGCAGCAGTTAGTTTCAGGAAAAAAGTAGGTTCCACAAGAGGTACATTTGGAACCGATAAGTTTTGGTTCTTCCGGGTCTAAGGTAAACAACCCCTCAATTACTGGAATCCTTTCTAAATTTGTCTTTTTCATTTTCCTAATCCTCCTTCATCTTTTCAATACAATGCCCAATTCACTTCTGTCTATTGCATTTGAAGCTATCCCCTCCTCCCTTAGTTTATATTTTTCTATTCTTAACGTAGAGGTTTTGGGGAGCTCTGATCGTATCACTAAATATTTAGGAACCATGAAATACGCCATATTCTTATTGCAAAACTCAAAAAATTCCTTTGGATCAATAGATGCTGCCTCTTTCAGCACTACATGGGCAACAATTTCATCGTGTCCCAACTCACCCTTTTTTTCAACTATTGCAGCCTCCATAATGGCCGGATGCTTTCTGATGACTTCCTCAACTACCGAGGAAGATACGTTTTCTCCTCCGACTCTTAAATAATCCTTCAGTCTATCTGCAAATTTTAAACGCCCCCTCTCATCGAGCATCCCGAGATCCCCGCTATACCAATACCCATTTTTGATCATCTCTTTAGTCTTTCGGGGATTCTTGTAATACTCCTTTAAAATATAATCAGGGCCCAGTTTATGGCCATATACAATTTCCCCAACTTTGCCTTTGGATAGCTCTTCGCCTGATTCTGGATCAATAATTTTTAAGTTCGTATATGCAGCAGGTGGGCCTGCATTTCCAAATTCGGGGCTTTCATAATCAGATATCGCTGCTACCGGAGCTTCTGTAGTACCATAGGCTTCCATAAACTTAATATCCGGCCATCTTTCTGTCACACTTTTTGGATCATCCACAGGCCAACCGATCCATATTCTTAACTTCTCCTTTGCACTAATTTCGTCCTCGGTAATCGGCTGGTTTAACATAATGGGTATTATAGTTCCGGTGCTGAATGTGATAGTTGCATTATAACGCATAACCTCCTTCCAAAAAGCAGACGCAGAAAACCAAGGCACCTGAACAATTCCAGCCCCTCCAGCCATAGCTAGAGGTCCTCCCCACACCGCATAGGCTACATGGTACATGGGCAAAATATAATAAATAACATCCTTATTAGTTATTCTAAAATAATCCGCGAAAAACAGAATCCTATACATATAGTTTTTGTGGTTAATTACCGCACCTTTGGGAACGCCAGTCGTTCCCGAAGTATACCAGATACCCTGAATATCATCGCCTGTTACCTTCCATTTTGATTCAAACTCAGAAGAATAATTCGTAAAATCTGAAAATAAGAGTGAATCAACGCCCTTTAGATCCTCTTTTTTATCTAAGAAGAAAATGCAGTTTAGACCATCTATTAACTCTATGATATTAGATATCTTCTCTGAAAATAACTCGTTTGATGTTATCAAATATTTTGAATCTGAATGTTTGAGTATATACTCAAGTGGTTTACCTCGTATAAAAGGATTTATCGGGGACATAATTGCACCACATTTTCCTAATGCATGATATAAGTATGCATATTCAGGGCAATTAGGTAAAAATACGGCTACATGATCCCCTTTTTGAACCCCTGTCTCCTTCAATAAATTGCTGATCTTATTTACATTTATACCAAATTCTGAATACGTTAATTCAGTATCTGACATCCTAAATAAGACTTCAGTATCTGGTTCTTTCACGCGTTCTATGGCCCAATCAATTAACTCACCATAAGTTTCAGGATAATTCGGTGATGCATATACGGGACATTCATTCTCTTTCATCATGCTCCTCTCTTTGAGTTTGGGTCTCTTGGCTTTAATTCATCTACTGACGCCAATCATTACTGTAGCGGAAGAAGGTAAGTATTCAGGTAGGCTCGTTTAATCAAACCGCGTGCCACCACATACATTACATGTTTGTCCTGTTATGAAACTTGCTGCATCGCTTGCTAGAAAGGCCATTATATTAGCCACATCTTCTGGTTTACCCATCCTTTTGAGCGCACATCGCTTAAGGTAAGCATCAATGCCGGCTTGGCCGGTAGACATCCCCATTGGCGTTTCAATAAGTCCTGGACAAACGACATTTATATTGACGCCGTAAGCTCCAAATTCCTTGGCCAAAGACCAAGAAAAAGCAACAATTGCTCCTTTGCTGGCTGCGTAGTGGCTAGACCCAAGCGCTGAGCCTTCCTTCCCAGCTACTGAGGCCACAGAAACGATTTTGCCATATCTTCTTTCAACCATTCCAGGCAACACCATCTTGATACAGTTAACACACCCCATAAAATTGACCGCCATCATCCGGTTAAATTTCGTCATGGGCAGTTGTAAGAAAGGGATCGATTCCCAAATTCCGGCCACATTGGCCAAAATGTCTATTCTCTCAAATTCATTAAAAATGTTTTCAAATACCACCTGTATAGCGTTAGCCTCTGATACATCTGAAACATAAAACTTGCAAGGACCACCTTGCTTTCCGATAGTTTGGGCTGCGGATTCTAGATCTGCTGTGTTGATATCAATCAACGCTAATCTGGCGCCTCTTTCAGCAAAAGCAATCGCAGTAGCTCGGCCAATTCCACTACTCGCCCCTGTTACTACCGCCACTTTATCGTCCAAACGAAATTTATCCATCGCTGCTCCTTTTAAACAGTAATGGCTTTTGTAAGAAGCTCTGAAGCTTCTTCACCCACCTGTACCAAATCGTACTTTCGTTTAAAAATTACCCAGGGAATTGTGATGTGATCTATGGTACCAAAGATAAGATTTTGAAATATATCAATATTAAAGTTTTGTAAGAAGATACCTTTTTGTTGTCCCTCAACGATAATATCTTGGAAGATATTGGAAATTTTATCTATTACTTGGTAGCTTGTCGAATTGTAAAATTTTCTATTAGGGCGTAACATCAAAACTAGTATTGATGTGTAATCTCTATTAGTATTGAAAAATCGAAAATATTCTAGAATCATCTTTTTCAACTTCTTTTCTGGTGAAACTTCATTTATGTCAATCAGGAATTCTCCTAATTTTTCTTCTGGTATGCTTATAAGCAAATTTTCTTTGCTTCCAAAATATTCATAAATAGTTCCATCAGCAACACCGGCTTCTTTAGCAATTTCTGATATTGTAGCTTTAGTATATCCCTTATTGGAAAGAATTTTGGTAGCAGCATTAATTATTTGCTTTCTCTTTTTGACTTTTGGATGTAATGAAATTCGCTCACTTGCTCTTGGTTTTACTGGATTTATAATCATCTCATAAATTTCTTCTGCTTGAGTTAATGGATTGGGGGTACTTTTCATAATCCAATTAAGAGCTACATGGTCAATTGTTCCCATAATCATATCGCGTAATACTCTGGGTGAAGATAAACCACAAATTTTCCCCTCTCTTATTCCCTCTTCAACGATGTTGATAATTATGTTGCTATAATCTTTAATTAACTTATAAGCTTCTGAATTATAAAATCTTGGATTAGATCTACATACGAGAAGAAGGACATGGGTATATTCTTTGTGAGTCGCGAAGAACTTACAATGCTGCCAAATCAGCTTCCTTAATTTATTTTCAGCTCCTTTGATTCCTTCAAGTTGATCTTCTAAATTAGACAAAAAAACAGTCATATTCTCTTCTGGGATCGCAAAAAGGATTTCTTCCTTTCCTTTAAAATAATCGTAAACAGCGGAATCGCCTATTTTTGCACTTTTTGCGATTTCAGAAATGGTAGATTCAGTAAAGCCTTTTTCTGAAAAAACTTTGGTGGCTGAATCCAAAATAGATGTTCTTTTTAAGTCCAGCTTTTCCATAACACCGCAAAATAAATAAATTTCTGCTGAGGCAAACCTAAAGCACCCTGTCGTTCAGGCTACGTATGCTATCGTTTCAATTAATGTGAAGAAAATAGGATAGCTAGAATTTGTAAATCACAAATGATATCAACATCCCAGCAATAAAAAAAGAAATTGTAAGCCAACAGACTCTTTCTAAAGAGCTTTCATGAAGTCATTGATTGCGATAACAATTATTGCTCAAATATTAACTTGCTATTGAATAGTTTTTTAATGTAATTTCAAAATCCCGTCAAGAAAAAATAGTTTGTATAGCAAAATATTTATAACTTATTGAAAAGGCTGTTAAAAAAATACAATTCAGATTTATATAAAAAATGATAAGAAGTCTTTTCTTATTAAAACGTGAAGCTGGACGCCCTTAAAAATTTAAAAATCGACATCCATTGATTGATAGTTGTTCCCGCGGATAATGTGAAATCAGGTACAGGGCTGACCTTTCAAAAGCATTTTCCTCGCGGTGCCTTACATAGCAATAAAAAAGCTCCACCCTCGTTCTGAGTTGGTGGAGCTTTATGGGAAATCCATTTAAAGAATTATGGACCACTTACCCTTCCTGAAGGGGTAAATAACAATGAGATTAACCTACGCTTATCTTTTTGATCTGTCGTGCAAAACAAGCCCGCTAACGCGGGGCTCAAGGCCCAAGGCCAAAAAAGCATCATCCGTTCTCAAAAGAAAAAAGGCCTCCAACGGACACAGTCATGGTGCCCTTTGAAGGCCTTTTAAAGCCTCCCTTTGATTACCTGCCCTCTATTTCTTCCCAGTCATTGCCGACAGGGTCAATACAGCGGACTTAGGATAATCAAAAAAGGTTAATAGATACTTGCCCCGACCACCGGGGGGGCCAGTCATGGACCCGGTAGATACCTGCCTCACGCATTATTACTGCGGTCTTGGAGTTAGGGTATCTGCGTATCTTTTTTTGTAGTATTACCAAAAGCCTAAATCAAAAGTTAAGGAAAACCGTTTGTGGTTCGGCCCAATATCAATTGGCTAGACGTGAGCTCTAATTTAATGCGTACTCCCTGTTTCAATTCCCTGACTGGTGTTTCAAGAACTCTTTAGTGCCAAGCGAGGAGGCGATTTTTCAAAAATAACGATTTGACCCCCACTCGCTTGTCAAGAGTGTAGACCTCACCCTATTGTTTTCACTAAATCTTCACGTCGGCGGTGATCAGAAGGTTTCTCTGGCCAAAAAAGCCCGGGACGAGGTATAATGGAAAGAAACGAGAACTGAACATTTGGCGAATGGCTTAAAGGTTATAAACAGAACCAGTAACTTAAGGGAGGTAATGATATGACTGCAAAGGAGGTTTTCCACAGCATCCAGGTCTTTTTTGATACCCGTCTGTTTACGATTGGTACCACTGACGTGAACTTGTCGGCGATTTTTTTGTTTTTGGCCATACTCCTGATAATCGTTGTTTTCTCGCGTCTTTTCGCGCGCAAGCTCGTTGATAGAATCCTCATTCGGCTACAAATTGAAGAGGGAACACGGTATACATTCAAGAGGGTTATCGAATTAGCTTTTATCCTGATCGGGGTGATCATCGCGTTTCAATCTATCGGCATCAACCTGAGCGGCCTTGCCGTCATATTCGGCCTTCTGTCAGTTGGTATCGGCTTTGGTTTACAGAATATCACCTCGAACTTCGTTGCCGGTTTGATTCTCCTGTTTGAGCGGCCCATCAAGGTTGGCGATCGGGTCACCGTCG